>Ga0265339_10003231_pt1 | contig 11437 bp, 9 predicted proteins | sample 4CB219metaG_FD_202085 | JGI IMG/M metagenome (GOLD analysis project Ga0265339, IMG submission 202085) | Rhizosphere microbial communities from Carex aquatilis grown in University of Washington, Seatle, WA, United States - 4-CB2-19 metaG | ecosystem: Host-associated > Plants > Roots > Rhizosphere...
CAACTCCGTCGGCATCGGCGTCGGCTTGGATTTCATTCACTATTACGGCGACGGCAGCGGCCCCCGCGGCACCTGCACCCAATTCGTGGACGCGCCCGCCGGCACCCACGTCTGCACGCAGGTCAACAACGGCAAAAACGGCGACGACAGCGACTACCTCTGGCTCCCGGTCGTCGTGCAGTGGAACTTCTGGCTCGCCAAGCGCTGGTCCGCCTTCGGCGAGCTCGGCGCGGCCCTGCGCTTCCAGGACATGAAGGACGTCGAGTTCTCCCCGCTCATTTCGTGGGCCGGCGGCCGCTTCCACATCAACGACAACACCGCCCTCACCTTGCGGCTCGGTCTGCCTTTCGTTCTCACGCCTTACATCTCGTTCGGCGTGTCCTTTCTCTTGTAATTGCGCCACTGAACGTGAGTCGGGTAGCGTCGAGCGCGCCCGGTCCGTTACCGTGTCGGCCATGGACGCGTCCGACGAGGAACGCGCGCTTCGCGACATCAAAGCGACGGAACAGCACGTCGTTCGCCGCGAGGAACTGCTCCGCTTCGGCTTTCGCTCGCTGGCGATGAGCGTTTGGGAATGGGACCCGGCGACCGATGCGATGCAGGTGACGGACTACCACCTCGAACGCGAGGGCGTGGCCGCGCCGAGCCGGAGCGGCTTCCGCGCTGGCTTCTTCAAGCGCGTGCACCCGGACGACCTCGACGCGACCGAACGCGCCTTTCGCGCCTGCGCGGACGGCACGACGCCGAACTACCACGCCCGCTTTCGCCTGACGGCTCCGGACGGGGGCTGGCGCTGGTACGAAGCCTGGGGGCAGATGTTCCGGGACGCCCCGAGCGGCGCGCGCATGGTCGGAGCCATCCGCGACGTCGACCTCGAGGTCGAAGGCGAAGCGCGCGCAAGCGCCGCGAACGAGCAGCTGCGCGCTTCCGAAGAACGCTATCGCACGCTCAGCGACCAGCTCGAAAAGCGCGTCGCCGAACGCACGCTCGCCCTCGAGCTTGCCAACCGTGAGCTCGAGTCCTTCTGTTACAGCGTCTCGCACGACCTGCGCGCTCCGCTCCGCAGTATCGACGGGTTCTCACTCGCGTTGCTCGAGGACTACGGCAGCCGTTTCGACAGCGAAGGCAAGCGCCTCCTCGACATCGTGCACAGCGAAGCGCAGCGCATGGGCCGCCTGATCGACGACCTCTTGAACCTCTCGCGCATGAGCCGCACCAGCATGACGCGCACCCGCGTGGACCTGAGCGCGCTCGCGACCGCCTGCGTTGCCACCCAGCGCGCCGCCGCCCCCAGCCGCGACGTGAAGGTGACCATCGCCCCGAACATGACGGCGTACGGCGACGACGGCCTCTTGCACATCGTCCTCGAAAACCTCGTCTCGAACGCGTGGAAGTTCACGCGCAACCGCCCGGACGCCCACGTCGAAATCGGCGAATCAGACGAACACGATGGGCGCTCGTTCTACGTGCGCGACAACGGCGCCGGCTTCGACATGCGCTACGCGAGCAAACTCTTCGAGCCGTTCCAGCGCTTGCACCCCAGCGCGGACTACGAGGGCAACGGCGTCGGCCTTGCCACCGTCAACCGCATCATCAGCCGCCACGGCGGCAAAGTGTGGGCGGAAGGTCGTCCCGGTGAAGGCGCCGTATTCTGGTGGACGCTCCCGGGCGTCGAAAAGGCCACGGAATAGCGGCATGGGCTCGCTCCGCGGCACGTCACTCCGTCTCCTGGGCGTGGCTCTACTGACCGCCGCGTGTGCCGCGCCTGCGCGAGCGAAGGACGGCTCCAACGCCGCGCACGGTGTGCCCGCCGAATTCACTGCGGCGCCGCGCTTCGCGTGGAAAGCGCCCTTCACCGTCCATGTCACGGAGGACGCGACGAAAGACAAAAACGCCGCCACCCTCTCCTACTGGCTCGACGCCTGCCCTGACGCGCCTGACCGCATCGTCATCTCGCATCGCGACTTCCGCTTCGTCATGCTCGGCGGCAAACCCGCGAGCAACCCCGAGCTCGCGGCCACGATCGCGCAACTCGAGCCGCTCATGTCGGCGATCCCGCGCTTCACGGTGGATCGCTACGCGAACGTCGTCGGCGTCGAAGGCATCGAACAGCTCCTCGGGCGCTTGCGCGCGGCGGCACAGAACAGCTCGGCGCTCGACGGGCTCACCCAAGCGCTCCAGGACCCGAACGCTCGCATTGCCGTCGAGACGGGCGTCGCTGAACGCTGGGAGCTCTGGGTCAAGGCATGGCTCAGCGTAAAACCTCGCGATCTTGACCCGCTCAACATCGTGGGGCCGCACCGGGTGAAGATCACGCAAAGCTCGCACTTGGCGGATGTGCCTGACCCTTCCGGATCCGGGGCGAGCATCACGGTCGACCTCCTCATCAACACGGACACGGAGTGGCCAGACATACGGCCGTGGACGGCAAGCTCGATGAAGGCGGTGCACGTCAGGCTCAATGGCGAATCGGTGACGCGGACGGAGACGCATCGGTTCACGTTCGACTGGGGAGCGGCGGAGGCACCGCGGTGCTCGCCGTAACGGCGCGTGCCTGGTGTGCGGATCGATGGTAGATACGACCCACTGCAATGGCCACAAAGCAGAAGGGGGCGAGCAGGGGCAATGCGTTCGGCGTTGTCCTTGCGTGCATCGCTGGTTGCCTCGTCACGCCGACAGGCTGTGGGGGGCGCGCGAAATTCTCGATGCCCGAGCCGCCACCCGCGGCGGCGGGAACGTCGGGCACCGGCGGTCAGGAGTCGGCGGCCGGGGCAACGTCAAGCGCAGGCTCTCCGCCCGCGGGCGCGGACTCTCGAGCTTGCTCGAGTGATTCGGATTGTCAGCGCTGCCTTTATGCCATCGCGCCGAGCAGCGTCGCTGACTGCGCCAATGCCATCGGTTGTTGTGGCGGCCCGATTCTGAATAGCACCACCTGCGCCGCCAATTACGCTGCGTGGCTGACGAACTGCTCCGGCGTGGACCGGACTGCTCCGCAATGCCCTTGCATCGCGTGTACCGGTGCAATCACCTGCACCGATGGGCAATGCGGTTTCACGTGTGACCCGGGGTAGCGCGGGTTTCGCTCGCGCCGCAGCCGTGGCCCCGGCGCGCACGCGCCGAGGCCACGAGCCTACGATTCGACTACCCGATGACGACGCACGAGCCGGCGAAGCACTCCGCGCCGCCGGTGCACGCGTTCCCGCATGAACCGCAATTCGAGTTGTCCGTGTTGAGGTCAACGCACGTCTCGCCGCAGAACGAGAGCCCGGGATCACACGTGACGATGCCTTGTTGGGTCGGCTGACACGACCCGCCGTTCTCCAGGAGAATCGTGTGGAACTCGGGGTCCTCCAAGCGGCTGGAGATCGCGACCTTCGGCACAGGGGAAGCCGTCGTCGTGATGTCGATGTGTACGTTCGGTGATGTTCCCGCCGCGATGCTGACGGTGTCGAGCGCAATGGAGCTCGTGTTGAGGGTCAGGATGGTGGTCGGCTGCGCCGACGTCCCCTTGGCGACCGTCATCGTGCCCGCGGGGAGTCGAGCTGCCTGGGCCGACCAAATCGCGAACCGATCGAAGCTCGCGTCATCGTCGAACGTCAGGTTGATGGTGGAACCGGCGAGGCTCGAAGCCGGCGTGATGTTGATGCCGAAGAGCGCGTTGACGGCGTTCGGCGACGGATTGTTGATCGAATAATCGCAATTCGAGCCGTTCGTGACTTGGATGTTGCGCTGCGCAATCTGATGCGACGCAAAGGCTTCCGGCCAATCGCCGGCCACTCCCTCGGGGAAGGGGAACGCCTGGTTGCCGCCCACGACCGCGGCCCGCAGGCACTTGTGGCCGCCGGCAAGATCCGTGGAAGGCGTCCACCGGAACGGTCCGACAACGGCCTTACCGAACGCAGGAACCGTCGGATTGCCGGGAGCGGCTACGAATTGGTTGGTGTCGGCACCCGTCGTGATCGGAGACCAGTTTGCAAATCCGATGCTCGGATCGGCGCCGTCGATGATGACCTGTAGATTGGAGACGGGGTTACATCCGAAGTCGTTGTTGACCCGTAGGTAGACGTCGTAATCCTGTCCGAGCGTCACTTGGAAGTCGGCAGCAACGTCATTGAGCTGGGGCGGAGCCGGTGGTGTGCTCGCCGGCAGAATGAAGATGTCCGGGCTCTCCCAGAACGGTACGCCGCCCGAGTTGGACGGAATGCCGCCCTCGTCGGCATCGTTGTCTTTCACGAACACGTCGTCGCTCAGCCCAGCCAGGCAAGCGGGCGACCCGCCCGACGTGTGGTCCGACGCGAGAACTTGGCTCACGATGAGGTTGCGGTTCGGGAACGCAGCCCCGGGCGCCTGAATCTCCGAGAGGTTGTCGCTCTCAGCCGTGCAGGTGCCGACGCAGCGGTAAGCGGTCGATGCGCCCGCGTCCGAAAGCGCGGGCAGGCTCGGGCAAGTCACGCCGGTTGCCGAGGTATCGCCCGGACAATTCGACGCGGAAATGGTCGTTAGAAGCTCACCGTTCGTGAAGTTCGCCGCGGAGCTGTCCGCCTTGCCCATGATGCCGCCCGTCGTGACGAACCAATGGCCGGCAAGCCCGATGTCCGGCGCGACGACCGCGTAGAGCCCCGGGATCTGGTTCTGCGCCAGCGGGTCCGTCGCCGTCGGGTCCGGAACCATGCTGTATTGGACCACGGTCGCAATCAAGTGTTGCGGTGGACTCGAATTGTCATCGTAGGCGAAGCCCGCCAAGTTGACGTAGTCGAAGTCCGCCAGCTTGCCGGCACTTATGGCGGGAAGGCCACTCACCGCGGCGCCGGAAATGCACCGGATGTGAGTATTGTAGTCGCCGGTCGTCGCGGGATCCATGCCGGTCTTCCACGTGACGGGGTACGCGCAGATGCGCGAACCGGCGGGCTGGTCCGGGTGCAAGGTATTCGGCCACTTGCCGAAAATGAACTGGACGAAGCCGGTATCGGTCGCGGACGCGGCGAACGTGTTGGTGTTGACCTGCATGCTCCACGAGTCGTTTTCAGTCACGCCCGAGTCGTTGTTCAGCTGTGAGTCGGTGTGAATGATCGTCGTCTCGGCTTGGCCGAACACGTAGGAGATGTTGGCGCGACTGGCGGGCGGCACTTCGACGCCGTCGTTGCTCACCTCCATGCGGTGGTTTTGGAGCCCCGTGGGATCGCACGGAAGCTGGAACCACGTGCCGTCACGCGTCCCCGCATAGCAACCCGTCGCGCTCGGCGGAAAGGGAAGTTGGTGTGGCTGGCTGGTCGGGTTGCCGAAGCCTTGATTTTGGCCGAGGCAAGCCGGGTTCGCCGGGTTCGTATCGACGGTACCCGCACAAATGCCGGCGGTGCAGACGTCGGACGTCGTGCAGCCGCTCTTGTCGTTGCACGCCGTGCCGTCGGGCACCGACGGGTTCGAGCATCCGCCCGCCGGATCGCACGTGCCGACCGCGTGACATTGGTCGCTCGCGGTGCACACGACCGGGTTCGACCCCTGGCACACGCCGGCCTGGCACGTGTCCGTCTTCGTGCAAGCGTTGCCGTCGTTGCACGCGACGCCGTTGGGCTTCGCGGGCTTCGTGCAGACGTTGTTGACTGCGTCGAACGTGCCGGCGTGGCACTGATCGAACGCCTCACACACCGTTGACCAGCCCTGGCTCGGTCCGGGCGAGAACGTGTCGGTTCCGCCCGGCAGCTTGCTGCGGAACCGGTAGTCAATCTGATCACCGTCGGCGACGCCCGACTGCGTGTACGAGTAGATGCTCGTGCCATCGCCGTTGGGCGCCTCGCTGCTCGTGATGTCCTTATCGGCCACCAGCACGCCGTTGCGGCGAACGAAAATTTCGACGACCTGTTCCCCCGACGGAAGGCGAACCGTGAACGTGAGCGAACCGTAGGTCGGGTTCGTCTTCGTGCTCGTGTTCGGGTTCGGCAGATTCACGCACGCGTCCACCATGTCGTAGTGGAGCGACGACCCCGTATTGAGCGTGACGCTGCTGCCCACGACGTAGCCGAAAACCGGCGAGTTCAGCGTGACGCTGGAAGTGGGCGCGTAAATGTTCCCGAACAACCGCCCACCCGAGTTGAGGGCGACTGCTCCCGTCTTGGTCATGATCAACGTTAGGTTCGCCGGGATCCCGTTCGGATTGACGCTGCCACCCAGGTTCAGCGAGTTCGTGACGAAGATCGTCACGGGCGCGTTCCCAGAAATTCGCAGGGCACCGGGGGAATTGATGCTCAGGTCCCGCACGACGTAAACGCCGGGCGCGAGCGTGATGCTGTCTGCCACGCCGTTGATGTTGACGCTGCCAGGCTGCGAGGAACCGAGGGGCAGTTTCGTCGCGTTCGTGGGGACGGCGGGCAACGGCATGTTCGGGGACGCGTGCGCAGTTTGCGTCCCGTTGATCGCGCCGTGGTTTTGTATGACGATGTTGCCCTTCGCGACGACGTTGCCGTTCGCGCTCACGTTCGTCCCGCCGTAGGCGCCGACACTCGATTGGTATGAGTCGATGACTCCGCCATTGAGTGTCACATTACCAGTCACCGCCGTCACGGCAGTGCCACGCGCGTCACACGACAGCACCGGCTGAACGACCGCTGAAGAAGCCTTTTCGAGCGTCGGCTCGTCATTGCTTTGGCTGCTGCACGCGGCCGCAAGAACCACCGGCAGAACGGACAAAGCGGAATACCTGACGAATCTCATGCTTTTCATTGAACGATCCTCCCTTAGGCGACGACGGATGCTTCAACACACCACAGCCGTCGCAGTGACGCAGGTTCACGACCCAATGTGCCCAGTCGACATGCCCCGAGCGCTACAGCGATTACCGCCGTAGTTTCATACCCATTGTCATCCCCTGTCTTGAATGACGGCGGGACTATGCGCCGACCGCACGCGTGAAGTCAATGTCGCTATTGTGAGCGAGGGCACGCGAGCGTCATGATGCGAAATACGGACGGACACGATGTTGCTTAGATGCCGTGAACGATCGGCACCGCAGAAGTGACGATCAAGAATCACCCATTGAGGACAAGTAGTGGCGCTGCTCGCCGTGGCGTCGCCGCGTTCCCGCGCGAGTCGTGGGGCGGCGATGCTGGGACGCGAAGCTCACGGGGCGGGATGCACCGGCTCCGACGCACGTTCGCGTCGCACTTCCCTCGCGAGGTGCCGGACCTTCGGCTGGCTGCTCGGCCTCCTCACAGGCCACGCGACAACGCGCGGGACCGAGCTCTCCCTGCGCCTCTTGCCGGGACAGCTCGACCGTGCGAAGAACGCCCTGAACATCGCAAAACTGCTACCGCCCCCGTAGCTCAGCTGGACAGAGCAGGGCTTTCCTAAAGCCAAGGTCGTACGTTCGAATCGTATCGGGGGCGCCGCTTTTTCTGGGGGAAAGCATGCGGAGCCACTCTACCTCAAGTGCGCACGACGCCCCAAGACGACCCATGAGGTCCCAAAGTTTGGGCAATAGCTGGGTAATGAAAAATGGCCGCCACCGAGCCCTCCGAGTGCCCGAAGTGTCGACGGCTCCGACGCACAAGACCGGAGGGCCAGGTCGGTCACTGCCCCACGTGTCTTCGGTTCCTCTTCGTCTACCAGCTCACGTGGAGGACGTTCCTCGAGGCGACGCACCGACACCTAGGATGCTTCGTGTGCGGCGAGGGAGCGCTCTGCCGAGACCTCGCCCTTCTTGAGGGTGAAGACGCGCGTCGGTGCTCCTACGGAGCCCACCAGCACGAAATCGACAAGTGCGACGTCGAAGGTCCGCAACTGGTGACGCGACCGATCCGAATCCTAGGCGTGACCCCCGTCCCACCTAAAAACACACGAACCGATTGATCCATGTCGATTCTCCTGGGTGGCGACGGGGGTGACGTTAAACATCTCGATCGAGCGGATATATGATCCGGTGAGCTTTGCTGAAACGGCAGCCAGGGCGGGTTACCAACCCGCTGCCCCAACGGGCGTGAGGGTTCGAGTCCCTCAAGCTCCACCATTCCCCCGCCGTACCCGGTACGGAAAGAGCAAGGTCGTTTCTCGACCTCGGACGAGCTATGACACCCCCGCCGTGCTTTCGGCCTTGCGTTGAGCCAACAAGTTATCCACACTGGGCGAGCGTTCAGCACCCACTGTCGGCCGGCTGGTCGGATCTACCAGTCGGCTGAGGCCCTCCAACAGGACCCACGGTAGGAAAATGCTGCATTACCTCTCAATGAACCTGTTCGAGTCACCGGCTCAGACGCTGGTGAACACCGTGAACACGGTCGGCGTCATGGGGAAGGGCATCGCGCTCGAATACAAGCGGCGCTACCCCGAGATGTTCGAGCGGTACGCCAAGTTCTGCAAGGACAAGACGCTCACCGTCGGGAAGCTCTACCTCTACCGGACCCCTAACAAGTGGGTCCTGAACTTCCCGACCAAGCGCCACTGGCGGTCCCCTTCGAAGCCCGAGTACGTCGAAGCCGGGCTCAAGAAGTTCGTCGCGAGCTACGCCGAGTACGGCATCACGAGCATCTCGTTCCCCCAGCTCGGGACCGGGAACGGCGGCCTCGACTGGGAGAAGGTGGTGCGCCCGATGATGGAGAAGTACCTCGAGAACCTCCCCATCCCGGTCTACGTGCACCGCGTGAAGAATCCGGCTGATTTTGTGCCGGAACATAAGGAGAAGGATCTCCTCCAACCGCGCATCAGGATCAGCTTCAACGAGTTCTTCGACGATTTGAGGGAGCACGCGGCACGGGTCGAACCCGCGCCACGAGCCGAATCAACGACGGTTTGCGACGACGGACCGCCGCCTCTCCCCGTCCTCGTTTACTCCGACGATCTAGCGATCCCGGGTGAGGATTTCCGTTCTCTCTGGCTGGACCTGAAACTTAGGGGTGCGTTGACGGTCGACGAGTTCCCTCCCGATCTTGCCCGGAACGCTAAGAAGGTCGTCCCCCTGCTGTGTGAGCTAGGCTATATCGAGACTGCTCCGTTTGCCGACCCGAGGAACAAGAAGCTAAACGTCAGGGGGATCCGTTTCTCCCCTGCCGCCGAGCGCGACCCGGAGCAGACGCAGCAGATGCCCGCTCACCTTGAAGCCGTGGATCAATAAACTTCGGAAGCACGTAGCGACGTGGAACAACGTGCTGCCCAAGCAGCTCGCCAGCCACGTGTATCGATTCGACGACATCGAGAACGTCGTCGAGATCCTGAAGCGAGGCGAACTCCTCAGCCGCGAGGAAATGGCGAGACAGAACATCGCCTACAAGAATTGCGCGGCCCCGAGCGTCATCGCTAACACGACGACCGAGCGTAAGGACTTCGTCCGCCTCTATTTCCGCCCTCTCACCCCGACCCAATACCGTAACGAGGGCATTCGGCCCGCGGCCGGCATCGATCTAGAGGCCCACTGCCCGGTCCCGGTCTTCATGCTGTTCGACTTCGTCGACCTGCTCGGTCAAGACAGCACCCAGTTCTCAACGGGTAACATGGGGGCGGGGGGCGTTAGCCACGGCCCTACCGAAGCCGACTTCGACCGGATCGACTTCCCGCTCGTGTACCACCGGGGCTCGACGTGGGGCCATCCCCATGCGTCGAGTCTGACCTTTCACCGTTGCGCCGAAGTGCTGGTTCCGGTTCGCCTATCCACGAGAGGCATCAAAAGGATCGTCTGCCGCTCGCACCCCGAACGCCGGACGCTCCTGCATCTACTGGGTAAGCAACTTAGGTCCCGCTACGAAAGCTTGGTCGACGTTGAGGCCAGCCAATACTTCGAGAACGAGTGGGCGTTCGTTGAAGAGGTAACGCCGGAGGAGAACCTCATTCGGTTTGGCTTTCACGCACCCACCCGTTACAGCCTCCCCATGAAGGTCGCGTTCAAGTACGAGGATGCCAAGAACGTTTGGACGGCGACGAAGGACCAGCATCAGATGTCGAAGAGGTGGGGGATCAATCTCAAGGACGCACTCCCGACGGGGATCGCTACAGTGTGGATCGAAGGACACCTAGCGTTCCAGGATCACGTCACGCTAAGCGATCTCCCGTTCTAGCTTAGGTCCACCACCACCCTAGCCGAGACTGCCCGCCGAGACCGGCAACGGTGACGATCGCCACTGGCCCGCGGACAAGTTGCACGGCCATCAAGATCTGCATAGCGTCGACGAATGTTAGGGTTGGTAGCCACATGCACCAAGTGTGAAAAGCCCGTCGCCGCGGTGCACCGCTTCACGTACGAGGTGACGAGCGAAGACTATGAGCCCGACTACCAATATTTGCTCTACGCGTGCCCGCATTGTCAGAAGCCCTTTGTGGCCGTGAGGGAAACCGGGTTCGAGGGCTACGGCCAGCCAGTCGTAATCTTCCCCAGCGATAGGTCTCAACTAGACGGCAGCGTTCCGGCGAACATCTGTGCCAGTTATTGGGAGGCGCACGCCTGCTTCCAGTCCGGCGCCTACACCGCCGCTGCCATCATGTGTCGGCGAACTCTCGAGGGGATCTGCTTCGGGTTCGAAGCGAAAGGGCGCAACCTAAAGGACAAGCTCATCGATCTCAAGGAGCGAGGGATCATTGAGTCGCGCCTCTACGAATGGGCTGACCATGTACTCCGAGCCTTGGGCAACGACGCGGCGCACGACATCACTGTAACTGTCTCGAGGCAGGACGCGGACGATGCTCTCGAGTTCACGAAAGCGATCATCCAGTACCTCTACATGTTCGAGGCGGCTTTTAAGCGATTCAAAGAGCGACGCGAGAACGAGGAGAAGAGGAAAGAGGCCGAAAAGGAGATCCCTTTCTAGGTTCACCACCACCCTAGGGTATGACCCCCAAGCCCGGCAGCGGTGACGATCGCTAGGGCGATCACGACACGGCCCCACGGGGGCAACGTCGTGAGGACAGCGATGATGATGGGCTTCTCCGCCTTCGGAGGGATGCTCACGTCGAGCCCGGCCTTCACGTTCCCGGCCCCGACGTTTTGAACCACGATCTTCGAGCCCGTCGCGTGAATGTGCGTTACGCTCGAATCCTCTTCGGCGTCCGAGACAGACTCACGGAGCCGACGGAGACGGCGCTCGTACTCAGCGTCCGCCATTGAGGCCGACCTTCGCCTTGAGCCGGCGGATCTCGGCGCCCGTCGAATCAGAGTGCTCGATGAACCTGGAATGCAGCTCGCGAACCATGTCGTGGAGCAGTCCCAGAACCTGACCTTGCTCTTGGGCCGTGCGGTTCGCGATCGTGAGGTTCGCGTCGATCACTCGGAGCCTCTCCTCGATAGCCGTGAGACGCTCGTCCTCGATCGCGTTCAGCCGCTCGCCGATGCGACGCAGGAGCCAGTCGAGGTTACGAAGTAGGCGGTCCTTCACCCTTCGGCTCCTCCCCGGTCTTCGTCTTGAGCTGGTTCTCTAGGTCAGCGATCTTCGCCGTTGCTGCCGCAAGACGTCCCTTAAGAACG
>Ga0265339_10003232_pt1 | contig 11437 bp, 8 predicted proteins | sample 4CB219metaG_FD_202085 | JGI IMG/M metagenome (GOLD analysis project Ga0265339, IMG submission 202085) | Rhizosphere microbial communities from Carex aquatilis grown in University of Washington, Seatle, WA, United States - 4-CB2-19 metaG | ecosystem: Host-associated > Plants > Roots > Rhizosphere...
AGCCAGAGCCAGCTCGTGCCGTCGTTCGAGATCCGCCAGTAGGAGACGCCGGTCGCGACCGTGAGCCGTGTCGTCGCGTCGCCGAGCTTCTGGACCTTGAGCGTCTGGACGCCCGTCGTCGGATCGGCGACCGACCACCCGACGGAGGCGCCGTCGGGCGAGAACTCGACCTGCGGGGCGGCGTCGAATCCTTGCGGCATGGTCGACGAGTGCAGCAAGACCTTGTCGAGGACGGGCAGCGGGCCTTCCTCGGCCGTCCCCGTGGGCCCCGCGGTGATCTCCAGCCACGTGCCGTCGGCTTCGTCGACGTTCCTGAGACAGACCGCGACCTCGAGGCTCCCCTGTCCCTGGCACGCGGCCAGCCCCGTGACGAGCTCGCGCCCCGACGACCAGCCCGGACGCCAGATCCAGACGGGCGCGTTGAAGGCGGCCGCGTCCCCCGCGTCGTCCCCCGCGCGATAGAAGAGGGTGTCGCCCTGGAACGCGTAGTTGTTGACGCTGGCGACGTCGTCGCCGTAGGCGTTCCGCGACAACCGACGGCAGTAGTCGTCGGTCCCGTCGCAGTGGATGTCCTCGCCCTGGACGGCCGTGGTCGCGTCGAAGACCCAGAGCTCGTAGCGGCCCACCTTCTGCGACGGCACCACCACGCCGCACCACGTGTCGCTCGCCCCCTGGCTCGAGCAGCTCTCGCGGCCGTTGCCGACGAGGACGCCGCCGGGGACGAGCAGCCGCGTGCCGGTGGGCGGCACGAACGGCGACGCGTCACCGTCGCCCGTCGCGTCGCCGCGGGCGTCACCATCGCTCGAGGCCGCGGCGTCCTGCTCGCCCGGAGGCTCGTTCGACGAGCTGCTGCACGCGGCGAGCGACGCCGCGAGCAGCAGGACGGAGACGTGGCGGCGCGCGTTGCTCAAGCGAGGCGCGAACTATACGCCGCCTCGCCGCGCGCCACGGCGCGAATCAGGCCTTTCGAACGCTACAGGTCGACGATGTCGAGGGGACCGAGGTAGTCCGTCTTCCCGATCTCGACGCCGCCCTTGCGGAGCAGGTCGTAGGCCGTCGTGACGTGGAAGTAGAAGTTCGGGATCTGGCGACGCCACAGGTACTCGTCGGCCTTCATGCCCTTGCCGGGGCGGTTCGGCATCTTGATGAGGGCGTCGGGCTTCGTCGAGGCGAAGTCAGCCGCCGTGAGCCCATCGAGGACGCCGAGGCACTTGGCGATGCGCCCGCGCAGCTCGGCGAACGTCGCCTCGTTGTCCTCGTGCTTGGGCAGGTCCTTGCCCGAAAGTGCCTGGGCCGCGCCCTTGGCCGTGTCACAGGCAATGCGGATCTGGTTCACGAAGGGGAGCATGTCGGGCGCGAGGCGCGCCGTGAGGAAGTTGTCGGCGTTGAAGCCGCGCGCCTTCGAGTAGGTCTCGGCCTTGACGAGGATGGCGTCGAGGTTGCGCAGCGTGCGCGAGAACTGCTGGATCGCTGTGTAGTACATCGGGTCTCCTTGGGAGCGGAAGGATAGCCCGGCGAAGCGGGCCACGGGCGGGCAGAAACGAGATGCCGCTCGGGGCTCGCGGTTACGCGGTTACAGCGCGCTACTGAGCGACCGGGGCTCCGACGGCGCGGCTGCCGCACTTGTGGTTGGTGCAGAAGCAGAGGGTCGCGATGGCGGGGCAGGCGATGTTGCAGATCGCCGTGGTCGGCGGCGGCACAGGATCGGTCGCGGCGACGCACGAGCTCGTGCAGCTGCAACCCTGCATGCGACCCACGCAGTCCGAGTCCTGATTGCAGAACCCGAGCGGAGCATCGGTGCCCGCGTCTTTCGGCGCGACGCACTCGCCGGCGTGCGCGACGGAAACGCCGGCGCACGTGGCGTCGCACTGGTTCGAGTAGGTCTTCCCGTCGGCGCCGCAGACGGGTGCATATTCGAGCGTGCACACGCAGCCGCCGCTCTGCCCCGCGGCCCCGCCCGTGGAGCCCGCGGCGCCGCCGTGCGAGCCAGCGTCACCGCCGCCGGACTTCCCCGCGGCGCCGGACGCGCCCGCCGATCCCGAGTCGCCCGCGCCTCCTTTGCCGGCGGTGCCCGTCGGCGAATGACCGCCGTCCGGGTTCAACGGCCCCGCGGAGCCGCAACCGATCGCCAGGGACATCACGAGCGCGAGGAGCGAGCGGCCCACCGTTCGAGTCGAGGACATGCGGGTCGCGAGTGCAACGGCCGTACCACGCAGAAGCGCGCGCGCCACGCGGCGAATGGCCGAGCCGGCCCCGATTTCACGAGGCCAGCATCAGTTTTCTGACTGCCGTCAGCCCGACGCGACCGGCGGGACGGTCAGCCATCCCGCGGCCTCGCGGCGAGGACCGCCGCTCTCGTCCTCGTCGCCCTTGCCGAAGAGGGTGGCGTTCTCGACGAGGCTGTTCCAGCGCTCGCCGAAGTCCTTCTTCTCGGCCATGAACGACACGACGATGTGGGGCGTGTGGCCGAGCGGCGTCTCGACGTCCACCTCGAGGGGGCGGGTTTCGTTCTCGTCGGCCCCCGTGAAGTCGCCGAGGACGCGATACTGACCCTTGCCGAGCGGCACGACCTCGCGGCTGCGGAACGAGAACAGCGTCTCGTGCGGGGTTATCTCGCGGTCTCCGCGCACGCTGGTGGAGTCGATGAACAGGTTGACACCGACGTCATCGAGATCCGGGCCGAGGACCAGCCGCGATTGCCAGGCGCCAAATACGCCGGAGAGCAGCAAGCCCTTGCCATGGATTTCGAGATCGATGTCGGGACGCGCGTTTTCGGTCATGTGCCTCACTCCCTTCGTATTCACCGGGAGCGGACCGTCAAGCGATGCGCCGCGTCGCTCAGCGTTGCTCTCTCAACATCTTAATCATCGTCGTGGACACGTCGCCGAGCATGTCGATCTTTCGCGAGATCATGGCGAACCAGGTCGAGGCGTCGATGCCGAACCCCGCGTTGTCCGCGCCGTAGACGACGCTCTCCATGCGCTGCACCTCGGAGGCCTCGGGCGTCGCGAGCGTGCGCCGGAGGAGCTGCTCCGCGGCCCGCGGCGCCGCCGCCGCGAAGATGTGGAGGTAGCTCGCCTGCGCCGCGATGAGCCCGGCCACCGAGAGGCGCTGGCCCTCGGTGAACCGGTCCTCGAGGAACGCGTCCGTGAGCTGCGCGCGCTCGGCCCCCGCCTTCTCCTTCGCGTAGAGCAGCGCGACGCACGCGAGCGCGCCGGAGCGGGCGGGCCCGCTCACGCCGGTGACGACGAACGCGTCGAGGGCGCCGAGGAGCTCGATGTTGACGTTCGAGTAGAAGGCGATCTCCTGCGCGGCGGTCATGACGAGATCGTCGATGCCGGCGCGCGTGGCGCCGAGCTGGCCGAGCACCGTGTTCGCGCGATCGATGCGGTGGCGCACCGCCGCGGGCGCTTCGGTCGCGTCGCGCATGACGCGCGCGAGCACCGCGCGCTGGGTGTCGACGCGCGAGCGCTGCCGCAGGAGCTCGGGGCCCGGCAGGCGGCCGTGGGACGCGATGAACATCGTCGAGAGGCCGCGCTCGCGTTGCGTCTCGTGCAGCAGCGCGTGCACGGCGTCGGTGACGGCCAGGAAGGGGAACTCGGCGGCGCTCGGCGGCGCGGCCTCGAGCGGCGGCGTGGGCGTGGGCGTGGGCTGCGCCTCGTCGCCAGGATCGCGCCGCGCGAGGAAGGCGATCTGCTTGTCGACGCAGGCGGCCTTGAGGACGCCCGCGCTGCCGGCGCGACGGAGCGCCTCCTCGAACGTCGCGCCGTCGAACGTGCGCACCTCGTACGACGAGCGGCAGAGCGCGACCGTGATGCGGCACTCGCCGTCCGCGCCGACCGTCGCCGATCCCGAGTCGTCGGCGGCGAGACAGAAGCGGAGGATGCGGACTGCGTCTACTTGCGCGAGCGGCATGGTCGAGCTCTTTGCCTGGTTAAGTGTGGGTGGTCCCCCATTTCGCCGGTGTTTCTGGCGCAAAGGGGCTCGGTAACTTCGCACATCGAACCGTGAGATGCCCCCTCGACATTTCGGAAACGCGCCGGCTCAACCGACCGCGGCGAGCGGCGGGCGCGCGACGGCGTGGCGCGAGATGAGACGCGCGAGGTCGTTCTTGCACGAGCCGCAGCCCGTCCCGGCGCGCGTCGCCGCGCCCACGGCTTCGACGGACGCGCAGCCGGCGGCGATGGCCTCGCGGATGCCGGCCTCGGTGACCTTGTTGCACGTGCAGACCATGCGCTCGCCGGCGGCGGCCGGCGCGGCGACCATGGCGGGGCAAAGGGCCTCGAGCGGGTCCGCGGGCATGAGGTCGCCGCGGTCGAAGGCCTGCACGAGCGACGCCGCAGCGGCCGTGTTGCCGACGAGCATCGCGCCGACCAGCTTGCCGTCGCGCATGATGAGCTTGCGATAGGCGCTGCGGCGCTGCTCCACCACCTCGAGGACGTCGTCGGTCTCGAGCTCGGGATCCGTCGTCCCCATCGTCGCGACGTCGACGCCCGCGACCTTGAGCCGCACGTAGAGCTTGGAGCCGGTGTAGAGCCGGCGCGCCTGCGGGCTTTCGCCCGTGAGCACGGAGGCCAGCACGGCGGCCTGCTCCCAGGCGGGCGCGACGATCCCGTACAGGCGGCCGCGGTGCTCGGCGCACTCGCCGATGGCGTAGACGCCCGGCACCTCGGTCGCGAGCGTGTCGTTGACGACGATGCCCTTGTTGATGGGCAGGCCGGAGGCGCGCGCCACATCGACGCGCGGCCGCACGCCGCAGGCGAGGACGAGCATGTCGGCCGGCAGTCGGCGCCCGTCGTCGAGGGTCACGCTCTCGATGGCGCTCGAGTCGGCGGGCTCGTCGGGGCTCACGTCGTTGTCCGGACCCTGGCCGTGGACGGACTCGATCGTGCGGCCGACCTTGACGAAGATGCCGAAGCCCTCGACCTGGCGCGCGAGCATCTCGCCCGCCATCGGATCGAGCTGCGCGTTCATGAGCGTCTCGGAGGCGTGAACGACGGTGACGTGCAGCCCTCCGTCGGAGAGCACCTTGGCGGCCTCGAGGCCCAGCAGGCCGCCGCCGAGGACGATCGCGCTCGAGCCAGGGCGCGCGTGCTCGCGCATCGCCAGGCAGTCCGCCATCGTGCGGTAGACGAAGACGCCGCGGCGGAGCTCGCCGCCGGTGACCGTCGCGCCCTCGATGGCGGGCACGAGCGGCTGGCTGCCCGTCGCGAGCACGACGGTGTCGTAGCGGTGCGCGGCGCCGTCGGCCGTCTCGACGATCTTGCGGGTCGTGTCGAGCCGCCGCACGGCGAGGCCCGTGACGAGCCGGATGCCGTGCTGCTCGAACCAGGCGGCGTCCTTCGTGACGATCTCCTCCGGCGCCTCGCCGGCGAGCACGCGCGAGAGGAGGATGCGGTTGTACGTCGCCGACGGTTCCTCGCCGAAGACGGTGACGTCGTAGCGCGCCGTCGCGCCGCGCGCGACGAGCTCGTCCAGCAGCCGGCACGTCGCCATGCCGTTGCCCACGATGATGAGGCGGCGCTTGGTCATCAGGCGGCCGCCTCCGCCGAGACGGCGCGCGCGCGCACGGCGCAGACCTTGAACTCGGGCATGCGGCTCACGGGATCGAGGGCGGGCATCGTCAGCACGTTGGCGGCCTGCTTGCCGCCCCAGTGGAACGGCGCGAACAGGGTGTCGTGCCGGATGTCGGGCGAGACCGTCACGGTGAACGCGACGCTGCCGCGCCGGCTCTCGACGACGAGCCGGCCGCCGTCCTCGGTGCCCAGCGTCGCGGCGAGGCGCGGGTGGATCTGCACGCGCGGCTCGGGCTTGGCGTCGACGAGCGCGCGCACCTGCCGCGTCTGCGCGCCCGAGTTGTAGTGCTCGCGGTAGCGCCCCGTCGTGAAGTAGAGCGGGTAGTCGCCGTCGGGCGTCTCGGCGGACGCGCGGTCGCGCACGACGTGGAAGCGGGCCTTGCCGTCGGCGTGGAAGAAGCGGTCGGCGAAGAGGCGCGGCGTGCCGGGGTGCTCGCCGTCGTCGTTGGCGGCCGGGCACGGCCAGAACACGCCCTGCTGGCGGCGGATCTTGTCGTAGGTGATGCCGCTGTAGTCGGCGCGCGCGCCGGCCGTCGCGGCGCCCAGCTCCCGGAAGACGTCCTCGGGCGCGCTCGACGGGAAGAGGGGACCCACGCCGAGGCGCTCGGCGAGCGCGCGGATGATCTCGAGGTCCGTGCGCGCGCCGGGCGGCGGCTCGCGCAGGCGCTCGCGCATGATGACCCGGCCCTCGAGGTTGGTCATCGTACCCGTCTCCTCGCCCCACTGGGCGATGGGAAGGAACGCGTGCGCGTGCGCGGACGTCTCGTTCTGGAAGGCGTCGGCCACGACGCAGAGGTCGAGCGAGGCGAGCTTGCGCTCGATGTTGCGCGCGTGCGGCGACGCAACGGCCACGTTCGAGCCGAAGACCAGCAGCGAGCGGATCCCACCTTCGGGACCGAGCGCGTCGAGGAGCTCGTAGGCGCTCTTGCCCTTGCCGGGCAGCGCCGCGGGCTCGACGCCCCACACGCGGGCCACGCGCGCGCGATCCGCCTCGTTCTCGATGAGGCCGTAGCCGGGCAGCTGGTCGGCCTTCTGGCCGTGCTCGCGGCCGCCCTGACCGTTGCCCTGGCCGGTGAGGCAGCCGTAGCCGCTCGCGGGACGGCCCACCTTGCCGAGCGCGAGCATGAAGTTGATGAGCGCGAGCACCGTGTCCGAGCCCTTCGACTGCTGTTCGGGGCCGCGGCCCGAGAGCAGCATGGCGCTGCCGGCACCGGCGACGAGGCGCACGACGCGCTCCATGTCGCCGCGCGAGACGCCCGTCGCGCGCTCGACGTGCGCCGGGTCGGTGAGCAGCAGGTGCCGGCGCAGGGGAGCCCAGCCTTCGGTGCGCGCCGCGACGTACCGCTCGTCGACGTGGCGGTTCGCGATCGCGAGCGTGAGGAGGGCGTTGGCGAGCGCGAGGTCCGTCCCCGGCGTGGGCTGCAGGTGCACGTCGGCGAGGCGCGCGGTCTCCGTGCGGCGAGGATCGACCACGACGAGCTTGCCGCCGCGCTCCTTCTGCTGGTTCACCCACTGCATGAGGGGCGGCATCGTGTCGGCGGGGTTGCCGCCCCAGAGCACGAGCACCTCGGTGCGCCCGATGTCCTCGACGGGGAAGGGCAGGCCGCGATCGACGCCGAAGGCCTTGTTCTGCCCGGCGGCGGCGGACGACATGCAATAGCGCCCGTTGTAGTCGATGTTGGGCGTGCCGAGCGCGAGCCTGGCGAACTTTCCGAGCCAGTAGGCCTTCTCGTTCGTGAGCGCGCCGCTGCCGAAGGCGCCCAGCGCGGCCGCGCCGTGGCGCTCGCGGATCGCGAGCAGCCGCTCGGCGACGAAGTCGAGCGCGGCGTCCCAGGAGGCGGGGACGAGCGCGCCCGCGCGCCCGCGCAGGAGCGGCGTCGTGACGCGCGCCGGGTGATCGAGCAGCTCCGCCGACGTGAAGCCCTTAATGCACATCTGCCCGCGGTTGACGGGGAACTCCTCGTCGGCACGAACGTCGAAGGCCGTGGACGCGTTCGCCGCCTTCGAGAGCGCGACCACCATGCCGCACTGGAAAGCGCAGTAGGGACAGTGCGTCTTCACGAGAAGGCCACCTCGACGCGCCCGTCGCGCACGCGCGCGGGCCACACCGGCACGGCGACGCTCGGGTCGTCGAGGCACCGCCCCGTTCGCAGATCGAAGCTCTGCTTGAAGATCGGCGACGCGATCTTGGCGACGCCGCCCTTGTCGCCGACGATGCCGCGCGAGAGCACGAACGCCTTGCTGAAGGGATCGAAGTTGCCGATGGCGAAGACGTCCTCGCCCGCGCCGACGCGCACGACGGCGATCTGCTGCCCCCCGAGCAGCGCGCACACGCCCGTGTCGGGGACGATGTCCTCCAGCTCGCAGACGGCGTACCAGGTGATGCCGCCTTCTAGCGAGGACGCAGGCGCGTCTTCGCGCTCGTTCGCGGGCCGCGGACGCGTCGCCGAGGAGGGGAGTGCGAGGGTCAGGAGGGTCACGAAGGAGTCCACCCCACGGGCGACGCGCCCGCGTCCGCAAGGCTGGCGCGCTTCTCGTCCCACGTCGCCGGGCGGTGCTGCTGCCGCAGCGGCACGCGGACGATGCTCGGGTCGGCGGCGTCGCTGTTGACGAACGAGCGGAAGCGCCGCAGCGCGACCGGGTCCTCGACGGCCGTCTTCCACTCGTCTTGATAGGTGTCGACGACGTGCTGCATGTCGCGCTCGAGCTCCTCGGCGATCCCGAGCGAATCGCCGACGATCACCTCTTTGAGGTAGTCGATGCCGCCTTCGAGCTTGTTGAACCACGTCGCCGTGCGCTCGAGGCGATCCGCCGTGCGCACGTAGAACATGAGGAAGCGGTCGACGTAACGGATGAGCGTGTCCTCGTCGAGGTCGGTCGCGAGGAGCTGCGCGTGCTGCGGCTTCATGCCGCCGTTGCCGCAGACGTAGAGGTTGTAGCCCTTCTCCGTCGCGATGATGCCGAAGTCCTTGCCCTGGGCCTCGGCGCACTCGCGCGCGCAGCCCGAGACGGCGCTCTTGAGCTTGTGCGGGCTGCGCAGGCCCTTGTAGCGGTTCTCGACGCGGATCGCGAAGGCCACCGAGTCCTGGACGCCGTAGCGGCACCACGTGCTGCCCACGCACGACTTCACGGTGCGCAGCGCCTTGCCGTACGCGTGCCCCGACTCGAAGCCGGCCGCGATGAGCTCGCGCCAGATTTGCGGCAGCTGCTCGACGCGCGCGCCGAAGAGGTCGACGCGCTGGCCGCCCGTGATCTTGGCGTAGAGGCCGTAGCGTTCAGCCACCTCGCCGAGCGCGACGAGCTGCCGCGGCTTGATCTCACCGCCCGCGACGCGCGGCACGACCGAATAGGTGCCGTCGCGCTGGATGTTGGCCATGAAGCGATCGTTCGTGTCCTGAAGCCCGACGTGCTCCTTCTTCATGATGGGCTCGTTGAAGATCGACGCGAGGATCGACGCCATCGCGGGCTTGCAGATCTCGCAGCCGGCGCCGCGCCCGAAGCTGGCGAGCGCGGTCGCGAAGGTCTTCGCCTGCTTGACCTTCACGAGGTGGAACAGCTCCTGGCGCGAGTGCGGGAAGTGCTCGCAGAGGTGGTTGTTCACCTCGACGCCCGCGCGCTTGAGCTCGGCCTTGAGGATCTCGGTGACGAGCGGGACACAGGAGCCGCACGTCGTCCCCGCCTTCGTGCACGACTTCACCGCGCCGATCGTCGTGAGCTTCTGCGCCGAGATGGCGTCGCAGATCGCGCCCTTCGTCACGTTGTTGCAGCTGCAGATGCCCGCCTCGGCCGGCAGCGCGTCCGGGCCGAGCCCTCGGGGCTTGCCCTCGCGCGCCGGGAGGATCATCTCGTCGGGCTCGGGCGGCAGCTTCGCGCGGCTCTGCACCATGGCGAGGAGCTGCGAGTAGGAGGCCGCGTCGCCGACGAGGATGCCGCCGAGCAGGCGTTCCTTGTCCGCAGAGACGACGAGCTTCTTGTAGACGCCCTGCACGCTGTCGACCAGCGAGAGCGTATGCGCCCCGGCTTCGAGCCCGAAGGCGTCGCCGAAGCTGGCCACGTCGACGCCGAGCAGCTTGAGCTTCGAGCTCATGTCGAAGTGGCCGAGCGCCTCGCCCTCGCCCGAGAGCAGCTGCTGCGCGACGATCTCCGCCATCTTGTAGCCGGGCGCGACGAGGCCGTAGGTGCGGCCCATCCAGGCGGCGCACTCGCCGATGGCATAGACGTTCGCGTCGCCCGGCGTGCGGCAGTGCTCGTCGACGACGACGCCGCCGCGCGCTGCGATCTCGAGGCCGGCGGCGCGCGCGAGGCCGTCGTTCGGTCGGATGCCCGCCGAGAAGACCACCATCTCGGTGGGCAGCTCGCCGCCGTCGGCGAAGAGGACGCGGCCGACGGGCCCGCGCCCGTCGTCGCGGATCGTCTGCCCACCGAGCTTCTTCGTGTTGATGCCGGTGTGGACGCCCACGCCGAGAGCCTCGATGCGGCGCCGCAGGATCGCGCCGCCCATCTCGTCGACCTGGAGGGGCATGAGGCGCGGCGCGACCTCGAGCACGTGCGTCTCGAGGCCCAGGTTCCGCAGCGCGTTCGCCGCCTCGAGGCCGAGCAGGCCGCCGCCGACGACGGCGCCGGCCGAGACGTCGGGCCGCTGGGCCCAGGCGCGGATCGCCTCGAGATCCTCGATCGTGCGGTAGACGAAGCAGCCGGGGCGCTCGCGGCCCTCGACGGGCGGCACGAACGGGTACGAGCCGGTCGCGAGCACGAGGACGTCGTACGGGACGTCGTCGCCGCGCGACGAGCGGACCGTCTTGGCGGCGCGGTCGATCGAGATCGCGCGGTCGCCGAGGCGCACCTCGATGCCGGCCGCCTCGTACTCGCCCGGCTCGACGAGGGACAGCTTCTCGGCCCCGCCCTCGTCGCCGTGCTCGAAGAGCTTCGAGAGGTTGACGCGGTCGTAGGCGACGCGGGGCTCGTCGCAGAACACGGTCACCGAGAACCGGGACGCACCGCCTCCCCCGACGAGCCGCTGCAGGAATCGGTGGCCGACCATGCCGTTCCCGAGGACCACCAGCTTGCTGCGCGTCGACATCTAGGAGCCATGCTAGAGGGCGCGCTGTTTCTCAACGGTCAAGAGATCGTCGAAAGGTGGTTTCACCGTCGAAGGACGCGGTTATTGTCGCGGGATGCATCGGGTTTGCGCCTTCGTTTTGTGCGGCGCGCTCGCAGCCTGCTCGGGCAACTCCGACCGGTCGTCCGGCGGCGCGGCGGGGGCGGCTGGTTCCAGCGCGGGCGCGTCGGGCGGTGCCGGAGCCGGGGGCGGTGGCTCGGGCGGGGTCTCGGGTGGAGTCGGCGGCGCCGGTGCGTCCGGCGGCGCGGGCGCATCCGGCAGCGCGGGCGCGTCGGGCGGCAGCGGAGGAGTCGGCACGGCGGGCGCTGCTGGCGGCGCGTCGGGAAGTGGCGTCGCGGGCGCTGGCGTCGCTGGCGCGAGCGGAAGCGCTGGCGCGAGCGGCGCGGCGGGGACCGGCTCCGGCATCGGCATGGACACGCCGGCGCCGCGGCCGATCAACACCGACACGAAGGGCTTTCGCGAGAAGACGTTCACAGCGCAGTCGCTCGACTCCGCCGCGACGCAGGGGCACGCGGGCTCGACCGAGTACGCGGCGGTCGACACCTCGAAGCCGCTCATGAAGCAGCTCTGCATCGTGCTGACCGACATGGGCGCGGCGCCGGGCATCGCGACGGCCGACTGGATGTATCCGCACGGTTTCCACGTGCTGCAGATCGCCTACCAGAACGACATCACGATGGGCCCGGCCGGCGACACGAACCCGAGCACGCCCGGCGACACGCGCATGGATCAGTTCGACGGC
>Ga0265339_10003236_pt1 | contig 11423 bp, 11 predicted proteins | sample 4CB219metaG_FD_202085 | JGI IMG/M metagenome (GOLD analysis project Ga0265339, IMG submission 202085) | Rhizosphere microbial communities from Carex aquatilis grown in University of Washington, Seatle, WA, United States - 4-CB2-19 metaG | ecosystem: Host-associated > Plants > Roots >...
TTTGCAGAAGACGTCAGTTCTTGGTTCGAGAAATCGTTGGCCGAGCAGGCAGTCGACTCGACGATCGAGGCGGGTTATCTCGGCTTCGTCGTAGTTCGGCCCATCCTACAAGGTCCTATCGGCAGGACGGTTTTGCGATTTCCTGATCTTGATGGCGACCTAACGGTACGAGTGGCTGCACGCGCAGCATCTGAGGTCCATCTTTACGGCAAGAAGCTCACAGTGACCGGCGCGCCATTCATCCAACAAGATCGGCGGATTGGCGCCTGCGCTCAAGCTGCAATCTGGATGGCGGATCGCCCGATGCACATCCGCCATCGAAGAACGGCGTGGTATCCCATCGCAGAGATAACCCGTTTGGCGACAACACCGACGGACGCCGAGCTAAGCCAGGAACTTCCGGCCGGGTCAGCCGGGCTCAATCCCATGCACATCATTCGCGCGTTAAAGGCGATGGGCCACCAGCCTTTGCACCACTACTTCCGCGACGCGAGCGGAAAGCCCACTAAGACATCTGCCGGTGAGACCATTCTGCGATATCTCGATTCCGGGTTGCCGGTCGTGCTGGGCATGGCAAGCGCCGGCGATGACATCGCTCACGCGGTTGCGGCAGTCGGTTATGTCGAGGTTACGGGCGGAGTTGCTCGCAGTGGCGCGACATACGATGCGTTCGTTCGGGCACTTATTGTTCATGATGACCAGCGCGGACCCTATAGGCTGATGCCGCTGACTCAAAGCGACGTCGATCATATTCCGCGCGAACGCCTGCTCATGGAGGGCGAAAAGATTCTGATCGCCAACGAGATTGTCTCGCACATGTTCGTTCCGCTGCCGCCACGTGTGTTCCTACGTGCGGAGCGGGCGGATATTGTTGCGTGGGATTTTCTGAAACTACAGGCGGCCGCAGGCTTCGGCGAGAAGCTCGCTACGGAAGCTCCCGATGGAAAAGCGAAGGAGACGATTGCGGATTTCTACGCGAGGGTACGTGATGACAAACTTGTGCACCGGACTTATCTCACAAGCGCGGGCCGCTATAGGCACCATCTCGCTAGGAGCACATTGTCTGAGCCCATCAAGGCCGAGATGATGACCCGGCGGCTGCCGCACTTCGTCTGGGTAACGGAGTTGATGGATCCTAATACGGTACAGACATCTAAGAACGGGCCGCGTCGAATCGTTGGACATATGGTTGTCAACGCGACGAGCAGCACGGACCCCAGCAGCGACCTTCTGATGGCACATGTTCCGCACGTTGTGATAAACCGCAACATCAACCCACCACCCGACAAGCGCGATGATGTCGAGTTCGAAGAGACGGCCGAGATTTTCCCGGACGAGACTCCATATTGCGGTCGTCTGCGGAGCGTTTCCTGAGGCCTAGTCGCAGCGAGCAGAAGGCAACATTTGGGCATGTGGGTTTGCGAAATGGGAAACCACTGCGCGCGAGGTGTCTCGGAAGCTAACGTCGGCGAGATCTGTATAGACCCCATCGGAAATGGCGCGACAGACTTGGGCCAGCTGCATCGATGCCGCCGCCAACGCCGTGCACGGAACGCCAACACTTTGGCCGGCGATAGTCACCGCTCCACATTGGTCGAGGCGCCCCTCCTCGAGCAGCTTCCGATAAGCACCTGGAAGTGCTCCCTCACGTTGATGTTCTGGTTCTGGCCAGGCTGCTTTGGCATCGCGCAGGCCCGGAAAACAGTGAACTCGGACATCGAACGCTTCCGGACCCGTTGCCCCCAACCCCGCATCAATCAGCAATTCGAACCCGGCAGAAGCAACGGCACGTCGAGCGTCGAGATTGTCGACACCGACGATCGCAATTCTGGGTTCCTCGCCCCGCGGTTTGTCACCCTCGGCGAAACGACGTTCACAGATTCGGGTCTGAAAGCCTCGATCTTCAGCCCAACGAGCCGCGGAGCGCGTCTTTTTTTCTCCGACCCACCGATCCGTCGTGAGTACCTGAACAGCTAGATTTTCGCGCCCGGCAGTATCGTCATCCTGAAGGAAGAGCGTGACGGCCGCTGTGTCCGGGAACGGAAGAAGATCGAGCACGAAAAGAGCGGCCTGGCCTAGATTACCTAGACCGATAAGCCATAACGCTGTAGGGAGGCATTTGATTTTGGAAGTTTTCGCGTCCGGCCAAAGATCAAAACGTTGGCGCCGCCGACAGGCAAGCGCGTCGTTCAATACAGATCTTCGAAAGGCGTCCGCAACTGCAACTGCACCTGCAAGCACACCCGCAAGCACGTTGGACTCGGTCGTCGGATTTGTACTTGGGTTGGGGGCCGTGTTGGCAACCCACCCATCGGCCCAACAGTAAAGTTGTGGACTGCCCGAAACAACTGCCGAGCCAATGTGTATGTGCAAAGCGTCATTGGGCGGAAGCTCAGTACGACAACCAGCGTCCTCCATGGCATGCGCAAGCGACGTGCGGCAGCGGCATCCTACCTTAAGAGGTGCTGTCATGCTGCCATCGAAGAACACGCCGCCGCGGAACATCCGTACGCCGCTCGCTGCGATCGTCAAGAGTGCGGCCTGGGCCCACTCTAAGGACGGATCCGCAACACTCAAATACAGACTTGCTCGCTCCAGGCGCGCACGTGCCTCGTCGTAGGTCAATCCACTGTCGCTTGCGACGACAAATTGGGATGTGCGGTCCTCTTCGATCTGTCTACTCATGCGAACCATCCTACGTAAAAGAAGGTGCGACCTTTACGGCTATGATTAGCCCATCCTTCGCGCTTACCGATAAACTCAAAGATTCCGATTTCGCCCGGATTGTAAATCTGGTCGGCGAAATTGGGGACAATTAGGGCGATATGCCCACGTTCCGGAATCATTGGATTCGCTTGGTCAATGCCGCTCTGACCGTAGCCCGAAGGATGGGTGTGCACGTCCGCCACGACCTCCAGGTTCTTTTGCCGGCAGCGTTCCCAGACGACGTCCATACGCGAGCCATCGAACAGTATGGCGCCTTGCAGAGCATTGGGGTCGATGTCGTCGTACGCGATAAACTCGCGCACGGCGCGCTTGCCACCGTGCTTTACGCCCAGAAGAAATCCGCCGCTTTCAATTTGCCCATGCCCTCGACGACGAAGATCAAGCAGAATGCTTTTCCATAGCTTCGTCGAACAAGAAAGCCGCGGCGGTTTTTGCTTTGGCCACCAAATATTGCGGATCATGAAGAAGGCCATAAACGGTCTCCAGAAAGAACGTGATATCCCTGCCGGGCCCCCACGCCAAATCGGCATACTGGTTCGGCCAATGCGAGCGCGCCATGCGATCGATCGGGTGGTAAAGACAAGGCTTCCACTGGGAAAACGCGACAAGCACGCCATTGCAACCATGGGGACGCTCCTCTAGCGGGAGTTCGACGTTTGACATGCCGTTCCAAAGTTGTGCCGTCGGGCCCTGGCCACGGTAGCCAGCCCAATCAGTTCGGAAAAGAAACCACTCCGGACCTTCCTGTACATTTGCGGGACGAACGCGAATGAACGCAATCGGAAATGCCAGCCGCACTAATTTCCATTTCCGTCGCAGTTCGCCGACCTTGAAATCGCAAGTGGCGAGGTCAGCGCGGAAGGCTTCCTCATCCGGCGCCATGGCCTACCCCTGTGGCTTGACCTTGAACACGAGCGTGAGTGTGATGTGCTTGTGGCCCTTGGCAACTTGTCCCAAATGAACATCGCCCGGCAACACATCATTGCCGTCCTTCAACTGGAAATCCTCCGGCCCGCCTTCAAGGCTGAGCTCTTTCGGTGAGATTGCCCAGCGAATGATACGCTCCATCGTGATACTGGGGCGAAAGTCGCGGCTAACGGAGCGCGTGCTGTATTGGACCGTAACTTTGATGTCGCCCTTGGTCGCGACATGGATCAGCTTGAAGTCCACCTCGAATAGCTCGCGAACTCGTCTATCGCCGGCGACTGTGACTTCCTCGTCTTCGATAAGGACCTCAACGTAGTCCTGACGGCCGGTTTCTTTGACGACCATCGCGACAAACTCGGTCACGCTCGAATCAGGGTGGGTCTTCAGTGTGCGGGGATTGCGCTCGCCCTCAAGGGCAAAGACGACTTCGAGTTCTTGGTCCGCCATTTTTTGGCTCCTTCGAGATAACGCAAAAAATATCGCACAGGGTCATCCTATATGTCAACAATACAAACATATAAAATAGAGCGTTTTGTAAACTGTTGCTGTTACAAACATTTTTCTTGATTCCCGAGCAATTTTCGGCTAGTTATTCTCAGAAATCTCCGAGCCTAAGCATGGAAAAACCCCTGTATCAGCTCTTCGGGAATCGGGTTCGCGAACTGCGAGAAGAAAAGAACGTCACCCAGGAGGAGCTCGGCCGGCGGGTGGACCTGTCCCGGACCTCGATTACAAACATCGAAAAAGGTCGCCAGCGCATACTGCTCCATCAACTCGTGGATATTGCGGCGGCCTTGGATGCAAAGCCGGAGGATTTGATGCCCACCGACACCGCCATAGCTGATGCGCCGATGCGAGAAGACGTGGCGCGCGTTGTCGAGATTCTTAAGAGCGAAACGAAGCCAGACGCTTGAGCGCGGACGCTATCAATTACGCGCGCGTCCGAAAACGCGCGCATGAGCTTCTAGCCGGTCAGTTGCGGCCACCGGTTGATTTGATCTCCATCGCCGCTGAACTTGGGGCAGAAATACGCAACTTCGACCTTGCAGAGGATGTTTCCGGGATTCTCTATCGGGAAGATGATCGCAGGGTTATCGTCGTGAATGACCGACAGCCCACTACGCGTCAAAGATTCACGATCGCGCACGAGATCGGACACCTCGCTCTGCATCGCGGTGTGCCGGTCCATGTCGATCACACGTTTCGCATTAATTTGCGAGATCCCAATTCCGCGCGCGGGACCGATGCGGAGGAGATCGAGGCCAACGCCTTTGCTGCGAACCTATTGATGCCGGCTAGTTGGTTACGCCAGGAACTTCGAAGCGGACTTGTTGATTTCGACGATAGCGTCGAAATCGCATCGCTTGCCACAAGATATCAGGTCAGCCATCAAGCAATGCTGTTTCGCCTCACATCAATATTCGTCACACCGGACCAAGCCAAGACGCGAGAAGGCTAAGGGTGATCGTGATCACTGCGAGCTATCTATTCGCATCGGTTGAGGCACTGCGCGCTGCCATGGCTGCAGAAGCAACCGAAGCATGGGCCTCCGAAGATCGGAACCCATCGCCGATTTGAACAGGAAGGCGGCGTGTCCGCCGCCGTTTGCGGCGAGCCTCTGCATGATCTCCTGTAGCCGGGATTCGCTGGTGGTCACGGTGAGCACCAGCAGATTTGGAGTGCCCCAAGTGGTCTTATATGCCCTCTGAGCTATGATCCCCTGATACCCCGCAAGCTTCGCCAGATACGACGTTTGTCCCTTGTCTGACCGCTCTACCGGCATCGTCCCGCGATCCGCTTCCAGCGCAAAGAACCGATACGATTTCTTGGCGTCTTGGACGTATTCGAGGCCGAACAGCCCGTCAGGCACCAGATAGGCACCCGAAGGCAGCGACAACTGAAACGGCCTTGGAGAGGCCCGTGTCGCCTCGGGCGCACGGGCCAGTACTTCTGACCAGGGAATGAACCCTAGACCGGGAACGCCGCGTGTCGCGATCTCCAGCGAGGCTAGAAGCTCGCAAATCATCAACGAGTGCTGAAATTGCCGGTGCGCAGTCTGGGCGAGAAGGGTTCGCGGCTCGTCAACGGCAATGCCTGATTCGCACAACGCGCGGCGTGCACCCTCTCCGCTTTCGTAGACCACCGGTGCATGCAACGCGTCCGCGAACTGCCACTGCTGGCTTGGGCGGTCCAGATAGCCTTCATGGAAGAGGTCACCGAGACGTTCCTTGAAGCGCGTCTCCGACGCACCACCGACGAAGGCGTGAAGATATGTCGAGCGCAAATAACGATAGCGGGAGACGGCGCGAAATATATCGATGTCTCGCGGGGTCAGCGCAAGTCGTTTGCCGGTACGGGTGCGGCGAATCCGTGAGCGTCGTTCGTTCATCGTTGTCCGTTAGCAGCGATTAGAGCTTTGACCTACGCGCCAGAAAGTTCCTGCACGCGGCGCGATGTTCCGCATTGCACCGCGATGCGCTCCGACCGTTGCAACAAAATGTGATGTCTGCATATGGCGTACCGGGAACGAACCCTGAATAATTTGGATGCGCATATCGCACGGATACCAGCCGGACGAATCGCATTAGGCGGGCTGTCCTCGACAGTGAGAGGACCACGCTATGCCGACCATACCCATACGACCGAATACGATTATCCGAGGCGACTGCCTGCGCGAATTGAAGGCAATATCCGACAACAGCGTTGATGCCATCGTCACGGACCCGCCGTACGGCATCGACTTCCAAAGTAGATTCCGCAAGGATAAATCGCGTCACTTCCCGAAAATTGCCAATGACAAGGCGCCCTATATCTGGTGGCTCCACGACGCCGCGCGGGTCTTGAAGCCGTGTGGCGCGCTTCTATGTTTCACCCGATACGACACGGAGGAAGCGTTCCGATTCGCCATCCGGCTCGCGGGATTGCAGCCCAAGACGCAGGTAATCTGGGACAAGCGCCTGTACGGCGTCGGCGACTGCCGTGGCGACTTCTCGCTCAATCGCGAGAACATAATCTTCGCCACGAAGGGACGATTCTTGTTTCCGAATCGTAGGCCGTCGTCGGTGATCCCGCTCCAACGGCTCTCGTCCAAGCGCCTCACGCATCCAAACGAGAAGCCGGTCAAACTTCTGAAGCAACTGATTGAAGTGGTGACCAAGCCGGGCGACCTCGTGCTCGACCCATTCGTCGGCTCAGGTACAACCGCCGTCGCGGCGAATGCTCTCGGTCGGGAATATGTCGGGATTGAATGCGATCCCAACTACGTCCGACTCGCTCGGTCGCGTTTGGCAATGGCGTGACAGAGAAATATAACTTTTCTAAGCCAATGAGCATGCGCCGCTATGTTCGCCGGTGTGCGCAAATGTTCCGTCATATTGCAATGTGCGGTCAGCCATCAAACAACTCCGTACACGCTGGTTCTCCCTCGACTATTGCGGCGGCGGTGCTATCGTCCCCCTCGCCCACTGGTGCGGTTTCGCAACTCGGGGCGTCGACGCTCCCTTTCAAGGGAGTTACTCGATGTCTCGGTATTACAAGCAAGTCGTTTCCAAGAAGGAGCTGAGGACGGTCTGTGGTATTCCATATACACCGCAACACATTGCAAGACTCGAAACGGCCGGGAGGTTCCCCAAGCGGATCAGGCTCGGTCAAAATCGGGTGTGCTGGCTGTTGTCGGAAGTGGAAGCATGGCTCGATGCAAAGCTCGCGGAACGGGACGCGCGGAGTACCTGACGCGCTCTCTTTCGAGGGTGTTCTCCGGGGACCGGGTCGCTCCCGGTCCCCGATTTTCTCTGTCAGGCAACAAGGAATGGGTTGGGGATACGCCGGGGGATACAGTCGTGGGTACAGTATCCCCAAGGTCCGGTCGTGCTTGAACAGAATTATCTCGTCAGGATTGGTGGTTAGCGCGTCCGGCGCCGCATCGCTTCCCGTGACTATAGAGCTTTTGGGTCTATTGGGCCCGTCATCCCGACTGCCGTCGGGCTGACGGGCGGAGCCCGAAATACCGAAGATGCAAATATCGATTCGTCATTGCGAGAGGACGGGGGGAATTGTGCGGAGGGTTCCACAAGTGGAAGTTCTAACCATCGTGCGATTCTCGGTATTCGAGAAAGCCGTTATCCGCAGGCGCAGACTCGATGATTTCGTCGTGCTCAATCGCGCTCCGGATACCTTGCATGTACGGCGCCGCAAGTTTCTGGGCCTCGCCGTGCCGAAGCATGGATATGAACTTCTAGTCCGCGATCTTCTCGACGGCACGGACCGCCACGCCTGCGACACGCCGATGCACGCCAAGGCGTACGAGCGCGCTCTGCGCCAAGGGCTGCTCCGCCTCAAGACGTTTATCGACGGAAATGCCGATCTCGGTGCCGACACGCGATATCGGCTGTGAGGGCGGCGTGACGGGGCTGCTGGCATTCGGGGTTTGGATCGTCGCAGTAGTTCTCACTGTGCCGTTTCTAGTCTTGGTTATCTTCTTCGTCGGTGCCGGACGGCTATGGGGTTGGGTTCGCAACCTGTCGATATTGGAGCGGGCCAGGGCACGAGCGAAGGCTCGCGCCTTGCACCGCAGGCTGGGTGGCCTCCTCGCGCGGAAGCGCTTGCCGACGCGGGACACCTTTGCGGCCGACATGCGCACGACACTTTCCGGCTCGTATCCCGATCTTTCTCCACGCATCCTCGATGTGCTCGCCGCGTGCGCGCGTTCGCTGTACGAAGCCGAAGGGCTTGGTACCGATCTGCCCATCCCGGCAATCAAAAATGAACTGGATGCCGCCCGGTACCATGACGAAATACTGCGACGCATAGGGCAACTAACCGATGCAAATGCCGTATCCAAATTCAGAACGGCGGTATTGGGGTTGCTCGAAGCCTTCTGCAACCGCCTGCCGCCGATAGCCAAGATGGCGATGCAGAGTGAAGACCAATCTCTATCGGTTCGACTGATTGATGTCTTGCCGTCTGTACCGCAGGTAATCGAGGACCTCACCAAATCCTGCAACACTGCGGCCGTCGAATACGACCTCCTCTCTGCGCTTTGCGACCGTCTGAGGCGCAACGTGCATAAAGTATCGGGTGTGCCGTATCCGCCACAGCGGAGGGGCGCGCCGAAACTTATCCAGCCGACGGACTTCAAGGGCCCACCGGACGTCGCCGTTCGTGGATACCTCGAAGGCACGCCGTTCGAAGCGCTTTTCGACGCAAGCATCCCGTTTGAACTACCTGACGCCGTCCGTTTCGAGCATCAATGGATCGTCGCCGGTTCTGGGCACGGCAAGACGCAGTGCTTGCAGTACCAGATTGCGCGAGACCTTCCTCGCGTAGCACGCGGGGAATGCTCGGTTATTGTCATCGACTCTCAGGGCGATCTGATCCGCAACATCATGGGTCTCAAGCTGTTCGCGCCGGGGCAACCGCTCTTCGACAAGCTCGTGCTCATCGATCCGACGGATGTGGAATATCCCGTCGCGCTCAATCTCTTCGACGCAGGACAACAGCGCCTCGACCGGTACAGCCCCCTCGACCGCGAGCGGCTCCAGAATAGCATTGTCGAGCTTTACGATTTCGTACTTGGTTCGCTCCTCTCGGCCGAGCTGACACAGAAGCAGTCGGTGATCTTCCGGTTCATCACCCGCCTCATGCTTCAAATCCCCGGTGCGACGATCAACACTTTCCGCGAACTCATGGAGCCTCATGGATTCGAGAAGTACCTGTCGTATGTCACCCAGCTTGACGGCACGGCGCGTGCCTTCTTCGAAACGGAATTCAACTCGAAGCAGTTCGAAGATACGAAGAGGCAGGTGCTCCGTCGTCTGTGGGGTGTCCTAGAGAACCGGACTTTTGAGCGGATGTTTTCCCAGCCGAAAAGCAAGCTCGACCTGTTCGCGGAGATGAACGCGGGCAAGGTGATCTTGATAAACACCGCGAAAGACTTACTCAAAGAAACGGGCACCGAGGTGTTCGGACGCTTCTTCATCGCGCTCATAGCCCAGGCGGCGCAGGAACGTGCGACGCTGCCGGAACACGCGCGCACGCCGTGCCTCTGCGTGATAGACGAGGCATCCGAGTACTTCGATGAGAACGTGAGCACGATCCTCGAAACGGCCAGGAAACAGAAAATATCGTTGTGCTGCGCGAACCAGTACGTCGGGCAACTCTCACCAAAGTTGCATGAGAGTTTCGCCGCAAACACAAGCATCAAGTTTGTTGGCGGAGTATCTGATAAGGACGCAAGGGCCTTCTCTCACATACTTCGCTGTTCGCCCGAGTTTATCCTCGATCAACCCAAAGGATGTTTTTCTGCGTTTGTCAGAAACTTCACTCAGAGCGCTGTCTCACTGCGCATCCCGTTTGGATACCTGGAAGCAATGCCGCGCATGGACGGCGCGGAGGAAAATGCGGTTCGCAAGCGCACGCGGGAGAAATACGCTGTGAATTGGGCCGCGGCATTCGAAGAGTCTAGCAACACAAAAGGCGATCTCCCAATCGCCATCGTTGACCCGACTGTGCCCGGGGAGTGGTAACTGTCCATTGAGAAATGGGCTCTAGCGAGTCACGGCAACCCGCCCACAGACCCGCTCGTATCCTCGTTCTTGATGAGAACGAGGCGCATGCCGACGTGGCGACAGTCGCGCTTGGCTGCTGGGCGGCGGCGTCCAAGGGCCGAGGTTCACGGCGCACTTGCCAAATTCCCGGTTCCCCGTAAGCCTGAGGCTTGATATAGCCACCGATATATCAGTGGTTGGGCGAGTTGCAGGATCGATCCATTGGGCACCGCGCCGCCTACATATCCGCTTGCCGCCCCGCCTACCGCGTTTTGCGTAGCTTCTGGCGAGCGCATGCACAACCGCCTGCGCCATCACGGGTTCACTTTTTGGTTGGCAACACCACTATAAGTACTATGAGCCCCCACTATTATTAGGTCGAAGCAGTACTTCGGACGATGAAATGTCGTTCTGAGAACAAAGGTTCAGCTGCATCGCAAGCCACCTGCGCCGCATGTGTCCTGCTACTAGGGTTGTCTTGATTCAGCGTCTCACGCCACATCAGTAAGTGAGCAAGTGGCACACAATCTGATGGTCTTTCACCGAAATCGAGGTAACCCCAGTCTCGTTCGTCCACCGGCTCGATATCGCGAATACTTGGGATTGCTGCACCAATGTCTTCTGCATAGTCCCTACCCTCTGCGGCTCCACCAGGCATGACCCGGCTTCGCTCTCGATACAGTGGACAGTCGTGCTTACGCACGACCACCCAAGCTAGGCCGTTTGCCGTAAGGCTATTTGCCAGAGCCCTCAAAAGTGAAGTGCCCCCATCTGGGAAGTAGTACGTCACATGTGAAGCAATAAGAAGGTTGGCAGCGGGTAGCTCGTCGACTCCAACTGAAATTCTGGCATCTTGTATCCCACCTGCAACCGGCTCTCCAATTTCTGCTGCGCGGTTTATCGCATCAATTCTCACATTTCTCTCTGTGTATTGCCCAATCACGCCGCGACATCGCGCGATAGTATCTGCAATCGCATTCGTATCGGTGCTATCGAAGCCCCGCTCCTCCTCGATCAGTACTAGGCTTTCCAAGTCAGCGAGGCACCCCCACAGTCCGAGCCTGTCCAGGATAGCGCTCGTAAATTTTCCAGTCGCGAAACCAATATCAACTATCGCTTTTGGACGGAATTGCTCTGCCCACTTTGGAGGAGGAAGTTTCGGCCAGGGGATACTCTTGGCCGGATTACTCTTGTCAAATGCAACATCGAGCTGCGCCTGAAAAT
>Ga0265339_10003237_pt1 | contig 11422 bp, 7 predicted proteins | sample 4CB219metaG_FD_202085 | JGI IMG/M metagenome (GOLD analysis project Ga0265339, IMG submission 202085) | Rhizosphere microbial communities from Carex aquatilis grown in University of Washington, Seatle, WA, United States - 4-CB2-19 metaG | ecosystem: Host-associated > Plants > Roots > Rhizosphere...
CTGGACCTCGGCAGCGGTGCGGGCAAGGACGTGTTCCTTGCCGCCCAGAAGGTTGGCGAGAGCGGCAGAGTTATCGGCGTGGACATGACGCCGGAAATGCTGGCGCTGGCCCGCAAGAACGCGGTGAAGTTCTTCACGACGACCGGTCTGGCGAACGTCGAGTTTCGCGAGGGACATATTGAGAAGCTGCCCGTGGAGACGGCCTCGGTGGACGTGGTGATTTCCAATTGCGTGATCAACCTGTCGACGGACAAGGCACAGGTCTTCCGCGAGGTGCATCGCGTGCTCAAGGACGGCGGCAGGATGATCGTCAGCGATATCGTGCTCAACCGTCCGCTGAGCGAGGAGTTCAAGAAGGACCCGGACCTCTACGCCGGCTGCATCGCCGGGGCCCTGCTGCGGCAGGAGTACCTGCAGGCCATCCGCGATGCGGGATTCACGAAGGTCCAGGTGCTCTCGGACAACACATACCAGGCCGCCCAAGCCGGCGGCGACCCAATCACCAGCGGCGCCACCGACGCACTGTCCGGCGCAGCCGCCAGCGTGACGATCCTGGCGGAAAAGTGAAAACCATTGCGGATTGAGAATTGCGGATTGCGGATTGCCTTTTCGCATGTCTGGCGGACATGAGAGCGGGCTCTGCCTTTTTGCTCTTTTTTTTCGCCGGAGAAAAGAACAAAACAAAAGAGCAAAAAGGCAGAGCCCGAATCGCGTTTGTCGCCACCAAGAACAACGAAGCGGTTTAACGCTGAGGTAACAGAGGAAACTGAGAAAGACTTTCACAGAAACTATCTTGCACTACTTCAGTGTTTCTTGCTGTTCCTCTGTTACCTCTGTTACCTCAGCGTTAACAATCTGGTTGTTCGTTTAGTCGCCCACGCGAAGAAAGCAAAGCCCGTTTTCGTGTCGAGCCAACTCACGAGGATGGCAATTCCCAATTCGCAATCCGCAATTCGCAATTCTTCTCACACCCGGCCGCGTTTTGCGGCGTGGATTACCTTCTTTACGCTGTCGGCGTGCTTCCATTTGAGGAACCGCCACCAGTCGTGCATATCCGCCGGAGGGGCGACGGCGGCGTAGATCGCCTCCTCGTCCAGCCCGAGGGTCATGGCGGCCTTGACCTCCTCGATCAGCCAGGGCAGGTACTGCACGTACCGCTCCAGGTGCGACCGCTCCAGCATCGGCCCGTGCCCGGGCACGACCACTCGCGGGTCCAGGGCGATCATCTGGCGATAGAAGTCCAGCAGCATAGCCGCCGACTCTCGCGTGAGCGGCGTCGTCAACGGGATAAGCCCCCAGCCGAACACGTCGCCCATGATCAGCACGCCGTCGTCCGGGAAGTGCACTATCGCGTCGAGCTCAGTATGACACGGCGGAATGGGCTTCATGATCAGCCGCCGCCCGCCCTCGCAGAGCGTCATGCCCTGCTCGTCCAGCGGATGCACCTTGCGGTTGATGATCGTCGCCCCCCGCCGCTCGAACACGCCATTTAGGGCCACGTGGTCATAGTGCGTATGCGTGTTTAGCACGTAACGGATGGGCTTTGGGCCAAGCGTGCGTGCGATGTCGGCAAGGACCTCGCCCTCGGTCTCGGGCTTCTCCAGCGTGTCGATGACCACGCCATAAGGCCCCATGTCCACCCACGTCATCACGTCCTCAGCCCGGCGGACGAACAGCCCAGGCGCAACCTCGATAACCAGCGGGATGTCGGTAATGTCATGCATGCTTTGGATTCCTATTGTAGTGTCACACGCTGATGCATACTTCTCTGAGCCCAAAGCACGAAATCCGAATATCGAAATCCGAAACAAATCCGAAATTCCAAACGGCAAACCCCCAAACGCAGAGGCGGGCCCTTGAAGTGGCTCTGCCTTTTTGCTCCTTTTCCGTGCCAGGCGAAAAAGAGCAAAAAGGAAGAGCCGACTTATCACTCCAGCCAAGCCTTTGTGCTGTTTGTTTGGAGTTTGCTGTTTGGAGCATTTGCCGTTTGTTTCGGATTTCGTGCTTCGAATTTCGGGCTTCGCGGTGTTACCTCTGATACCTCAGCGTTAATACTATTCCTCACCTTGCCGACGTCACGTCCACCTTGCCCTCGCCGAACGTGACGTGAATGCAGCCGTTGCGCCAGGTGGCGAAGAACGGCTTTTGGTGCAGGGCGGCGTAGAACTTGGCCTTGGTCCCGTCGTCGCCGGAGCCGATGGCGGAGTCACGGTCACGGCTGGCGAGCACGAACCGCGCCCTCACGCGGGCCACCAGGTCCGGCAGGTGATTGCTCCACCCGCCATGGTGCGGCAGCAGCAGGACGTCGGCATGCAACGGATCGTCCGCAATGGCATGGGCGTCTGACGCGGGGCTTTCGCTTTGGCCAGCCAGGATCGTCGCCAGGGCCTTGTCCTCCACGTCCCCCGGCAGCAGGACGCTTTGGCCGTCGCAGGTGATCTTGAGCATCAGCGACGTATCGTTGACGGGCAGGCCGTTATCCGGCCGCGAAGGCGGCCAGAACACCCGCACCTTTGTGCGTTCGTCCAGGGCGATCACATCGCCGGCGTGGATGTACTCGATGGGTATGTGCTTCTGCCGCGCCAGGGCCAGGAACTGCTCCGCGGGCGCCTCCATCTTGTAATCTTCGGTGAAGTACGGCCCCAGGTAGATCTTCGCCGGCGGATGGTCGCGGAGCAGGCCAACCAGGGCGGCGCAGTGGTCAAGGTGGGCATGCGAGACGAACACGATGCTCGGCCAAGGCAGCCGCTGGGTGCGGATGAACGGTTCGAGCGTTTGCTGATAGAGGTCGTAGCCTGACAGCGTGCCGGCGTCGAAGATCGCCGTCTGGCCGCTTGGCAGATGCAGAACGGCACACTGCCCGGACCCCACGGCCAGCACGTGCAGCCTGGCTCCCGGCGGCGCCTGGGCCGGCCATTGCGTGACGACCGTCAGCCCCGCCAGCAGCACCAGCGCCGCCGCGGAGGCGGCCCATCGGCCGGGCAAGCGGTTTCGAAGCAGCCACAATCCCAGCGCCACGTACGCTAAAACCACGCACGCCACGCCCACCGGGCGAACGCTGACGTACAGGCTCGGCAGGTACTCCATCCAGCCGACCGCGCGAACGACGACATCCGCGAAGAAGCCAGCCGCCCGATCAAACACACTTGCCAGGTTTGGCATTTGGCAGGACAACAGTGCCAGCGAGATGTACCCAGGCACCAGGACCGCGGTCATCGGCAGCACCAGCACCATGCTGAGGACGCCCGCGTATGGGCTCACGAGCCCGAAGTGGTACGCCACCAGCGGCGCGGATGCCAGGTACGCCGCCAGGGCCGCCGAGACGGCCGTGATCGCCGCGTCCGCGCCCTTGACGCTCAGCCAGCGGCGGACGCGGTCCTCGTCGCGGAAGACCACCAGGCCGCGGCGACGCAACCAGCGTCCAAAGAGCGCCTGGCGGATCGGCTCGGTCAACAGCAGCATCCCCAGCACGATGCCGAAGCTTAACTGGAACCCCGGCGAGAAAAGGTCCATGGGGTCGATCAGCAATAGGACGATTGCTGCGGCGGCCATGGCATTCAGGGCTGCGTGCTGACGATGGAAGATGACGGCGAGGCACAGCGAGGCGGCCATGATTGCCGACCGCAAGAGCGGCGGGCTGGCCTCGGTGAGCGTGAGATAAATCGCCAGCACCACCAGGGCTGCAATGGCGGCGTACTTGGGGCGGAGCATGAGCACGCGGCACAGGGCGTAGAAGAACCCAAGGAAGATGGCGAGGTGCGAACCGCTGATGGATAGATAGTGCGCAACGCCGCTGCGCTTCATGGACTCGTTGAGCTTCTGCAGTGCGGGATGGCGGTCGCCCACGAGCAGTGCGGTGACGAGTTCGCCGCTCTCCTCCTCGCCGGTAGCGGCCAGGTGCTGCCGGGCGGCTGAGCGGAGGTTCCAGTAGATTCGCTCGTACCAGCTAGCTGGCGGGCCCAGCACGCGGACGCCGTCGGCGGCGGCAACTGACGCCCATGTGAGGGTGTGGCCTTGGCGGGCCAGTTCGCGAGGGTCGGCCTCGCCGGGGTTCCGCGCCGGGCCGAACCGCCCTAGCCAGCACTCCATCTCCACTTGCTGGCCAGCCCGCAGGTTCTGGCAAGGCTGATCCACGCGGACCTTCACCAGCCCGCTCGCCTCTTGCCAGTTGGGCGGGCAGAGGATCTCGCTCGCCGCCAGCACGAAGACCGTGCGGTCCGCCCGCTTGTAAGGCAGCGGCGGCCCGTCGCCGTCGCGGACGATCATCGGAGCGGTATCAATGCGGCCGCGAAGGCAGACGAGCGTCTTGGCCTCGCGGGTGTAATTCACGACATCGTCAGCCGGCACGGACTGCCACTGCCACCGCGCGTACGCCGCCGACAGTCCCATCACGCCCGCAAGCAGCAGTGTTATCGCCAACGCGTGCAGGTGAGGCCGTCGACTGGCCACACCCGCCCCGGCCAGACACAACAGGCCCGTCAGCAGGTACGCCGCCGTAGCCAACCCCACGTACCGCCCCACCACCACGCCGGCCACCATAGCCACCGCCGGCAACACCAGCGGCGCACGGATCAATCGAGGCTTGGCATGCCAAGGCGGCACAGTCGCCGCAGGAGCAGGACTGGCGGATAGCCCACCATGCGCGGATGTTGCGACGGATGCATCCGCAGCGACAGATTCTGGAATTGGAGCGACTTGGGACATGGTGGGATTCTATGGCACTTGGGGCAATCGCACAATATAGCAGTAGCCCATTGACGAATACGTCAAGACGAGGGTGCCACTGCTAAGCGGGCGTCGTTTGCCCGCGCGGCAGTGCAGGAACGTCCAGGCCCGAAACACGGCCGCGCCCAAACGACGGGCTTAGCCGTGGCACCCTTTAGGCGCGTCCGCAGGTCCAAAGCCAAGACCCGGGGCGACGCCGCGCTTGCCCTGGGCTACGGCCATGCCTTTCAGGCTGATGAATTGTAAATGCTTGAAATCTTCTGCCGACTATTCTACGGAATCGCGGCCAGAGTCTGCATTTCTTCAATAATGGACATTTCATCTATTCAATTATTGATTGAACATTCAGCATTGGACATTGAGCATTGCCACTCTATTCCAGCTTCTGTGCGTATTGCGTTGCCCTGCCGGCGGCGGCGTCCATGGCGTAGATCAGTAGGCCGTTGGTCGGCTGCACGCGGGCGGCGGGTCGGGTGGCCTTTGCGGTCTCGGCTGAGTCGAGCACCTCGCTGACTACCTGGGTCTTGTCCTCGCCGGTGATGAGAAACACGATGCACTTGGCGGCGTTGATCAGCGGGAATGTAAATGTCATGCGTCGCCGCCCAAGGACCGGCACGAACGGGGCAATGACCAGCCGCTCCTTCTCGTCCAGCGCGGGGCTGTTGGGGAACAGGCTGGCGACGTGGCCCTCGGCCCCCATGCCCAGCAATATCAGGTCAAACGAGGGCACGCCGTTTTCGTCGGCGGGAACGACGCGACGTATGGTCGCCTCGTACTCAATCGCGCCCTGGTCGAGGTCATCGCGATCGGCGGGCATCGGATAGATGTTCTCGGGCTCCAGCGGCAGGTGATCCAATAGCAGCCGCGTCGCCATTCGATAGTTGCTCTCGACGTTGTCGTGAGGCACGTCGCGCTCGTCGCCCCAGAAGATGTGCACCTTCTGCCAGGGCACCTCGGCCTTCATGGCGCTTTGGGCCAATTGCTGGTACACCGCCCGCGGCGTAGTGCCGCCAGAAAGTGCAATATGGCAGTGGCCCGTCCGCGCCACCGTTTCGCATACGAGCGACTGGATGATGTTGGCCACCACCGCGGTCAGTTGCTCGGCGCTGAACTCGACAATAACGCGACGTTCGGTAGGCATTGGCGTTCCCTTTCGGTGATTCTGACGATAAGCGAGCACTGCGTATTCTTAAAACATCGGATCTTCTTTTGTGTTCCCGCGGCCGAAAAGAGCAAAAAGGCAATGCCCGTCCAACATCCAGCACGTGTCTTTGCTGTTTCCGTTTGGAATTTGCCGCTTTAGTAATTGCCGTTTGTTTCGAGTTTCGTGCTTCGAATTTAGGATTTTCCTATTCGTACCACTGCTCATATGGATCGTCCAGCAGTTTCTGCGCCGAGGGCGGACCCCAGCTCAGCGACGGGTAGAACTCCAGCGGCGGCTGGCCGTTCACGTCCCATGCCTGGCGGATCGAGTCAATCAGCCGCCAACAGGCCTCCACCTCGTCGTTGCGTATGAACAACGTCGGATCGCCGATCATCGCGTCCAGCAGCAGGTGCTCGTACGCCTCGGGAGTGGCCGACTCAAAACTCGACTTGTACGCAAAGTCCATCTTCACCGGCCGCAGGATCATGTCCTGGCCGGGCACCTTGGCGTCCAAAAACAAGCTCGTGCCCTCGTGGGGGCCGATACGAATTACCAGGCGGTTGTGGCCGCGCATGTCGCACTTGGCGCTCTGGAACAGGCTGATGGGCTCGCGGCGAAAGATAATGACGATCTGGCTGTCCTTGCTGGCCAGGCGCTTGCCCGTCCGCAGCAGGAACGGCACGCCCGCCCATCGCCAGTTGTCGATATTTAGCCGCATCGCCACGTAAGTCTCGGTTTGGCTGGAAGGGTCCACGCCGGCCTCGGCCCGGTAAGCGGGCAATTCCTTGCCCGAGGCATCGACGCCGCCAATATACTGCCCGCGCACGGTCCGCCGCGTGACCTCCTGCGGCGTCAAAGGCTCCAGCGCCCGAAGGACCTTCACCTTCTCGTCGCGGATGTCGCCTGCCGTCATTCGCAACGGCACGTCCATCGCGGTCAGGGCCAGCAGTTGCAGCAGGTGGTTTTCCACCATGTCGCGCATGGCCCCGGTCTTCTCGTAATACGGGCCCCGCCGCCCCTCCATGCCGTCGCGCTCAGCCACGGTGATCTGCACCTGGTGCACGTAGCGATTGTTCAATAGCGGCTCGAAGATGGCGTTGGCAAAACGCATCGCCAGCAGGTTCATCGCGGTCTCTTTGCCCAGGTAATGATCGATGCGACAGACCTGCGACTCGTCAAAGTACGATAGCAGGAGGTCATTCAGGGCCCGCGCCGACTGCAGGTCGCGCCCGAATGGCTTCTCCACCACCACCCGCGTGAAGCCCTCGCTGTCGGCCAGGCCCGCAGCGCCGAGATTCTCGACGATCTCGGGAAATGTATCGGGTGTCATGGCCAGATAGAACACCCGGTTGCCGTGGAGGTGGTGCCGCTGGTCGAGCTCGGCGATCTTCTGGGCCAGGCTCCGATAGCCCTGGGAGTCGCCGGCCTCGGCCTGGTGGTAGTACCACCGCTGGGCAAAGGAGTTCCACAGGCCCTCGTCGAGCTTCTGGCGGCTGAACTTGTCGATGGCCTGCTTCATCTCGTCGCGAAGTTCCTGGTCGGTCTTGGGTCGCCTTGCCACGCCCAGGACCGCGAAGTCTTCGCCTACCAGGCCATCGGCCAGCAGGTTGTACAAGGCCGGTGCGATCTTTCGCGCCGCCAGGTCTCCCGTGACGCCAAACAGCACAAACAGGCACGCAGGCCTCTTCTGCCGCTTGGAGCCGTCTTCCGAAAGGATATTGCCTTCCATGCCAGTCATGGATCGCCTCTTTTCATGTGCGTAAGCGTCTTGTATTCCATGATATGCACGCAAAGTCCAAGAGAGCGCGATTGAGCGGATTAAGAGGATTAACGGGATAAGAAAGGGCATTGAACAGGCGAGCTCGCGGACCGATTTACACAGCTACGGCTCCCAGGGGGCAAGTCCGTAAGACGCCTCTCGCCGGGACTAGCATCTGGAATCTCCTTCTTGTCTTATCCCTTAATCCCGCTTGATCCGCTCAATCGCGCTCTCCCGCCTCCTATGTTCCCCGACAAACCAAAGAAGGGGTCATACAATGGAGCAGAAAGGGAATCGCCTATGAAGCACATACTACTTGCCCTGACAGTCGCGTTGGTGATAAGCGGCTGTATACGCAAAGAGGAGATGCGAGGCACCCGCATAGTGCTGGATAGCTACACCGTCAGCGACGGGGTGGTGGTGAACATGCACGTGCCCAAGCGCGTGTTTAACTTTGGTGAAGACTTCGTGCTGCGGGTGACGGCCAAGAACCTTACCGACGCACCGGTTCGTGTCGTCCCCACCGGTGAATCGCTGGTCGACGTGATCATCGTCAGCACCTACCCGCCCGAGCCCACCGCTCAGCTGACGCCACAGCCCGGCAACGTGAATCGAGCGTGGGTGCTGGCCCCGCACGAGACGCGGGCATGGGATATCCCGCTGAAGGTAACATCCGACTGGCGATCGCGCGATAGCACGCACATCCGCGCGATGGTGAGCGGGCTGCCAAAGTCGCAGACGGAAATGGTCATCTGGACCAACCCCGCCGGCGGCGAATGGACCCACGTCCGGCGAGATACCCCGGCGTATTAGCAAAACAACCGCCACTGAGAGCACAGAGGACACTGAGAGAAGAAGAGCAGCGGGCTGCGCTTCGCTTGGTCGCCCTGCGTATCACGGAAGAAGAGCTGAAGCCAGTACCCGGATTGTTCGCGTTCTTTCTCTCTGAGCTCTCTGTGCCCTCTGTGGCTGTCGTTCTAATTGCCCAGCGACTGGATCGGGGCTGGTATTCGGCCGCCGAAGTGGACGAACTGGTCGCTGGCGCCGCTGTTGTGGACTTCCATGATCGTCCCGCCGCCGAAGAGCCCGCCGAACTCCACGCGGTCGCCTGGCTTGGCGCCTGGCACAGGGATCAGGCGCACGCCGGTGGTCTTGTTGTTGATCACGCCGATGGCCATCTCGTCGGCGATTATCGCGGCGATCGTCTCGCTTGGCGTGTCGCCGGGGATCGGGATCATGTCCAGCCCCACCGAGCAGACCGCCGTCATCGCCTCGAGCTTCTCCAGCCGCAGGAAGCCCCGCGTGGCCGCGTCGGCCAGCGTGGAGTCCTCCATCACCGGGATGAACGCCCCGCTCATGCCGCCAACGCTACTGGAGGCAAATGCCCCGCCCTTCTTGATGGCGTCATTGAGCATCGCCACCGCCGCCGTCGAGCCCGGGGCGCCGACCTTGCCAAGCCCCAGTGCCATCAGGATGTCGCCCACGCTGTCGCCAACTTTTGGTGTGGGGGCCAGGCTAAGGTCAACTATTCCGAATGGCACGCCAAGTTCGTTGGCCACCTCGCGGCCAATAAGCTCGCCGATCCGCGTCACGCGGAAGGACGTAATCTTGATCTCCTCCGCCAGGTCGCCCAGCGTGAGCTTGCCGCCGACCTGCCCTGCCGACGCAATCTTGTTGGCGATCCGCCGCTTCAGCGCCGAGCACACCACGCCAGGGCCTGACACACCGATGTTGATGGTGGCCTCGGGCTCGCCCTCACCCATGTAAGCACCGGCCATGAACGGGTTGTCCTCGGGGATGTTGGAAAAGATCACCAGCTTGGCGCAGCCAAAGCCGTTCTGGTCCTTGGTGGCCGCGGCGATCTTCAGCAGTATGTGGCCCATTTCGTGGATGGCGTCCATGTTTATGCCCGCCCGTCGGCTGGCGACGTTCACGGACGAGCACACACGCTTGGTCTGACTGAGCACCTCCGGCAGCGAGTTCATCACCACCGAGTCCGCCGGCGTGATGCCCTTGTGAACCAGCGCCGTAAAGCCGCCCACCAGGTCCACGCCGCAGTCCTCAGCCGCCTTGTCGAGCGTCTTGGCCAACTGCACGGCCGCCCCCAGCCCGTGGCCCGCCAAGAGGTGCGAAACCGGCGAGATCGCCAGGCGCTTATTGGTCACCGGAATGCCATACTTGCCGCCGACGCGGTTGCAGATCTCCACCAGCCGTCCCGCGCGGTGCATGATCTTGTCCCGCAGCTTGCGGCAGACATGCTCAATGCTGGTGGCCGCACAGTCGTCCACGTTCAGGGCAAAGGTAACGGTCCGCACGTCCAGGTGCTCGGCGTGCAACATTTCGATAGTACTGAGGATCTCTTCGGTGCGAAGCATAGGTCACTTCCAATTCAAGCCGGTGCTATTCGGTTCGGTGCCCCAGCGTCAGGCGGAGTTGGTTGGTGGCTACGAAGACGTTTTCGTGCTGGAGGCGAACGGTGAAACCCATTGTGTTGCCCATCTCCTCAAGGTCGGCCTGCAGCATGGAGATGTCCCAGCGCGTGGGGACCTCCAGTTGGCTGATGAGGACGAAGTCGGGCCCGCTGCGGTCGCCGTAGAGGTCCACGATGTTGATGTCCTTGCTGGCCAGGTACTGGCTGAAGCGAAGGATCACGCCGGGCTGGTCCTTGCCGAAGGCCGTGATGACGAACTTCTCCATCTCGCCGCTGGTCTTGGGCGTCACCGGAATAAACGGGCGGGCCATCACCTGGAAGCCCCGCTCTGCCCCACGGACGGCGTCGGCGAGCTTCGCCGGCTCCATCGCCTCGGGCACGGAGACGATCATGATCAGCGTGAAGTATCCGTTCAGCACGGTCTGGCTGCACTCGTCGATGCTGCCGTTGAGCTGGCTTACCGCCGTCGCAACGGTGGAAATAATCCCAGGCCGGTCGTCGGCCATTACGTTCAGCACGTAGGCGTGTTTGTAGCGGGTCATATCGCGGATGATACCGGGAACCATGGAAGAAAACTATAAGGACATGCGCGACCGCTTCGTGGAAACGGGCTCTAGCAGGATGAACAGGATAGACAGGATTCTGTTGTTTCAAGAGCAACCTGCTGGTGCTCCTATGCGCGAGGCATAACCAATGGTGTCTGGCCATGACACAGGTTCAAACATTGTTACTGGACGCCCTTGCAACAGATTAAGCCCGTTAAGGCAGTGGCAAGGCCCGGCCGAACAACACTTGTATTGTTGAATGCTGTACTGGACGCTCTTGCAACGAATTAAGCCAATCAAGGCAGTGGCAAGACCCGGCCAAACCGACACTCATACCTGCTCAATACCCAGGGATCCCGAAGATCACCGAACGCACGCATCGGGGGTTTCCAAACTAAGGCGGCACCGCCCGCAACGTGCGCGTCAAGAATCGCACCCCCGACCGCCGATTCATCCTGAGTGCTCTGTCGAAATGCATGTCCAACCTCCCTCTGCAGCCAACCTCCGGACAGCTACCCGCCTGCCACTGGTATGTATTATACCAATGTTTGTTTTCTAGTCAACATCTTTTTGCAAAAGATTTTCTTACCATCAGACTTAGTAAAGAAATCAGTTCGTATCCCGTTATTGGAACGTTGGTTGTGATGCGTGCCACGTTCAGAGCTGTGGGTAGTCGGACCGGACTGGGTGCCACGGTTAAGCGAGCGCCGTTTGCTCGCGCGGCCGTGCGGGGGTGCCTTGACACAAAACACGGCCGCGCCCAAACGACGGGCTTAGCCGTGGCACCCTCACACAACCGTGCCACCTTGCAGTCTGTC
>Ga0265339_10003238_pt1 | contig 11421 bp, 6 predicted proteins | sample 4CB219metaG_FD_202085 | JGI IMG/M metagenome (GOLD analysis project Ga0265339, IMG submission 202085) | Rhizosphere microbial communities from Carex aquatilis grown in University of Washington, Seatle, WA, United States - 4-CB2-19 metaG | ecosystem: Host-associated > Plants > Roots > Rhizosphere...
CCATTAATGAGTCGGACGTGATTGTGGCCAATCGACAGAATGATGGGTATGTCTTCCGTGACGGCGCGATCTTCAATCTTAATGACCTCATCAACCCCGCCTGTGGATGGCACGTTAAGGAGGCGGATGACGTCAACAACAACGGCCAGATCGTGGGCATTGCCAGCGGGGCCGACGGCGTCGAGCATGCCATCCTGCTCAACCCCATCCCTGAGCCGGCAAAGCTTGCGGGCGACGCCAACGGTGATGGCAAGGTGGACTTCGCGGATTACCTGGCCCTGGAGGACAGCTTTGGCGGCCTACCCGGGACCGGCCCAAATGCCGATTTCAATGCCAGCGGCACCGTGGACTTCGCCGATTACCTGATCCTCGAAGCAAACTTCGGACACGGAAACAACTCCATCCCCGAACCGGCGACGATGGGCCTGCTGGGGCTGTCCGCGCTATTGGTCCTGCGGAGAAAACGCAGCCGTTGAGAACGTGAAAAACTTCGCTTATTGAAAGAATCCCCGGCCTGTCCCCGGGGATTCCTTGTTTACAGGTATAGCAGGCCGGTACTTGGCCTGCCCGCGGCCATCCCCGGACTTGGGTAGGAATGCCGATTGACAGGTTGGCGGTTGGGGTTAGACTGGATTGTTGCGATAAGGAGCCCTGCAGGGCGAGGGGCTTTTTTCGGAGGTTCGTGGTGCTCACAAAGGGAGAGGGAATGCGTCTGATCCTGCTTTGCCTTGCGGTTCTGCTGGCCCACTCTGCCAACGCGGTTGTGCTATACGATGTCGTAGACCTGGGGCCTGGCAAGGCTACGGGCATCAGCGATAACGGCTATATTCTCGGTGAAAACAAGCAGTTGTGGCGGATGAAGGATGGGGTCAAGCAGTCCTTTGCGTTGACCGTGGACTACACCTTTCGTGGCAAGGTTAACTCGACTGGCCAGATGGTCGGCTGTTGGAGCGGCAGCCCGGGGATCCCGACAGGCTACTTTTACTGCGATGGCGGCAACATCTCGCAGTGGACTGGCCAGATGAGCGACTTCTTCAACATCAATAATCAAGGCATGGCCGTGGGAAGCACACTGACAGGAGCATCCTATACCATCCTCAATGGTGTCCGGACCAGTCTGCCCAGCGACTTCTATGCCCTGGCTATCAATGATTCGGGAGTGATTGCAGGTTCGAACCTCGCCGGTAGCCAGATGCGCATATATGCGAACGGGGTACTCTCGGCGTACCCTTATCCCAACTCCACTCTTGGGTATCCAATTGAAATGGCCAATAGCGGCCACATCGCGGGCTGGTACTGGAAGGACAACAAGCGGGAGTGGTTCATCTATGACGGGCAGGGCTTTGAGAAACCAACGGAAGGTATTCAGGGCAAGCCCTCAAATCTGATGCTTAACGGCATGAACGAATCTGACGTGCTTGTTGGTACCGATACCAATGCCTACGACGGGTATGTTTACCGCAATGGAGCCTTGATCGACCTCAACAGCGTAATCGACCCGGCAAGCGGTTGGCATATCAGCGAGGCGTACGACGTCAACGACAGCGGCCAGATCGTAGGAGTCGCCAACGGTCATGCTGTGCTGCTTAACCCCGTAAAGGTTTTGGGCGACGCCAACGGCGACGGCAAGGTCAACTTCGACGATTATTTGGCCTTGGAGAGTAGTTTCGGAAGTTCACAAAGCGCTGGCGCCAATGCCGACTTCGACGGCAATGGCAAGGTGGATTTCCAGGACTATCTTCTTCTTGAGTCCAATTTCGGCACCGGAACCGCCATCCCTGAACCGACAACGATGACGTTGCTGGGGTTGTCCCTGTTTGCGGTCCTGCGCAAGAAGACGCGTCGGTGAGGATAGCGCAAGGCCCCAGCCTTTTGCAGTAGGCTAGCCGCCGTTCCCCCGGCACGCAGTGCCGGGGCTTTGGACCGCTGTCTCGGGACTGCTGTCTCGCTAGTCGCCTGTTATTATCACGTCGCTAGTCACTTATCCCTTTCACCTTCCTATCCTGCTACAATCTTTGCACCCTTTGGCGCTTGTGGCGCAACGGTTACATGACGGCCAGTGAATGCTGGCGGAGTTCTTGTGGATCGTTCTGCGCTGGTACAACTTGTAAGGGACCACCAGGCAGGTGTTTATCGGTTTCTGCGGTTTCTGGGGGCCGACGAGCATCTGGCTGAGGACCTGACGCAGGAGGCCTTTCTTGTGGCCTGCCGGCGCGATCTTGGCCGCGCCGAGGATGTCGACGATGTCGGCAAGTATCTGCGCGGGATTGCCAGGAACCTGTTTCTGGCCCATTGCCGCAAGAACCGCACAAGTCCGGTTGTGATAAACAGTGAGCTTGCCGAGCAGGCACAAGGGGTTTTCGAGACCACGTTCCTGAGGCACGGCGACGGTGACGATTACATCGAGGCGCTCCAGCAGTGCCTGGGACAGTTGCCGCCACGCCAGCGGCAGATGCTGGACATGCAGTACGCCCAGAAGAAGTCGCGCGAGGAACTGGCAGCCGCTGCCGGCATGTCGTGCGACGGCATCAAGTCCCTGATGCGGCGGCTCCGAGCGGCCTTGGCGCGGTGCGTAAACGGGCGACTTGGCGTGGTGACAAGTGAAGAAAGGAAACAGGTTTGAGACCTGGTACGGATATGGAGCGGGCTTCGCCTTGTCTCTGTGAGCTCCGTGCCTCTGTGGTGAACTGAAATAATGCAGGAACCTCAGACAATCGACTTTGAAGACCGCCTGATGCACGTGCTGCTGCAGGAGCAGCTCGGCGGGGACTGCGCGCCGGACCTGTCCGAGCGTGTCTTGATCCGCTCGTCACAGCAGCGGCTTCGAGTGATCCGCATTTACGGGACGGCAGCAGCGGCTGCGGCGGTACTGGTGGCGGCCTCGATTATCTGGGGACTGCTGGCCTTTCGTTACCCGTCGCCGCAGGCGTCGGGCGGCGTGGCGGTCGTCGGGGGCGGGCCGCTGCATCGCGGAGCCCAAGTCGAGACGGCCGATTCACCTGCCCAGTTGGTGCTCGGCGGCTATTGTCAGGTGGATCTGGCCCCGGGGACTAAGATGTCTTGGGGTGGAACTGACAAGGCGGAGGAGGTTTACCTCCGCGAGGGCTCGATTACCTGCGATGTCAAACGTCAGGTCGGCAGCTTTACGGTGAAGACCGATTCCGGCGAAGTCTGCGTCCAAGGTACCAAGTTCGACGTCCAGGTGGTCCGCGGCCCGGGAGATGAGCAGATGCTGGGCAAACGGATGCTGGTGCGTGTGCTGGCCGGGGCCGTGGTCGCCAGCACGACATGGGGCACATATAACGTAAAGGCCGGGGATGACGCCATCGTGCTGCCAGAGGGCGGCATTGTCAACGGGACCGTCATCCAGAAGGGCGACGGGTGGATCCGCGTCCGAAACGACGCCGGGACCGAGTACAAGTTCCTGCCTCGCCGCGATGCCGGGACTGTCGTGACCGATCAACCAATGGTGGCCCAGTTCAACCAACTGGCCATTGGAGGCCCGGTCAAGGTGGTCTGGACCATGCAGGACCAGCGGCGGATACTGGCCCTGACCGACCTGCGAGCAAACCAGGGGCAGATTCTGCCGGCTGGACACGCCCCGGTGGCCGACGCCACTAAGTTCCCCGTGGCCGATCTTCGATGGGGACCGCTGCGTGAGGCTGTGCTAAACGCGGCATGGGGCGGCGAATACTGCATTGATTTCGAACATGACCGGACAGCGGCAATGCCCATGGCCATGCTCGACAAGGCGACGGAGGATCAAGGCGCTAAACGCATGGCCGCACTCAAGGCATGGATGCTCCGCGAGGGCATCGACGCCGCCGTTCTAGGCACCGGTAACGACGCCCAGGTGCATGACCTGTCCGCGCTTGGCATGGTGGTCAAGACTGCCCGCGTAGACCTGGCGGAGCTGCAGGTGGCCGACGTGGTGGCCCAACTCCGCGATCAGGCGCCCGATACCGCACCATCGTGGGTGACCATGCCGGTGAAGCCTGCCACCGTCACGGGCAAGAGCGTCTACCTTATCCGCACACGGGACAACGGCTTTGGTGCTGTGGAACTCCAGGCCGCCGACAAGGGGACGCTCAAGCTGCGATATCGGATGATCGTGGCGGCCCCCAAAGAGCCGCCGCCCCAGACCAAGCCCATTGCAAGGGCGGCCGCGCCCAAGGCACACGAGGAAGAGGCCCAGGCCTTTGAGCCGACGGCGTTGGAGCAGGAACAGGCCATCGTCACCTACAGCCATTATCAGGACCCCTACGGGCTGTGGCGGCGCGGCGACAGCGGGCGGATCTTTGGGCCCGTGACGCAGAAGTCCGCCGACTGGATTGAGGTCACCCCGCAGGACGAATCGCCGATAAGGTTCACGGTCCCGACCGGTGGCGGCATTGGCGACATCGTCACGGAGCAGATCCGCAACACTATGGTGGGCGAGAAGATCGAGGTCAAGTTCGCTTTCGATCAAGGCCAGATCATGGCATTGAACATCGTCCGCGCACAGTGAGCGTACGCACCCTCGCGACGAAGAAATGACATTGCGAGTCGGCTTGCCGCTTCGCACCGCTTTACGCCGGGACTAGTCGTCATGCCCGTCAGCATCCCGGCGCGATGCCTCGGAAGCGAAAATGCACCCTAAGGCCCTAACTAAACGCAAGTTGATCGATGGTGTGATAAGATGTTGATATGGCGAAGGAAAGGATAGTCATCGGGCTGTACACCGGTCAGGCCGCCGACGGCGTGGACGGGGTAATGGTGCAGATTACCGGCAGCGGGGCCAAGATGAAGGTCCTGCAATTGCACCAGTCCTACCACCCCTATGACGAGGGGCTGCACAAGCGGCTGGTGGCCGCCATGGACGACATCCCGACCGACCCGCTAATAGAACTGGATCGGGACATAACCGACGCCTTGGTCGAGACCGCCCACGCGGTCTTCAAGCTGGGGGGCTGCAAACCAGAGGACGTCGCGGCCGTGGGCGTTTCGGGGCAGATGATCGGACGCATCCCCAAGGACCCCAAGAACAAGGCAAGCATGTCGTACAGTGTCGAGCTGGGCAGCCCGGCGTACGTTGCAAGCCGCCTGCACATACCGACCGTAGGCCAGTTCTCGCAGTCCGACGCCGGGGCAGGCGGCTGCGGCGGACCGATCACCGCCTGGGCGGACTGGCTGCTCTTTCGCGATAAGCAACTCTCCCGGGTGCTGGTGCATCTGGGCGGCATCGTCTCGCTGACGCAGATCGGCACCAACGCGCATCCGCTGGAGGTCGTCGCATTCGACGTGGGGCCAGGCACCATGATCATCGACGCCATTACGCAGGAACTAATGGGCCGGCCCGTGGATATCGACGGTGCTTTCGCCGACCGTGGCCGCCCATCGGCTTCGCTGCTCAACGAACTGCTGGCCAACCCCTATTTCCGCATGCCCGCGCCCAAGACCACCCAGCGGCGAGACTGGGGCAGCGGCTATCTCACGCGGCTCAAGGCCATGGCCGAGAAGCATCGCGTTCGCGAAGAGGACGTCATCGCCACGGCCACCGAACTGGTCGCCAACACGGTTGTGCAGGGTGTCAAACTGCTTACCGAGCGGCCCCACGAGGTGATCCTCACCGGCGGCGGGGCCAAGAACATCTACCTGGCCTCGCGGATTCGCACGCTGTTGTCACCCTCGAGCACGGTCAATAGCGAGAAGTTCGGCTTGGGCGTACGGGCCAAGCAGGCCATCTGCATGGCCGTCCTGGCCGCCGCCCGCCTGGACAATGAACCCATCTACTGCCCCTTCGCCACCGGCGCCAAGCACGCAGCCCAATGCGGCAGCATCAGCGGATAACTCCCCCAGTGTATTGCGTCCATTAGTCTAAGCGGTCTTGCCTATGTTCGTTGCGGTCTTTGGCAATGACAGACAGGCTGAGGCTCGCATACACACCAACAGACTTAGCGGAGACAGCTTAGATCGTACCTTATCTTCGTCTTTCAAAGCCCGAATGGCGAGTTTCCGGGATGCCGCGGCCAGCGGACTGCTCTTCGTGCTTCGTCATTGATTCGTCATTCGGGCTTCGTCATTCGGGCTTACACGTCAGAAGTCACCCTTCTAAAGACGCACTACACTAGCTAAAGCCTTCTCCCTCATCACCCGAAGACAGATACGGGTCGGGTTGCGCAGCTCAGTCCCGATAAAAGTGATGTACGGGATGGCACAATGAATCTAAAACTGAAAGTGGCCTTGATCCTGTCCTGCGGGTTGGCGCTCAACCTGCTGACGGACCTGTACGTCCAGCAGAGGGTCATTGCGCCCAGTTTCCGCGAGTTGGAGCTCAATGCCGCCTATGGAACGGCTTCTCGCTCCTTCCAAGCCATTGATCGCGAGACCGATCACCTGGACACGTTCTGCACCGATTGGTCGGCCTGGGACGACATGTACAAGTTTGTGGCAGACCGCAACCAGGCCTTTATTGATGGCAACTTGCCCGACGACACGATACGCGCCGCAAAGCTGCAACTGCTGTGCATCGTGAACGCGGACAAGAAGCTTGTCTGGGGCAGGGATTTGGGCGCCGGCGAGCCCACCCAGGTCACTACAAACCAGCAGGCCCAGGACATCCTGAAAGGCAGCCTGCCCAAGTTGCTGGCCGACAAAGGCATTGATCGGCGGATCGCAGGCGTGATCGCCAGTTCCCACGGGATCATGATCGTTGTCGCCCGCCCTATCATCACCAGCAAGGTCACCGGGCCCGCCAGGGGCACACTTATCATGGGCCGACGCCTGGATGACAAGATGATCCAAGAGATCGCCAGCCAGGTCGGTACCAGCCTGAAGATGTGGCCGTTGCCAAACGAGTCCGTGGCGGGCATATTGCACGAGCTCTCTCCGACCCACCTGGAGGTCGGTCCCGACGAAGTCAGTGTCTACCGGGCCGTGACTGATCTGGGCGACCAACCCGTGGCCCTTGTCAAGGCGACCATTCCCCGAGACATCACCGCCCGCGGAAACAAGGCTAACTCCTACGCAGTCGCGACCATGGTGGTCGCGAGCCTGGCCGTGCTGGCGACCGTTGTGATCCTGATGCACCTATGGCTGGTTCGCCCCTTGGCGCACCTGATGCAGCAGGTCAAGACGCTGGCCAAGAACCCCCAGGATGCGGCCATCGATGTGAGAATGGACCGCAAAGACGAAATCGGACAACTGGCTAACGAGTTCCACCAGACCATGGCGGGCATCCAGTATCGTGACCGTTTGCTGACGGCCGCTGCTGATGGTTCGCGTTGCCTGCTGGGCGAGCAGAACCTCCAGGACTCCACATCTACATTGCTGATGGTCCTGGGCCAGTCCGCCCGTGCCGACCGCGCATTTATCTACCGGTTCGAACAGACGGCCCTGGGCCGTCGCGAGGCCGTACTGCAGTCATACTGGTACAACGACGACGCGCGGCCGAGGCCGCAGGAGCTTCGTTTTGGCCTGGATGACCTGGATGCCGGCACCTACGCTTCGTTGGAAGCTGGGACAACCGTTACGGGGTACCGCGACAGTTCCTCCGCAAATGTCCACGAGTTCCTGGCCAGCCGTCAAGTCCTTGGCGCGATCATGGTCCCGGTGTTCACCGGCAGCGTGCTGTGGGGCATGATTGGCTTTTCTGACAGGACCAGGCCTCGCACGTGGAACGCCACTGAACAATCGCTATTGCGGGCCGTCGCCAGCACACTGGGCAGCGCAATTACCCGGTCCAAGGCCGAGGAGGCATTGGTCCAAGCCTCCACGGCGGCCGAGGAAGCCAACTGTGCAAAGAGTGAGTTTCTGGCCAAGATGAGCCACGAGATACGCACGCCCATGAACGGCGTGATCGGCATGCTGGACCTGCTGTGGAACACCACGCTCGACGACCGCCAAAGACGCTATGCCAGCGTCGCCAAGAGCTCCGCCGTTGCACTGCTTGGCTTGATCAACGACATCCTGGACTTCTCCAAGATCGAGGCAGGCAAGATGGACCTTGACCTGGCGGAGATGGACCTGCTCAATGTGACCGAGGACGCCGCGGTCCTGCTGGCCAACAAGGCCTCGGAAAAGGGGCTGGAACTGGCCTGCCACCTGCAGCCAACGCTGCCCCAGCTCGTGTGCGGCGACGCCCTGCGGCTGCGCCAGATCCTGGTCAATCTGATTGGCAACGCCGTCAAGTTCACCAACGCCGGCACGGTCAGCGTGCATGTCCGCCTGGAAAGTCAGGACGAGCACGGTTACGAAGTTCATTTCGCTGTCCGCGACACTGGCACCGGCATACCGCCCGAGCAAATCGGGCACCTGTTCCAGATGTTCTCACAGGTAGATTCCTCAAGCACTCGCAAGGTCAGTGGCACGGGCCTTGGCCTGGCCATTTCCAAGCGGCTGGCAGAGCTCATGGGTGGACGGATCGGCGTCCAGAGCGAACTTGACAAGGGCTCCACGTTCTGGTTTACCGTCCGCCTGGGCAAGGTGACCTCCAACACTGCCGCCAGCGCCAAGCCTTCTCAACTTCAGAACATCGGCACATTGCAAGTGCTGGTAGTGGATGACAACTCGGTTAACCGAGAGGTCCTGGCCACGCAACTGGGTAGTTGGGGCTTCCATGTCACAACCGCTGTCGATGCCCGGGACGCCCTGGAACACCTCTACACCGCCGTCGGCACGGGCAAGGGCATTGATGTGGCTGTACTGGACATGGATATGCCCGGCATGAACGGACTGGAACTGGCCAAGACCATCAAGGCCTCCAGCCGCCTGAAGAATACTCATCTCATCCTTTTGAGCTCCATGTGGGAGCAGCCTTCCACACAGGTGCTGGAGAGTCATGGATTTTCGGCCTCATTGACCAAGCCCGTCCGTCAGTCAGAGTTGCTCAACGCGATCATCAAGACGGTCCCGTCCATCGCCCGTTCGGGCGCGACGTCCGTCATCACCGATGGGCCTACCCACAGCGATCAGGACGCCCGAGAGAGACGCCGGGGCGCCAAGATACTGGTGGCCGAGGACAACGAGATCAACCAAGAGGTCGCCCGCGAGATCCTTCTGGGCGCAGGACTGGATTGCGATATCGTGCCCAACGGCCTACTGGCCGTCAATGCATTGCGGGAACAGACATATGACATCGTCCTGATGGACTGCCAGATGCCTGAGATGGACGGCTTCACAGCCAGCCGCACGATCCGCGATATGGAGGCCAAGGGCCTTATCCAAACCGGTGGCCGCAATAGCGTGCCCATCGTGGCCCTGACCGCCAACACCATCAAGGGCGACCGAGAGGCCTGCCTGGCCGCCGGCATGGACGATTACCTCAGTAAACCAATCGATCCGACGCAGATGCTGAGCCTGCTTGACGGCCTCTTGGCCCAGCGCCCGGTCACCCAGAGGGTCACACAAACGACACAGCTCCCCGAAACGCCTGCAACTGCGGACACGCCCGTGGTCCAGCAAGCCGCGCCACAGGCCGCTGCACCAGTCGACGCCGTAGCCCAGGCACCCGTGCCGACTCCAGTCACGGCCGACACCGACATGCCCTCTTCGCCTGCCCAAGCCGGCGATTGTCCCTTTGACATGCCCTCGGCCCTGAAACGATGCATGGACAACCAGGCGTTCCTGGACCGGCTGCTGGTGAAATTCGCCGAGAAACTCCAGCATGATATGCAGGAACTCCGCCAGCACCTGACGGATGCAAACCCGCAAAAGATCGCTTTTGTCGCCCACGCCATCAAGGGATCGGCAGCGAACCTCTCCGCCGAAGGCCTGCGACAGGCGGCTTCCGAGTTGGAGCAGGCCGGCAAACAAGGTGACTTCACCCGCATCGCTTTGCTGGCGGATGCCCTGGATGGTCAGGCCAAGCGGTGCATCGATTATTTGTCTGCAACCGGGGAATCGTACGTTGCGAGAACTATGGAGCTCCCATGAAGATTCTGACAGTTGACGATGACGAGATCGCGTTGGAAATGTTGAACATGGCCCTCAACCAGGCTGGCTATGAAACCACCAGCGCCAGCAATGGAGCCGAGGCCATGGCGATTCTTCGCCAGGGCCAGCACAAGATGGTCATCACGGACTGGGAGATGCCCCAGGTCGATGGCCTTGAGCTTTGCCGCGCCATTCGCAGGGAGGAACCCTCCGGCTACGTCTATACCATCATGCTGACTTCGCATCGCAACGTCGAGCAGGTCGTAGAGGGACTGTCGGCCGGGGCGGATGACTTCATCGCCAAGCCATTTAACCCGCAGGAGCTGACTGTCCGCGTCCGAGCAGGAGAGCGGATCCTGTCGATGGAGACGCGGGAGGTCGCCATATTCGCCATGGCGAAACTGGCCGAAAGCCGTGACCCCGAGACCGGCTCCCATCTCGAACGCGTGCAGGAATACTGCCGAGTGCTGGCGAGACATCTGGCGACATTCAATAAGCCCGGCTACGAGATAGACCCTGGCTTTATTCGCACGATCTACCTCACCAGCCCTTTGCACGACATCGGCAAGATCGGCATCCCCGACTGCGTCCTGCTCAAGCCAGGACGACTCAGCGACCGCGAATTCGATATCATGAAAACGCACGCTGTGCTCGGGGCCGACACGCTCGATGCCGCCGTGAAGCAGTTTCCCGACGCCCATTTCCTGCTGATGGCCCGCGATATAGCTGCCAGCCATCACGAAAGGTTCGACGGCACGGGCTACCCAAACGGCCTGACGGGCCAGAACATCCCGCTGTGCGCGCGTATCGTGGCCCTGGCCGACGTATATGACGCCCTGACCACCAAGCGGGTCTACAAGAACGCCTTTGCACATGACCTGGCCAGGTCCATTATCATGGAGGAGTCCGGCACTCACTTCGACCCTGAGGTCATTGCGGCATTCGTGGCTACCGAATCGGAGTTCATACGAATTCGGGAGCACTATACGGACTTGGTCAAAGCAGCCTGACAGTCGGGCCGGGATGGTAGGCATGGCGAAAGAAACGATTCTAGTCGTAGACGACGATCCACTGATGGTGGATCTGCTGCGCCTGCACCTGGAGGCGACCGGATACGACGTCCTGTGCGCGCCCAATGGCATTATGGCGCTGGCAATCCTCACCGAGGTACAGCCTCGCGTGGTTATCTGCGATTGGCTGATGCCCAAGATGGATGGGGTTGAGGTCTGCAACCAGGTGCGCAAGATGCACGACCAGCGTATGGTGTACTTCATCATGCTGACGGTGCAGTCCGAGAAGGAGCACCTGATGGAGGCCTTCGACGCCGGCGTGGACGATTTTCTGGCCAAGCCCTTCCACCATGGCGAGCTCCTGGCCCGGGTGCGGGCAGGCGCCCGTCTTGTGCACATGTATGACGAACTCTGCCTCCGCCAGGCCGCCCTGGCGCAATCCAATTCCGAACTGTGCCGTCTCAACGAGCGGCTCAAGCAGGCGGCGATTACCGACGAC
>Ga0265339_10003242_pt1 | contig 11413 bp, 10 predicted proteins | sample 4CB219metaG_FD_202085 | JGI IMG/M metagenome (GOLD analysis project Ga0265339, IMG submission 202085) | Rhizosphere microbial communities from Carex aquatilis grown in University of Washington, Seatle, WA, United States - 4-CB2-19 metaG | ecosystem: Host-associated > Plants > Roots >...
GCAAGAGGCGGGCGTCGACGCGACCGTCGCGCAGGCGCCGGAAGCGCCCGTCGACACGATCGCCGTCGTCGCGCCCGTGCAGCCCAAGCGGTCGCTCCCGTCGCTCGGCATCATGGCGGACGCGGGCATTCCGGACGGCATGCAGGGCTCGCTCGTGTGGCGCCCGTGGCGGGCGCTGCGCCTCAGCGTCGGCGGCGGCTACAACCTGATCAGCAAGGGCGTGCGCGTGGGCGCGACGCTGCTCCCCTTCGGCCGCGGCCCGTCGGGCACGCTCGAGGCGGGCCACTACTTCGAGGGCAACGCGAACGGGCAAGCCGCGAAGGTCTTCGGTCCCGGCATCGCGAGCTCGGCGCTCGGTCCCTCGCTCCAGCACTTCGGCTACGACTTCGTGAACGCGCACCTCGGTCTCGACTTCGGCTACAAGCGCGCGACGTTCTTCATCCACGGCGGGCTCAGCTACGTGCAGACCCACCTCTCGAACATCGACGCCATCTTCAACAACCAGCCGTCGATCGACGGACAGGGCGCGAGCGGTCCGCAGGTCACCGCGCGCCAGGGTGCGGACGTCAAGGCCATCGGCCCCTCGGGCAAGGTCGGTCTCATCATCTATTTCGGGTAAACGGTCATGAAGAAGCTCGGACATCGCTCGCTCCTCGGCGCCATCGCCCTCGCGTCCCTCGCGGTGGGCGGCTGCATGCTGCAGGTCGAGGCGGACGTGCCCGAGGTCGAGATCACCCAGCACGACGTCGCGTTCCAGGCCATCGCGCCCGCCAACGTCGACGTCGGCGACGTCGCGCTCACGCAGACCTTCACGCAGCAGCACCAGAAGCTCGACCTGCCGGCGGGTCTGACGACCCAGGTGAAGGCCATGGGCGTCACGCTGACGGCGAAGTCGGGCATCGAGAACTTCGACTTCCTCAAGAACATGCGCCTCACGATGAGCGACGGCGTGCACCCGCCCGTCGAGCTCATCAACTACGAGCGCGTCGACGGCGCGCCCTCGACGAACGTGCTCACGATCGAGAGCGCCAACCCGGTGGACACGCTCGAGCAGTGGAAGACGGACTCGGCGAACTTCTCGCTCGACGTCGCGGGCGCGATGCCGACGAACGACTGGACCATCGACGTGTCCGTGCGCTTCGCGGGCAAGATCGTCTACAAGTACTGACGGACCCCGAGCGCAGCGCGGCTTCGCCGCGCGGGGCGAGCGCTGGGGGCGCGGGACCCTGTGCGGCGCGTCCCCGCGGCCCGAGCGCAGCGCGGCTTCGCCGCGCGGGGCGAGCGCTGGGGGCGCGGGACCCTGTGAGGCGCGTCCCCGCGGCCCGAGCGCAGCGCGGCTTCGCCGCGCGGAGCGAGCGCTGGGGGCGCGGGACCCTGTGAGCCGCGTCCCCGCGACCCGAGCGCAGCGCGGCTTCGCCGCGCGGAGCGAGCGCTGGGGGCGCGGGACCCTGTGAGCCGCGTCCCCGCGACCCGAGCGCAGCGCGGCTTCGCCGCGCGGAGCGAGCGCTGGGGGCGCGGGACCCTGTGAGGGTCCCGACTAGAACGAGGCGGCGTGCGCGCGGGGCCCGCGCTTACCACGCGTTGCCCCGCGAGCACGCCGATCCTCAACTGCGCGCCGGCGGCGCTCTCGGCGCCCCGGCCCTTCTGTCCCCCGCCCTTCCCTTGTGCACCGGGCGTGCCGGCCGCCGGCTCAAGCGGAGCACGGGGTTCGGGGCTCGGGCTTCGTCAGGACCGCGCAACCTGCGCGCCCTCGCCGCACGAGCTGTGCAAGCTCAAGGTTGACTCCGGAACCCTTTCCGCCGAGGTCTCAGGGCGATGCCGACACGATGCCCGGGCCGGTTTACGTTGACGGGCGTCCTGCTCGCCGCCGCGCTCGCCTCCGGGTGCCGCAAGCCCGCGCTCCTCGAGGCCACGCCACCGGTCGTGCCCGGCGACCGGGAGTTGCTGCTGGCGCGCATCGTCGGGCTCGCCGAGGTCGGACCGTGTCTGACCGACACCGGGCCGGCTGGCGTGCACCTCGTCGACGCGGAGCTCGCCGGCGACGCCGCGATGGCGACCTTCGCCTGCGCGAACGGCGCCGCGTCCGGAAAGGTGACGTTCTTCCGCATCGCCGGGCAGTGGACCGTCTCGACGAAAGAGATCCGCACGGCGGCCCGCCCCGAGGCTCAGGCCGGAGGGCGCTCGACGACGCCCGAGCCTGCGGCGGCGTCGAGGACGAGCGTCGCCCCCTCGGCGCGGTAGCCGCCCGCAAACGGGTCTTCGGCGAGCAGGAAGGCCGTGTCGAGGTCGACCCAGTCGACGCCGCCGAGCGCGGCGACGACGTGGGCCATCGTCGCGATGCCGACGCGCGTCTCCACCATCGCGCCCGCCATGAGACGGAGCCCGCGCCGCCGCGCCTCGCGGCCCAGCGCGACGGCGGCCGCGGGGCCGCCCAGCTTCACGAGCTTGAGGTTCACGCCGTGGGCGGCGCGCGCGGCCACGAGCCGTTCGAGGTCGGCCGCGCCGCGAAATGACTCGTCGGCGACGACGGGGACGGGCGAGCGCGCCGCGACCTCGGCCATGCCGGCGAGGTCGTCGCGCGCGCACGGCTGCTCGAAGCACTCGAGCGCGAGCCCGTCGCCGGCGAGGCGGTCGAGCAGGTCGAGGGCGTCGCGCGCCGAGTAGCCGGCGTTGGCGTCGAGACGGAAGCGCGCCTCGGGGACGGCGGCGGCGACCGCGCGGAGGGCGGCGTGGTCGGCGCGATGGTCCCTTCCCACCTTCACCTTGAAGCAGTCGAACCCGGCGGCGCGGTACGAGCGCGCGAGCCCCGCGACGTAGTCGGGCGCGCCGATGGGCAGCGTGATGTCGGTCGAGAGCGGCGCAGGAGGCGCCTCGCCGCCCAGAAAGGCGTGCAGCGGCAGACCGAGCAGGCGCGCCCACGCATCGGCGAGGGCCGCCGCGACGCCAGCGCGGGCGACGGGGCCGTCGGGCAGCGCGGCGGCGAGGGCGGCGTCGGCGGCGGCGAGGTCTTGGAGATGCGCCCCTTCGAGCGCGGGGCGCGCCGCCGCGACGGCGCGCAGGACATCGGGTTGATCTTCGATGGTGACGGGTGGCAGCGCCGCCGCCTCGCCGAGCCCCCGCGCGCGGCGGCCGGCCCCGTCTTCGAGAACGACCGTCACGAGCCCGGCGCGCGTCGCGTCCATGCGGCCCGTCGCGATGACGAAGGGCTCGCGCAGGGGCACCGACAGCGGACGCGCGTCGACCGCCACGATGCGCACGGTTCGATCGCGTAACTCGCTCACGCGCCCCAGCGTATTTCAGTCGCGGGCGCGCGGCCAGAATGCCGGCCGCGCCCGATGGCGTTAGAATGAGAAGCACGGCGATGGCGTTTTTCCCGAGCAAATTGTCGCGCGTCGGGCTGGTCGCCGCGTTGGGACTGTTCGCGACGGCCGGCTGCGGCGGCGGGTCGGCGACGCCCGACGCGACGGGAATGCTCTCGTCCTGCGACACCGAGACGCGCGCACCCAAGTACATGCCGAACTTCTCGGTCACCTCCAACTCGGGCGCGTTCACGGCCGTCCTGGTCGAGAGCGTCCCGGGCCCGCCCGTCAGGTACACGAACGACTGGACGGTCCGGATCCTCGACGCCAGCGGCAACCCCGTCTCCGGCCTCGCGTTCACGGCGCTGCCCAAGATGCCCGACCACACGCACCCGACGAACGTCGTCCCCGTGGTCACCGACAAGGGCGGCGGCGTCTACGATCTCTCGCCCGTGTACCTGTTCATGCCGGGCTACTGGACCGTGACGCTGACGCTGCCGCTCGCCTCGGGCGGGACCGACGACGTCGTGTTCCCCGTCTGCATCCCGAGCTGAGGGACAGCCTCTCGCTGTCGTCACGGCCCGCAGCGCGCATGGCTCGGGGCGGGCGTGACGTTCGCGTTGTAGGTGCCGGAGGTGGCGCAGAGGCGCGGCAGGCCCGTGCTCGGATCGGTCTTCGTCTTCGCGGTCGCGGGCGTCCAGTCGAGCGCGGCGGCCGCGAGGGTGTAGCTGGCGAGCTGCGCGGGCACCGACGGGTCGAGGTCCTTCGACGCCACGAGGTCCGCGAGCACGTCGTCGCCGATCGCCTTCAGGTGAACGGCGAGCGTGATGTGGTCCGGCGTCGTGGGCAGGCCCTGCCCCGGCGTCGACGGGAACGTGCGCTGCCGGTGCGACATGAACGAGCGCGGGTCGTTGATGTTGGCGGTGAGCGAGGCCGGCAGCTGGTCGTCCTCGACGCTCGCCGCCTGCCAGAACAGCCCCGTCGCGGCGCCCGCCGCGTCGGTCATGCAATCCCGGACGAGCCAGAGGTCGAGATCGGGCGAGGCCTCGAGCGGCAGGCTCGAGGCGCCGCCGCTCGCGTACAGGGGCTGGCCGCCCGCCGTCGCCGTCACCTCGACCCAGGCGCGCCGATCGGGCGTGGCGCCGCTGGGGAAGCCGTGGCCCGCGCCGACATTGTCGAGCGTGACCTCGATCTGGCTCGTGCGCGGGTTCCAGCACAGCGTCGACTGCACCGTCGGGTCGAGCAGCGCCTGCGCGCGCGCGCGCTGGTCGTCGACGTTCGGAAACGGTGGTGCCGCAAGATCGACGCCCGGGAAGTCATGCTTGTGCACGCGCCGCGTGCGCGGCGAGACGTTCGACGCGGGCCCGTCGCTGCCGTCCATGTGGCACTGCTGACAGGAGAGGCCCTTGCCTGGCTCGGCGTAGAGCGAGCCCTGCCACTCCTGGAAGGTGCGCTCGACGTGCGCGCCCTGCTGGTTGACGATGTCGTGGCAGCTCCCGCAGAAGGCCGCCGACTGCGGGCTCGTGTCGTCGAACAGCGCCGAGGTCTTCGCGACGTGCGGCGTCCCCGCGACCGGGTCGGTGAAGGGCCCCCAGAGCGAGTCGTCGGAGGCGAGCGTGATGGGCGCGTCGTGCGTGCCCGCGACCGACTGGGCGGCGTGGCAGAAGTAGCAGGTCACGCCCTTCTTCGCCTGCGGCAGGCTCGCGAGATCGAGGCCGTCCTTCGTGAGCCCCTCGCGCACGGCGAGCGGCGCGTGGCAGTTCACGCAGAACGGGCCCGTCGCGCCGGCCGTCTCACGCTGCGCGCGCGCGTTCATGGCGAGGAAGACGGGGTCGTCGGAGGCGTAGGCGTGCATGCTGCCCGACCACTCGGCGTACTGCGTGGGGTGGCAGGTCTTGCACGTCTCCGGATCGCGCAACTCGTCCGCGGTGAGCCTGGCCGTCGCGGAGCCGCCGCAAGCCGCCGCGGCGAGCGCGAGCGCGGCGAGCCCAGCGGCGCGTGAAAAACCCAAGGCCCGATTATGAACCGCCGCGGCAAACGTGTCATGATCGCCGGCGTGCGCGGCCGCCCCGCCCTCCTCGTCTGCGCCGCCCTCACCGTGGCGACGCTCTCGTGCGGCCCCGCGGGCTCGTCCTGCCCCGCGCACGACTACGACATGCGGACCTGCCCGTCTCCCATGCCGAGCTTCTCGACGGACGTCCAGCCGATCTTCGCGGCGAAGTGCACCACCTGCCACGCGCCGGGCGGCCTGCGCGCCTCGTCTCCGCTGACGACCTGGAAGCAGATCGACGGCCTGCTCTCGACGGTCGTCACGTACGTCGTCACCTGCAAGATGCCCAACGTCGGCGAGGGCGGCGTGGCGCTCACGCCCGCCGAGCGCAGCACGATGCTCGACTGGTTCGCTTGCATGGCGCCCGACAATTGAACGATCATGGCGGCATGCGCCTCCCGGCCCGCCTGGCCTTGCTTGCCCTCGTCGGCATCGGAACCTTGGGAGCGGGCTGCGGTTCGAAGGCCCCCGCCATCACCGGGCTCACGGTGACGGTCACGATGGACCCCGGCGTGAGCGCGGAGCAGCTCCAGTTCGAGGTCAAAGGGATGGACGGCACCTCTATCGTCCAGTCGATGCTCCGGCCCGCGGTGGCGAACGGGCCTCTCGCGACCCCACAGAGCGTCTCGATCTTCATGGCCGACGCGCTCGCGGGGTCGACAGTCACGTGCACCGTGACGCCGTTCTCCGGCGGACAGCCGGGGCAGCCCGCCTCGGGCGGCGCGACGCTCGTCCGCAGCCAGCTCGTGCCGATCACGATCCCGCTCATGGCAGGCGACGGCGGCGCGGCGGGCACGGGCGGCGGAGGAACCGGCGACGCCGCGGCGGGCGCAGGCGGCGCGACGGCCGGCAGCGGCGGCGCGGGGGGGAGCGGGGGTGAAGGCACGGCCGGCAGCGGTGGCAGCGGTGGCGCGTCCGACGCCGGCACCGACGGACCGAAGGGGCTCGGCCAGGCCTGCCAGTCGAGCAGCGAGTGCGACAGCACGGAGTGCGTGGACGGCGTGTGCTGCTCGTCGGCCTGCACGGCGATCTGCCAGGCGTGCAACGTGAAGGGATCCGAGGGCACCTGCACGCCGATCCCGGTCGGCATGGCGTCCGCGCGCGCGACGGCGCCGAAGTGCGCGACGTCAGACTCGAGCACGTGTCTCTTCGACGGGACGTGCGACGGCAACGGCGCCTGCCGGCGGTGGCCGGCCGGCACCCAGTGCAAGGCGCCCGGGTGCAACGGCGCGAGCCTCGTGCCGGGCTCGGCGTGCGACGGGCAAGGCTCCTGTATCGCGGCCAAGACGATCGACTGCACGCCGTACAAGTGCGGCACCGGCACCGGGACGCCCGCGTGCCTCACCACGTGCGCGGCCGGCGGGACCGACTGCGTGTCGCCGGCCGTGTGCTTGAACAGCAGCTGCGGCGCGAAGCCCAAGCAGGCCAACGGCGCGGGCTGCACCCTCGGCACCGACTGCGTGTCCACCCACTGCGTCGACGGCGTGTGCTGCGGGACCGCGTGCGCCGGCTCCTGCACCTCTTGCAACCAGACGGGCATGGAGGGCATGTGCCTCCCCGTCGGAATGGGCAAGCCCGATCCGCGCAAGCTCTGCGTCGACGGCGGCGCGTCGAGCTGCGGGAAGAACGGCCTCTGCGACGGCGCCGGCGCCTGCCAGCTCTACCCGGCGACGACGATGTGCGCCTCTGCCTCGTGCAACAAGGCGACCCTACACTCCGCGAGGCACTGCAACGGCACGGGCCTGTGCGTCGCCGCGACGGACACCGACTGCATGGCTTATCGATGCGACCCGGCCACGCTGGCCTGCTTCACGAGCTGCACGGTGATCGGCGGTCAGTGCGCGATGCGCTTCGGGTGCTCGAACGGCGTCTGCAAGTAGCGCGCGCTACGGCTTGACCTGGAAGATCAGGTTCAGGACCACGCGGTTCTGGTTCACGCGCGGGTTGCTGCTGGCGTGCCAGGTGTTCGAGTCGAAGAGGATGGCCCTGCCCTTCTTCGGCGAGACGCGCTTGTTCACGGTGAGCGCCTTCTTCGAGTTCCCCGTGTCGCGGTAGCTCTCGTTGAAGATGAACGTGTCGCCGTCGCTGTCCTTCACGTAGTAGAGGAGGCTCTTGTAGCCGGGGTCGGGGATGTCGATGTGCGGCGTGTTGTACCTGTCGTCGGGCTCGGACGAGCGCAGCAGCATGTTCGCCTTGATGCGCTCGATGCTCCCGAGCTTGACGCCCGTCTTGTCCTCGAGGAAGTAGAAGAACGGGAAGACGATGTCGAAGAACTGCGAGCGGCGCTGGCCCTCGAGGTACAGGGCGTGCACGAGCTGCTCCGACTCGTAGGAGCTCCCGTCGCGCCGCATGATGCTCGACTCCTTCTGGTTGTTCGTCGAGGGCGTGTACACCCACTGGAAGTCGGGGCTCTTGCAGATGATGTCCTCGAGGATGTCGGCGTACGACGGCGGGATGAACTTCTCGATTTCCAGCATGCCGTTTCAGCTTATGCGGTTAGGCCGGCGCCGTCACTTGCTCGTCGCGACGAACGTGCCGTCCCAGTCGGCGGGCGGCGGCGCGGCGAGCCAGGCGCGGCAGCGCGCCGCCAGCACGGCGGCCGGGCCGTCCCCAGCGGCGGCGAGCGGCCCGGCGAGCTCGAGCGCGCGGTCGAAGCGGCGCTCCCACGCCGCGCGCAGCGCGTCCTCGTAGGGCGCGAGGCGCGCCGCTCGCGCCCCGACCTCGGCGTCGGCCGCGAGGCCGAGCAGCTCGTACACGGCGACGCCGCGCGCCTTGCCCTTGACGGCGACGCGATCGACGAGCCGGAAGGCGAAGCGGTCGCCGGCCTGCGCGCGCACGTCCTCGCTCGCGAGGATGGTCGTGCCGTAGAGCTTGTTCAGGCCCTCGAGGCGCGCCGCGAGGTTCACGCCGTCGCCCATGGCCGTGTAGCTGAGGCGATCGGGCGCGCCGAAGTGACCGACGAGCACGCGCCCGGCGTGCAGCCCGAAGCGCGTGCGCCAGGGCGGGAGCTGCGCGCCGCGCCACCAGGCCGACTCGGCGCAGGCGGCGGTCGCGCGCGCGCAGGCGAGCGCGCCGTCGCACGCGGCGCGGGCGTGCTCGGCGACGGGCGCCGGCGCGTTCCACATCACCATGAGCGCGTCGCCGATGTACTTGTCGACGGTGCCGCCCGTGCCCTCGACGGCGACGGTCGCCGCCTCGAGGTACCGGCCCAGCGCCTCGGCGAGCTGCGCGGGCGCGAGCGCCTCGGCGTGCGTCGTGAAGCCCTCGATGTCGGTGAACATGAGGGAGACGTCCATGAGCTCGGCGCCGAGCACGGGATCGCGTCCGCTCTCGTAGAGGCGCCGCACGAGGCCCACGGGCACGTACTTCACCATTGCGCGCAGCGCCGTCTTGGCGCGCTCGACGCTCTCCTGCGCCGCGCGGATCTCGCGGAACATCGACGGCCGGGCCGGCGCGGGCGCGAACGAGAAGTGGCGCATCGCCTCCGTCGAGGCCACGAGCGCGCCCACGCCGCGGCTGACCGTGCGCGCGCCGAGGAGCGCCACGACTGCGATGGCGACGACGACGAGCGCGAGCAGGACGAGCAGCCGATCGCGCGCCGCCAGCAGCGGGCCCACGTAGGCGCGCTCCGGCACGGCGATGCCCACGAGCCAGTTCTGCGCGCGGCCTTCGGCGACCGGGCGCAGCGTCACGAAGGTCGGCTCGCCGCCCGCGACGACGCGCATCGCGCCCTTGCCGCCCGCCTTCGCCCAGGCGAGCGCCGCGGCGATGCGCGCCGGGAGCACGGCGGGCACGACGCGCAGGTCGCCGTTCTCCTCGTCGGGCTTGCCCGCCTCGTCGATGAGCACATAGGGATCGCGCCCGTCGAGCCGCGTGACGAGCCGCCCCGAGCCGTCGCAGATGAACACGTCGTGCCCCTCGCTGGCCATGCCGTCGCCGAGCCTGTCGATCGTGTCGCTCAGGATGCCGGCGCGCAGCACGCCCACGAAGCGGTCGCCGCGGCCGAAGACGGCCTTCTGCACGGTCATCGTCTTGCGCCGCCACGAGCCGGCGGCAGGATCGTCGAGCTGCGTGTACGCGAGATCGCTCCAGATGGCCCGCCCCTTGAGGTCCTTGTTCGCCGCCGTGCGGAAGGTGTCGTGGCGCGTGGGATCGGTCGCGGAGTCGGGCTCGAACGGCGGCGTCGGACGCGCGCGCAGCACGCCCAGCGAGTCGCGCCAGGCGGCCATCTGCCGGCGCCCGTCGCGCGCGAGCGTCATCGCGCCGTCGTCCTCGTAGCGGGCGAACTCGCCCGCCGTGAGCGTCAGGTCGGTGAGGCCCGGGCGCGCCTGCATCTCGGTGAGCAGCCAGCCGCGCAGCGACGTCTCTTCGCGATCGTCGACGGAGCCGAGCACGAGGGCCTTCTCGAAGTCGCCGACGGCGCGCTCGGCCGCGCCCAGCTCGCCCTCGACCTCGGCTGCGACGCGCGAGGCCACGAGATCGCGCTGCGCCTCGCCCGTGCTCACGACCGCCTGCCCCGCCGTGCGCACGGCGAGCAGCAGCACGACGGCCGCGAGCGCCGCGAGGGCGCCGAGAGTGAGGGCGAAGAACCGCGGCAGCGTGAGCATCCGCCCCGCTACCGTAACCTCCGGCGTGCGTGAACGTAAAGATCCGTGGTTCAATGGAGGCGGGACGGAGAGGAGGATCGCGATGAAGCAGAGCAAGGACTACTTCGCCGAGCAGGGGCTGCCCGAGGCCGTGCAGCCCGCGCCGCCGGTCGTGCGCAGCCTCGTGGGCCAGAAGGCGCTCGTCACGGGCGCCAACTCGGGCATTGGGCGCGCCGTCGCGCTCGCGCTCGGGCACGCGGGGGCGGACGTCGTCGTGAACTACGTCTCCCGCCCGGAGGAGGCGCAGAAGGTCATCGCCGACCTCGAGATGGCCGGCGTCCGCGCCTTCGCCTTCAAGGCCGACGTCAGCCAGGAGGCCGAGGTGCAGGCGATGTTCGCGCGCGCCGTCGACACGTTCGGCGCCCTCGACATCGTCGTCAACAACGCCGGCCTGCAGAAGGACGCGCCCTTCGACGAGCTCAGCGTCGCGGCGTGGGACCTGGTCATGAACGTCAACCTCAAGGGCCAGTTCCTCTGCGCGCGCGAGGCCGTGCGCCTCTTCAAGAAGCAGGGCATCCGGCACGGCGTCTCGTGCGCGGCCGGCAAGATCCTGTGCATGAGCTCGGTGCACGACATCATCCCGTGGGCCGGCCACGTGAACTACGCGGCGTCGAAGGGCGGCGTCATGATGATGATGAAGTCGATCGCGCAGGAGGTCGCCCCCTGGCGCATCCGCGTCAACAGCATCTCGCCCGGCGCCGTGCGCACGCCCATCAACGAGGAGGCCTGGAGCACGCGCGAGGCGTACAACGGGCTCATGACGCTGGTGCCCTACAAGCGCATCGGCGAGCCCGCCGACATCGGCCGCGCGGCCGTCTGGCTCGCCTCCGACGACTCCGACTACATCACGGGCGCGACGATCTACGTCGACGGCGGCATGACCCTGTACCCGGGCTTCGAGACCGGCGGCTGACGCCGCGCCTCGACCAGATCGGCCGTTGCCACGGGTTTGCCACGACCCGTCCTCGAGCCTTTCATGGCCGCGCCCCGCGGGCGTCACGGCCGGCGCGCAGAGTGACGGACATGAACCACGCCGAAGGGATCGCGATGGTCGCTCCGCTGCTGGCCGCCGTGGGCGCGACGAGCGCGGGGCTCGTCGCGGCGCGCGCGCTCGGGCAGACGCGGGCGTCGCGTGTGCTCAACGTCGCCGCGACGGTCGGCATCGCCGCGCTCGTGTGCGGGCACCTCTTGCCCGAGTGCGCCGAGGTCATCGGCCCGGCCGCCGTCGCGCTCGCGCTCCTCGCCGCCCTGACGCCGCGGCTCGCGGCGCGCGCGCTCGGCCGGCGGCACGGGCACGACGGCGCGCCGCGTGCGCCGGGCGCGACCGCTAGTGCGCATCTCATAAATGAATGCGCACATACGCGGACGGACAGCCCGCCCTGCCCACCCTCGCGGCCTTCGGCCGCGACCGCTAGCGG
>Ga0265339_10003247_pt1 | contig 11394 bp, 11 predicted proteins | sample 4CB219metaG_FD_202085 | JGI IMG/M metagenome (GOLD analysis project Ga0265339, IMG submission 202085) | Rhizosphere microbial communities from Carex aquatilis grown in University of Washington, Seatle, WA, United States - 4-CB2-19 metaG | ecosystem: Host-associated > Plants > Roots >...
TCTACACCTACAAGGGCAAGGAATACGTGGTCTTCGCCGTGGGCGGTAACTCGATCCTCGAGCCGAAGGTCTCCGACCAGCTCGTCGCTTACGCCCTGCCTGCCAACTCGTGAAGCCGCGACATCGGCGGCCGCGTTAGCGACCGCCGATCGACTGGCGGCGAATCCGCCGCTCGATGATCGTCTGCAGCACCACCGAAATCACGATCACCAAGCCAAAGCAAAGCTGCGTGTAGAAGGCATTGATGCCCGCCGAGACGATACCGGCATTGATGGCGCCAATGATGTAGGAGGCGACCAGGGTGCCAATGACCGATCCAGTGCCGCCGAACACCGATGTGCCGCCGAGGAACACCGAGGCGATCGAATTGAGCAGGAAGCCGTCGCCCGTGGTCGGCCAGAAATAGTAGCCGACGAACGAGGTCATCAGCCCGGCGAATACGGCCATGACGCCGACCAGCATGAAGGCGAGCGTCTTGACGCGCACGGCATTGACGCCCATCAGGCGAGCGCTGGTCGGGTTGTCGCCGACCAGGAACACATGCGCCCCGAAGCGCGTGCGGTTGAGCAGGATCCACAGGACGGCCGCCAGCAGCACCGTCCACAACGTCTCGATCGGCACGCCGAAGGGATGCGAGGTGAACACCGCCGTCAGTACCGGGTACTTGTCCGGGGTGAGCGGCACGCCGGTGCCGTTCATCAGCACCAGCTCGATGCCGCGGTAGAGAAACTGCGTGCCTATGGTGATGACCAGCGATGGAATGTTAAGCCGGGATACCAGGGCGCCGTTCACCCAGCCGCAGGCGGCACCGGTCGCCAGGCCGGCCACCAGCGCCAGCCACTGCGGCATGTCGGCCTTGATCATGAGGCAGAAGACGGCGGTGCCGAGCGCCATGATCGACGGGAACGACAGGTCGATCTCGCCGGTGATGACGACGAAGGTCAGTGCCAGCGCGATCAGCCCGAACAGCGGCGTGGTCTCGGCAAAGGCCTTGTAGATGTCGATGTCGAGAAAGACGCGCGGCGCCGCGGCGACAAAACCCAGCCACATGGCGAGGCCGACGCCGATGATGCCGAGTTGCGAACCGTAGCGGCGCAGGAACGACGGTGGCGCCACCCGGTTATCCTGCGGACGTGGAATCACCTGCGTAGTCATGACGCTGCTTTCTCTTCGTCCATCGAGCCCGACCGCGCCACCCGGTACAGGCGCGCGATGAGATCGTCCATGGAGATTTCGCTCTTGTTGAACACGCCCGCCACCTTGCCGCGGTCAAGCACGTAGAGGCGGTCGACGACGGGATAAACGTGGAAGATGTTGTGGTCGATGAAGATCGCCGACTTGCCGGCCTTCTTGATGCCCTCGACGAAATCGAGCGTCTTGCGCGTTTCGGTCAGCGACAGACCCATCGTCGGCTCGTCGAGCACGACCAGCTCGGCGTTGAAATAGAGGGCGCGAGTGATGGCGACGCCCTGCTTCTCGCCGCCGGACATGGTCATCACAACGTTGTCGGGATGGACGGCGGCCGAGGTGAAACCCATGTGCTCGTTCATCAGGCGGGCGGATTCGCTGCGCATCTTCGTGACGTCGAGCAGGCCCCATTTGGTACGCGGCTCGCGGCCCATGAACATGTTGCGCCAGATCGGCTGCTTCTCGCTGAGCGCGCGCTCCTGGTAGACGGTCTCGATGCCGAGCGCGCGGGCGCGCGCCACCGACCAGTCGTGGATGCGCTGGCCCTCGAAATAGATCTCGCCGCCGGGATCGGGGCGGTGATAGCCCATGATGGTTTTGACCAGGGTCGACTTGCCGGCGCCGTTGTCGCCGAGCAGCCCGACGATCTCGCCGGGGTAGACCTTGAAGTCGACCCCCGAGAGCGAGCGCACCTCGCCGAAGGTCTTGGAGACGTTACGCAATTCGATGACCGGCGTCTTGCCACTCGTGTCGGCGGCCGCCGCAGCTTCGTTCGTCATGACCTATTCCACCCCTGCAATATGGCAGCGGGGCCCGCAAAGGCCCCGCTGGTTTTCGTAGCATTCGCCGCGGTTGGCTAGCGGATTTCGACCGCCGCCAGCGGGGCGACGGCGTCGACGTTGGTCTTGTCGACGAAAGCGCCGGCCGTGTTGATGTCGAGACCGGAGAAGCCGTACTTCTTGGTCAGACAGATGTTGAGGATCGGGATATAGCCCTGCAGATACGGCTGCTGGTCGATGACCAGGTTCTGGTAGCCGTCCTTGACCGCCTGAGCGGTGTTCGGCGACATGTCGAAGCCGGCGAAGAACACCTGGCCCGGCTGCAGCGACGCCGCCTTGGCGTAGACGCCGACGTTCGAGGTCAGGCCGCCGTGGTCGGTGACCACGATCTTGATGCCGGGGTTCGCCTTCATCACGCCGACGAAGGTCGCGGTGCCGGCGTTCGGATCGGCGTTGGTGGCCGAATCGATCTCCTGGTAGATGACCTTGGCGCCGACCTTGTCGAAGGCGTCGATGACGCCGACGGTGCGCTGCGCGCGGTCGCCGCCCTGGCCCTTCAGACCCCACACGAAGACCTCGTCGCCGCTCTTGAGGTTCGCCCGCTTGGCGGCCTCGGAGCCGAGCGCGAAGCCGGCCGAGTAGTTCGGGGCACCGACGTAACCGAAGCCCGAGGCGGCGTACTTCTTCTGCGCAGCCGGCAGCGAAGTGTTCAAGCTGGTGAAGATCGTGCCCTGCGCATAGGCCTGATCGACCAGCGGGTCGGTGGCATCGTCGCCGCCGAAGCCATAGGTGGCAATGCCATCCACCTTGGTCGCAATGGCCTGCTTGATCTGGGTCAGCATCATGTTCGGATCCCAGTTCGAGAAGTAGTAGGTCACCGTCGGACCGAGATCGAGTTCGGCCTGCTTGAAGCCGTTATAAACGTTGTTGGCGAACACACCGCCCTGCGGGCCGCCCGGGAACGCCGCGATCTTGACGCCCGAGCACCACTTTGCGACCGGATCGGCGGCCAGCGCCGCACTCATGCCGCCGACGGTCAGAGCCGCGGCGACCGACGCCATAACGGCCGCCTGCCGAAATCCCTTCATCATGAAATCCTCCCATATATCTGAGCCAGCTTGCTCGCCGGGAAACCTAGGGGAATCAGATATGTCTGTAAAGACATCGAAGAGGCGTGCAACCCAAGATTCGGGGCTCCCTGCGACAAAGAAGACCAGTATTGAGTGTCCGGATTGCATCGTGGTGGCGACTATTCGCCCAGCGTTCCCGGATTTTTTCACCTCCCCCGATGGTGCAATGCAACACAGGGAAAAGAACTCGGTAATCTTCCAATGGAGGGTCGGGCAACCGATTGACTCCGAAAACCTATCTGATATCTGCAGCGCATGTTGCCTGCCCTTTCACCAACCCCCTCTGCCGCTCATCCGGCGCTCGACCGCGTCATTGCAGGTTTGACCGATATGATCGTCGGCGAGCTGGCCCCAGGCTCGCAGCTGCCGAGTGAAGCCGACCTCGCGACCCGCTATCGCGTGAGCCGCCTGACCGTGCGCGAAGCGGTAAAGGTACTGGCCGGACGCGGGCTTCTCGATCTGGCTCGCGGGCGCCGGGCCGTGGTGCGCGAGCCGGACGGCGCGGCGTTTGGCGACTTCCTCGGCGCCATCCTCAAGCATGATCCCAAGGGCCTGTTCGATCTCGTCGAGGTGCGTCACGCACTTGAGGTGCAATCGGCCCAGCTTGCGGCCAAGCGGAAGAATCGGGCGGGCCTTGCCGCGATAGAAGCGGCGATGCAGGGAATGCGCGAAGCGGCCGTCGACATGCGCCGCGGCGACGCTTCCGCCGAAGACCGATTCCACCAGTGCGACGTCGGCTTTCACGAGGCGTTGGCGCTTTCAAGCGGCAACCGAATGCTCGCCTTCCTGCTCGAAGCGATGGCGGCGCCGCTGCTGCAGTCGTTCCACCTCTCGATGCGCGGCCACAAGCTGAGGGGCTATACGCCCGAGGCGACGATTGCGGCGCACGAGCGCATCATCGACCGGATCAAGGCCACGGACGGCCGTGGCGCGGCACAGGCCATGCGGCTTCATCTGCGCGAATCCGAACGCGACCTCCGCGCTGCCCAGAACACGCGCCTCGACAGCCCGGTCGTGCAGGCGCCAGTCCGACTGACCAGACGAATTCCGGCATGAAGATCACGACTATTACCGCGACCGTCGTCAACGCCGAGATGCGCAACTGGATCTTCGTCAAGGTCGAGACGGACCAGCCCGGACTTTATGGCTGGGGCGAAGCGACGCTGGAATGGAAGACGCGGGCGGTGGTCGGCGCAATCGACGATATAGCGCCGCTGATCGTCGGCCGCGACCCGCGCGATATCGAGCAGGCGGTGCGTATCATGCACAAGCACGGCTTCTGGAAAATGGGAGTGATCGGCGCGACCGCGATCTCGGGCATCGAGGTGGCGCTGTGGGACATCCTCGGGAAGGATCTCGGCGTACCGGTGTGGCGGTTGCTCGGCGGCAAGACGCGCGAGCAGGTACCGGTCTATACCCACCTTGGGCTGGGCGACATGCGCGCGGTTTACGAAACCATGCAGCCCGAAGATCTGGCGGCGCGGGCCAGCGAGGTGGTGGCGCGCGGCTACCGAGCCCTGAAGGTCGTGTTTATCCCCTACACTCACTACACGGCGACCCTGCGCGGGGTCGATCACGTGACGAAACTGATGATCGCGCTGCGTGAAGCCGTCGGCAGCGACGTCGAGATCATGGTCGACTTTCACGGCCGGCCGGCTTCAGCCGCGGCAGCGCTGGATTATATCCGGGCACTTGCGCCGGGGCGTCCACTGTTCGTCGAAGAGCCGGTACCACCTGGCGACGCGAACCTCATGCGTGCGGTGGCGGAACATTCTCCTGTCGCAATTGCGGCGGGCGAAAGGCTGATCGGCCGTACCGACTTCGAGCCGTTGTTCCGGTTGAACGCGATCCACATCGCGCAGCCTGACATCGCTCATACGGGGGGCCTTTGGGAGGCGAAAAAGATTGCCGCGGCGGCGGAGACGGCTGGCGTCGGTATCGCTCCCCACAACCCGCTTGGGCCGCTCGCCGGCGTGGCCGCGCTGCACTTCGACATCGCCACGCCGAACTTCGTGATCCAGGAAGAGATGACTGGCGCAGTGCCGTGGTACGACGAGGTGGCCGAGACGCCGATCCGCATGGTCGACGGCGCCTGGCAAATCCCGCAAGCGCCTGGGCTCGGCGTCGAGGTCGACGAGAAGGTCGCCGCGAAGCATCCCTTCAAGCAGGAAGTCATGCATGCCACGCACGCGGTGCTCGACGACGGCACTGTGGTGGACTGGTAGGAAGCGGCGGGACGGCCATGAGCGAACGATTAAAGGACAAGGTCGCGATCGTTACCGGTGGCGGCCGGGGTATCGGCGAGGCTATCGCTCGCGCCTTTGCGAAGGAGGGCGCGGCGGTCGTCATCGCCGAGAAAGACGCCCGGACCGGCACAGCCACGGCGGACGCGATCGTCGCGGCCGGCGGCAGGGCGCGTTTCGTCGAGACTGACGTGACCAAGGACAGCGATATCGAGCGCGCGGTAGCGCAGACGGTGGAGACGTTCGGTCCGCCGACCAATCTCGTCAACAATGCCGGCGCCAATGTGTTCTATGAGCCGCTCGATCTGCCCGACGCCGAATGGCAGCGCTGCTTTGCGCTCGACCTTGACGCGGCATGGAAATGTGCCCGCGCCGTCTTGCCCACGATGCTGAAGCTGGGCGCCGGCAACATCATCAACATCGCCAGCGTTCACGCCTTCAAGATCATTCCCCACACCTTTCCCTATCCCGTCGCCAAGCACGCGCTCCTCGGAATGACTCGGGCGCTCGGCGTCGAATACGCCGACCGCGGCATCCGCGTGAACGCGATTGCGCCGGGCTATATCGAAACGCAGATCGTCGCCGATTACTGGCAGACCTTCCCGGACCCCGAAGCCGAGCGCCGCCGGGTCTCCGCAATCCAGCCGCCGAAGCGTCTCGGTCGCCCGGAGGAGATCGCCGCCACCGCGGTATTTCTCGCTTCCGACGAGGCCCCCTTCCTGAACGCCGAGGTGATCGTGGTGGATGGCGGTCGCTCGGCCGTGTTTCACGACTGAGGCGGTCTGCGGCTCGCCGCGATGTGAAGCGCGCGTCATCGGCGGCCCCATTGCCAGTCGCCAAAGCACACTTATGTTTGCCGCACCACAATCGCCGACAAGCGGAGGACGACATGACAGCCACCACCGCCACGCGCTTTCCGGTTAAGCATACCAACGAGGAGTGGCACCGGATACTCACCCCCGAGCAGTATCAGGTCATGCGGGGCCACGGCACGGAGCGGCCGGGGAGCTGCGCACTCCTGCACGAGAAGCGGGCGGGCACGTTCACCTGCGCCGGCTGCGGACAGCCGCTGTTCAATTCGAAGCTCAAGTTCGAGAGCGGTACCGGCTGGCCAAGCTTCAACGACCCGATCGAAGGATCGGTCGAAACCACGGTCGACCGCAGCTACGGCATGGTGCGCACCGAGGTGCACTGCGCCAGCTGCGGTAGCCATCTCGGCCATGTCTTCGACGACGGCCCGGCACCGACCTACCTGCGCTACTGCATCAATGGCGTGGCGCTGAACTTCACGCCGGCGGCCGCGACCGCCTGATGCCTCACGCACGCCGTGGCGTGATCGTCATGGTGAAAGCGCGCATGGCCCCGGGTGCAAGCGTGACGCTGCCCGGCCGGTCTTCCAGTTCGACGCTGCCGCCGACCCACGGCGGCAGCCCCTGCCACGGCTCGATGCAGAGATAAGGCGCGCCGGGCTTCTGCCAGATGCCGAGCGAATCCAGTCCCTGCCAGCCGACGGTGACATCGGGGCCGCCATCGACGCCGAAGACAATCGATGAGCCAGCGATCTTCTCGATGATGATCGCATCGCGCACGAAGTCGCCGGCGCGCGGCTGGTAGAGCCCCTTGCTGAACATCGACGGTTCGGATTTTGGCGCCAGCACCAGCTTCTCGCCGAGCCGCATGGTCGGCGGCTCCTCGCCATCGGGAAGGGTCAGCCAGTAGGTCTTGCTGGCCCCGCCGGGCAGCGGCCAGTGGAACGCCGGGTGGTAGCCGAAGGAGAACGGCATCCTCACCGTGCCGGTGTTCGTCACTTCGGCACGGGCAGTCAGCGTTGCGCCCTCGACGGAAAAGACGAGGTCGAGGCGGAAGGCGAACGGAAACGAGACCCGCGTTTCGTCGCTGTCGGCGATCCGCAGCCTGACACGCCCCTCGCTCTGCTCCACCACGTCGAAGGTGGAGGTGCGTGCGAAGCCGTGATTGCCGATCGGGTATTCGGTGCCGTTGACCGTGATGTAGCCGTCGGGCGTGCGGCCGACCACCGGAAACAGGATCGGCGCGCGGCCGTTCCAGTACTTGGCGTCGCCCTGCCAGAGCCACTCGGCCCCGTCCGGCGTCTTGATCGAGAAAAGCTCCGCCCCCAGCGTATTGACGGCAACCGAAAGCTGCCCGCTACCGACATTCACAAGCGCCACGCCATGTCCCCGCTGCTGTTTCAGGCGAGAACGCTGTCCGCGGCCGCCGTCAGGATCTCCCGCGACAGCCTATCGTCGTTCACCGCCCGGGCAAGCAGCATTGCACCGACCATGGTCGAAAACATGGCCAGAGCGCGCTTGCGCCGCGCGGGCACCGAACGGCCCGCCGCAAGCCCGGCCAGAATGGCGACCAGCGCCTCCATTCCGTCGGTAAAGACGTCGCGAACCGCCCCGGATTGCCGCGCCGCCTCGGCGCCGAGGGCCGGGAACGCGCAGCCGCGGCCGGGCGTATCCCGCTGCGCCACCGACAGATAGTGATCCAACAGCGCCGGAAGTTTGCGGCCGAGCGCGCCCTCGACCACGGCGTGCCACTTCCGGGCCGAGTGGCCAAGCATCACGCGGCTGGCTTCTGCCGCAAGGTCATCTTTCGAGGAGAAGTGGCCGTAAAAGCCGCCGTGGGTGAGTCCGGCCGCCTTCATGATGTCGGCGACGCCGATCCCGTCGAAGCCTTTTTCGCGGAACAGCGCGCCGGCGACCTCGACGATGCGCTCGCGGTTGGCGGCAAAGGTCGCGCGGCTGACGCGCATGATTTTCTGCCCCTGAATTCTTTAGGTTGCGTTCTTGACTTTATTTATGACGGACAACATGAATAGCGCAAGGGCGCGCTTTGCTGTTTCGTTGCTTTCCGCCTCGCCCGCATGCCGCTTGGCCAGTCACTGGCCGGAGTCGTTCCGATGTCGATTGCTCTTGCCCCCCGCCTCGCCGGCCGCAACATCCACTACGCCTGGGTGGTCGTGGCGGTGACCTTCCTGACCATGCTGGTGACCGCTGGCGCGATGGGGGCGCCGGGCGTCATGATCGTGCCGCTGGAGAAGGAATTCGGCTGGTCCGACGCACTGATCTCGAGCGCGCTGGCGCTGCGCATTTTGCTGTTCGGGTTGATGGCGCCGTTCAGCGCCGCGATCCTCAACCGCTTCGGCCTGCGTCCGGTCATCGTCAGCGCGCTTGGCCTCGTCGTGGCGGGCTTCCTCGCTTCGTTCGCCATGACCCAATACTGGCAGCTGATCGTGCTGTGGGGCATCGTGCTTGGCTTCGGCACCGGCCTGACCGCGATGGTGCTGGGGGCGACCGTCGCCGCGCGCTGGTTCACCAGGCACCGCGGCCTCGCCATGGGGCTGCTCTCGGCAAGCAACGCCACCGGCCAGCTCGTTTTCCTGCCGGCGATTGCAGCGCTCACCGAGCGCTTCGGCTGGCGCCCGGCGCTCGCTGCCATGTGCGCCATGCTGGGCGTGACCGGCGTGGTCGTCGCGCTCCTCATCCGCAACCACCCCGCCGACGTCGGCCTGCCCCCCTACGGCGAAGACAAGGTCGTGCCACCGCCGCCACAGCCAACGGGGCTCGGCACGCTTTTGAAGACGCCGATCCTGACCTTGAAGGAAGCCGCGCGCGAGCCGGTGTTCTGGGTGCTGTTCGCGACGTTCTTCGTTTGCGGTGCCAGCACCAACGGCCTGATCCAGACGCACTTTGTGACGCTCTGCGCCGACTACGGCATCGCCGCGGTGGGTGCGGCAAGCCTGCTCGCCGTCATCGGCGCCTTCGACCTCGTCGGCACCATCGGTTCAGGCTGGCTGTCCGACCGCGTCGACAATCGCTGGCTGCTGTTCGTCTATTACGGCCTGCGCGGCCTGTCGCTGCTCTACCTGCCGTTCACGTCGTTTACGCTTTACGGCCTGTCGATCTTTGCCGTGTTCTACGGCCTCGACTGGGTAGCGACGGTGCCGCCGACGGTGAAGCTGACGGCGGAGCGCTTCGGTCGCGACAAGGCGGGGCTGGTGTTCGGCTGGATCTTCTGCGGCCACCAGCTCGGCGCCGCCACCGCCGCCTTCGGCGCCGGCCTGACGCGCACCGAACTCTCCACCTACTTGCCGGCGTTCTTCGCGTCGGGGTTGCTCTGCCTGATCGCCGCGCTGCTCGCGCTCACAATGGCAAAGCCCAGCCCGAAGCCGGCGTTGGCGGCTGCCTAGAAAAGCGTCATCGGCAGCCTTAAAAAAAATGTGCCGCATCGGCAACAGATGGGGCCAAAATCCGCGCGAACGACCGGACGGCTTCGCGCGGCACAAAACCTGTTTAAGGTGCGAATCGGTCGACACTGGAGATGGGACGAAATGGTCGTGTCCGCGGCACGCGCAGCAGCCCTCGCGGCAATTTCCTGCATTGCGATTGGCGTGGCCGCTCCGGGATGGGCGGACGCACCGGCGAGCACCGCCGACCAGAGCCGTCTTCTCAAGGTAATTCTCAAGCATCCGGGCAACTATGACGCGACGTTTGCGTACGTGCGCGCTTCCGAGAAGCTCGGCGATTACGAGGCGGCCATCGGCGCGCTCGAGCGGCTGCTTTTCTACAATGCCAAGCTGACCCGCGTGAAATACGAGTTGGGCACGCTCTACTACCGCGTCGGCTCGTTTCAGATGGCGGCGACATATTTCCGCCAGGCGCTGGCCAGCCCCGACCTCGATGCTGAGACCAGGGCGCGCATCGAGACCTATCTTCCCGGCACCGAGAAGCAGCTTTCGCCCCTGCGCTCGTGGCTGTTCGTGCAGACCGGCGTGCGCTACCAGTCGAACGCCAGCTTCACGCCGTTCAGCGATACCATCGAGGTTGGCGGCAGCCCCAACCCCATCGACCTGTCCGGTCCACACGGCGCGGACTGGAACGCCTTCGCGCTCGCCCAGTTCGCCAACGACGCCGACTTCGGCGACCAGGGCAGCAGCACGCTCGAGACACGCCTTACCGGCTACGCCACCGACCAGTTCCGCCTCGAATCACTCAACGTCGGCTACATCGCCGGCAGCGTCGGTCCGCGCTTCGCGCTGGCGCCCTCCGAGTGGCCGGGCCTGACGGTAAAGCCGTACGTGACCGGCTCGGCCGCGTGGGTGGGCGGCGCGCCCTACGATGCGACCGGCGGCGGCGGCGTTTCGCTGTCGGCGCCGTTCGGCAAGGCGCTGACCGTCTCGCCGTTCGTCGAGTGGCAGAAGGCGACCTACCCGAACGCCGACCCGACCGCGACGCTCGGCACCGCCGATTGGCTGACGACCGGCGCCAGCGCCGGTCTGCGCCTCAGCGACACGGTGAGCCTCAACGTCGCCTTCAGCTATCGGCGGAGCGACGGCGTTAACGCCTGGCAATCGAACGACCAGTTCTCCGAAGAGTTCGACATGCCCATTCGCCTCGACCCGCCGCTGGCCAGCATCGGCCAGAAGTGGACGGTGACACCGTTCGCCGTCCTCACCCAGACCGCCTTCGATGCGCCCAACGCGGCGATCGATCCGGCGACGACGCGCGACGACAGCAAGTGGCAGCTTGGCGTCGCGCTCGACGCGCCGCTGACGACGCACCTCGGCCTCGCAGCTGCCGTCTCCTACGAGCGCAGCAACTCGAACATCGCGAACTATTCCTACGACAACTGGTCGGTCGTCATCGGCCCGACCGCCCGGTTCTAGGAGACCAACGATGCCCTGGGAGAAACGCTCGCGACTGCTGACCACGCTGGTAACGGCGCTGCTGTCGACCACGGCGCCGCTGACGCGTGCGCTCGCCGACAGCGTCGGTTCGGTGAGCGCAGTCAACCCGTCGGCGAACGGTATTCTGCCCGGCGGCAGCGCGCGCATGCTGTCGCTCGGCCAGGATGTGCTGTTCAAGGAGACGATTAGGACGACCGGTGAGGGTTCCGCGCAACTGGCGTTCCTCGATCGCTCGACCCTCAACGTGGGGCGGAACAGCAGTCTCGTCATCGACGAGTTCGTCTACAACCCGGCGGCCGGCACCGGCTCGATGGGGCTGACGCTGTCCAAGGGGGTGCTGCGCT
>Ga0265339_10003248_pt1 | contig 11394 bp, 10 predicted proteins | sample 4CB219metaG_FD_202085 | JGI IMG/M metagenome (GOLD analysis project Ga0265339, IMG submission 202085) | Rhizosphere microbial communities from Carex aquatilis grown in University of Washington, Seatle, WA, United States - 4-CB2-19 metaG | ecosystem: Host-associated > Plants > Roots >...
CTTCTTTACGCCCGTGACGATGGCGGTGGGGCCTTCCTTGCGGATGTCGGCACCCATTCGCATCAACTCGGCTACGTGCATGAAGCGGTCGGGGAAGATCTTCTCGGTGATCGCACTATTGCCGTCAGCGAGGCACAGCAGGGTCATGAGCTGGGCCTGCATGTCGGTTGGGAAGCCCGGGTAAGGCTGGGTCGTCGCGTCGGTGGGTTCCAGGTGACGGGCGGAGGCCACAATTGCCGAGCCATTGGTCCGCTCGACGCTGACGCCGACTGCCCGCAGGGCATCCGAGACGGCCATCATGTGGTCCAGGCGGACATTGTGAATCGTGACCTCGCCGTTGGTGATGGCGGCGGCCATCATGAACGTGCCGGCCTCGATGCGGTCGGGGATAACGGTGTGCTCGCAGCCGGTGAGCTTCTTGACGCCCTGAATGGTGATCCGCGGCGTGCCTGCGCCGGTGATCTTGGCGCCCATCTTGTTCAGGAAGATCGCCAGGTCTTCCACCTCCGGCTCGCAGGCGGCACACTCGATGACGGTAGTGCCCTCGGCCAGGGTGGCCGCCATCATCACGTTGTCGGTGCCCAGCACGGTCGAGCCAAATGGCCCGCCCAGGAAAATATCCGCGCCGTGCAGCTTGCCGGTGGCGACCATGTCGCCAGAATCGAGCTCGATGTTGGCGCCCAGGATCTTCAGGCCGCGGATATGCAGGTTCACCGGGCGGCTGCCGATTGCGCATCCGCCAGGCATGGCCACGCGGGCCTGGCCGCGCTTGGCCAGAAGGGGTCCCAGTACGCACACGCTTGCCCGCATCTTGCGGACGCGGTCGTACTCGGCGTGGCAGTTGGACTCGTCCTTGACCTCCATGAAGAGGTCCTTGCCCTCGCGGCGGACCTCGCAGCCAAGGCTGCGTAAGAGGTCGATCATCGCCTCGATGTCTTCAAGCTCGGGAACGTTGCGGACGATCGTGGGTCCCTCGGCCAGCAGCGCCGCCGCCAGGATAGGTAATGCGGAGTTCTTAGACCCGCTGACCGTGATATCCCCCTTAAGCCGCCCGCCGCCATTAATGATGAACTTGTCCATGTTCGTCCGTCTCTTTCATCCATGAAAGAATGCACCCAGAGATGACACTCCAGTCTGCGCAATAGATTATCGGCGCTTGAACAGGTTTTCAATGAGTGGGAACCACGCGGATATGGGAATATTCTAACTGAGGCGGCGAGCGACGATTAGAAGCACGGATTTCTGTGCTGAGCCGGTGTTTGGCCGTTTATACTCCGGCCTGTGCAACAGCGAGGTGCAGCGTTTTGGAGATGGTATTCAGGCAACTTGTGGAACAGGATTTTGCCCAGGCGTATGCCATCGCTCGTGGTGCGGTGGACTGGCTGCTTGGCAAGGGGATACAGCAGTACCTTTGGCCCATCCCGGAGGCAGTCTATCGCAAGCGCCATGAGACCGGTTGGAACTACGGGCTTTTCGTGGACGGGGAACTGGCGGTCGTCGTGACGCTTATTACTGGCTATCGGCCCGCAGAATGGGGGATGCATTTGCCGGCTGAGCCATTTGTCTGGATGGCGACCCTGGCGTCGGCAGGCGCTTGCAAAGGCCAGGACCTGGGGAGAATCGCGGTTGCCAAGGCCGAGGAATTGTGCAGGCAGCAGGGCGAAAAGCTCATGGCCCTGGACTGCTACTACGGCACGGGCTTTCTTCCGCAGTACTACGCCTCGCTGGGGTATGCGCCCGTGAAACGCATGTACTTGGTGTTCCCATCTCGAACGATCGACGGCATGCTAATGACCAAGGCGCTTTGACCTATGTTCTTGTACACGCCAGTCTATACTCGGGGCGTCGCGGGCCTGCCACAGTAAAGAAGAACGATTACAGGACGATAAAACCTTTTATCAATAACGAGCAATTGAGAAAAACCGTTACATGGCGAGAACGCTTTCTGTCCTTTGACCTTACTTCTTCTGCACCACCAGCGCGCGTTCGATTTCCTGGTGATCCCTCAGGATTCGCGGTTCCCTGAACTCGCCGCTGGAGACTAGGAGGTCGCGGACGGGGTCGGCTTGGCCTTGGCCGAATTCCATGGTTAGGATGCCGTTGGCCCGCAAGAGGGCCGGGGCGTCGGCGATGACGCGACGGATCAGTTCCAGGCCTTCCTTGCCGGCGTAGAGGGCCAGGGCCGGCTCGTGCTTGACCTCTGGGGCCACCTCGTCGCCTTCGAGAATGTAGGGCGGGTTGGCGGTGATGACGTCGAACGCCTCCATGTCCGCACAGTCGGCGGGTTTGGCCAAAAGGTCGGCTACGCGGACGCGGACGCGGTCGTCCACCTTGTTGAGCTTGGCGTTCTCCGTCGCCACGGCCACCGCCGCCGGCGAGATGTCCGTGGCCAGTACCGTGCAGTCCTTGATCTGCGAGGCTACCGCCACGCCCACGCATCCGCTGCCGGTGCAGCAGTCCCACACCACGCCCAGCGGGCCGATGTTGTTGAGGTGAGTGACGGCCTCGCCCACCAAAAGCTCCGTCTCCTGCCGCGGGATCAGCACGTCGTGCGTCACCTTGAAGGGCAGGCTGTAGAATTCCTTCTGACCCACCAGGTACGCGATGGGCTCGCGCTTGACCGCACGCTGGACCAATTCCTTGAAGGCGGCCGTCTCCTCGGGCTTGGGCACGTAGTCAAACCGGGTGTAGAGCTGAATCCGTTGGCACTTGAGAACGTAGGCCAGCAGTACTTCGGTGGACAGTCGCGGGGCGTCGACATTCTGCTTGTCGAAGTAATCTTTGGTCCAATTGATCAGCCGCAAGACCGTCCATGGTTCAGGCTGGGTCATTCTTAGCTCCAAATCCGAAATTCGAAACTCGAAATCCGAAACAAACGGCAATGATCCAAACAGCAAAACCCCAAACGGATACATGAAGCTCTTGCCTGGATCTCGAACTGGCTCTGCCTTTTTAGTCTTTTTCCTTCGGGGCGAAAGAGCAAAAAGGCAGAGCCGCTGTCAAACGTATGGCGGCCCCGTTTGGAATTTGCTGCTTGTCGTTTCGTATTTGTTTCGAATTTCGTGCTTCGAATTTCGAGTTTTCTGCCGGCATTACGGCTTGCAGTAGTCGATGATCTTGACCAGTTCGCTGCGGAGTTCGTGGCGGTGGACGATGAGGTCCACGAAGCCTTTTTCCAGGAGGAACTCGGCCCGTTGGAAGCCCTCGGGCAGTTCGGCGCGGATGGTATTTGCGATCACGCGCGGGCCTGCGAAGGCGATCATCGCGCCGGGCTCGGCGATTGTCACGTCGCCCAGCATGGCGAAGCTTGCGGTCACGCCGCCGGTGGTGGGATCGGTCAGGACCACGATGTATAGCCCGCCCGCCTGGTCGTAGCGTGCCAGGGCGGCCGATGTCTTGGCCATCTGCATAACGCTCAGGGCACCCTCGTGCATGCGGGCGCCGCCGCTCATGCAGACCATGATGAATGGCAGGTTCTGCTTGGCGGCCTCCTCGATGATCAGAGAGATCTTCTCGCCGACCACGCTGCCCATCGAGCCCATCAGGAAGTCGCCGTCCATCGCGGCCAGGGCCACGCGGCGGCCTCGGATGTACGCCACGCCCGTCAGGACGGCCTCGGTGGAATTGGTTTTGGCCTGCTCCTTCTTGAGGCGGTCGCTGTACTTTTGCCCCAGCCAGCAGAAATTCAGCGGGTCGGTGGGGGCGATGTCGGCAAAGAGCTCCTCGAAGCTGTCGGGATCGACCAACTGGGCAATGCGTTTACGGCCGCCCAGGCGGAAGTGGTAGTTGCAGTCGGGGCAGACTTCCTGGTTCTCGGCGACGGACTTGCGGTAAAGCATGCCCTCGCAGCTGGGGCATCGCATCCACAGGCCGTCTGGAATATCCTTTTTCTGACGAACGGCCGGTCCGCGCTCGAATACCGAGGGGTCGTAAGGCCGAAAGACTTCAGGCTCCGCCATGAGGTTCTCCGATGAATTGCAGGAACTTGATCGAGCCGTTGACGTCGTAGACGTTGCAGGGCTCCAGGGCAGCCGACACGTCCCACAGCCCGTCCATGGGGATGTTGTCCAGTCGGCATCGCAAAAGGGCCAGCATGACCGGTCGCAGGACCATGACAACCCGCCCGTGCTTGTGGCGGTGGAGTATGTCCATGACGGTCGACCAAATGCGGTCGGCGGCCTGCTGGACGTTCTCTCCGCTGGGCGGCTGGATGGAGCAAGGCTGTTCCATCCACGCGCGGTACAGCTTAGGCTGGCGCTCGCGGATATCCGTCAGCGTCAGACCCTGCCAAAGCCCGTAGTCCATCTCGTGCAGGTCCGGCTCGACCCGCTTGCGAAGGCGAAGGTGCCCGGCCAGCACGTCGGCGGACTGCTGCTCTGACTGAGCGTCACCGCAATACAGGGCTTGGATCTGCTGTTGGGTCAATAGCCGACCCACGCGATGCAATTCCTGCACGCTCGGATCGGCCAAAGGAGAACCAATGGCAGACTCCAGCCGTTGCTGCTCTTCCCAGACAGTCTTCCCAGTAGGAACTAAATAAACGCGACACATAATCGTGGGGGATTGTACCACAGGCCCGAACAAATGGGTAGAGGGTGCCTCGACTCGCGAACTGTCCCTGTGCTCAAGGGGCCCGCTTGCGGTTTAGCGGGTGTGGCATTCGTCATGCCTTGCTGACGTCGTCTGTTGTTACACGATGTATCCTGACGTATATATAAGGTATGCCACGGCACGAGGATAATCCTGGATGTCCGATAATCGCGTATATCGCCCTGGGCAGCAACCTGGGCGATCGGGAGGATACGCTGCGCCGGGCGGTGGAACTGCTGGGCCGCCAGGCCGGGGTGCGGGTGGTGGCCGTGAGCAGCTTCATTGAAACCGAGCCCGTGGGGCCGTCAGGCCAGGGGCCGTATATCAATGGAGCAGCGGAACTTGAAGTTACGGTGTCCCCGCGGCAACTCCTTGGCGTGCTGATGGACGTGGAGGCCGCCCTCGGCCGCGATCGCTCACGCGAGCAGCGATGGGGTCCCCGCACATGTGACCTGGACCTGCTGCTGTATGGAGACCAAGTCCTGAATGAACCGGACCTGACTATTCCGCACCCCCGTATGCACGAGCGGCGATTTGTCCTGGAACCACTTGCCCAGATCGCCGGCGATGTGGTCCACCCCGTCTTGGGAAAGACCGTCCGCCAGTTACTGGCTGCTGCGAAGTAACGTCAGTTTGCGGTTTGATGACCCTGGCCCGAGGCCGCGCCCGCTAAACCGCAAGCGGGCCTCTCGTCCCCTAAACATCGAACGGCGGTTTTTCGTTGTATTCCCCCCTTTGTTTGTCGTATCTCATATCCAATGACCGCGACGCTGATCAGCATTGTGGGGCCGCCTGGGTGCGGCAAGACTACCTTGGCCACCTCCCTGGTGGACGCCCTGGGAGCCAACCTTATCCGCGAGGACTACGCGGGTAACCCGTTCCTTGCATCGGCATACCTGGGCGATGCAGCCGTCCGCTTGCCTGCGCAAATGTACTTTCTGATCTCGCGTGTCGCGCAGCTGGCCCAGGTAGCATGGCCGGACAAGGGAATCTGCGTCAGCGACTACGGTTTCTGTCAGGACCAGATATTCGCCCGCATCAATCTGTCGGCCGACGAGTTCGACCTGTACGAGCCGGTCCGCCGGCAGATGGAGACCGCCGTCCATCCGCCTGATCTGATGATCCTTCTGGACGCCTCAGAGGATGAGTTGCTCCAGCGGATAGCCGCTCGCGGCCGGTCGTTCGAGCGGGTCATGACGCGGGACTTTCTTGCCCAGATGCGTCGAAGCTATACACAGGCTGCAGCAGATGTTACGTGTCCCGTAATCCGGATCGACAATGGCGAGCGGGACCTTCGCCAAGAGGCGAACCTGCGATCGCTGGTGGGGGAGATTGGCAACCGACTGAACGGTGTCGACTCGTTGACTGGTTAACTGGTGGGCCGAATCAACAAGTTAACGAATTCACGAGTTAACGCTGTTTTCTTCCACGGTGTTTCATGCAGACATACACGACAATAAAAGACATACGTGTCGCCGTGGCGGCGGCGCGGGCTTCCGGGGCGGTTGTCGGCCTGGTGCCGACCATGGGCGCGTTACACGCGGGGCACGGCAGCCTGGTGAAGTTGGCGGCCCAGCAGAGCGGTTTTGTGGTCGTGAGCATCTTCGTCAACCCGACGCAGTTTGGCCCGACGGAGGATTTTTCCGCCTATCCCCGCACGCCGGAACAAGACGCCGAGATCTGCAGCCAAGCTGGGGCAGCAGCGATCTTCATGCCATCGGTCGAGGAGATGTACGGCCGCGGCGGCCTGACCGAGGTGAGCATCAAGCGACTGGGCGACAATCTCTGCGGGGCCAGTCGGCCGGGGCATTTTACGGGCGTGTGCACGGTGGTCAGCAAGCTGTTCAACATCGTGCAGCCGGACAAGGCGTTCTTTGGCGCCAAGGACTTCCAGCAGGCAACGATCCTGCGGCGGATGTCGGCGGACCTGAATTTCCCGATCGAGGTGGTCGTGTGCCCGACGGTTCGGGAGGCCGATGGCCTGGCGATGTCCAGCCGCAACAGGTATCTCACGCCCGCCCAGCGTGCACAGGCCCCTGGGCTGCACCGGTCGATGGTATCGGCGGCGGCATTGATCCGCTCTCGGCATCCCGCGGCAGCGGATGTGGCCGCGGCGATTGCCGGGCAGTTGGCGGCCCAGGTACCCGACGGAGTAGTGGATTACACTAAGATTGTCGATCCTGACGAGTTGTGCGACGTACAAGATACTAGTCGGCCGGTGCTTATCGCGCTGGCGGTACGTCTGGGCAAGGCGCGGCTGATCGACAACATGCTTGTGGACTAATGCCCCTGCGAATCCGTACAATCCTGGAATTGCAGTCAACCAAGTTGGAGTTTCCATGCTGCTGAAGATGTTGCGGGCGAAAATTCACCGGGCGACGGTGACCGAGGCTGACATTGATTATGTCGGCTCAATCACCGTTGACCCCGTGTTGTATGAAACCGTGGGCATTCTGCCGCACGAGGAAGTGTTCATCGCCGACCTGAACAACGGCGCCCGTTTCGAGACGTACATCATCCCGGGGGAGCGGGGTAGTGGGCAGATTCGCGTCAACGGTGCGGCCGCCCGGCTGGTTCATGTGGGCGACCGGATCATCATCATGGCCTACGGATACATGACTCTCGACGAAGCCAAGACCCTCCAACCCGGGGTGGTCCTGGTGAATGAGAAGAACCAAATCGTTCAGAAACTATAAGAGTAGCCAAATAGCCAATAGCCAATGGCCAATAGGTATGGCGGATCTGGTCTGGTGCTGGCTGGTTGGCGCGCTTCATGGCTTGTGGGAAGTCTTGCTCATTTGAGGTGGTGGGCCTGCTTGGGCGGCGTTCGCTTGGCTTTGGCAAAGGTTGCGAAGCTCCTATTGGCCATTGGCTATTGCCTATTGGCTATTCCTGTTAGCTATTGGCTGCCTTATGCGTCAAATCCTCATTGATTTCGGCACGCTGCATATTCTGGGGGCGGATATCGCCCTGCGGGTATATGGCTATGGGCTGATGATGGTCCTGGGCTTTATGCTGGCGATCTACATGGCCCGCTGGCGTGCCCGCCGCATGGGCGAGAATCCTGACGAACTGACCTATGCCGGGCTGGTTGCCCTGGTGGCCGGCGTACTGGGTGCTCGCGTAGCGTACGTAATCGAGCAGTGGCCGCACTACTCCAAGGCCTCAATTGGCGAGCTCTTCAACCTCACATCCGGCGGACTGATCTACTACGGCGGCTTGGGCTTAGGTATCTCGGCGGTGCTTGTCTTTTTGTTTGTGCGCCGCCTGCCGGTGCGGCGATTCATGGACATCATCGCGCCCACTCTGATGCTGGGTTTAGCCTTTGGCCGACTGGGCTGCCTGCTCAATGGCTGCTGCTGGGGCGGCCTGGTCGACGACCAGTGGGCCTTCGCCGCCCATTTTCCCATGTATTCGCAGCCGCTGGTGAAGGTTGATCCCACAGGCGGGCCTTTCAGTCGCGGCGTTGACGGCCCCTCACCGGTCTTTGCCTCCCAACTCCGCGACCCAAAGCTCCGCGCGGACCTTCACCTGGACCAACGACTGCTCTTGCACCCTTGGCAGGGCCCGGTTCATCTTCGCCTGCCACGCGACCTGCACGGCAAACTGGCCCAAGACCAGTTGGCGATCCTCCAAGCCGATGAACAGACCCTACGGGCCGCGTTCGACACCGCTGCCGGCAGTGATGGGTTGCTGACGCACGCCGAGTGGGACAAGGCACAGGCCGACGGAACCGGCCTGCTCAGGGGCAGCGAAAGCTGGGACGAGGCCAGTTTTTATGCGACCTCGTCCGACGCCCAGGGTCGTCCGGTGCTATCATTAGCGAATATCAAGCGATACATCTCTGATCGCAAAGATTGGCTATGCCGAGATTTTGACGAAAATCAAAACGGGCAACTTGCCGATGATGAATACCAACGTGCCAATGAGTATCTCCAGGCGGACCTGTACACCCTGGCGTCGCAGCAGCATGCGTTGGCGGTTCGACCAGCCCAGGCGCTGGGAGCCATAAACGCCTTTTTATTGGCAGCGTTGCTGGCGGTGTTTGTTCGCCTGAGGACCCGCGAGGGGCAGGTATTTGCTCTCCTGCTGATCGCGTATCCGATCACTCGCTTTATAGAAGAGTTGATCCGTGCGGATAACCCGCACGACTTGGCGCGTTTTGTTTTTACGCATAATCAGATAACTTCGATCCTAATGGCAGTTGCCGGCGTAGCAGTGATATTTACGTGTCAGAAATTGTCCCCTTCGGCAGGGCCGGTGTGGGCAGACCGTCTGTCGGCCGCCGCGGGCAAGAATCCAAACGAAAAGCTCATAGAACAAGAAAAGAGGAGTCACGAATGAAGCGAGTCCTAATGGTCGCGGCGGCCATGCTGTACGTCGGCACTGCATTGGCCCAGGAAGTCCCCACCTCCAAGTTGATGGAGGCGGCCTTGGGCAAGGGCAATGTCCTGATGCAGATGACTTACGACTACACGCAGGAAGCCAGCAAGCAGGTCCCGGCGCAGAAGTTTTCCTTCCAGGCGATCTGCCTGACCAAAGAAGGATTGTTCATGACCTTCGGCATCAGTCAGAGCATGCGAGGCCAGGAGATCACCAATCTCAAGCTCACCGCACCGGGCGAAAACGGCAAGAGCTACAAGGCCGAATTCCTCTGGGCCGATCGTGAGACGGGCATCGCCTTTGTCCGTGCAACGGAAAATGGCGACTTCACGCCGGCATCGTTTAACTCCGCCGCCACTTTGAAGGTCGGTGCCAGGCTCTTCAGCGTGGGAATTTTTGAAGATGACCCGGCCCGCGGCCTGTATGTCACGCCTGGATATGTTTCAGGCGTTTTCCGCTGGCCAGGGCAGGTTGTGCTTGTCTCTGGCGGCTCGGTTGCCAACGAAGGCGCGCCGGTCCTTAACGAGGAAGGCCAATTCGTAGGCGTCGGCGTCAGCCAATTCCTTCGTCATCAGGTCCGCACCCAGCAGGGCCCCCAGGAGATGGCGATGGAGTCTAAGGTAATGGGCCATTTCGTCCGTCCTGCGGGGGAGTTTGCCCACGTCATCGACTATGCCATCAAGAACCCAACGAAGAAGCGCCAGTTGAGTTGGATCGGTGTGCTGAATTTCGACCCCGTTGACGAGTCGGGCCTGGTGAAGGTGGATGTGCCGGCGGTGATAGTCGGCAAGGTGGCCAAGGGTGGCCCCGCCGAGCAGGCCGGCTTGAAGGAACGCGACGTCGTGGTGAAGGTGGACGGCAAGGGGCTGGAGAAGTTCGCCTCGCCGGTCCTGGTCCGAAATGCTATGGCGATAAGCCTTGTCCGCATGCCGGCGGGACAAAAGGTGACCCTGACCGTTCGCCGGGGCGACAAGGAATTCGACATCCCCATGACGGTGACCCCGCAGCCTCAGGATGAGTCAGATGTCGCACGGTATATCGTGACGCAGCTTGGTTTTATGATCCGAGATCGCGCCGAGTCCGATAGCTACGTAATGCCCGAGGAGATCGTGGGCGTTGATGGCCTGCTGGTGCTGCAGGTGGCCAAGAACAGCCCTGCCGACAAGGCAGGTCTCCAGCCAGGCGACATGATCACCCAGCTGAACAACGAACGGGTTTCCAAGGTCCAGACCTTCAAGACCATGCTCGATAAGGCGATGACGGACAAGCCCAGCGCTCCGATTAACGTCACCATCCAGCGCGAGAAGGCAAAGCCCGTTACGCTGGCCATCTATCCGCCGGCTGCGGAAAGCAAGACGCCGGCCGTTCCGTAAGAACCAAAGCGTAGCAGTGGCGTCTCGCCCATTTACTGACGGGCAAGATGCCCGTGCTACGAGAAGTCTGCGAATGGCTGTCGTAGATAAAACGCCAACAGGAACAGGTAAGAGGTGAGAGGTAACACTCTTGCCTCTAATCTGCAGTTAGCTTGGGAGAACGATGCACATGAGATTGCTGATAGTCGCGATAACAGGTCTGCTCATGGTTGGCGCCGCGGATGCCCAGTCCTTTCCCGTGGACAATGGCCCGACGACCGTCCCGGCCGTTGCGACTTCCTCGCCTTTGACGCCCACCACCGGCCCTGCCACCAGCAGGCCCGCTACGACGTTACCATCCGGCGTCAGCAGTGCCGACTTCAGCCTCGAACAAAGCCTCCTGCATAGCGCCATCTCGCTGGCGTATGCTCCCGAAGGAACGCCTGCACGAGGGGCCAGGATGCTCGCCCTTTGCCAGGCCGCCCAGAAGCTTTATCCAACCGACCCCAAGCTCAATGCCCTGCTGGCCAATATCTACGAGATCCAGGAAGATTTCGACAAGGCCGCCGCGGCCGTCAAGGTCCAGCTGGACCAGAGCCCCAATGCGCACGAACTGGGACTGGCGTACTTGCGGCTGGGCGAGCAGGCCCGCAGCTCGGTCAAAGACCGATTGGAATTCCTGCTGTCTGTAGCAGAGGACAAAAAGCAGTCCCCCAGCCTTCGCGCCCAGGCGTACTCGAACATGGGCGATCTGTACCTGCGACAGAGCGACCGTCCCTCTGCGGAGAAGGTATATAAGCAGGCGCTGGAACTAGACAGCCAACTGCCCTCGGCGATCATCGGGCAACTGGCCATGCTGGACAAGAAGGATACCGGGCTGTATGTCCAGACCTTGCTTTCCCTGATAAAGGCCAGTCCCACTTATAGCGGGGCAGCCCGCGAGTTGGGCGCAGCCCTTAGCAAGGCCGGCTTGCAGGAGCATGCCGTGGCATTTCTGGGGTACGCCTGGCAACTTAACCGGCGCGACAGCGATAGCATCGACGAGGGCCTGGCCCTGAAGTACTTCGAC
>Ga0265339_10003249_pt1 | contig 11394 bp, 7 predicted proteins | sample 4CB219metaG_FD_202085 | JGI IMG/M metagenome (GOLD analysis project Ga0265339, IMG submission 202085) | Rhizosphere microbial communities from Carex aquatilis grown in University of Washington, Seatle, WA, United States - 4-CB2-19 metaG | ecosystem: Host-associated > Plants > Roots > Rhizosphere...
CATGACGGCGGTGAATTTGGACAACAGCGCCAGCCCGGCGAATGCTCCGGCGGCCAGCCACCAGCGTGGATTGTCGCTCTCGACCAGCCGGACCAGCGCCCAGATCATGCCGACCGCAAACGGGATCAGCGCAACGTCGGGCGAGACCTTCGCCATCAACAGCCCGTAATAGACCGCGGCCTCCGGCATCAAGATCGCAAGCACGATCGCGCGAACGTCGCGCGTCACGCGTCTTGCGATGTCGGCGAGCAATAGCTGCATCGCCAGCATCGCCAGGATGCCGGCAAACCTGACCCCGAGATTGGTATCGCCGAAGATCGCGGTGCCGAAGCGGATGAACCAGGCGATCATCGGCGGGTGATCGAGAAAGGACAGCACATGCTCCTTCGACCAGGTCCAGTAATAGGCCTCGTCGGTGCGCAGGTCCATCAGGCAGGCGTAGACGATCCGCATCGCCGTCATTGCGGCGATCACGAGGCCAGCGACGATCAATTGCCGATTGGCACCGTCGTCCGGCTTGCTGCGGCGGGAATTGAGAGGGACCGGCGTCACGGCGCGCTTTTCCCCGACTCCGCGAGGAGTGTCAACGTGCGGACACAACGCAGGCAAGTCGGCGACGCAGGCACGATCGTCCGTTCCGCCCTGTCTCAAGGAGACGACCGATCGCTTGCCCAGGGGACCTGCGGAAAGCTATGTCTTGCGGGAATAAACCTCGCCCGGCACGGGTCTTGATCGATGGACCGCATGGCCATCCATTTTCGAGCACGCTTGAGGGAATTCGTCCGCGGCATCGGCGTACGGCAAATCCGCCTTGCCTGCGGGCTGGTCCTGTTCAGCTATCTGATCAGCCATTTCCTCAATCATGCGCTGGGCAATATCTCGATGCAGGCGCTGGCTGTCGGGGTCTACTATCACACCGTGTTCTGGCAGTTGCTGCCGGTTGCGATCACGCTCTACACCGCGGCGCTGGTCCATGCGGGTCTCGGCATCTGGGCGCTGTACCAGCGCCGGGAGTTCCGCTGGAAGATGGTCGAGCCCTTGCAACTGGTGCTCGGCCTGAGCATTCCCACGATCATCATCGCCCACATCATCGGCGTGCGGCTCGGCCAGACCCTGTTTGGACAGGAGAAGCTCTACCCGCAGGAGCTTTATGCGTTCCTGGTCGCGCGGCCGTACAGGATATGGCTGATGACGACGGTTCTGGTCATCGCCTGGACACATGGTTGTATCGGCCTCTATTTCTGGCTGCGGATGAAAGCGTTCTATGCGCGCGCGGCGCCTTATCTGCTCGCCGCCGCGGTGCTGGTTCCGACCTTGGCCTTGCTCGGTATTTATCAGGGCGGACGCAGCGTCATCGCCGCCAGCAAAGACCCGCAATGGCGGGCAAGCAATCTTTCGGAACGGAAGATCGGAACGCCGGCCCAGCAGGATACCCTCGACACCATCGCCGACGATTCGCTCATCTTCTATCTCGGCCTGATCGGACTGGCATTGCTGGCGAAAGCGGCGCGCGCCCTGCACGAACGGCGGGGCGGCATGGTCACGCTGTCCTACGGCAATGGCCGGACGATCCGCGTGCCCAGGGGCTTGAGCGTGCTCGAGGCGAGCCTGCGCCACAACATCCCGCACGCCAGCGTGTGCGGCGGCCGGGCGCGCTGCTCCACCTGCCGCATTCGCGTCATCGGAGATTGCAACTCCCTGCCGGCGCCGTCGCAGCGGGAGGCCTTCGTGCTGAGCCGGGTCGGCGCGCAGGATCCGTCGATCCGGCTGGCCTGCCAATTGCGCCCGACTTCCGACCTCTCGTTCTTCCAGCTTTTCCTGCCGAGCGCGATGTCGGCGAACGCCCACGCCAGGCACCCGGCCCGGATCGGCCAGGAGCGCTATCTGGTCAGCCTGTTCGTGGACATGCGCGGCTCGACCCAGCTTGCGGAAAAGCGGCTGCCCTTCGACACCGTCTTTATCGTCAACCGGTTTCTCTCGGCCGTGTCGCAGGCCGTGATCCAATGCGGCGGACAGCCCAACCAGTTCGTCGGCGACGGGATGCTGGCACTGTTCGGTCTCGCCACGACCGGACATACGGCCTGCCGACAGGCGCTCCACGCTGCGGCGGCGATCGCAGCCAACGTCGAAGAGCTGAACCAAACGCTCTCCCACGATCTTCGCGAGCCGATCCGCTTCGGCGTCGGCATTCATAGCGGCGAGGTGATCGTCGGCGATATCGGCTATCGCGATCATATGGTGTTCACCGCGCTGGGCGACGCGGTCAACGTGGCGTCGCGGCTGCAGGACATGACCAAGAGCCTCGGCTGCGAAGCGATCGTATCGGAAGAGGTGCGTATCAACGCAGGCGTCGCCGCTGCCGGACTGCCGCATCAGGAGGTTGCGATTCGCGGCCGCGCCGAGCCGCTGATGGTCCGCGTCGTCGCAAGCGCAAAGGCCCTGTCCGCGCTGGTTGACGGCCGGGACGCCGCCGCCGCGCAAGCGGCGCCGGTCGGTTGCGCTGCAACAATAGTGGAGCGGATTTGACGTTCGCTCCCCTGCTGCGTCGTTCTCGCCGGCCGAGAACCAACGAGACCGATGTCGGCAAAATCGTCGATTATCTCGCCCTGGCCGGTTGACCTATTGTCAGGCTGGCGCCCCGTCCCACGGACGGGCCCAGCCTTTCAAGGATCGCCTCGCCCGCCCGTCAAATGGCCCAGAAAATAGGCAGATTGCTAAAATGCGCCGCGATATCGCTCGTTTTCGGCAAAAATCCTGACGCTGTTTGATCTACCAAGCGTGCAATAACCGGCGTATCCTGCGCAGCCCGGACAGACGGTTTGCGGGGACCTGCTGTTCGTTCATTTTTTTGTCCCGCGGAGACGACGTATGGCTAAAGGTACGGTCAAGTGGTTCAATCCAACCAAGGGCTATGGATTCATCCAACCTTCATCTGGCGGCAAGGACGTTTTCGTTCATATCTCGGCAGTGCAAAAGGCTGGGCTTTCCACCCTCAATGAAGGACAGACAATCGAGTACGAAGAGATTGCCAATCGCGGCAAGACCTCGGCGGAGAACCTGAAGGTCTAGCGCGCCAGTTTTATTTGACTGCCCGCGCCATATTGCGAAAGTTGCGCGGCGAGCAAATCTGATTTGACAAATCCATTTCTCGGCAGGAGCGGCTCTACGCTCCTGTGGGCAGGGATGCCTGTTGCCTTGCCAACGCCGGCTGCGTGGTAAAATGCCGGGACTTGAAGGCATGCCATGACCGCCGATTCGGTGTCCGTTCCGCCCTTCGCCGCGGCTTACGCGCCGGATGATGCTGTCATCGCGGCGCGGCTGCTTGCCGAGGCCGGGTTGAATCCCGAGCAGGACCGTCGGATCGATCGGCTCGCCACAGGTCTGATCGACGCCATCAGGGCCAATGACGATCGGCTCGGTGGCGTCGAAGACCTGTTGCACGAATTTGCGCTTTCCACCAAGGAGGGGCTGGCGCTGATGGTGCTGGCGGAGGCGCTGCTGCGCGTGCCGGACGCCCGCACCGCCGACCAGTTCATCGAGGACAGGCTCGGCGAAGGCGATTTCCTCCATCACGAAACCAAGTCCAGCGCCTTCCTGGTCAATGCGTCGGCCTGGGCGCTGGGCGTGTCGGCGCGCGTCATCCAGCCCGGTGAAACCCCGCAGGGCACCATCGGGCGGCTCGCCAAGCGGCTCGGCGCGCCCGCCGTGCGCGCCGCCACCCGCCAGGCGATGCGGCTGATGGGCAGCCATTTCGTGCTCGGGGAAACCATCGAGGCGGCGCTTTCGCGGGCACACCTGCAATCGCCGCGCACGCCGCGCTACTCCTTCGACATGCTCGGCGAAGGCGCGCGAACGGCCGCCGACGCCAAGCGCTATTTCCATTCGTATCGAAGCGCCATCGACGCGATCGGCCGCGTCGCGGGCACCCGTCCCCTGCCCGACCGTCCCGGCATTTCGATCAAGCTCTCCGCGCTGCATCCCCGCTTCGAGGCGGTCAGCCGGGCGCGCGTGATGAAAGAGCTGGTGCCGCTCACGATCGAGCTCGCGCGCCGCGCCAGGGCGTATGACCTCAACTTCACGGTGGATGCCGAGGAAGCCGACCGGCTGGAACTGTCGCTCGACGTGATCGCCGCGACATTGGCCGATAGTTCGCTCGCCGGCTGGGACGGCTTTGGGCTCGCGGTGCAAGCCTATCAGAAACGCGCCGGCGAGGTGATCGACTACGTCGACGCGCTGGCGCGCGCGCTTTCGCGGCGCATGATGGTCCGCCTGGTCAAGGGCGCCTATTGGGACACCGAGATCAAGCGCGCGCAGGAGCGCGGCCTCGAGGGCTATCCCGTCCTGACCCGCAAGGCGATGACCGATCTGAACTATGTCGCCTGCACACGCAAGCTGCTGCAATTGCGGGGGCGCATCTTCCCGCAGTTCGCCACCCACAACGCGCTGACGGTGGCTACCGTTCTGGAACTGACTGGCGGCGAGCGCGGCTTCGAGTTCCAGCGTTTGCACGGCATGGGCGAAGCGCTCTATGCGCGGTTGAGCGAGGACCGCCCCGACATCGCCTGTCGCACCTATGCGCCGGTCGGAAGCCACCGCGATCTGCTCGCCTATCTGGTGCGCCGTCTTCTGGAAAACGGCGCCAACTCGTCGTTCGTGGCGCTTGCCGCCGACGATGCGGTGCCGCTTGCGACGCTGTTGCGGCGGCCGGCGGATATTGTCGGCAATGCCGGACAGGCGCGGCATCCGAACATCCCGCTGCCGTGCAACATGTTTTTGCCGCAGCGGAAAAATTCGCACGGCATCGAATTCGGCGAGCGCGCGGCCCTGGACCGATTACTGGCGGCTGTCGCCTGCGAGACCGCGCCGGTGGCGGCCGCGCCCCTGATCGGCGGCAAGGCGGCAGCAGGACCGGCGCGCCGGCTGGTCAGCCCCATCGATCTCGAAACTGCGGTCGGGACGGTCATCGACGCCACGCCCGAGCAGGTGGATGCCGCGGTCGCCGCCGCACGTGAAGGATTTGGACGCTGGAGCGCAACACCGGCGCACAGCCGCGCGGAAGCGCTGGAACGGGCTGCCGACCTCCTCGAGCAGCGGCTTGCGCATTTCATCGCGCTGTTGCAGCGCGAGGGCGGCAAGACGCTTGACGATGCGCTGGCCGAAGTGCGGGAGGCGGCGGATTTCTGCCGCTACTACGCGGCGGAAGGCCGCAAGCTGTTCAGCGCCGATGCAATCATGCCGGGGCCGACCGGCGAGAGCAATGCGCTCAGATTGCGCGGGCGCGGCGTGTTCGTGGCGATCTCACCGTGGAATTTTCCGCTCGCGATCTTTCTCGGCCAGGTCACCGCCGCGCTGATGGCCGGCAACACCGTGATCGCCAAACCTGCGGAGCAGACGCCCCTGATTGCGGCGCAGGCGATCAGGCTGCTGCACGAGGCCGGCGTGCCGGCGTCAGCCGTGCACCTGTTGCCCGGCGACGGCGGCGTCGGGGCCAGCCTGGTCGCCCATCCCGGCATCGCCGGCGTCGTCTTTACCGGCTCGACCGAGGTGGCACGCGTGATCAACCGGGCGCTCGCCGCCAAGGACGGTCCGATCGTACCGCTGATTGCGGAAACCGGCGGCATCAATGCCATGATCGCGGACGCAACCGCGCTGCCCGAGCAGGTCGCCGACGACGTCGTGACGTCGGCGTTCCGTTCCGCCGGCCAGCGCTGCTCGGCGCTGCGGCTATTGTTCGTACAGGACGACGTGGCCGATCGCATGATTGAAATGATCGCGGGTGCCGCGCGTGAACTGAAGATCGGCGACGTGCGCGATGTGGCGACCCATGTCGGGCCGGTGATCGATCGCGAAGCGAAGCAACGGCTGGACGCGCATATCGCACGCATGAAAAAAGAGGCGCGCGTGCATTTCGCGGGAATCGCGCCCGCCGGCAATTATGTCGCGCCGCATGTCTTCGAACTGGCTGACGCAAACCAGCTGACTGAAGAGGTTTTTGGACCGATCCTGCATGTGGTGCGCTATGGCACCGATCAATTCGACCGCGTGCTGCGATCGATCGAACGCTCAGGCTACGGGCTGACGCTCGGCATTCACTCGCGCATCGACGATACCATCGAAGCCGTGATCGACGCACTTCAGGTCGGCAACATCTATGTCAACCGCAACATGATCGGTGCGGTGGTCGGCGTGCAGCCGTTCGGCGGCTTCGGCCTGTCGGGCACCGGGCCCAAGGCCGGCGGGCCGCATTACCTCGCCCGGTTTGCGACCGAACAGACCGTGAGCATCAACACCGCGGCCGCCGGCGGCAATGCCGCGCTCTTGTCGGGTGAGGAGTAGCCGCGTCATTTTCGCCTTCCCCGGCGGGCGAGAAGCGCCGTTGCATCCCGCACCCAACATGGGTCAAATGATATTTCATCCCCACCGTCCGGCGCCGGTAATTCCGTCACGCGGGAACAACGGCAACAAACGGGAACGACGCCAATATGGAAAAAGGCATCTTTGACGGGCTGAAGGTTCTGGACTGCGCGAGCTTCATCGCCGCACCGGCGGCCGCCACCGTGCTGTCCGATTTTGGCGCCGACGTCATCAAGATCGAGCCGCCGGGATCGGGCGATCCCTATCGCAACCTGCCGCATCTGCCGGGCTACCCGCACAGCGAGCACAATTTTGCGTGGCTGCTGGAGTCCCGCAACAAGAAGAGCCTCGCGCTCGACCTGACCAGGCCGGACGCCCGGGCGGTGCTCTATCGGCTCGTCGCCGAGGCCGACGTCTTCATCACCAACCTGCCGCCGGCGGTGCGCAGCAAGCTCGGCATCACCTACGACCATCTGGCCCATCTCAACGACCGGCTGATCTATGCCTCCTTCACCGGCTATGGGGAAAAGGGCGAAGAGGCCAACAAGCCCGGCTTCGACAGCAACGCCTACTGGGCGCGCTCGGGGTTGATGGACCTGGTGCGCGCGGATGAAGACACCACGCCCGCGCGTTCGGTTGCCGGCATGGGCGACCATCCCTGCGCGATGGCGTTCTACGGCGCCATCGTCACCGCGCTCTACAAGCGCGAGCGCACCGGCAAGGGCGCGCATGTCAGCACCAATCTGATGGCCAACGGCGTCTGGGCGAACGGCGTGCTGGCGCAGGCCAAGCTCTGCGGCGCCAAATTCTCGCGCCGGCGGCCGCGCGCGCAGGCGCTCAACGCCGTCACCAACCACTACAAATGCAGGGACGGCCGCTGGATCATCCTGTCGCTGCTCAACGAGGAGCGACAATGGCCGGCGCTGGCCCGCTGCCTCGACCGGGAGGACCTGATCGCCGATACGAGGTTCACCACCAAGGCGGACCGCCACGCGCATTCGCTCGAGCTGATCAGGATTTTCGACGAGGTGTTTGCCACAAAGGATCTCGCGGAATGGCGCAAGCTGCTCGACGGCAACGGGCTGGTGTTCGGCGTGGTCGGCATCCTCGACGACATTCCGAACGACAGACAGTTACTGGTCAACGAGGTGCTGGTGCCGTTCGAGAACGACACCATGCTCACCATCAACAGCCCGATCTTCATCGACGGCGAGCGCAAGGTGGCGCCGCGCAAGCCGCCGGGGATCGGCGAACACAGCGACGAGGTCCTGCGCGACGCCGGCTACGACGAGGCTTCGATCCGGGAGTTGCGGGCTTCCGGCGCGGTGGCGTGACCGCTCAACGGCTGAGCCAGGCCCAGGCGGCCGCCACCGCGATCACGGCGATGATGAGGGCGAGACCTATCGCCCAGGTAGAGACCCTGATGTCGCCGATGGTCTGGCGTTTGGCTTCGTTGCGCGCAATCACGCGATCGCGCTGCCCATTGTCCTCGCCGGCGTCAGTCATCGCTCGTCCCCGCTCAGGTTTGGGCCTTTGCCGCGAGACCAAGTTTAGCATCAAATGATGTCGGTTGCTCGACGGCGCTGCTGCTTCAGCGGCGGTTCACAAAGCACATCCCCATCCGCGTCGCCGGGCTCATCATCTGGCATGCGAGCCCTTCGGCGCAGGTCCAGGACCGGAAACTCGGGTCGTCCTCGCTTGTTCTGGCGTGCCGCAAATAGCAATGCGCGCCCCAGCCGTCCTCATATTCGGTGCCGGCGAGTTCGCTGCTGCCGCGCAATTGCGGGCGGCTGGAAAAGCCGCGCGAGAAATCCGGCGGCCTGCCGTCGCGAAACGACGCGAGAATGTCGCGGCGCCTCACCTGGTCGCCGAAGAAATGCGGCGAAGCCGGAACCACGACGGCGTTGGAAGGCTTTGCCGCCATCCAGTCCACCCCCGGGAAATGAAAGCCGCCGATGCCGCGGGTCTGGTGGCAGCCGGCGCAGGTCACATCATTCAGCCGGCGCTCGAAACCCGCAACCGAGCGGATGTTCTGCAAGGCGGCGCCGTGCTCCGCGGCCTCCTTCAGCGCGCCGACGACGTCGCTCTCAGGGAACGCCGGGTCGCCGGCGCCATCTTCTTCGCCCGCGACCAGGCCGAAGGCCGGCTGCAGCTCCGATGGCGCAAATCCGACCGGGGTCGCCGCGATCGCGCCTTTGGCCAGGAATTTTTTCGGAATCACGACGGTCCCGCGATCAAAGGCAGCGAGGTGAGCGGGATCGAGCAGCCAGGCCCTGAAGTCGCGCCTGAGGGTTGCATCGGCCAACAGCCGCTCGCGATCGATCTGGTTTTCCAGCGGCGCTTCCTCGAACGTGCGGGACCCCGTGTTGTAGTCGAACACCTTCATCAGATAGTCGGTGCGAAAATCGCGCACCGCCGATTTCGGCGCGTGTGCGATCTGCAGGTTGGTTTCGATGCGCTCGACATCGGCGGGAACGATGTATTGCAGCGGTCCGCCCGGCGACAGCAACCTAGTTGCCAGCTCGACGCCGGTCTGCGGCCAGTCGGCGACGGCGAGCCACCGCGCGGCGATGTCCTTGCACGTGGTCGGCGCGCCGCCCGGCGCGGACGCCATCTCGCCCTTCGCCCGCAGCACCAGGTTCAATGTCATGGGCAAGCGGGGCGAGCTCGCGCTCTCGCCGACCGGGCCCTGGTCCAGGCGCGTCAAGCGATAGATCAGCCTGATTTCGCCGCAGGTCTCGGGCGAGACATAGGCCCGGTCCATCCGGTTGACGATTCCCGCCAGCACGAACCGCGTGCGGGCCGAGTAGAGCAGTTCGCGATCGAACAGCTGCCAGTCGAACGAGGAGCCGACGCCGATGGTTTCATGCGGCAGGTCGGCATCGTGACGCGCCACGTAGCGGTCGAATTCGGCATCGAGCGCGCGGCGCACCGGCGCCGTCGACGGCAGTCCGAACAGCTCGTCATTGCGGATGGGCGCGTTGCCGGCCGGCGCCTGCGGAACGAAGGCGCGAAGACCGAACCCGGCGCGGCCGCTTCCCCTTGCCTGATGCTCTGCCAGATCGAGCTCGCGCAGCGCAAGAGGATCGGTGATCGCGGCGCCGCGCTCGAGCGCGGCGTTTTCGGCGGCGCGCGCCAGCGTCGCGCCGCACATCAGAGCCAGCATCATCAACAGTGTTCGCAAAGCGCGCGGCCCGCATCGTCACCAGCACCATCGGCACTAAGATCGCGGCACAGCGGTTATTCAAGCCGAACCGCGCTTCACGTTGCAGTGAAGCGCCTTCGCGGCCGGCTTGGCGATGGATCGCGCTTTAGCGGGCGACGATCAGGCCCCTCGAGGTGACGACCACCCAGTGGCCGTCCTGTTTGCGGATCGCGTCGATCCGCCCCAGACCCGGCACGGGATCGCCGGCATAGACCTCGTAGAGCCCGTGCCGGCTTTCAATGAGGGCGCCGCCACGTCCGATCACATCACGCAGCACCCAGCCTTCCACGGTCGGCAGCCGACCCACCTCCGGCTTCGGCGAGGCCACAGCCGATGCCGAAGCCAGCGGTAGCGGCGTCGCTCCCGCCGGGGCGGTGACGGAGCCCGTGACCTCCTTCGGCGCAGCCGGAGCGGCGGGAGCAGCCGCCGGCTGGGCGCGCAACCTCTCCACGGCTTCGGAGAGCTTGGCCAGCCTGGCCGCCGGCTCGGACTGCGCCTTCTCGATCTTGTCGAGGCGTTCGCTGGTCTTGTTGAACTGGTTCAGGCCGATCTTGCTGGTGTGTTCCAGGCCCGCCTTCAGCGCGAGGACATCGGCATCGATGCGCGCCACCGAGGCTTCGAGCGCCTTCTTGCCGGCTTCTGTTCCCCGCTCGCCGACGGCATGACGGGTGAGGCCCACGGTCGCCAACGCGCCGCCGACCGCACCCGCAACCATCGCCAGCGCCACCACGGCCGCGGCCGCAGCGAACCGGCGCTTGCCAGACCGCGCCGAGGACGGTTCGGGTTCTGCCTTCGGTTCGGTCGCCTTACTGTCCCACGAACGTTCACCCTGGTCCCATGAACGTTCACCCGGCGACATCAGCAGGACCTGTGCCGGCGCAGGATCCGGCTTTAGCGCCTCGACCGCGGGAGCGTCGGGTTTGGCGATTTCGATAGTGGGCTCAATGCCAGGCTCAATCCCAGGCTCAAGGGTGGGCGCGTCAGCCTTCGGCGCCTCGTGATCGGGCGCAATTTTCGGGGATGCAATCGCTGCAGCCTCCAGCATCGTCACGGTCACCAGATCGTCGGGGACATCGGAGGAAGCGGGAACGACCATTCCGGCACTGAGGGAACCGGGTTCGCCGCTGATTGGCTCGGCCTGTTGTTCGCTCACGTTCGATTCTCCCGTCAGGATTGACTATTTGGTAACTTTTATTGCTTTCCAATTCGTTACCGGGCGCCTCAATTACCGATTTCTTAGGGACTCTTCCGGGGCCGATTTTGGCCGACATCGCGGAGCCAAAGTGGCAGCGCCTGCCGCAATTTCGCCCGATGCTGCCCTGCGGCAAAAGCTCTGCCGCTGCCGCCGTCGTTTGCGTGTCGGCTTTTCCCGCCAAAGCGCGATGGCTTTGGCCATGCTCCATCGCCATCGGGCGTCAGATTGCTGTTTGGCGCATGATCTTTCGGAAAACCGGTGCCCACTTTTCCGGATCATGCGCTAACATAGCCAGGCGAGGCACTTGTAGCTGGAAGGCGGGGGTGCGATGGCGATCGAGAAATGCATCAACGACTACGGTGTCGGCGATGTCATCTTTGAGGAGGGCTCGACCGGACGCGAGCTGTTCGTCGTGCTCGACGGCAAGGTCGAGATCGCGAAGGTCGACGGCGCCAGCAAGACCGTGATCGTGACGCTCGGCAAGGGCGAGTTCTTCGGCGAGATGGCCGTGATCGACGGCTCGTCCCGCTCGGCCACAGCCATCGCAGCGGCGCCCCACACCCGCGTGATGCGGATCAATCACGCCCGCTTCGTGTATCTGGTGAGCCAGCAGCCGGCGTTTGCGCTGATGATCATGGAT
>Ga0265339_10003250_pt1 | contig 11393 bp, 9 predicted proteins | sample 4CB219metaG_FD_202085 | JGI IMG/M metagenome (GOLD analysis project Ga0265339, IMG submission 202085) | Rhizosphere microbial communities from Carex aquatilis grown in University of Washington, Seatle, WA, United States - 4-CB2-19 metaG | ecosystem: Host-associated > Plants > Roots > Rhizosphere...
GCTGCACCGCATTGCGAGGACCGATATGACCGAGATTGTAGCCATCCGTGCGCGCGAAGTGCTTGACTCGCGCGGCAATCCTACCGTGGAAGCCGATGTGATCCTGGAGAGCGGCGCGCAGGGCCGCGCAATTGTTCCTTCCGGCGCTTCAACCGGCGAGCATGAGGCCGTGGAGCTACGCGACGGCGACAAGAGCCATTACATGGGCAAGGGCGTTTTGCAGGCGGTAGAAAACGTCGAGTCTGTGATTGCGCCCGAGCTCGAAGGCATGGACGCGGCTAACCAGCGGGAAATCGATTCGACGATGATCCGGCTGGATGGCACGCCGAACAAGGGCAAGCTGGGCGCCAACGCCATTCTCGCCGTCTCCATGGCCACCGCGCGCGCCGTGGCGCAGACACTGGAGATCCCGCTTTACCGCTACCTGGGCGGGGTGAACGCCAGCATTCTGCCCACGCCCATGCTGAACGTGCTCAACGGCGGCGCGCATGCCGACTCCAACGTGGACTTCCAGGAGTTCATGATCATGCCGGTGGGCGCGGAACGTTTCAGCGATGCGCTGCGCTGGTCGGCGGAGACATTCCACACGCTCAAGAGCGTGCTGAAGAAGAAGGGCTACAACACGGCCGTGGGCGACGAGGGCGGGTTTGCGCCATCGCTCAAGTCGAACGACGAGGCCGTCGAGCTGATCCTGGAAGCCATTGAGCAGGCCGGGTACAAGCCGATGGAGCAGATCGCCATCGCACTCGATCCCGCCTCCAGCGAGTTCTACGACTCGGAAAAGAAGAAGTATGTCTTCAAGAAGGGCGACAAGCGTGAGCTGACCAGCGAGCAGATGGTGGACTTCTATGACAACTGGGTGCGGCAGTACCCGATTGTTTCGCTGGAAGACGGCCTGGCCGAGGATGACTGGGAGGGTTGGCGCGTGCTGACGGAGAAGCTGGGACAGCGCATCCAACTCGTGGGCGATGACATTTTCTGCACCAATATCAAACTGCTGCAGCGCGGGATTGAAGAAGGCGTGGCCAACTCGATCCTGATCAAAGTGAACCAGATCGGCACGCTGACCGAGACGCTGGAGGCCATTGAGCTGGGCCGCCGTTACGGCTACACCGCGGTAATGAGCCACCGCTCCGGAGAGACGGAGGACACATTCATCGCCGACCTGGCCGTGGCCACGGGTGTGGGCCAGATCAAGACCGGCTCGGTGAGCCGTACGGATCGCATTGCCAAGTACAACCAGTTGCTTAGGATTGAAGAGGAGCTGGGATCGGGTGCGGCGTTTCTGGGGCTGGAGAGTTTGAATTACAACGACTGAAACGACTGACTTGATGCGGGCCGGTCGTGATGAAGTGTGAGGCGAAGCGCCGGAAAGGGTGCTTCGCCTCATTTTTCTTGTGAGCTAACCAGACAGCGCACCGCCCGGTTCCTGCTGCTCTATTGCTTGCTCGGGTCCGCCACGCGGCCGACGAAGAGGATGCTCCCCGACTTCATATCGCGGATCATGAATAAGAAGGGGTGATCGGCGTTGAAGACGATGGGCGGCGCCTCCTGGCGCATCGACGTCGCCACCATTATGATTGACGTAGCCGCCGCGGCTTCGGTGCCGGTCTCGTTCACATCCACAAACGCCTTGTGAATGGCCGCGGAAATCTTCAGCCCGGAGTTGGCGGACATGCCGGAGAAATTGGCCTGGGCTTCGAATGCCTGCGGCATGCCCATCGCAGCCAGGGTCTTGCTGAGCTCGAATTGCTGGGTCATGGTGAAGCGCGGCAGGCTGAGAATGACCTTGTCCGCGTAGTGCAGTTTCTGAATCCACTGGCTGAGGGCCGCGGCAGTGAAGGATTGCTCGAGCGAAGGCAGGCCGTCGATTCGCTTAGGCAACAGGATCAGCATGGAAAGATCGTTGCCCTGGTAAGGCAGCTCGATCGCCTGAAAGGTGCCGCCGTCAAGGTAGCTGTAGCTGCCGGTACGGTGCATGAAAGGGGCCTGAACGGACTGCGCCGGGGCGAGGTGAAAAGCGTCAGGCTGGGTGGCGCTCTGGCTGAAGGGATTGACCCAACTGCCCTTGAAGTAGATGGCGTTGGTGAGCACCAGGCGTGTCATCGGCGTGATGGCGCCGGGCTGGAGCATGTCCTTGATCTTGTCGTTGGTCTGATGCTCGATCCACCGGTTGATGTCGCCGCGCACGGCTTCAGGGGACGTGCGGAAATTGACCGGGTGGAAGCCGGCGCCGTAATCGGATTGGACGAGGCTGAGGAAGCTCGGGCGGAAGTTTTCATCCTGTTGCGCCCAGAGCGCGTCGGCCACGTGGAGTTCGTAGTCTGAGTGCGCGGCGTTCATCTGGTTGAGCAGCGCGCCCATGGCCGGGTGAAGGCGGTCAGGCGGCAGGGTGAAGTGGAAGACGCGCGCCATCTGGGTTGCGGTTTCACCAGCCGCGCCGGCATAGGTCATGGCGAAAGCCGTGGAGATGCTCTCAGGGGAGAAAAAGAGATTGCCAGGCTGGGTGCTCAGGTGGGAGTAGAGATCGACGGCGAACTCGTTACTGCCGCGGACGGCCTGGGCTTGATCGGCAGCGGGGATTGGGGCGTGAGCTGAAGCCTTTTGCGCGGAAAGTACCGGGCCAGAGCTCATGATGACGAGGAAAGCGCAAAGCAAGGATCTCATTGGATCTCTCCTTCCCATCGCGCGGACGGTTCCGATTTTACGCGCCAGGGCGCGGCCGGACGCAACCTGCAGTTTTGACGTGAATTCCCGGCAAAGGACGTGGTGGAAGGAACTGAGACGTTCCTGCGGCACGGGTGCGCAGGTGAGTGTTGGTGGAGTTGTGAGGCGCCGGGCGGCCTCAACCGCAGAAGGACTGGAACCAGCGGCTGATATAGACCTGCGCGTGGGCTTCTCCGCAATAGTGGCGGGCGCCGGGCGCGGCCGCGGCTTCCTTGGTCCACTTGAAGATGGTGAGTTGCGCGTCGCTGCAATGGATCACCATCCAGTGCGCGGGGGCCTCGTTCTCTTCGCCGCAGATTTCACATCGATAAATGGTGTCAATCATCTCTTTCGCCCTCCGTAAGAATAGCTTCTAGCCTCTAGCTACTTGCTACCAGCCTTGGGCTTGTAGCCGGTAGCTTGTAGCATGCCCGTTTTCTTGTTCCCTCGGTCCCTTGGTCCCTTGTTCCCTGTTTCATTCCAGCATCTGCAGATCCAGCGGCGGCTCCAGAAGATAGCTTGCCTGCTGAATGCTTTCGAGCGCGCGCTTCAACGCCGATGATTTGCAGGGTTCCACGGTGACAACGAACGGCAGCGCGTGCTGCGGGTAGCCGGCCTTCTGCACGATGGCGCGGATGTTAATGCGCTCGCGGGCCAGTGCGCCGGTGATCTCGGCAACGATGCCGGGGCGGTCGTGGACGAGGAAGCGAATGTAGTGCGGGACCTCAAATTCGGCGGCGATGCTGGCCTTGGCGGTGGGCAGCTCAACACGGCGCGAGCCATGCGCCAAGGCCATGAGGTCGCTGACGACGGCGACAGCGGTAGGATGGCCGCCGGCGCCATGGCCGCTGAAGACCACGTCACCGCCGTAGTGACCGCTGAGGATGACCATGTTTTCTGTGTCGCGCGACCAGGCAAGGGGAGATTGCTTATCGACGAGCGTTGGGCCGACTGCGGCAGCCACGACGCCAAGGGTGGTTTCCGCGCGCGCTACCTGGCGGATGGTGCAGCCGAGGTCGCGGGCGTAACTGAAGTCGATGGCGGCTACGTCTGTGATGGGCCGGGGGACGATCTCATCGGGATCGACTTCCACACGCAGGGCGAGGCGCATGAGGATGGCCAGCTTGGAGCGCGCATCGAAGCCGCCCACGTCCTCGGTGGGGTCGGCTTCAGCGTAGCCCTTGGCCTGCGCGGCGGCCAGGACGGTGGCGTATTCCGCGCCCTGCTCCATGCGGCTGAGGATGAAGTTGCAGGTGCCGTTGAGGATGCCCTGAATGCGCTCGATGCGGTCGCCGGCCATGCCCTGCTCCAGGCCGGGAATGACGGGGATGCCGCCGGCGACTGCGGCGCCGTACTTGAGATGGCCTCCGCGGGCCGCGGCCAACCGCTCAAGCTCCACGCCGTGGTAGGCGATGAGTTTCTTATTGGCGGTGACTACGCTCTTGCCTGCTTCGAGGGCCTTGCGCACCCATGAGCCTGCGGGATCGAGGCCGCCGGCGAGTTCGACGATTGCGTCGACATCCGATGCGAGCACGGCGTCGGCATCCTCAGACCACTCGACGGCGGGCCCGGCCCAGCTTACGCGCTTGCGGGCGACATTGCGGTTGAAGACGTGAGTGAGCGCGAGACCCTCGGGCTTCGACTCCAGAAGAATGCGCGCCACCGAGCTGCCCACGGTTCCAAATCCAAAGATGGCGATGCGAAGCGGCTTGACCCTCCGCCCCTCATCGATCGCAGTTTGATGCGCCTCAGACACGGCCAAATTCCTCGAATGAATGTATTGAAGAAGAAATGCAGCGATGCCCCGATGATACCTGAGTGGGCGGGGCAGTCCGGACGCCAGGGTTCATGACGAAACTGTTTCAGTGCTCGCGCGATCTGGCCTGTTCCCTTTCGCTGCGGCGTCCTGGGCCATCTGCAACCGAAAACCGTTGCTTGCATGGGAGACGATTCTTGCGCCGTCGGCTACCTTCGACGCTGAGCCATTTACGGCTCGGACAAAATAATCGAAGTTCCGAAACCGATAGTGCAAACGATCCCCAACGACGGACTGAAATGCGCCTCGTTCCGGAATCCACTGGAAGATAAGTGCAAGCCTCGCTTGAGAAGGCAAGCCGCTCAAGCTGAATATGATCTCGCGTTCCTTGAAAGCCAAATCCAACGTCCCGCCGGACGTGAGAGGGACTGCGACCCGCAATATTGAGGCGCCTTCGCTTACAGCGGGCGGCGCAGCGGTTGCCAGCTCAGTCTCTCTTCCATCTTTATCGAGCAGCACGAATCGGCCCATTGCCCGCATCCCGGCACGTCCGGCGTGGATTTCGTCGTCGCTCCAGTGATAACCATCGAGCACTGCCAGCATTCGCTGTTCGATGCCATGCTGGCGAACCACATCTGCCAGGTAAGGTTCGGCAAACCGGTCATTGTAGACATGAAGGTCACGCAGATAGAACTGCTCCTTGCGGAAATGCAGATTGGCACGGAAGCACTTGCTCTGGTACCACACGGTGCGTTCCGGAGCCTCTGTTCTGCCGAGTGGATCCTGGAGCATCACCTGAGCCTGAGCGGGTGTGGATGAAAACGCTCGCTTGAAACGGCGTCCGGTTTCGCCGATCGTTTCCACGCGGAAGCCGCCCGTTTTGCGGATGGCGGAAAGCTTGGCCATCTGCATTTGATAGCCCTTGCGCATCATGGGCCATCCGAAGCTGTTCTCCTGGCCAAGCTGGGCGTACGCGAAGGACTGGCTGGGCCCGCGGGCGATCATGTCGAGAAAATGCTCTACAAAAATGTCCGATTGCCCCGAATTCCAGACCGGCTCCATGGTGTCGGGATTGGGAACTGTGTTGTCGTAGTAGTAGACCGGATCCTGGCCCAGCAGACGAAAGACCGGCGTCGCGATTTGATTCTCGATCTCCAGCGCGGGACTCCATGCATTTTTACGGCTCGGATAGTAGCCCGCTATGGGCGCGCCCCAGACGGTATAACCATCGGTGCTCAACTGATCGCGAACGACAGCGAAGGCGTCGACGTTATAGCGGGTGGAGAAGTGTTCCATGCTGAACGCATCGAGGTTCCAGCATGCGATTGTCTTTGCATCGCGGCCAAAGACGCGTCGAAATGTGGCCATGGCGCAGTCCGCCAACCGGCGGCGTTCGGCGGGCGTGTATCCGATGGAGTAAGCCACAGGAACATGAAAATCCCACTCCCAGCCGGGAATCCCACGCCAGGCAATCCCGGCATCATCGCAAATCCTGCGGTTCATCTCAAACCAGATGCCGACCTCGTGATCCGCGGGCATTTCCGATTTGAGAAACTCAACGAACGGTCCCTCGACCATGGCGTCGTACTGAAGCAGCCAGGTTGCAGAGAATTGATACTTCTCGACCAACGCCATCTGTTCCTTGAGCGGCTGGAACAAGTCGGTGCGCATGCGCGGCTCTTCTGCGCGAAGAAAATTCATGATGTTGACGGAACGCAATGGAGGATGCTGCCCGGAATCATCGGCCCACAAGGAAGGCAATACGTTTACGGCGATTGCAGTCTTCAGACCGCCGGAAATCAACTGGCGCCGCGTGAATGGAACGGTCCGCAGAGCAGCGCAATTAGAACTGTCAGACATGCGAGTACCTGCGACCCAGCATAGACGATTCCCATAGCGAGAATTCGCAGCCGGTGAAAGAGACGAACCTTAGTCCTCTGTCTCGGGAGAGCCGGTAGACTTGCCTCGGCTGAGGCCTTTGGCCAGCCGCGCGAGGACCGCCTGCTCGCGGAGGACCTGCTTGAGCGGGCGTGCGGGCGTGCCGTAAAGAACAGTGCCGGGTTCTGCAGATGCGGTTTTTCCGTTGAAGACGCCGGACTGCCCCCCGAGGATGACGCCGGGAGCAACGTGAGCGTGATCTCCAATTCCCACCTGCCCCGCGAGCACCGCGCCTTTGCCCACGGAGCTGGAGCCGGAAATGCCGGTGAGCGCGACGAGGATGACGTCCTCGCCGATGTCGCAGTTGTGGCCGACGTGGACGAGGTTGTCGATCTTGACGCCGCGGCGGATGCGGGTTTCGGCCAGCGCGCCGCGGTCGATGGTGGAGTTGGCGCCGATCTCGACTTCATCTTCCACGACAAGAGTCCCCTGCTGAGGGAATTGCGCGTAGGCGCCGTTGGCGGGGTTGCGGACATAGCCGAAGCCGTCTGCGCCGAGCACCGCGCCGGCGTGGACGACGACCCAGTTGCCCAGCGTGGTGCCCGGATAGAGCACGGCGCGCGGATAAATGTGGCAGTAGTCGCCGATGCGCACGCCGCGGCCAATGACGGCTCCGGCCTCAATGCGGGTGCGGGCGCCGATGCGGGCGTCGTCTTCGATGACGGCACAGGGACCGATGGTGATGTCGTCGCCGAGCTTGACGTGCGCGCCGATCACCGCGGAGGGATGAACGCCGGTGACCGGCAGCGCGGGCCTGAGCAGCTTGCCCGCGCGCGCAAACCAGAGACGCGGCTGCGGCGATTCCACCACGCACTTTGGTGAGGGATAAGAGACGCCGAGGCCCGGTCGAAGGACGACCACGCCGGCATCGCTCGCGAGGGCTTCGGCCGCGGCGCGCGCGTCCTCGGCGAAGACGGCGTCGTTAGCGCAGGCCTGGGCGGGCGAGCTGACCCCGCGGAGCCGGTGGTCCGGGCTTCCTTGGACGATGGCGCCGCCGAGGCGTTCGATCAGTTCGCTGAGTTCCATTCGCCTACAAGCTTACGTCAGGACCGCGGTGGACATGCCATCAGTACACGCTCGCCTCGCCCGCCGGCCGCGTCTTCCAACGCCGATGAATCCACAACCACTGGTCCGGATAGCGGCGAATCCACGACTCCAGCACATCGTTGCACTGCTGCGTGCCCGCCAGGATGTCCGCTTCATGATCCTCGCTCTTCGCAAATTCGAGCTCGGGCCCGAAGTGCAGCACGTACTGCCGTTCCTTCTCCTCCCACACGCAAAAGCCCGGCAGAACCGCGGCGCCCGTGCGCAAGGCAACCCGCGCCAGACCCGATGCCGTACATGCGGTAACCCCGAAAAACTTCACGAATTCACCCTGCGGCGGGGTCATGTTGGTGTCCATCAGGATGCCGACCGTGCCGCCCCGCCGCATGGCATGGAGCAGGCCGCGGGCGAAGTCATTCTTGTGCAGTACCTCGTTGCCGTGCAGGCAGCGGATCGAATTCACAAACTCATCCAGCGGCCGATTATCCAGCCGGCGGATGACCATTCCCATGGGGTGACCCATGAGCGAGTGGTAGAAACTGGAGAGCTCCCACGCGCCCAGGTGCCCGGTGAGTACAAGAACGCCCTTGCCGCGCGACTGCGCATCCAAAAAATTCTGGATCCCCTCGGTGCGGATCCAGCCGCGGGTGTTTTGGGGCGTGTAGCGGGGCATGCGGCAAAATTCGACGAGCTGCCAGCCAAGGTTGCGGAAGAGGCGGCGGAGGATCTTTTCTCTGGCATGGGAGGAGAGCTCGGGGAGGGCCAGATCAAGGTTGCACCGGCCCACGCGGCGAAGCCGGACCAACCCCAGATATGTCGAAACCGTGATGACGCGTACCAGGAGGCGGGCAACACTCCGCGGCAGGCGGCCCAGAAAGCGCGCCACCGCCACAACCAGCCAGTACTCCATCTTCTCCCACATGGTCAGGGCAAAGGACAAGTGTAGAGCAGATGGGCGGCTGCGTACGGTCGAGGCTATCCCACGTTGGCTGCTTCACAAGAAACCCGAACCTGCGAACGTGGAACACCGGGAATTCTGAGAGCCTGTTTCATGAATGGCCCTGAGGGCAAACCGTGAATCCCTCAGAGACTGAGGCCAGCCTTTTACGGCTATTTTCGGCACGACCAAAGTCGCGCTACGTCCCCAAGCCGGTTTATGAAATAGGCTCCGGTAAATACTTACTGGCGCTGCTTCGCGGCAACAAAGTGGCGTGCCACGTCCTTGACGAAGGGCACTGCGCCCACTGGCACGCCAACCTGCCCCTTGAGGATTTGTTCGAACGGATGTTCGTGGCCGTAGTAGGTGGTAGTGTCATCCTGGTTCTGGCTCACTGAGGTGCCATCCAGGTCGATGCCGGCAAACAGGCCCTTGGAGCGCGAATATGTCAGCAGTTCGGCGCTCATTTTCCAATCTGTAGAGGCTTGGCCGTTGCGGCCCACGGGACCCGCGGAGGCGGCAGCGTCGGCGCCGATCTTGAATTTGTCCTTGAGCAGGTCCTGGAAACCCCGCTCGTTCACCGCGATCAACACCAGGTCAGTGGACTGAGCGCCAAGTTGCAGACCCCATGATCCGCCGGCCATACGGATGAATACGGGCGCGCTCCAGCCATGGCCGGTACGGCAAGTAACCACGCCCTGGCCGTATTGGCCTCCGAATACGAAAGCGGCCTTCTTGAGCCCCGGCACTACACCCACGCAAGTGGCGTGAGCCATGATGTTGGAGGGGATGCCGCGATCCTGCGCGTTCATGATCTGGTCCAGCACTGTCCTGGCGGCGTCAATGCGGGCCTGGAGATCGTCGCGAGAAGATGCCGCGAAGGCCGCACTGGGAAGAAGCACGGCGATGCAAACGGAGACAATCAATTTCTTCATATTGTGTCCTTTCTGAACTTGCTGGAGAGCTTGAGCTGATTCGATTGGGATTAGCGAGCCCTTGTCGGGCATGGGGTCCAGAATCTTCGTAGCAAAGAGCCCGCAGCAACAGGCTATCGCATCGGCGAGGGCCACGCGGGAGGCGGGTACCCAAAGTCACCAGGCGGCCCCATAGGTCAAGCCAGTCGATTTGAGATGGGGGAGGGTGGAAATTCAGAGGAGAGCAAATCTTAGAAAAAAGAGGAGTTCCGTGGCGACAAGCGTCAGGGAACTCCTTTCCCCAGATCTGCGTTGTTTCTGGGGTCAAGTGTGTGCGTGTCCGTCAATCTGAGCAAGAGTACGTAAGGACAGTGGATTTTAGTAACGTATGGGATCGCCAAAATAGTAACGGGGGATTCTCGTCTAAAGTCATTAACGGCCTCTGTCGGTACCCAGCAGCGATCGATTGATCGCCTGCATCGTCAGCTCGACCCGGCTGTCTGCCCCAAGCTTGCGCTTCATGCGGGCCACGTGGGCCTTCACCGTGCGCTCCTCGATTCCGAGCTGGACGGCAATTTCGCGATTTGACCGGGCCAGCATAATCAGTTTCAGGACCTCGCGCTCGCGGTCGGTGAGTTGGGGTCCGGCACTGGCGGCGCTGGTCTGTGAGACCCCCAGGAGGCGGTCGATCAGTCGCGAGAGGAGACGGCGCGGCGCCCAGATGGATCCACTGACCACCACGTCAATCGCCTGTCGGACGGTTTCAGGACCAGCATCGGAATCGAGATACGCTCGCGCGCCGGCCACCACGGCTTTCAAGACCAGTTCGTCATCGTTCTTGGGGCCGATGACGATCTGGCGCATGCCGGGCCGCGCCCGCCTAACCTCTTCAAGTAACTCAAATCCGCCGGCCGACGAGATAAGGTCGACCACGAGGTAGTCCACTTCCGCGTTGGCCACCAACTCTCCGAGTTTGCCGACGACGGGAGATAGTTTCGGCCGGCCTGGCTGGGGTTTCTCGTCAAATACCATGGCGAGCCCTTCCAGGCTGATGGGTTCGCCGGCCAGAACGCCGATGCGGATTGCTTGCGGATTCTCACTGAGAGGCACTTCCAACTCCCTGGGGAAACTCGAGCAAGTTCGAAGGTGCGATGCGGTTTATGCCATTCCAGGCTGCCGCTGCGCGCGTGATAGAGGGCCGTTTGCCGCGCAGTCTGCAAGCTCGCTACCGAGGACAGCGACTAAGTCTTCGGCCCTAACTCGCGACGCGCGGATGAATGGATTGTCAAGGCTCTACTCCGCTAAATCCCCCGGCGCGGAGTAAAACATTGCGAATAACAAAGATGATAGCTCGTCATGGACGTTTTGAAACTCTTTTCATCAACAATCCCAGGACCGAGTTACTCTTTCGATCATGACCCATCAGGCGGCCAACTAAAACGCACACAGCGAGCTATGCATGCAGTTTTGCATTCCTTTTTCATCTCTGAATGGACAGGCTTCTGGCTGCTCTGCCGCGTGAAGCTGAGGTGAAAGTCCATCTTAAGGGAAGAATCCGGCGCGACAGGGAAAGAACTCGCTTTGCGCGGACAAAAAAGGGCACGATGTGGAGCCTGAGGCGGTCAGCCGGGGTGCAGGAGTGGATTCAAGAGGCGTCAAAAACACGTTCCGGGCAAATTTCCGCTGTTTCCCAAACCGCGCAAAACCTGTAGTATCACTAGGGTAGAGTGGTTGTGAGAGTACAAACCATCGCTCGGGCGGAGGTTCCCCTTTGATTAAGCAGGACATTGTGCACCAGGTGATTGAGCGAACTGGCCTGCCTCGGACCAAGGCTGAGGCGGCGGTGGATACGGTCTTCGAGGGCCTCAAACAGGCTCTCGCGGCCGGCGAGCGGATCGAGTTGCGTGGCTTCGGCGTGTTCAGCGTGCGCGCGCGTAAAACCGGCATCGGCCGCAACCCGCGGACCGGCACGGAGGTCAGCATTACGCCGGGAAAAGCCGTCCGCTTCAAACCGGGCAAGGATCTGCACGCCCTGGACGGCAGCGCCCCCACCGCGCAGTGACCCGTCCCCAGTGACCTGCTGCTCTACCGCGAGCGC
>Ga0265339_10003253_pt1 | contig 11390 bp, 9 predicted proteins | sample 4CB219metaG_FD_202085 | JGI IMG/M metagenome (GOLD analysis project Ga0265339, IMG submission 202085) | Rhizosphere microbial communities from Carex aquatilis grown in University of Washington, Seatle, WA, United States - 4-CB2-19 metaG | ecosystem: Host-associated > Plants > Roots > Rhizosphere...
GCACGTACAGATGCAGGCCCTTGCCGCCGGACGTCTTTGGAAACGATTCCAGCCCCAGGCGGGTGAGTACCTTCCGAACCAGCATGCCGATGCGGGCGCTGCTCATGATGTCCTCCCCCTCGCCGGGATCCAGGTCAAAGACCATCGCTGTCGGCCGCTGCAGGTCGCTGGCCCGCGCAAGGAGCGTATGGATCTCCAGGCTGGCGAGGTTAAGGATCCATGCGAGCGAGGCCACACTGTCGACCAGGCACAGGTTTGTGCCCTGGGCTTTGTGCTCGCTGGGCACGGTTGCGGTCTCTATCCACTTTGGACGGTGAGCGGGGCAGTTCTTCTGGTAGAAGAATTCCTCGTTGACGCCCTCAGGGTAGCGTTTGAGCGTCACCGGATAGCCGGCCAGGTGTGGCAGTATGATCGGTGCGATGCGGGCATAGTAGTCCAGCACCTGCGCCTTGGTAAACCCCACGGCCGGGTAAAGTACCTTGTCCAGATTGGACAACGATAACTGCCGACCATCGACATCCACATAGGTTGTCTTTCGAGGCACAAGTCACCTCCCAATCCCGTAGTCCCGAAACCAGGGTGCCACTGCTAAGCGGGCGCTGTCTGCCCGCGCGGCAGTGCGAAAGTCCACCGGCACGGCCGCGCCAAACGACGGCTTAGCCGTGGCACCCGCTCGTTACGCCGCCTTACGTTTCTTGACCGTGGCCTTCCGCTGCGGCTTCTTCGCAGCTCCCTTGACCTTGGCGGCCACGGGCTTTTTGCCTGCACCGCCGGCCATGGCGATGCTCTCTTCCAGTGCACGTTGAAGGTTGATCATCTGGGCTGGCCGCTTAGTCTGGGCAGCCACCGTGATTCGCTCGCCCTGGGCCTTCTTGCGGAGCATATCCTCGACGCGCTGCGTGTAGTCGTCGTGGTACTGATCTGGCTTGAACTTGTGCGACATCGCCGCGATCAACTGCTGGGCCATGGCCAATTCCTTGCCTCCGGCAGTCACGTTAGCCGGCAAGGCCCCGATGGTCGATGAGTCGATAACCTCCTGCGCAAACCGCATGGTGGTCAGGATCATCATCCCGCCCGCCGGCCTAAGGGCGCCAAGGTATTCCTTCTCACGCATAACGAACTTGGCGATGGCGACCTTGCGGGCCTGCGTCATTGCCTCCAGCAGCAGTTTGTAGGGTTTGACGGCGGTCTCCTCGGGCATGAGGTAGTAAGGCCGGTCATAGTAGATCGGGTCGATCTGCGACTGGTCCACAAAGTCCAGGATCGTGATAGCCCGGGATTCCTCGGGCGCCACGGCCTCCAGTTCCTTGTCCTCGACTGTTACGTACTGGTCCGGCGCGACCTCATAGCCGCGAACTGTCTCGTCACGCGGGATTTCCTTGTCGCCTTCCACGGGACAGACCAGCATCTGCCGCACCCGCGAACCGTCCTTGGCATGCAGCATGTGGAAGCGTATCTCCCGGCTGCGGACGGCGGTGTAGAGCATGACGGGGATATTCACCAGTCCAAAGCTGATCGCCCCACTCCAGATCGATCGAGCCATAGTTGTCCCCTCGTCCTCCCTGCATCATTATAAGGCACACGCGGGACATAGGGTGCCACGGCTGGCGATGTTTGCGCCGTCGTGATCTGCGAAATCGCAAGCGGTGCGGGTATGGCTAACGCTCGGGCGGCGGTATATAATCAGATGCTTTCGGAAATACCTATGACAACCAAAGTCCGCAAAGCCGTTATCCTTGGCGTCAAGCTCCTCGTAGCCGGAGTGCTGCTGGCCTGGGTAATCTCTCAGGTGCACTGGGACGACTACGTCCAGACCGCCGATGGCAAGATGTACGCCGTGGTCGGCAAGCCCGACCCTATGGCCAAACAGGTCAAGGTGGTAGAGGTACAAAAGTGGCAGCCGTGGAAGAGATCCGAAGTTGACAGGTCAGTCAGCAGTTTCGAATTCGCCGGCACGAAGAATGAGAACTTGCCTGCAGACCAGAAACCTGTAACCTTTGAGCAGGTTAAGCGCCGGGGTATGCACTCGGCACTAGACCAGATGAATACATGGCTGCTGCTGCTGGCCTGCGCTGGCTTCCTGTGCTCGGTCCTGATCATCGCCGTCAGGTGGTGGTTGCTGCTGGGTCTGCAGGACGTTCGCATCAAGCTGTGGCAGGCCGTCCGTCTTACGTTCCTGGGACAGTTCTTCAATTACTTCCTGCCAGGATCGGTGGGCGGCGACGTGGTGAAGGCGTACTACGTAAGCAAGCACACGCACCGCAAGGCGTCCGTGTGGGTCAGCGTGTTCGTCGACCGTGCCTTGGGGTTAGTCGAAGTGGTCGTGCTGGGTGGCGTGATGGTCTCGGTGGTACTGAAGACTGGCTTGGGAAGCTGGACGGACATGCGTCGGCCTGCCCTCGTGCTTGGCGTGGCGGCTGCTGCGATCCTCGCAGCGATGACGTTTCTTTTCAGCAGCCGCCTGCGCCGAATCCTGCACCTGCAAAAGCTTTATCAGCGTCTGCCGATTGCACACCACGTAGCGGCCGTCGGCGATGCCGTGCGGCTGTATCGTGCGCGAATGGGTGGGGTGGCCAAGGCCATCGCGTTGACCTTTGGAGGGCAGATAATCTCCATCAGTTCAGTGGCATGCATTGGCATGAGCCTGCATCTGGACACGCCGTGGTACACGTACTTTGCATACGTGCCCGTAATATACATTCTCACGGCAATCCCAATTACGCCGGGCGCAGTCGGCGTGGCAGAGGCGTTGTACACCAAGGCATTCTATCTTGCTAGTCCCAGCGGGGTCATCGTGCTGGCGCTGCTGGCAAGGTTGGTCCCAATGTTCTGGAGCCTGCCAGGCGCGATTGTTTACATCACTGGCCCTAAGCTCCCCAAAGCCAAGGACATGGAAGCGGAATTGAACGCGGAAGAGGTTAATCCGCAGATTACGCAGATTAACGCAGATTAGAAGAAACTCAGATTGCTGACAGAATGCACAGAGGCACGTAAATGGTCGGACCATTACGTGCCTCTGCGTTTTAAAATCTGCGAAATCTGCGTAATCTGTGGATGACCTATCTGTGGATGGTCTGCTTCTGTCCCGCCTTGGCGAGGCGCTCCTGGGCGGCGTGCATGTCTTCGGCGGTGGGGGCCTTGCCGCTTTCCATCATGCTGCGGAAGCAGTCAAACAGGTACGTGGCGTCGTGGGGGCCTGGGGAGGCCTCAGGATGGTATTGCACACTGAACAGGGCCCGGTCGGCATGCGTGAAGCCCTCGACCGTTCCATCGTTGAGGTTCACGTGCGTGACAGCGGCGCCGCTGGCGATGAGGCTCTTTTCGTCGGCGGCAAAGCCGTGATTCTGCGAGGTGATCTCCACCTTGCCTGTGGCCTTGTTACGCACGGGCTGATTTGACCCGCGGTGCCCGAACTTCAGCTTGAACGTCCGCCCGCCAACGGCCCACGTGAGCATCTGGTGCCCAAGGCAGATTCCGAAAACAGGCACGCGGCCGATGAGCGCGCGGAGTGTGGCAATGGTGTAAGTGACGGCCTCGGGGTCGCCCGGGCCGTTGGACACGAACACGCCGTCTGGCTTGTGGGCGAGGATTTCGTCCGCAGACGCGGTAGCGGGCACGACCTGCACGTTGCAGCCGCACTCCACGAGGTTGCGGAGGATGTTGATCTTTGCGCCGCAGTCGATGGCGACGACGTTGAAGACTCGCTGCCCGTGCTCGCGATGACCCTGTGCGAACTTGCTTATGTAGCCCTCGGGCCAGGCGTATGCCTTGGCGGGAGTGACCAGCGGCACCAAGTCCAGGCCGGCCATCGAGGGCACTGCCTTTGCGCGGCGGACGAGCTCGACGTCGTCGAGGATCTCGGTGCTGAGCACGCCGTTCTTGGAGCCGAAGGTCCGCAGGTGCTTGGTCAGCGCCCGCGTGTCGACACCGGTGATGCCCAGTATGCCCGCCTGCTCGAGGTACTCATGCAGCGAGAGATTCGCGCGGAAGTTGCTGACGATCGGCGAGAGCTCCTTGACGACAAAGCCGGCCACCTGCACCTTGCGGTTGTGGGCCTCGATGTCCTCGGTATTCACGCCGTAATTGCCGATGAGCGGATAGGTCATCGTTACGATCTGCCCGGCGTAGGAGGGGTCAGTCAGCGACTCCTGGTAGCCGGTCATGGACGTATTGAAAACAACCTCGCCGGTGCTGGTCCCCTGGGCGCCGAAGGACTCTCCAGTAAACACCAGCCCATCCTCCAGGGCGAGCTTGCAGAGCTTTTGTGGCATAATGATCTTTCGCTTCTGTGGTCGCTGCTCATACTACGGCGGGTCTGCCGTGCGGTTTCGGCGGGAGAGTATATTTGTTTGCCCCCGATAGTTCAAGGGCGAAGACTTATCCGCAGATTTCGCAGATTACGCAGATTGCAGATTAGAACTGCATAAATAAAGAACGCGGAAGTAGCGACGGCTGCAAGGGAAAGAATGCATTCTTCCTCTGCAACCTCTGCTACCTCCGCGTTTATCAATCATTACAAAGCGTTGATGCTGAACGTATCCTTCAGGCCGCGATCCCAGCCGTCCCAGAGGAAGGCTTCGGCCTTTTCGTCGGCGATCAGGCGGAAGGCGTAGCGGACCTGCTCTTCATAGAACTCGCAGAACGCGCCCGTCCTGTGCATGCCGCCGTTCATCTCATGTGCTTCGGCCGGGCACGGCGAGCCGCAGAAGTGGCGGATCGCACAGCGGTTGCACGGGTCGATGTCCTCGACCTTGCGCTCGGTGACGAGCTTGAAGGGCTTGGTCTCCAGGACCGCGGGAATGCTGTCCTTGAAGAGGTTGCCGCCTCGGAACTCGTCCAAGCCGATGAACTCGCTGCAGGGGTACATGCCGCCATCTGGCGCCAGGGCGAAGAAGCACCGCCCGCCGCCGCAGGGGCTGATGTCGCACATCAGCCGACGCGCCGTCGGGGCGATGATCGCCAGCAGGATGTTGGCGAAGTTGCCCACGGTGAGCTTGCGGCCGGTCTGCTGGTACAGCTCGTACGTGCGGTCCAGGGCCTGTATGAAATACTTGGCCGCGGAGGCGTCGTCGGGCTTGACGGCATGGGAGGGCTTGAGCGTGCAGCGGAGGATGTTCATGAGGCAGGTCGGCACCTCGCGTTCGTGGAAGAAATCCACGAGCTTGGGCAGCTGCTTCATGTTCTCCGACGACACGGTGCAGATGACGCTCCAGCCGTGGTAGTCCTTCAGGCGGTCCATGGCGTCCAGCACGGCGCGGTAAACGCCCTGCCCGTCCCAGTTCTTACGCGTGCGGTCGGCGACCATTGCCGTCGGGGCGTCCAGTGAAATGCCCACGCTCACCTCGCGCGAGGTGAGGAATTCGACGGCGGAGTCGTCCAGCAGCGTCGCGTTGGTCTGCACGCCGAAGCGGAAGTCCTTGTGGAACGCGTCGATGCCCGCGAAAACGGCCTCGCGATTCAGCATCGGCTCGGCGCCGTGGAAGATGATCTGCGGCAGGTTGCCCTTGGGGACCGTGGTGCGGAAGTACTTCTTGAGGATATCCAGGGCTTTGATCACGCGATCGGCCGACATGTGGCTGCCGGACCGCCGCATCTTCTCGGGAATATAGCAGTATGTGCAGTTGAGGTTGCACCGTTCGGTCGGGTTGAAATAGACAGCCGACGGCTTGAGGCCGAAGCGCAGGTATTCCATCTCCTCGCGGAACTTCGGCGCAGCCTTCTTATAAGCCTTTGGCAATTCGCCGGCCAATGCATCGGCCAGCTGTTCCTTGGGAACCAGCGACCAGAAGGCCGTGTCGGCCTCGATAACGGCGGAATATTCCGGATGACCGATATCGATGGGCTGCAGCAGCGGCCCGTTGCCGGTGTTGACGAATTGGCCACGGGAAGGGGCCGGGGCCCCCGACGCGTTTTTGCGCGTCGGGGAGCCTTTGGCTTTGCCGACTGACTTCGTCGGTTGCTTCATTACTTGGCCTTCCTGTCCATCAGGATGTAGTGGGACAGACCGGTGCCCAGGGCCTTGCAGCTCTTGCGGTACGAAATTACTGCCTTCTTCGTGCTCTTCTTCATCGTCGCAACCTTTCTTGGACCATGTGGTCCACAAGATAAAACACTATAGAAAAAGGGTTCCGACAGACCCCAACCGGGGACTGTCGGAACCCTTTACCATCGGATCCCTACAAGCTTTGGTCTCAGCAGGTCTTCTGGCTCTCGGGTCGTCGGCGACTTACATGCCTTCCCGCTGGATTACCAACAGTGGCCGGCCATTAACAAAAGGCCTCGCAAGTCGCCTCGCCGATTACAGCGGCGGGTCCGCCACGGATTCACACCGTGTTCCGGGATACTGAAACCGCGAATAATCATAAGATGCCCGGTTGGAAGGTCAAGGAGAAAAACGAAATTGAGGCAGCCCAAACACTGACTGCATGACGCTATGACTGCCTAGGCTGCCGGCGCTGTTCGAAGCAGTCAAGACGTGGTCGCTGCCTTGGCTCTTAGCGATGTTGGAAGCAGTCAAGACATCGTCGCCGCCTTGGCTTTCAGCGTTGTTCGAAAGCGTCAAGGGTGAAGGAGTGCGCTCTGCCTTTTTGCTCTTTTTTTTCGCGGTGCACGTCCTAACGACGCAAAAAGGCAAGCCCACGCCTGCGTCCTGGCGCCTCGAACGACGCTGAAAGGCAAGCCTGCTCCATGTCCAGGCACGATCGCACAACCATTCGGGCGCGATCGTAGACCCACGAAACACCACGAAACACCACGAAACACCGACAGCCCAATTGAAAAAGGTCGTCTCTTTCTTCTCTCTGCGTTCTCTGCGACCTCTGCGGTGGGTCTTGCGGTGAGTCTTCCGGCAGTCCCAAATCTCCGGCATGTTGCCGCCGTGGCCTATCTGGCCTATACGGCCACACCTCATTACGGCAATGCCAAGGGGGTCTAGAGACATGATCGATGCTTGGTGGACCTCCAGGTCAAAAACGAAAAGATCGTCGATCCTGGGGCAACGGCCGCGTTCCTTTTTTGAGACGGCAACAAACGGCTAGGCCGTTGTTTACAAACGATATTATCGGACAAAAACGAAAATACAGGACTTATGGCCGTTCTTCAGGCGGTTTTGCTGCAGTGTGAGAAACGGGCAAAAGCGGAAAACCGTCAAGCGGACACTCCAATGCGGCGACCAAAATCGGCCCACGCGGATCGGGTGCGCAAAAAGAACCGCTTGCGGTTTGGTGGACACGCGACAGTTGAGACAACTGCGAGCGCCCGCTAAACCGCAAGCGGTGTCTTGAGCACAGGGTTCGTCTTAGTACGTACTTCCTATTCCACCGCCACCATCTGATGGATCGCCACTGTGGGGACCGTGAAGTTCACTCGGCCGTCGGCGTAGGTGTACTCCAGCGGTTGGCGGCTGGGGGCCAGGTAGACTCGGCTGGGGTGTCGTTTGACCGCCAGCGAGACCTTCACGTTGTGCAGTTCGACGACGTCCTCGACGATGTCCAGGCTAGGGCATCGCCGCTCGGCCGACGCGTACAGCAGGTGCACCACCGTCATGTTGTCCTTGGTCATGACGGACACTTCCAGCCCGCTGGGGCCATCGGCCTGGACCACGGGTTCGGGGCAGATCTCGCGGATGCAGGCGGCAACCAGGGCGCGGTCGCTAAGGTTGGCCCACTGGCCAAACAACGAGAAGATCGGGTAGGGCACGTAGGCTACGCGGCCCTTGACGATGGCGGCGGCGTAGGGCGTGAGCTTGTCCGGCGGCGTCTGGACGTGCGAGCAGTAGTGCTCCCAAGTCCGCTCGAAGTATGGATCGACCACGCGGGCCAGCACCTTGGCAGACTTGTCGGCCTTGACCCGCAGGCCGCGACCGTAGAGCACGTTGTCCGTCGCCGGGGCGCCGGGAATATCGACCATCGCGCGGAAGAAGGTCGTCGTGAACGGCGAGTCGCTCACGGGCCCGGTCACCGGCAGGTGCTTCCAGGCCACCTCGTACGTGCCGGCCTTGTCGGCCACCGGCGACATGCCGCTCGCGCCCGCCACGAGGACCGCGCCGCCCTTGGCCACAAACGCGTCCAGCCGCTTGGCCAGCTTGGCGTCGATGTTCGTGCCTTCGGGAATAATCAGCAGCTTGTACTTGGCGAAGTCCATGTCCGGGTCGATGATGTTGAACTGGCTTCGCAGTTGCGAGAGCATCCGCGTGAAGCCCTCGCGAACCCCGCCGACTGGGGCGTGATAGCCCTGGGCCGTGCCCGAAAGCACCGCCGTATTGACCGCCGCCGTCGCGCCCTCGCACCAGGGCTGGCAGTCTTTGACGTAGCCGTACACTCGGCCAATCATGTCATAGGCAGCCTTGTCCAGCGTGCCGCGGGGATGCATCTGGTCGCCGATGGAGCACTTGGCCCCGTGGGCGATGAATTGGCTGACCTCGAACTTCAGGGCGGGCTCGGGCTTCATGCCGCCGAAATCACCCCACGTGCGATGGAAGCGGGCGGTCATGCCCAGGTAGGGCGTCTTGAAGTTCCGCACGTAACGGACATTCATGGGGAAGTACATGTACCCCCATCCGCCGGTGGGAAGGCCCTCGATCTCCACGTGCGTCATGTAATTCAGGTCGTGCGGCAAGAGGCTCAACGGGCGACTGTTGAAGTACACGCCCGACTCAGGGTGGGCCTTCTTCACCTGGTCGTGCAGCAGCTTCATGTAACGGCTGGCCACGTGCATGGCGTAGGTGTTGCGGTCGGCCTCCACAAGGGGATCAAGTCCCATGGCGAGCATGCCCTTCTTGGCGTAGGCGCTCACGGTGGGCTGGTTCCAGCACATGTCGAAGAAGATGCCGTCGATCGTGTCGAAGTTTTCCAGCACCAGTCGTGTCTGCTCCTGCAGGTACTGCAGGTACGGGCTGGACATGTCCATGGTCCACCAGCCTGCACCCAACACGCCGTTATTCCTGGACGGCGTGCCGTCGGCGTTGATTGCCACCCAGCCGGGGTTATTGTCGGCGGCGAACTCGTCGACCTGGGCGGAGATGTACACCGGTGCACGTAGACCCTCGGCGTGCAGGGCGTCTACCTGCAGCTTGGTCAGGTCCAGGCCCTTGGGCAGGTGTGGGTGGCGCGACACGTGATCGGTATTGATGTACATGTGGCCGTGGTGACACTTGGCGAAGACAGTCACGCTGTCAACGTTGGCGTTCTTCATCATCCGGGCATATTTTTCGGGATCAAAGTCCTTGGCCACGTTTGGGATGTGCGGCGAGGTGTGGAAGTCCAGGTGTATCTGACGAAAACCCATCGGCACGTTGGCCATTTGATATCTCCTTGAAGGTTCAATTTGGGACGAGACTCTACCGTGAAATAGTGCAGGACGCCACTGGCAAACGCCCGACGCCGAGTCTGGATGATGAAGGCTGGTCACCTCTTGAATGTTCTTGCCGCCTTCCCCCCGGCGCGCAGTGCCGGTGCTTTTTCGGGGCACCCGGAACTAGGGCTTCCCTCGTTATTCGCTACTTAGCGCGCGTCACTTTGGTTGCGTCCTTTTCGTCCCTTTCATCCTGCTAAAGGTGAAGGCCGGTTGACATGCACCCCCGGATTGGCGGACAATGCCGTAATGGCTCCCATTGCACCGCCGCCGGATGTGATGCTCATCTGCGGAATGATCTCCGCTCGGGTCGAATTGTTTGACCAGGCGGCCGCCGAAATGGAGCGGCTTTTTGGGCCAGTGGAGTTACGCAGCGACGTAATGGAGTTCGATCTGACACAGTATTATGACACTCAGATGGGCAGCCCGCTCAAGCGGCAGTTTGTGAGCTTTGCCCGGCCGATCAAGGGCGACGCCCTGGCCGCTGCCAAGGTGGCCACGAACGCACTTGAGCATTCGTTTGCCCAGCGTTTTGCCGGCCCCGGCCAGCCCGAGCGCCCGATCAATCTGGACGTAGGCTACGTGGACCAGGCCAGGCTTGTGCTGGCCAGCTGCAAGAATTTCTCGCACCGCATCTACTTGGGCGAAGGTGTGTTCGGCGAGATCACCCTGCTGTACCACAAGGCCGGCTGGGACGCCTTGGAATGGACCTTCCCCGACTACGCCAGCGGGCGATACGACCCCTTCCTGTCCGCTGTCCGTCAGCGGCTGCGAGATAATCTGGCCGGAGACCGATCATGCTAATTTGGGCGGCCCTGGTGGCCATTGGGTTGTCGTTCTCCATCTCATACCTGTCCAGCTTGCTGGCGGCACCGGTGGCGTACCGCCTTGGGTTCCTGGACGTGCCCGGGCGTCATAAGGCCCACGGTCGTCCGGTGCCCTTGCTGGGCGGTTCGGCGATCTTTATCGCCGTCCTGGCCCCCAGCCTGCTGGCGCTCGCGCTGGCGTCGGTCTGGGCCGCTGACGGCGTGCCGCAGTGGCTGACTCGCACTGCGCCGGAAATCTCGCGGCATATCCCGGGCGCCGCCGCCAAGGCGCCGCAGGCCCTGGGTATCCTGTTGGCGGCGCTGGCCATGCACATCCTGGGACTCATCGACGATCGCAAGCACCTGGGCCCGTGGATCAAGCTGGCCGTGCAGGTTGTCGTCATTGGACTGGTTGTCTTTCTGCTGGACGTCCGCGTACTGACGCGCATCGGGTACTATCCCAGTTGCCTCCTGACGATCCTGTGGCTGACGACGATCACCAATGCCTTCAACTTCCTGGACAACATGGACGGGCTGGCGGCGGGGGTAGCGGCCATCTGTGCGGCGGCCCTGCTGGCGGCTGCTGCGTCGATCACGCAGATATTCGTGTCTGCGTGGTTATGCCTGCTGTTGGGCGCGGTGCTGGGCTTCTTGCCGCACAATTTCGCGCCGGGCAAGATATACATGGGCGATGCGGGCAGCCTGGTGCTGGGATTCCTCCTGGGCGTGATAAGTTGCCTGACGACCTACGTGCACGATTCGCTGGCATCCTACGGTGTGCTGGCGCCGCTGGTGGTGATGGCCATTCCGCTGTACGACACGGTGAGCGTGATGGTGCTGCGGATCCGCGAGCGGCAGCATCCGATGGTGGGCGACCGCAGGCACTTTTCGCATCGGCTGGTCCGGCGCGGCATGAGTGTCCGCAAGGCCGTCATCACCATCTACCTATGCACCGCCGGCACGGCCATCGCCGCCACACTGCTGCCCCGCGTGGACGCAACGGGAGCGGTCCTGATCATCCTTCAGACGCTGGCGATACTAATGATCGTGGCCATGCTCGAAAGCGGCGATGCAAAGGCGTGAGCTTCGCAAATGTTCAATTTTTCAATGCTCAATGAACAATCAATGACCAAACATCAATAACCAATAACCGAAACGACGGATGCCTTTTGAGCATTCGAGTATTGAGCATTGATTGAACATTGCAGAATTGAACATTGAGCGTTGTCCATA
>Ga0265339_10003261_pt1 | contig 11369 bp, 8 predicted proteins | sample 4CB219metaG_FD_202085 | JGI IMG/M metagenome (GOLD analysis project Ga0265339, IMG submission 202085) | Rhizosphere microbial communities from Carex aquatilis grown in University of Washington, Seatle, WA, United States - 4-CB2-19 metaG | ecosystem: Host-associated > Plants > Roots > Rhizosphere...
CATTCGCAAACGTGGCTCCCGGATGGGATGCGAATGTTAGGATCGGACCACTAGGCGTAGCCATGCCGACGTTCTATCGATCGCTTCGTATAGTTTGGATCGCTTCGCTGCTCCTGATTGATGGCGGCAGAGGGGCGTCGGCGTTTTCGGAAGAGATTGCTGCTCGACAGGTTGTCGTGCAAACCGCGGACGCGCCGATATCCGTAGAGTTGTTTTCGGCCGGAGGAGGGGAAAAGCGCCCGGCCGTGATCATTCTTCACGGCAAAGAAAGCATCGCTCAGTTTCCTGAACCTTATATGCACACCGCGCAATCCATTGCCTCCCTGGGCATGGATGCGCTTCTCGTGTCCTACTATAGCGACGCTGATGTCGGAGCCATGGGGTCTTCCGACCGAGCAACGCGTGGAGCCTATTTTGCCGACCACTTACGCGACTGGTCCGACCGTATCCGTGATGTAATTAGTTTTGCGCTTCGCCGCGAACAGTGCTCCGGAAAGATTGCCTTGCTCGGCTTCTCCAACGGAGGCTTCCTCGCGGTCGCGTCGGCCGCCACGGACCCCCGCGTCACTGCAATTGTCGTATTCTATGGAGGACTTCCAGGCCCCGGGATCGAGATTAAGCACCTTCCACCGCTTCTCGCGATCCATGGGGATGCCGATCGCGTTATTCCCATTTCGAGAGGAAGAGCTCTGGTCGAAAAGGCCCAGGCGTTAGGTGGGTCCGCTCAATTGCTTGTTTACCCTGGGGCTCCGCACGGTTTCGATTTTCATCCAGACGATGCCGGCGCGAGAGATGCCACCAACCACGCGCTCTCTTTTTTGGAGCAACACCTCAAGCAATAAGCCTCGGCCAGCCGACATAAGTGCAGACGCTACGGGAGGCCCGGATAGGGCCAACGGCAGGCCTGCTCGCTGCAGGCAAATTCTCCTCTACGATATTGACTTGTGCGAGGAGAGCGGCCGTCGATCGGCCTCGGCGGCGATGGGCGGGCGACAACAATGTCGCTCCTTAAAGGTCAACTCGCTTCCGTGGACAACCGATGCGACCGCCCGGGACAGATACGTAAAAACCGTCCGGAACGACGGTCGGGTTGGATTATTGGCGTTCGGCCGACTTCTTCAAGAGTGAATCTACACGATCATGAAGGTTGGCGGCCGGCTTTTCTCCGTTCGCCAATCGACTTTGTATGACATTTATCGCGCGTGCTCCGCTGCGGCCAAACCAAGTCTGGTCGATTCGAACCCGGCTCCTGGTCGAAAGACGGACCCGCGGCCTGGCCCCTCTTCAGTCTTGCGATCGACAGCAGGTCGCGTGGTTGCGACGTCGTGGCCATGGTCGCGAGCTTCGCGCCCGAGATGGTGACGGAAATATTTGATCGCGTCTGCGGATCGGACCCCGGACCAATTGCAGACGTTCCGTCGCGCAGCTAGATTTGCTCAGCCTACGCCAAGCGAACAATAGAATTCTCGAGGCATCTCCACTTATGGCCGCACATGACCAAACATCTGGCGCGCATAGCACCCGGAATGACGAAGCTCCTGTCCTACAGTTTTGCTGAAGATTTTCGGCACGATCTGTTGGCAGGATTGTCGGTCGCGGCAGTCGCCTTGCCGGTCGCGGTCGCCTACGCGCAGTTGGCAGGATTCGATCCGGTTGTGGGGCTTTACTCGAGTATCCTGCCGTTGGTGGCGTATGCTATCTTCGGTACTTCGCGGCAATTGATTGTGAATCCCGATGCGGCGGTGTGTGCGATGGTCGCCGCCGCCGTAGCTCCACTGGCAGGCGGCAATGGCGAACTGTACTGGTCGCTTTCAGTCACGCTTGCATTTCTGGCCGGCTTGTTCTGCATCGCGGCAAGCCTTTTACGGCTTGGCGCGATGGCGGACTTCCTGTCCAAGCCAGTTCTCGTGGGATTTTTGAATGGCATCGCCATCAGCATTTGCCTGGGGCAGATCGGTAAACTGTTGGGCTTTTCCGTCGAATCCAAACGCATCTTGCCGCAGCTCCTTGAGATCTTCGCCAAGCTCCCCGAGACACAGGTTCCAACGCTGATCGTAGGAGCGGCAAGCCTGGCAATGTTGTTTGGGATGGTGCGCGTCTTGCCGCGTTTGCCGTCGGCGCTGATAACATTGATCGCTGCAGGTGCCGTGGTCGCGTTGTTTCGGCTGGACCGGCATGGAATTGCCATTCTGGGACCCCTTCGTGCTGGTTTGCCGCCGCTTCGACTGCCGACATTTCCAAGCGATGACATACCATCCTTGCTAGGCGGCGCGGCGGGGCTGGCTCTCGTCCTGTTTTCGAGCGGCATGTTGACCGCGCGCAGTTTTGCAGCGAAGGGCCGTTATGAGATCAACGTTGACCGTGAATTTGCAGCATTTGGTGCCGCCAATCTTGCTTCTGCCCTATCGCAGGGATTTGCTGTCACCGGCGCTAGCTCGCGCACGGCTGTGGCCGATGCAGCCGGTGGCCGCACTCAGGTGACCGGACTGGTAGCCGCCGCGACGATCGCCTTTGTGTTGCTGTTCTTGACCGGCCCCTTGCAATACGTGCCAATCCCGGCATTGGGCGCATTGCTTGTGTTCGCTGCATTTTCGCTGTTTGACACGCGAACATTGCGTGAGATCTGGAGCATTGACCGTGCAGAGGTGGGCCTGGCCATCATCACCACATTGGGAGTGGTCGCGCTTGGCGCCATCAACGGCATCCTGATTGCGGTGGGTTTGGCGCTAGTCCGCTTCGTCAAGATAACCGCGAGACCCAAGGACGAAGTCCTGGGCACTGTCGACGGGCTGCGGGGTTTCCATTCGGTTGAACGACATGCGGGCGCCAAAACATTTCCGGGACTGGTGCTCTATCGTTTCAATGGCCCACTTACTTTTTTCAATTCGGATTATTTCAAGGCGCGGGCTCTGACTGCGGCCGACGCCGCGGGTCCACGGCTTCAATGGTTTGTCATTGATGCGATCCCGATCAGCCAGATCGATTTAACAGGGCTGTATGTGCTTCGCGATTTGCGGGAAAGACTCAAAGCGCGCGGAGTAACCTTGATTATGGCTGGACGCAGAACCGAAATTCTCATCTGGTTTCGGGAAGCGGGTTTCTACCGGCCAGAACATGAGACTTGGATCTTCCCGACACTGCGTCAGGCCTTGAAGGCCTACCAACGCGAGACAAGCGAACCCGGATGCTAGCACGACCTGATCGAGCCCGCCGTTCGCGTTACGAGATCGCAGTCAGCAGGGTAGCGAACGTTAAATCCGCTCCACTGGCGTCACCTCAAGTGACACGCCACCAAATGTCCGTCATTGCCTTGCTTTAATTCCGGCACGCTCTGTGAGCAGCGTGGCTCGGCGAGGGGACAGCGCGGCTGGAAAGGGCATCCCTTCGGCGGGTTCATCGGGCTTGGCACGTCGCCTTGCAGGCGGATTCTCTTGCGCTTCACCTTCGGGTCCGGCACCGGGACGGCGGAGAGCAGCGCCTGCGTGTAGGGATGCTGGGGATGGCGGTAGAGGTCGGTTGCTTTCGCCAACTCGACGATACGGCCAAGATACATCACGGCGACGCGGTCGGAGATATGCTCCACCACCGAGAGGTCGTGGGCGACGAACAAATAGGTGAGGTTCAGTTCGTTCTGCAGATCTTCCAGCAGGTTGAGCACCTGCGCCTGGATGGACACGTCGAGCGCCGACACCGGCTCGTCGCACACGATCAGCTTGGGCTCGACGGCGAGGGCGCGGGCGATCACGATGCGCTGGCGCTGGCCGCCGGAAAATTCGTGCGGGTAGCGGCGCATGTGCTCGCCCTTCAGTCCCACTTTGACGAGCAGGCTCGCCACACGGTCCTCCCGCTCGCTTGCGGAGGAGGCGAGCTTATGGATGGAAAAGGCTTCGCCAAGGATCGCGCCCACGGTCATGCGCGGATTGAGCGAGGCGAAGGGGTCCTGGAACACAAGCTGCATATTGCGCCGCATGGCGCGCAACTCATTGCCGCCAAGGCCCAACACGTCCTGTCCGTCAAAGACGATTTCGCCTGACGTGGGCTCGACGAGGCGCAGGACGCAGCGCCCCGTAGTGGATTTGCCGCATCCGGATTCGCCGACCAGGCCCAGCGTTTCGCCGCGATCGACCGCGAACGATATCCCGTCCACCGCATAGACGCGCCCGACCTCGCGCGACAACAGGCCGCCCAGCACAGGGAAGTGCTTCTTTAGATTGGTGACGCGCAGCAAAGGCTCGCTCATGGCGCAACGTCCAGATGGCAGGCGATGCGATGGCCGGAGGCGATCTCGCGCGGCACCGGCTCCTGTTCGGTGCAGAGGCTGGTGGCGTAGCGGCAGCGCGGTGCGAAGCGGCAGCCGGGCGCAGGATTGATCAGGATCGGCACGGCGCCGCTGATGGCCTGGAGCCGGGTCTTTTGCCTGCTGTCGAGGTCCATGCGGGGAATCGAGCGGATCAGGCCCTGGGTGTAGGGATGGCGTGGATTTTCGAACAACTCGTCGACGCCGGCCTCTTCGACGATCTTGCCGGCATACATCACCACGACGCGCTGCGCGGTTTCGGCCACCACGCCCATCGCGTGCGTGATCAGCATCACCGCCGTGTCGAAGCGCTCCTTCATGTCCTGCAACAGGTCGAGAATCTGCGCCTGGATGGTCACGTCGAGCGCGGTGGTAGGTTCGTCGGCGATAACGAGCTTGGGCTTGCAGGCCAGCGCCATGGCGATCATCACGCGCTGGCGCATGCCGCCGGAGAACTGATGCGGATAGTGATGCACGCGCTCGCTGGCATTCGGGATCTGCACGAGCTTCAGCATCTCCACGGTTCGCTCGAGCGCGTCCTTCCTTGACAGGTCTTCGTGGCAGCGCAAGCTCTCGGCGATCTGCTCGCCGACTGACAGCACCGGGTTGAGCGAGGTCATGGGCTCCTGGAAGATGAAGCCGATCTCCTTGGCGCGGATGCCGTCGAGTTGCCTGCTGGTGAGCGGCACGAGGTCGCGGCCTTCGAACACGATCTGCCCCGCGACGATGCGCCCGGGCGGCATGGCGATGAGCTTGAGGATCGACATGGCCGTGACGGTCTTGCCGCAGCCGGATTCGCCGACCACGCAGAGCGTTTCGCCCCTGTTGATGGCGATGTCGACGCCGTCGACGGCCTGAACGATGCCGTCGTCGGTCGCAAAGTGGGTCTTCAGGCCCCTGATGTCGAGCAGGGGCGTCATCAGATCACCTTCCGCGCATCGAGCGCATCGCGCAACCCGTCGCCGATGAAATTGATGGACACCACCGCGATGAAGATGGCCCCGCCCGGAAACAACGCCCAATGGGAGGCAATGTCGAGATAGTCCTTGGCGTCATAGAGCAGGCGCCCCCAGGTCGGCGTATCCGGCGGAAAGCCAAGACCGAGAAACGAGAGCGTGGATTCGGCGATGATGGCGGCGGCCACATCGATCGTTCCGGCAATGATCACCGGTCCGACCGCGTTGGGCAGGATATGGCGCACCACCTGGCGCAGCGGGCTGGCGCCGAGCGCGCGGGCGGCTTCGACGAACTCCTTCTCGCGCAGCGAGAGGAACTGGGCGCGCACCAGACGCGCCACCGGCATCCAACGCAGCCCCCCGATCACCAGCACGACGAGGATGAAGATGCCGCCCTCGGGACCGAACACGGCCTTGAGTCCGTCGCGGAACAGGTAGATCAGGAGAAGCAGCAGCGGCAATTGCGGCAGCGAGAGAAAGAGGTCGGTGAGCCACATCAGCGCGTGCCCCAGCGCGCCGCGCGACATGCCGGCAAGCGCGCCGACCAGCGTGCCGACGATCACGGACACCAGCATCGCGGCAAGGCCAACCGCGAGCGAGATGCGTCCGCCATAGATCATCCGGGCGAGAATGTCCTGGCCCAGATCGTCGGTGCCGAAGGGGTGGGCGAGCGAGGGGCCCTCGAGGCGCGAATTGACGTCGATGTCGTTGATGGAGACGTGCCAGACCAGCGGACCGAACACCACCGCCGCAATCAGCACAGCCAAGAGCACCGCGCTGACGACGGCGAGCTTGTGCCGGCGATAGCGCCGCCAGGTCTCGCGCCAGGGCGAATAGGCGCGCCGCTCAGCGGAGGGAAATGCGAGGGTCGAGCCAGCCATACAGGACGTCCGCGGCAAGGTTGAAGAACACGACAAGGCATGCGAACACGAAGGTCACGGCCATGACGACCGGCGTATCGTTGGCGAGAATGGAGGAAATCAGCAGCGAGCCGATGCCGGGAATGCGGAAGATCTGCTCGGTGACGATGGCGCCGCCGAACACCGCGGGCATCTGCAGCGCGACCAGGGTGACGACCGGGATCATGGCGTTGCGCATCACGTGCTTGACGATGACCCTGGTCTGCCCGAGGCCCTTGGCGCGGGCGGTGGTGACGTAATCGAGGCGGATCACGTCCAGCATGGCCGAACGCACAAACCTGGTCATGGAGGCCGCCTGAAACAGGCCGAGCACCACGACGGGCATGATGGCCTGCCGCAGTTCTTCGATCAGCCATTGCACGCCGGTTGCGTTGATGTCGGTGGTATAGACCAGAGGCAGCCAGTCCAGCGTGACGGAAAAGATCAGGATGAACAGGATGCCGGTGAAGAAGGTCGGCAGCGAGAAGCCGATGAAGGCGAACGTGTTGGCGATCTGGTCGAAGATCGAATAGGGCCGGGTGGCGGCATAGACCCCGACCGGGATTGCGATCAGAAGCGCCAGCAGCTGCGCGGAGCCGATCACATAGAGCGTGGTCGGCAGTCGTTGCAGGATGAGCGTGTCCACGTCCATCCGACTGACGAATGAGAAGCCCCAGTCGCCCTGCGCCATGGCGAGGAGCCAGTGCAGGTAGCGGAGATAGATCGGATCGTCGAGGCCGAACTTGGCCCGAAGCGCGAGAGCGACTTCGGGCGGCACGTTCGGATTGGTCGCCAGCTCCGAGAACGGATCACCCGGCGCCAGCGCAAGCACGACGAACAGGACCAGCGAAATGCCGAGCAGGCTCGGCACCGCAATCAGCAGGCGACGCAGGACATACTGACCCATGAGGACACGATCCTCTTACGCCGTCCTCACGCCTCCCCCCGGTACCAGTCGTGCAGATTGTCGGTTTCATTGGCCCAGCCGCTGATCACGGGATGCAGCGTGTTCGAGCAGGCTTCCACTTTCAGGCGATGCTGCACCGGGATGAACACGGTGTCCTGGTACATCAGGTCGTTGCACTTGATGTAGAGGGCCGCGCGCTTGACCGGATCGACCTCACTCTCCGCCGCTTCGATCGTTGCATCGTACTCCTTGTTGACCCAGCGCGGAAAATTGGGGCCCTGCCACTTGTTTTCCTTGGTCGCCACGTTGCTGGAGATATAGCGGCGCATGTGCAGGGCCGGATCGGGCTGGCTCAGCGGGATCTGGAACATCTCAAGATCGGCGTAGAACTTGGCATAGGTATCGGGATTGGCGACATCGGAGGAGAAGAAGACCGAGGCCACGACCGACTTCAGCTCGACATCGATTCCGGCTTTCTGGCAGGCCTGCTTGACGATGGCCTGGGTCTTCTGGCGCGGGCCGTTGATCGAAGTCTGGTAGAGCAGTTTCAGCTTCTTGCCGTCCTTCTCGCGGATGCCGTCCGCGCCGGGCTTCCAGCCGGCGTCGTCCAGGAGCTTGGCCGCCTTCTCGATGTTGAACTCCCAGGAGGTGTTCCTGGAGACGAATTTTTCAGGACCATTGAGGAAGTTGGCGGTGGTGCGACCGGCGCGGCCATAGATCACCTTCCTGACCGCCTCGCGATCGACCAGCATCGCCAGCGCCTTGCGCACGGCCGGATCGGAGAACAGGGGATGCTTGGTCTTGATCGAGGAACGCTCGCCGTCGACCTCGGTGTTGGGATCGGTGAAGTTCAGCGCAATGAACTCGGTATCGCCGCCCACCGCATAGATCGTCTTGCCCTTGCCGCCCTTTTCAAGGCGCAGCAAGATCTCGTCTTCCACCTGGATGTTCCAGGCGAAGTCGTATTCGCCGGTCTGGATCACGGCGCGCGCCGCCGAGACGGCATCGCCGCCGCCCTTCATCTCGATCGTATCGAAGTAGGGGCGGTTGGGCATGTGGTAATCAGGGTTGATCACGCCGCGCACGACATCGCCCGGCTTGAACTCGACGAACTTGTAGGGGCCGGTGCCGACAGGCGAAAGGTTGGTCGGCGCCTCGCGGGACTTGGCGCCCTTGTAGTCTGCGAACAGATGTTTGGGGATGATGGTGTTCGGAGCCCCGACGAAAGCATCGGCCCAGAACGGGGTCGGCTTGTCGAACAGGATGCGGACCGTGAGGTCGTCCACCTTCTCGACCTTGATGTCGCGATAGGTCGCAATCGTCAGCGCCGCGGTGGCGGGATCCCTGGCGTATTCCCAGTTGAACACCACATCGTCGGCCGTGAAGGGGTGGCCGTCGTGCCATTTGACGCCAGGCTTGAGCTTCCAGGTCACCGATTTGCCGTCGACGGCGAGCCCGCCGTTCTGGATCGACGGTATCTCCGCGGCGAGAACCAGGTTGAGGTTGCCCTCGGGATCCCAGCAGCCGAGCGGCTCATAGAAGATGCGCGAGGCGTCCTGGTCCTTGGTGCCGGTGGCAAAATGCGGATTGAGCAGGGTCGGGCCCTGCCACCACAGCACTTTCAGCGGGCCGCCTCCGCCGCGCCTGGTCGGCTTGTAGGGCGACGGGCTTTGCGCCATCGCCACGCCGCCGATGGCGAGAATCTGCGTGGCCATCGGTGCGGTGAGACCAAAGCCGATCATGCGCTGAATGAAGGCGCGGCGGTCCATGCGGCCGTCCTTCACCTCGTCGATCAGGGTTCGCAATTCAGTGTCCAGCATGGTTGCCCTCATCCGCTTCTGATTTGCCGGCCAGCCGGGGAGCGGCTGCGCCCGATCTCTTGAATGGCATACCGAATGCCGCCGCAGGTCAACTTATTGCAGCGTGGACGCTCACGACTTTCGGATGATTGCGTGGGCAGATTGCCGCTTCCCTCGCACAATGTTTCGGCATTCCCGCGCCAAAGCACCGCTCCAGCGCGCTCTGGATTGCGGAAAATTTGTTCGCCGGTCAGGCCAGGGACATGTCGAGCGGCGGCGACACATTGACCGGCAGCGGGCTGACATAGGGCGTGCGGGCGGTCCGTTTCTTCAGGTCGGCCTTGGCGGCGGCGATCAGTCCGGGTTCCGTCAGTGCCTTGATGCCGAGCCCGGCCATGGCCTTGGCGGCCTGCACCATGGCTTTGTGGGCGGCGGGGCTCTTGCCCTGCGCCACCACCTGCCAGGTGTGGAACGGCGTTCCGATGGCGACCGTCGGGGCATGGACCTGAGCGGTCGGCACCACCCAGCTCACGTCGCCCACATCGGTCGAGCCAATCAGGGGATTGCGCTTGGCGTCCAGCGGCACGAGGAAATCGGCCAGCGGCCGCTCGGTGGGCTCCATGCCGATCGCATAATAGATGGACGCGATGTCCTTCTCGGTCAGCGTGGCGCGGATTTTCGTGGCGAACTCCTTGTCCGCCTCGTCGAAATGCGGCGGACCGAGCTCCTCCATGATCCCATGCAGGGCCTGCTCCAGCGGGGTGTTGGGCAGGATATTGGAGACGGCGGAGATAATCCGCATCTCCATTTTGGTTTCGGTCATCAACGCAGCCCCCTGCGCGATCTTGTGGACACGCTCCACCAGCTCATTCATGCCGGGCAGGTCGCGGGCGCGGATCGAATAGCGCACGTGGGCGTGCGCTTGCACCACGTTGGGGGCGATGCCGCCGGTATCGAGCAGCGCATAATGGACGCGGGCGTCGCTCGGCATGTGCTCGCGCATGTAGTTCACGCCGACGTTCATCAGCTCTACCGCGTCCAGCGCGCTGCGGCCCAGGTGCGGCGAGGCGGAGGCATGCGAGGTGCGCCCGGTGAAAATGAAATCGGCGCGCGTGTTCGCAAGCGACGGCGTCACCGCCACTTCCCAGAAGCTGTGCGGGTGCCAGGTGATGGCGATGTCGGCATCGTCGAAAGCGCCCGCGCGCACCATGAAGGCTTTTGCCGCGCCGCCTTCTTCGGCCGGACAGCCGTAATACCGCACGCGTCCCGGCACCTTGTGGGCGGCCAGCCAGTCCTTCACCGCCGTGGCGGCGAGCAGGGCGGCCGAGCCGAGAAGATTGTGGCCGCAGCCATGGCCATGGCCTCCCGCCTCGAGCGGGCGGGGTTCCGCCACGCCCGCCTCCTGGCTGAGGCCGGGCAGGGCGTCGTATTCGCCGAGCACGGCGATGACGGGGCCGCCGTCGCCCCACTCGCCCATCACGGCTGTGGGAATGCCGGCGACATTTTCCGTGATGCGGAAACCCTGATGGCGCAGCTCGGCGAGATGTTCGGCACAGGAGCGCGCCTCGGTGTAGCAGACTTCGGGCGTCGCCCAGACCTTATCGCTCAAATCAATGAAACGCGGCTTGATCGCGTCAACGCCGCGCCAGATGTCACTGCGGTTGTCCATTCCCCGGTTCCTGATCCTGTTGTTGATTTGAGGGGCGAGACGCTAGCAGTTTCGGCAGGTCCGGCCTAGCCATGCGCCTGCGACGGAAGCTGCCGAGGCTTGGATCAAGGCTTGGATTACGACTGTGCCGGGGACGGCAAGGGCCGCGCGAAACTCAGCTCGTGGCCGTCGGGGTCGGTGAGATGAAAGTAGCGCTCTCCCCACTCGGCGTCGCGAGGCTCGGTCGACGGCCGGTAACCGGCCGCCAGCGCGCGGCGGTAGAGGGCATCGACGTCGTCGACGTAGAAGATGACGCGCCCCCACCAGGACCAGCGCACCTGATCGGGCTGGGCAATCAGGTTGAGATAGCCCGGCCCCGCTGCAAGGCTGGTGAATGACGACGCTTCGCCGCCGTGCCGGATGTCGAACCCGAGCGAGGCGTAGAAGCGCACGGCGCGCCGCATGTCATGGGTGGCGAGCGTAATCGCGCTGATGGCTTCGATCATGACGACGCCTCCGAGGCGACGCGATCAGCCTTACCCGATCGCAATCGCCACTTTGCCGAAATGCGCTCCGCTCGCCATGTGCGAAAACGCCTGCTTTGCCTGGTCGAACGGAAACACCCTGTCGATCACCGGCTTCATGCGGTTGACGGTGATCGCGCCGATCAAGGCCTGGAGATCTTCGACCGATCCGACCGTGACGCCTTGCAGGCGCTGCTGCTGCATGACCATCAGCGGAATGCGCGATTCCTGCGGCGGCGGTCCGGCGAGCACGCCGATGAACGCGATGGTGCCGCCGATCCTGGTCGCCCGGATCGATTCGTTCAGCGTCCCGACGCCGCCCACTTCCACGACGAGGTC
>Ga0265339_10003265_pt1 | contig 11357 bp, 8 predicted proteins | sample 4CB219metaG_FD_202085 | JGI IMG/M metagenome (GOLD analysis project Ga0265339, IMG submission 202085) | Rhizosphere microbial communities from Carex aquatilis grown in University of Washington, Seatle, WA, United States - 4-CB2-19 metaG | ecosystem: Host-associated > Plants > Roots > Rhizosphere...
AGACCGTCCGTGTAATGATGCGGGCCGAGGAACTGCCCGACGACCTGCGTGAAGCGATCGAGGCCAAGAAGAACGTCTACGTCCAGGACCTGCGTTCCAAGCTCGTGAAGAACCCCAAGCCCACCACAACTTCCGCCCCCGCCAACGACATCAAGGTCGTCCCCGACATCCCCGAGGGCGAGACCGGCGGGCACTAGGGTTTGGTGCTTGCGGTGTTCTTGTCGCAAGGTCGCAACGAAAGAAGCACGCAACGCGTTCCGCGGGCACGGGGCAGGCTTGCCTGTCGGCGCTGTTCGAAGTCGCCATGGCGCAGAGCGGGCCGAAGCCTTCTTGCTCTTTGGTGCGATGCTAAACGCGGAGGTAGCAGAGGCAACAGAGGAACAGCAAAGATAGCGTTTGCTTTTCTTCCTCCGCTTCCTCTGATACCTCCGCGTTAGAAGCGAGAAGGCAGGACCCACTCGATAGTCCAGCCAAACATAAGCCACACCGTTTTGAATTTGCTGTTTGGGTCATTGCCGTTTGTTTCGGGTTTCATGCTTCGGATTTCGGATTTGTCGTCTATCCTGCTAAATAGGGGTTGAATGGGCCGGGGGGCTCCATGAAACGCTTTGCCAATAATCCGCTGCTGACGCCGGGGGACCTGAAGCCCACGCGGGAGGACTTGGAGATATTCTGCACGCTCAACCCCGCCGCCGTAGTGTTTGGCGACGAGGTGTTGCTGCTGGTTCGCGTCGGTGAAAAGCCTAAAGAGACCGACGACAAGCACGTCGCCACCGTGATGTATGATGCCGAGAAGGGCCAGACGCGGCTGCTTCGCATCCGACGGGACGATCCGGACTTTGAGGCCGTCGATCCACGGACATTTTACTACAAGGGTAAAATGCTCCTTACAAGCCTGTCGCACCTGCGACTGGCCCGCAGCCGTGACGGCGGCAAGACCTTCACTTTCGACCCCCAGCCGGCGATTTACCCAGCCACGCCTTACGAGGCCTTCGGCTGTGAGGACGCCCGCATCACGTTCATTGACGGGGAATACTTCATCACGTACACGGCCGTCAGTTCCCGCGGGGTCGCGGTGGCGATGGCGTACACCAAGGACTTCCGGGAATTCACGAGGGTGGGCATCATCTTTCCGCCGTTCCAGAAGGACGTGTGCATCTTCCCGGAAAAGGTTCGCAACATGTACGTAGCGCGGCATCGGCCGTGGCGGAGCGAGTTCAACGACCCATGCATCTGGACCGCGTACTCGCCGGACCTGCACGCGTGGGGCCATCACGAGCTGACGCTTAGCACCACGCCCGGCACGTGGGAGGCCGGCCGCGTCGGTGCGGGAGCCCCGCCCATCAAGACGCCCCATGGCTGGCTGGATATCTACCACGCCGCCGATGCCCAAGGCCGCTACTGCCTTGGCGCCATGCTCAGCGATCTGGACCATCCCGAACGAATCCTGACGCGGGGCAAGGAGCCAATCTTTTGCGCGGAGGCACCTTACGAGGTGTCTGGCGTATACGGCAACTGCGTCTTCTCCAACGGCCTGATCTGCGACGCCGACGGCAAGATGATCGTCTACTACGGCGCCGCCGACAGAATCTGCGCGGCGGCCACCACCACGGTCCAGGAGATGATCGCCGCCGCAAGAAACCGCCGCTAGTCCTTGCGCCGTTCTACGCTAGTCCGCGTACGTTCCGAAGGGGGCTCTGCCTTTTTGCTCTTTTTTGCCACCGAACAGAGCAAAAGGCAGAGCGGTCCGATCGTCCATCCAGAATGCCATTTCTGCATTATCTCTCGAACTACGCTAGTATGTTCACAGGACCTAACTTTCCGTACAATTCGGGGTCTGTGTTATGTGATCAAAAGGAGTCCCGCTTGTGAATGACTTCGTTGTCCTGAATCGTCCGCAACCAATGCCCAGTTGGCTGAAGCCTTGCTTGCTAAAAGCCCCGTGTCTGACCATGACCCTGTGCCTGCTGCTTCTTGCCGGCTGTGGGGTGCCGCCGGAAGAAGGGTCAAAGGACTCGTTCAGTGTCGACTTCTCGCTGCCGCCAGACTCCGCCCGGCGGGGCACGCTTGTGTTCTTCGTCGACGGCGTCAACGCGCAGGTCTTCGAAGAGATGCTCCACAAGGGCGAGCTGCCGGCCATGCAGAAGTACTTTGCCGATCGCGGCACATACGTGCGTCGTGGCGTGACCAACGTGCCGTCGGTGACGCTGCCCAATCTCACGAGTTTCGTGACCGGCCAGTTTCCCGGCCATCACAACATTACGGGCATCAATTGGTGGGACCGTAACCGGCTCGTGTGGCGTGACTACACCACCATCGCTCAGAAGAACACGCTGGACGAGGATTACAACGTCCCCAATATCTACGAGCAGTTCCCCAACCGCCTGACGTTTTCGGTATTCTTCCAGCCGCATCGCAACACGACGAAGTACTACGAGAACTGGACCTCCGCGGGGCCGGCGTTTTACTTCGAATGGTTCCAGTTCGTCGACCGCCTGTCGCTGTACCGGCTCAACGAGATGATGGACATCAGCCGCCAGTATAAACAGTTCCCTGCTGTCGCCGTCTGCTACATGCTCGCGCCGGACTTCCAAGGCTACCGGTTCGGAGGCTCCAGCCCCGAGTACCGCCAAGCGATGCGGCACACGGATTACCAGATCGGCCGAGTGCTGGGCGACGTCCAGCGTGCGGGCCTCTTGGACGAGATCAACATCGTCTTCATCACCGACCACGGTTTTGGCGATGCGAAGACGCACTTTGACCTGGAGGGCTACCTCGCCAAGGATCTTGGCCTCGCCGTGGCGGCCAAACATCTGTGGGAACGCGAGAAATTCGAGCAGCGACTCCATGACTACAGTCAGGACACCGCGATGGTCTACGGCAGCGGCGACCGCTTCTTCGCGATCTGCCTGCGCAAGCCCATCCGCAAGGACGGCCGAGTCGTGGACTTCGAGCCCTGGCTGACGCGACCCGGCGAGCAGGTCCTTCATTATCCGACGGCACACGGCGACCGGGACTTGGTGGCCGAGCTGCTCAAGCTGCAGGCCGTCGATGTCGTGGCGTACCCCGTGGACACCGACGTGGTCCGTGTGGCCAATCCTGCCGGCGAGGTAGAGTTCCGCCAGAAGGGCGGCCGCAATGCTCCAATCACCTACCACGTTCTCAAGGGGACAGACCCGCTTGGGTGGCAAAAGCATCTTTCGAGCGACGCATTGGCGGGCAAGGGCCTGTCCTCGCGGACGTGGTTTGACATGACGGCCGGTAGCGACCTGCCCGACCTGCCGGCACAGATACTGGCCTACTTCCGCGCCCCGCGCGCGGGTGATATCGCAGCATTCGCCAAGCCAGATTACGACTTCCGCAACTCCAACAAGGGCGGCCACGGCGGCGTCAGGCCGGTAGATATGTACATCCCCATGCTCATAGCCGGACCTGGCATACCCAAGCAAACGCTCGACCACGCCCGCACGGTGGACTTATTCCCGACGATACTGCAAGTCCAAGGCCGTCCGCTACCGGCAAACCTGGACGGGCAGTCGCTGGTTCCAAAGAAGCCATAGCGAGATTAACGCTGAGGTAGCAGAGGTATCAGAGGAACAACAAAGAAAGAACATAAATGCATTGTCTCCTCGGCTTCCTCTGCTACCTCCGCGTTTACACTAAATGCGTGGCTCGCACGACAACCTCGACCTCGCTACAATGCCTCGCATGGCCAAGGAACAGCGAATCATCTTCTTTGAAGGCGACGTCCAGGGCGTGGGCTTTCGGTACACGGCCACGCACCTGGCCAATGGGTTCATGGTTACAGGATACGTTCGCAATCTGCCCGATGGCCGCGTGGAAATGCTGGTCGAGGGCGACGCGGACGAGATCACCGCATTCGTCAAGGAAGTCGCCTCTCGATTCACGGAATACATCCGCGAGCAGTCGATCTTTCGCCATGAGTTCACGGGCAAGTTTGACGGCTTCACGGTGCGACGATGATGAGAAATGCGGAATGCGGAATGAGGAATGCGGAATTCCTGGCCCAAGCGCCGTTGGAAATTGCAGCACCCGATTTGCAGCGATTGCCACCATTTGCCCAACTTGCCAATGACCATCGAGAAGTAGATTCCGCACTCCGCATTCCGCATTCCGCATTCGGCCCACGGAGAAGCTCATGACTCTCCCTATCACAAGGGCCATCGTCCCCGTCGCGGGACTTGGTACGCGAATGATGCCGATGTCGGCCGTGCTGCCCAAGGCACTATTGCCCCTCACCGACGGGCGCAACCGCTGCCTCGCGGTGATCCACTGGATCGCAGCCGCCGCACGCGACGCCGGTGTGGAAGAATTGGCGCTGGTCATCTCCCCCACTCAGCAGGAGCCGCTGGCCAAGTACTTCGCCGCCGCCTGCAATGGCAGCACATTCGACAAGGCCGACCCGCCGCTGCCGCGAGTCTACTACGTGGTCCAGGACCGTCCCGCCGGCTTTGGCGATGCCGTCCTGCGGGCCGAGCCGCTCATGGGCAATGAACCGTTTCTCCTGCTCCTGGGCGACCACGTGTACACCTCGCCCGCGGGCGCTCCTTCGTGCGTCGCCCAAGTGGTGCAGGCATTTGGGAAGCACCCCGCCGCGGCCATGATCGGCATGCAGTCGGTCGAGGAATCCGAGTTGCCTAACGTCGGGGCCGCACGCGGCGAACCGCTCGCAAAAGACGCAATGCCGCCGCGGCTATTCCGCTGCACGGACTTCATCGAGAAACCCACCGCCGACCAGGCCCAGCGGCTCATCACGCCGGGCCTGCCCGACGGCCGGTACCTGGCCCACGCCGGCATCTACGTCTTCACGCCGGAGATATTCGACTGCCTATCCGCCGTGCGTCCGGACGCCAACAACGAGCTCCAACTGGCCGACGCACAAAGCCTCCTGCTGGAACGCCATCCCAAGGAATACTTACTGTGCGAGATCGCCGGCCGAGCCTATGACACGGGCAACCCAGCTGGGTACGCCGCAGCCGTTAAGCAATGGGTTCAACGCTGAGGTAGCAGAGGCAACAGAGGGCAGAAAAAGAAGTCGCTGTCTTCCTTCCTCTGCTCCCTCTGCTACCTCAGCGTTAAATCACATTGTCCCCGTTGTCCAATCCGCTTGCCTGACGTATATTATTCAAATCTGATACTCAGGCAGGAGTCTGACATGAAAGTGTGGCTGGATGGCAATCTGGTGGATAAGGCTGACGCGAAGCTGAGCGTCTTCGATCATGGCACGCTATATGGCGACGGCGTGTTCGAGGGCATTCGCGCGTACGGCGGCAAGATATTTCAGTGCCAGGCGCACATGGACCGCCTGTTCCTGTCTGCCAAGAAGATCCGCCTGGAAATCCCGTACACCAAGCAGGAGATCGTCGATGCGATGATGCAGACGATGGCCGCCAACGGCGTGGTCAACGGCTACATCCGCCTGGTGGTCACTCGCGGCGAGGGCACATTGGGGCTTGGACCAAACCGCTGCCCGCGTGGCAGCGTGTTCGCCATCGCCGACCAGATCGAACTCTATCCGCGCGAGATGTACGAAAAGGGCATGCCCGTCATCATCGCCAAGACCCGCCGCACCAGCGCGACCATGCTCGACCCGTCCATCAAGAGCCTGAATTACCTCAATAATATCATGGCCAAGGTAGAGGCCCTCGACGCCGGCGTCGGCGAGGCCATCATGCTCAACGAGCATGGCGAAGTCGGCGAGGCCACTGGCGACAACGTCTTCATCGTCAAGGACGAGGCCGTCCTTACGCCCCCGCCCTCAGCGGGCATACTGCTGGGCGTCACTCGCGGAGTGGTCCTGGGCCTGGCGGGCAAACTTGGCCTGGCCGTGAGGGAACAGACCATCATGCCGCAGGACCTGTACGGTGCCGACGAGTGCTTCCTCACCGGCACGGCGGCCGAGATCATCCCGGTCACCAAGATCGACAATACGTCCGTTGGCGGCGGCAAGGTCGGTCCGATCACGCTCCGCCTGACAAAGGCGTTCCACGAGATGATCCGCGAAAAGTAGCGAAACCGCTAACTGCACAAAACAAAAGAGCCCGTTTCCGCCTATGCGGGAAACGGGCTCTGACTTTTTGCGTTGTTCTTTTACGCGAAGGGCGTGCCGCCCTGGTCCCACTTGCCCGTCGGGCCCTGGTCGTCCTCGTCCTCGTCGTCGGTGGCCTCGTCCTCTTCACCTTCGCCGGACTCGATCTTCCACCGCTCCGACTCGCTCATGTCGTCCAGCTCGCGCTCCATGACCTTGAACATCTTCTCCTGCAGCGGGCCGAGCTTGCGATAGTAATCCAGCGTGGCCTGGTAGCTGGCTACCATCTGGTTGATCTTGATGAGCTGCCACTTGGCCAGACACTCGGGCTCGACGATATTCGTGAAGGGGTCGCAGTCAAAGCGAACCTCGCCTCGGGCAGTGCGATGAAAATGTGGACAGTCCTGGCATTGGATCATAGGTAGCTCCCAACATCTGTATTGTACAACGCCAAAAGCTTCACACAATGCTCAAACCCGAACACGACGCGCAAACGCCCACGGAAAGCTTTCCGTGGGCATGGAAACATTCCAGGCTCCGCATTGGAGCTTGGAAACTGTAAAATGGTCCCCATGCAGAAGACGGACTTTGACGTGATCGTAATCGGCGGCGGACATGCCGGCGTGGAGGCTGCCTGGGCCGCCAGCTCCATGGGCGCACGGACTGCGCTGGTGACGTTGTCGGCCGCCACCATCGGGCAGATGTCCTGCAACCCCGCAATCGGCGGCGTCGGCAAGGGCCAGATCGTCCGCGAGATCGACGCACTCGGCGGACTGATGGGCCTGGCCGCCGACGCCACGGGCATCCAGTTCCGCATGCTCAACCGCTCCAAGGGCCCCGCCGTCTGGGGGCCCCGCTGCCAAAGCGATCGCCACGCCTACGCCGCCTATGTGCAGCAAGCCCTGCAAACACGAGCAAATCTGACCGTCATCGAGGGGGAAGCCCTTGAGGTGCTGACGGAACACGGACAGGTAGTGGGCGTGAGAATCAATTGCGAATTGAGAATTTCGAATTGCGGATTGTCTCGATCGACAGGCATAGGGACTGCCATTAATCCGACAATGCCAAATGCCGAATGCCGAATACCGAATGCCGAAACTGCGGCATTCAGGCAATCCGCAATTCGCAATCCTCAATTCGCAATTAGCTGTTCCGCCGTCATCGTCACCGCCGGCACATTTATGAACGGTCTGATGCACATAGGCAAGCGCATCTGGAGCGGCGGACGATTCGACGAGCCGGCCTCGGCTGACCTCTCGCAGTCGCTACGGGCACTGGGCCTGGAACTGGGTCGCCTCAAGACCGGCACATGCGCACGATTGGCAGCCGACACCATCGACTACTCCCGCTGCAAGCCCCAGCATGGTGATGAACCGCCCGTGCCATTTTCGTTCATAAACGACCGCCTGGATGTGCAGCAAGTGCCCTGCTGGCTGACTGCCACCAACGCCGACGTCCACCGCGTGATCCGCGAGAATTTCCACCGCGCACCGATGTACACCGGGCAGATCCAGTCCGCGGGACCTCGGTACTGCCCCTCCATCGAGACCAAGATCGAGCGGTTCGCCGACAAGGACAGCCACCAGATCTTCCTGGAACCCGAAGGCCGATCGACCGACTGGGTCTACATCAACGGCCTGAGCACCTCGCTGCCAGAGGACGTGCAGGACTACATCATCCACCACATCGTCGGGCTGGAGAACGCACACGTCCTCCGCTACGGATACGCGATCGAGTACGACTTTGCCCCACCCACACAGCTGCGAGCCACCCTGGAAACCAAGGTCGTACGCGGTCTGTACCTGGCCGGCCAGGTCAATGGCACCACTGGCTACGAGGAGGCCGCCGCCCAAGGGCTCGTCGCCGGCGCCAATGCCGCGGGCAAGATCCAGGGCCGCGAGGAGTTCGTCCTGGGCCGCGACCAGGCGTACATCGGCGTGATGATCGACGACCTGGTTACGCGAGGCATAAATGAGCCATACCGCATGTTCACCAGTCGCAGCGAGCACCGCCTGAGCCTCCGCTCAGACAACGCCAACCGCCGCCTTACCGCCCTGGGCCGCGGGCACGGGCTTGTCGATGACGCTCGCTGGCAACGTCACCAGGACCAGCAGGCCGCCTACGACCAGGCCGCCCACGCCCTACGTACCACCCGCACCCAAGGCCGCTCGCTGTGGGAACTGCTCCAACGCCCTGGCAACACGCTGGATGCGATGCTGGAGAAATGCGGAATGCGGAATGTGGAACCGCAAGAATGTGGAATGCGAAATGTGGAATGCGGAATCTCCTCTTCGGATCTCTTAGGAGAAAGCCCACGCACGGCGTGCGTGGGTCCGGATGCGAACGAGTGCAATCCGCAAGCTCCCAAAACAACAGAGCAGGAGATTCCGCATTCCGCATTCCTCATTCCGCATTTGCTGCAGCAGTTCCCCACTACCATCGAATCCCTCCTCTTCGACGCTCGCTACGACGGGTACATGGCCCGCGAGCGACAGGCATTGGCCGCCATGCGGGACCTGGAGCATAAGCTACTCCCCGCGGACATGGACTACTGGGCCATCACGCACCTACGGCATGAGGCCAAGGAAAAGCTTTCTGCAATTGCTCCAAGGAGCCTTGGCCAGGCCCTCCGCGTCAGCGGCATCACGCCGGCTGACATTACCGTTCTGTCAATTCATCTCGCCCAACGCCACGGACGGAAGTAGGACGACGCAAAAAGGCAAGCCCGCTTCATGTCCCGCAGGACATGGAACGGGCTTGCCTTTTTGAGTCGCTGGAGGTCGAAAGACTACTTGGCCTCGTTTATCTTCTTGGTGTCCTCGAGCATCTTTTTGAATGCCTGCTCATCGGTCACGAACGAAACATGGCCGTCTAAGAACCCCACCGCGATTCCGTCGCCCCATTCCTTGTAGTTCTCGTAAATGATAACGATGCGGTCGGCATTCTTGTACTGATCGATCGACTTGTGCAGTTGCACATAAACGTAGCCGGGCTTGCGATCAGGCATGCGCGGGTTGGTGAGCATCTGGTCTGAAACCCCATGGGGCTTCAGCGACTCCAGGGCCGGTGGCAGTTTGTTATCGTGCTCAAAGGTGTACTGCAACACCGCCATGCTCAGGTTGCGCAAGTTAGATATGCTCCCCGCGCGCTTGGCCATCTTCTTAGCCTCGCGAAGGAGCGGTATAACCTGCTTTTCCAATACATCGGTCATCTGCTTGCTGTCAACGCCACCGACCAACTGATCGCCCTTGGCCTGGAACTTCATAGCTTGGACGGCACCGAGCGCCAGAGGCAACTCTATTGCGCCCGATATCCACGGGGAAGAGGTGGGCTGACTTGTCGTCTTGGCCAGGCTGCCCAATGTCTGCTGGACCAGGGCATCCAGCGACTTGGCGGACTCGGCATCTTCCATCTGCACCGTTACCATAGCCGCCAGCTTGGGCGGGGCTGCTATGCCGATGCCAATCCAGTTTATAGTTCCCAGCGGCGCTGTATCGCCCCCGCCGAGCATTGGCGGCAGCGTGGGCATGTTCTGCAATGCCGCAACTACCAGGAACTTTGGCGGCACGAGCGCAATCGCCACGGCCGAATCGCCAGCCGACGCCAGCGCTTTCTGAATATCTTCACGCTCACCCGGGACAGCCTTGGCCGCACGCTCAACAGCGGCGGGCGCCCCGAACACCAGCAGGCCATTGATTTCCTTTGCATACACGCCCATGGACGGGCCTGTGGCGGTGGGCATTGTCGTCGGATCGCCATCGACAACTAGCTTGGCATTAAAAAGCTTGGCCAGCGCCTCCTTGTCAGCCTTTTCGCCCATGACAATGGCCCCCAGAGGCGGCGTCCGCATTGTCATGTCGGAAATGACCAGATAAAGGCGTTTGCCACCAGCCTTCAAAAAGGCGCCGACTTTCTCCCTGGCCATGGCCATATCTTTAACTTCCCGGTCCGAGAGCTTACCGTCCTCGCTGACCTTCAGCATGACATCCTGCATCTGCTTGAAAGCAGCGTCGATATTAACGGCGGCGACCTCAACCCGGATCACCGCAAACGTCCGCTGGCTCAAGAGCGGTGCAATCTCCTTGGCTTTATCGTCGGCCGCTAAGACCGGCAAGACCGCAGCCATACACAGCGCCATCATTACTAATCCACGTTTCATGAGTCTTCCCTTTCGGTAAACAAAGTCGACCTGCTGCGACAACGACAAGCGAATGATATGGTCAAGACGCCGCCAAATCGTGCAATTATGACAGAAAAGGCGTGAGTATGCGAAATCTCAAGCGATGCGAATGCAACCCCCTGCCTTTTTCAATCTCTTTCATCCTGCCAAGAACGACAGGATGTCCGCGGCATGCGCGCATGAAAAAACCCCTGGGGTAACCAGGGGTTTAATCATATAAAGGCGGCATTCACCTACTCTCCCGCTGAAAGCAGTACCATCGGCCGCTACGGCTTAACTGCGGTGTTCGGAATGGGAACCGGTGTTTCACGTAGCGTAAGGACACCGCCAAGGCATCGCCAGACCTGTCGGCCTGGCGACACGTAGTGTCGATATTGGATAGAAGCGTTGGCGGGTTCACACGCCAAGGAGGCCAGCCTTTACGCCATTGGCGAAGGCCGACGACAAATGTGATCAAGCGATCGTCCGTTAGTACCGGTTAGCTAAATCCATTTCTGGACGTACACATCCGGCCTATCAACCACCTAGTCTAGATGGGGACTCTCGACCCGAAGGTCATGGAGTTATAATCTTGAGGCTGGCTTCCCGCTTAGATGCTTTCAGCGGTTATCCATACCCGACGTAGCTATCCAGCCGTGCCCCTAGCGGGACAACTGGTGCACCAGAGGTCGGTCCTTCTAGGTCCTCTCGTACTGAAGAAGGCTCCTCTCAAAACTCCTACGCCCATGGCAGATAGGGACCGACCTGGCTCACGCCGGTCTGAACCCAGCTCGCGTACCACTTTAATCGGCGAACAGCCGAACCCTTGGGACCGCCTACAGCCCCAGGATGTGATGGGCCGACATCGAGGTGCCAAACGACTTCGCCGCTATGAACGCTCGGAAGTCATAAGCCTGTTATCCCCAGAGTACCTTTTATCTGTTAAGCGATGGCCCTTCCACACGGAACCACCGGGTCACTAGGCCCTGCTTTCACATCTGCTTGACTTATAGGTCTCGCAGTTAAGCAACCTTATGCCCTTGCACTCGACGCACGATTGCCAACCGTGCTGAGGTTGCCTTTGGACTCCTCCGTTACTCTTTAGGAGGAGACCGCCCCAGTCAAACTGCCCACCAAACACTGTCCCTA
>Ga0265339_10003267_pt1 | contig 11356 bp, 9 predicted proteins | sample 4CB219metaG_FD_202085 | JGI IMG/M metagenome (GOLD analysis project Ga0265339, IMG submission 202085) | Rhizosphere microbial communities from Carex aquatilis grown in University of Washington, Seatle, WA, United States - 4-CB2-19 metaG | ecosystem: Host-associated > Plants > Roots > Rhizosphere...
CGGCGGCAGGAGCGGCGCTGGTGTAATTGCCGATGTGCGTGGGGACAGGCTCCATCTCGCAGCCGGCAAGAACGACCATGGCGGCGACGGCGGCTGCAAGGCCGGCGAGACGCGTCAAAGAGAACCTGGCAAATGTGATGTCAATCATGTTATTGCTCCTGGTGGGATATTCAATGCTCACGGGATGGATTATTAGGAGATTGGCGGAAGACTGTCAAGAAACCGATGGCGCCAAAAACGGCGAAGTTTAGAAAATCGCGGGATGGCACGTGATTTCACATCGGCGCCGAATGCGCCCGTTATGCGCCGACTATTTCAGCGCGCGCCAAAGCCGCCTCGAATACTTGAAGAAGGCGGTCTTTTTGCCGAACTACGGCGTCGTCGGAGTTTCTTTTCCAATGCCAAGCCAGATTGCGGATCTGTGAGGCGGAGGATGCGCTCGCCGTTCAGCAATTTAATAAGGTCAAACCGAATTTTGTCGTGATCGGCCATCAGTCTTATTGTTCCTGAAATCCGTAAAATCGCAATACCGCCGAGCCGCTTTTTCGAAGTGAGAGAGCTTGCTCTCGATTTGGACGCCAAACAAAGCGGCGGCAAGCCGCCGCACTCCATAAAACGCGCGCTACCGGTTTCATTGCAGCGCGTTCCGTCTTTGGCTGAGTCATCCCTGATGGCGACCGTCGCTCTGCCGCCGCATTGGGACAGCGCTGCCCGTTTACCGGAAGAGCAGAAAGGGCGCTATGGTTGCGCTATTGGAGTTCGCTTAAGACGCGGCGTGCGTCGGCGGCCAACTCGGGGCGAAGGTTGAGGGCGAGGGCTTTTTGAAGGGCGCGCTTGCTCTCGGCGTTGCGCTTGAGCTTGGAGTAGTCCAAGCCCAAGTAATAGAAGACTTGAGCGTCGTCGGCGCGTTGTGAAGCGGCCTGGAGCAATTGAGCGGACCTGGCGTAATCGCCACGGCGGTAGGCGCCACGTCCGAGAATGCACGCCAATTGGGGGTCGCCGGGATAGGAAGGGCTGGCTTTCTCGGCGAGCTTGAGGGCCTTGGGCTCGTCGCCGAGGTTGTTGGCGCAAAGAATGGCTTGCTGGCGCAAGGCTGAAGGGAATTGCGGGAAGGACGCGATCGCCTCCTCATAGTAGCGGGAAGCGCCCGTGGAATCGCCTGCGGCTTCGGCGGCGAGGCCGCAAACCATGAGGGCCGGCAGGTCGCGAGGATCTCTTTGAAGGCCTGATTTGGCCTGCGGTTCGGCCGCTTTGGCCGAGGCGGGGGAATTGCCGGCTTTGACGAGCGCAAGGAATTGAGAGCAACTGTCGGCAAAGGGGCCGGGTCCTGCCTTTGCGGCGGCGCGCTGCATGTAATCAAGGGCATCCTGCGGGCGGCCGAGGGCGTAGTCGGCCTTGGCGAGGTCCGCCAGCCATGCGGCAGGCGGATCGTTTTCGGCGGCCACGGCTTTTTCCAACGCTGTTTCTGCGTAAACGCAATCGCCGCGTTCGTAGCTGATGCGCCCGAGAACGGCGGATGGGAGAGGATCGTTCTCGTCGAGATTATGGGCGGCCGACGCCAGGCGGAAGGCGTCATCGGTTTTTTTCAGGAAACTGTAGTCAAGGGCGGCGAGGCGCGCCATGAGAGGGACGTTTTTTGGACTGGCGCGCAAGCCTTGTTCATAGTGTTCGGCGGCCTGCTTGTAAGCGCCGTGGGTTTCGTCAATTTCGGCCAGGCGCGTGATGGCGATGGCGTCCTGGGGATCCGCCTTGACGGCCTTTTCGAGGAGTGCGACGGATTTGTCGCTTGGATTTCGGGGATCGATGGCAAGGATGTCGAGGCACTGCCTGCCGTGGTCTTTGCCGGGGAAGGTGGCGCTGGAACTGACGGCGTTCTGGAGGCTAAGGCGCGCGGGGCCATCGTAGCCAAGCATGTAGTAATCCATGCCGAGATGGAATTGGACTTCGGGTTCGGCCGGCTGGCCATCGGCGCCTTCGCGAAGCGGACCGAGGGCGCGGGCGAAATCGCCGCGTTTAAAGAGAATCCAGCCGAGGGTGTCTGCGGTGTAGGGATCGTAGGGACGAAGTTGGCGGGCTTTCTGGGCGTATTCATACGCTTTATCTAGGTCGGCCAGATCTTCGGAATAAACGTAAGCGAGGTTGTTGAGGGCGGGGGCGAATCTCGGACTGAGGGAGAGGAGTTTCAAGTAGGTGTCGCGGGAGGCGTCAAATTGCTTGAGTTGCTGGTGAATGACGGCGATGGACATGAGGGCGGACAAATCGTTGGTGCGGGAGACGACGGAGTTGAGTTTTTCAAGCGCTTGTTGTTCGCGATGCTCGGCGACGTAGAGGTTGGCCAGCGCGACGTAGGCCTGGACGAGATTGGGATCGACGGCGATGGATTGGTTGAGGGCCTGCTCGGCGAGATCGTTTTGCTTTTGGGCGCGGTGAATTTCGGCCTTGAGGAGCCAGAGGCGGGCGGACTTGGGATCTTTATCCAAGCGGGCCTGGACGGTTTGGAGCGCGGTGTCAAACTGGCCAACGCCGATATCGACGTCAATCAAGCGGTCCAGAGCGGGCTGGAAAGTGGGATCCATATCCAGGGACTTCTGAAAAGAGGCGCGGGCGGCGTCGAGATCGCCGGTGAGCGCGGAGACGATGCCGATGTGGTAGGGGACCTGGGGATCTTCGGGACGCATGGCGCCGAGCTGGCGATAAATCTCCATGGAGCGCTGGGGATCCTGGCGCATCAAATAGGCTTCGGCCAAAAGGTAGCGCAATTCAGGGGCCGTGGGCTGCTGGCGGATCAACCGTTCCAGGCGAAGGACAGCGGCGGCGGAGTTTTGGGTGCGCATTTCGACCTGGGCAAGGAGGAGGTTGGCCTGGAGGTAGTTGGTGTTGAGGTCGACAGCCTGCGTAAGGAGTTGGCGCGCCTTGATGGGCTCGCCCTGGTTGAGCCAGGCGACGCCCAAATAGTATTTGACTTCAGGGGTGTCGGGCATGCGGGAATCCAGGCGTTGGAGGATGGCGACGGCGCCCGGGGCGTCATTCTGGGCCAGGGCGAGCATGCCGCTTTGCAAGGAGGCTTCGAGGTTTTGGGGATCTTTGGCAAGGAGGGCGGCGACGTCTTTTTTGCAGTCGTCGAAGCGCTTCAGCGCGAAGTCGAGGCGCATGAGAGTGCTCCAGGCGGGGACGTAATCCGGGGCGTGAGCGGTGATGTCGACGAGGGCGGCGCGGGCGGCGTCAGGGCCGGAAGAGCGCCAGAGGAGTTCAGCGGCCTTGATGCGGACTGGGGAGCGGTAGGAGGCCAGGCGAGCGGCGGCGGCGAGTTCATTGGTGGCCTGGACGATATTGGAGGCGCCGAAATAGAATTGACTCAAGCGATAATGGGCGTCGGAGGATTGGGGATTGATGGACAAGGCCTGGCGCAGTTCGGTTTCCGCGGTGGAATTTCTGCCGCTTCTAAATGCCAGGGTAGCGATCGCGACGTGAAAATCAGCCAGGGCGCCGGCTTGCCCTGGCAGCGCGCGGAGATAGGCGTCGAGTTGAGCGGCTTCGCCGGGGGACTGGGCGCTTTCCGCCAGAACGGACATGGCTTCGGTGTTGGTGGGTTGAAGGGACAAGGCCTGCTTGGCCTCGCGCTCGGCGTCGCGGAAATCACGAAGGCTGAGATAGGCGGCGCCCAGGGCGGCATCGACCTCGGGGGTTTTGGTGTTCAACTCCTGGCTCTTCTTGAGGCATGCGTACGCGGCGGTGAGGCGGCCCTGGCGGAGGTAGATGATGCCGAGCTTTCCGAGGATGCGGGAGTCAAGTCCATAGCGCAGGACGGACCGGTATTCGATGTCGGCGTCGTCGAAGCGTTCGGCGGCGAAATCGGCGTCGGCTTTGCGGACGAGGCGCGCGAGGCGGGATTTTCTGGAGCAACCGGTGGCCGTGACGCCAGCCACCAGGACGACGAGAGCAAGGATGAAGAGGCGTTTTATATTTGTCATATTGACGTGGACACGGCAGCCGTTGCAGTTGCGGCTGCAGCCTTATTTAACTCGGATTTGCGCAAAAAGACCAATAGCAAAAAGAACGGGATAAGCGAGAGCGCAAAGAAAATGGGGCCGCCGTGGTGATGGATAGGGGAGTCAATCATTTGCGGGCCCAGGTGGGTGCAAAGCTCGCCGAGGACGAAAATGCGGAAGCCGTTGCGTGCGATGGCCAGCGGCACGATGAAGGCCACCAGGAACGCACGGCGCCACTTGGAACGCAAGAACATGTGCCCTGCCAGAAGGCTCACCATCAGGAGGACCATTGTCGAGTGAATGCCGCTGCATTCCGGGGCGACTGTCAAGATAATGTTGGGCAGGTGAAGGTCCAGCACGTCCAGGCTCACGGGGACGCGGGCAATCTTGAGCAAGCCCAACGCGGTCCAGGCCGAGAATTGCTGGAAAAACGCTTCGATGGGGCCCAGGGCGGCCAGCGGCGGCGGGATGAAGAAAGCCATGAAGGCGACGGGGAAAACAGCGGCGCGAAGGAACTGTTTTCCCAAAAACCAAAAGGCGCCGGCCAGCAGCAGACATTCCAAGGCGGCGGTCATCAGCGCGAGGTACGACGATGGATCGAGATCCCCGCCACGAAAGACGAACAGGGCATAAAGACCGAGCGTCAGAAGGCCCGCGCCACCCCAAAGAGCCGCCGCAAGCGGGGAACGGTTGAACTGCCGCGGCAGCGTTCGCCGGTCCGCGAAGAGCAGATAGCCGCTGATAAAGGGAACCAAAGGGACGTAGGAGAAAAACTCGCTGTTATGGCAGAAGGAGACCAGTTCCCATAACGGCATGGAGAAGCAGGCTGTCAATAGAATGGCAAAGACGGCGAAACGCCTGAGCGGCCCAAACAACGGGCGTTCGGAAGTGTCAATCATACAGAAGAGCGTGGACTTGCTGGGCGCGCCGCCGCGGCGGCGGCGCCGTTATAGGAGCGAAATGGTGGAAGCGGGGTGAGGGCGTTCGACGACGCGGGCGCCGCGCGTGAAGGTCTCCAGCCGCTCAAGCGAATCGTTCATGGCCTCTGAAAGAGGCCGCATCCGCACGCCGGCTTTGATGAGTTTGGAGACGTCGAGCACGCAGTTGGACCGCGAGGCGGGGCGGTGGGAATCGAGGTCTGGCGCCGCGCCGATATGGGAAAAACGGTGGTTCTTGAGCAGGCGTTGCATGCGGCGCGAGACGTCCTCGACAGAAATGGCGCCGGGATTGGTGACATTGTAAATACCGAAAGGCGCCCGCATCTCCCAAAGATCAAGGCACGCCCTGACGCTGTCCTCCAAATGGGAGAATGAGTTGAGGCCGCGCAGTCCAGCCTGGGCGATTCGCGCGAGCAAGTTGCAGGACTCATCGCGTTCATTGAACGGTTCGCGCATGCGCCAAATATAGCTCTGGCCGATTTCGCGAATCGCCTCTTCGGCAAGCGCCTTGGAGCCGCTGTAGAAATCGCAAGGCGGATAGCGGAAAGAGAAATTCGGCTCGTCCAGCTCGGTGAAGCCGGCGAAGCGCTCCGGCTCGGCGATGAATTGGTCGGCGATGCCGGGCCGTGCGGTGTCGCGTTCGACGCGCCAGCGATTATTGTCGAGGAATTTGACGCCGTTGTAAATGGAGCCGGAGGAGACGTGGCCCCAGGGCGTTTTTGTCATCAGGCAAACGCGGGCGATCATCTGAGGCAGGAGGGCATTGGCGGACATGGCCTTTTCACGGTCCAAATCCTCCGAGTTATCCTGGCCACCGCCGGAATAGCCAGCGGCGTTGATGACGAAGACCGGTCGCATGGTGCGAAGGTAGTCGAAGAGGAAATCGAAGCGTGTGTAGTCGAAGGCCTTCCGCGTGAGCGGAATAAAGGAGCGCCCCCGCCGGCGGAGTTCGCTGGCGAAAGTTTTCCCGAAATAGCCACTGGCCCCGAGCAGGAGAATCATACCTTGCCTGTTGTCGTCGTCGTTTCTCATCGCCGCAAACCTCATGCCAGCCCAGAATGGGGTCGGGCTGACGGGGTTCTCCTCTCTAATTTTGACGTATTGAAGTAACCTGTTACGAATGTGTTACCACGCGCCTTGTAGGACTTAGCCCTACAATATGAATTGGCGACGATGTAGTGGTTTCCGTACTGGAAAAGTGTAAAGTATCGCGACAACTTTACTATTTTCCCTCACATTCTCAGTGCGCTTTGGGTTCCAGGTCGTAAACTGGCGAGACCTCGGCTCCCAATTCGTTTTGTTTGGAAAGAATGCGGTAGGTCTTGATTTGGAAAGAGACCTCTTGATCGTCCCTGAGACCGATCTTGGCATATTCCTCCTTGCTCATCCGAGATCGGACGACAAGGCCTGAAGGAAGGACCAACTCCAGGCGGAGCATCACTCCAAGAAAATAGGTCCGGCGAAGGATCGCGCGATAACGGCATTCGGTCGGATCGGGGGAAACCTGGACTGCGTAAGGCCGGAAACCGATGCGCATGGCTTGGCCATCTGCGAGGCCGTGGCCTGGGAATTCCAATTCGTGACATCGGCCAATGCCGGCCTTGACTTCCAATTCGAGGACGTTGAGCACGCCGACGAATCGGGCGACGAACTCATTGTGAGGCTGCTCGTAGACTTCCTGCGGGGTCCCGACTTGTTCAAGGCGGCCTTTGGAGAAAATGACGATGCGATCGGCGACTTCCATGGCCTCTTCCTGGTCATGGGTGACAAAGACGGTGGTCAGGTTCAATTCCTGGTGGAGGCGCACCAGCCATGTGCGGAGTTCCTGGCGGACTTGGGCGTCGACTGCGGCGAAGGGTTCGTCGAGCAGGAGGACTTCGGACTTGGCGGCGAGGGCGCGGGCGATGGCGACGCGTTGTTTTTGACCGCCGGAAAGCTGATGCGGGTAGCGTTTTTCCAGGCCCTGCAATTCGAGGCGGGTGATCAGTTCGTCGACGCGCGCCCGGATGCGAGCGGCGTCCCAGCGTTTGATTTTGAGGCCGAAGGCGATGTTCTTGAACACGGTCATGTTCTGGAACAGGGCATAGTTCTGGAACACGAGGCCGACGTTGCGCTGCTGGGCGGGCTTGCCATTGACTTCGACGCCGCCGATCAGGATTTTTCCGGAATCGGGGTTTTCCAAGCCGGCGATGATGCGCAGGGCGGTGGTCTTGCCGCCGCCGCTTGGGCCGAGAAGGGCGACCAATTCGCCATCGTTGACAAGGAAACCGACGTCATCCAGGGCGGGTGTGTTGCCGTAGCGTTTGGAAATGTTTTTAAGCTCGATGCTCACGGTTTAGTGTTTTTTCTTGACACGCTTGACCCAATCCTGGTTGTCCAAGTACCACTGGATGGTCTCGCGGATGCCAGCCTCGAAAGTATGCGCCGGCTTCCAGCCCAGTTCACGCTCGATCTTGCCGGCGTCAATCGCATAGCGCCGATCATGGCCGGGGCGATCCTTGACAAAGGCGATCAAGCGGCGTGAATCGCCGCCGAGGCGGGGCGCCATCTCATCGAGCAAATCGCAAATCAGCTCGACGATGCGGAGGTTGGGCCATTCGTTTTGGCCGCCGATGTTGTAGGTTTCGCCGTCGGCGCCGCGGGCCAATACCATCCATAGAGCCTGCGCGTGGTCGCGGACATAAAGCCAGTCGCGCACATTCATCCCGTCCCCATAGACCGGAATCGGACGGCGCGAGCAAACGCTCTCGATGATGACGGGGATCAGCTTTTCGGGAAATTGATGCGGGCCGTAGTTGTTGGAGCAATTGGTCGTCACGACGGGCATGCCGTAGGTGTGGTGATAGGACCGCACGAGGAAATCGCTCGACGCCTTGCTGGCTGAATAGGGCGAGTTGGGCGCATAGGGGGTCGTTTCGGTGAAATAACCGGTCGGACCGAGGCTGCCGAAAACTTCGTCGGTCGAGACGTGATGAAAACGTTTGCCTGCCCAGTCGTCTTGCCAGGCCGCGCGGGCGGCCTCCAAAAGATGAAAGGTGCCCACGACGTTTGTTTGGATAAAGTCGCCGGGACCGGCGATCGACCGATCCACATGGGATTCGGCCGCCAAGTGCAAAATATGAGTGATCTTGTGGTCCTGCACGACACGCGAGACGCCGGATGGATCGCGCAGGTCGACCTTTTCGAAAGCGAATTTCGGGTGGTTGGCGACGGATTCCAGGTTTTCGATATGGCCGGCGTAGGTGAGGGAATCCAACACGACGAGGCGGGCGACCTCTTTCTTGTCAATAATCTCACGAACGACGTTGCACCCGATAAACCCGGCGCCGCCTGTCACCAGCACATTCACGCGGCGAGCCTTTTCCAATGCTCGAGCGAGTCGCGCAGAGCGTCTTCAACAAGGCGCAGTTTGGCGCCGGCGGCGAGCGCCTTGGAGGCGTCGAGAACGCAATTGCTTCGGGGCGTTTTGGCGCCCAGGCGATAAAACTCGTCGTCGCCGGCCCAAAAATCGAAGGCGCGGTTGGGCTTCAGGATCTCGCGAATAAGATCGATGACGCGGCGGGCGCTAATGAATCCCGGATTGGTCAGGTTGTAGATTCCGAATGGGGCGCGATTGGCCCAGAGATCGAGGCAGGCCTGCACGAATTCGCTGCGATGGGAGAGCGAGTTCAGGTTGTCGTAGACCTTGGCGTAGTTCTGCACTTTGCTTAAGTAATTGCGCGGATTGTCTTCGCGATCAAAAGGAATCCGCAAGCGCCAGAGATAGTTGCGCCCCATGCCGTGAATGCTCTCCTCCGCAAGGGCTTTGGTTCCGCTGTAAAAACTGCATGGCGGCCGGCGAAAGGTGAAGTTCGGCTCGTCTTCTTCGGTAAATCCGCGGACCGCTTCGGGGTGCTTGTCGATGACTTGGCGCACGCCGGGCGCCGTCAGGTCAGGCTCGACGCGTTCCTGGCCGTCGGCGGTCACTTTGGCGCCGTTGTAAATGCAGCCCGAGGACACCTGGCCAAATGGAACGTCCAAGGCCTCGCACGCATGCGCGAGCGCTGCCGGAAAAAGCGTGTTGCCCTGAAGCGTTTCAGCGCGGCGAAGTTCGCACGCATCGACATTGGGTTTGCCCGTGTAACCGGCGGCATTGATCACGAACTCCGGGCGCGTCTTGGCCAAGTAGTTTCGCAGCACATCGAAACGCGTGTAATCGACCTTCGAACGCGATAGTCCAACGAAAGGCCAGCCGCGGCATTCCAATTCAGCGGCAAACTGGCTTCCGACGTAGCCCGTGGAACCCAGCAAAACAATCATGCGACCTCGCTATCCAATATCGCCCGCAGGTAATCGCGATATTCGCAATCGGGCATTTGGGAGGTGAGCGTTTGCAATTCCGCCGCGTTGATGAAGCCGCGCCGAAACGCGGCCTCTTCGGGGCAGCCGATTTTGATTCCTTGCCGCTTCTCGATGGTTTGAACGTAAGCGGAAGCTTCGTGCAAGCTGCTGCTGGTTCCGGCGTCGAGCCAGGCAAAGCCCCGGCTCAAGCGGTGGACGCGCAATTCGCCGCGGCGCATGTAGGCGAGGTTGACATCGGTGATCTCCAACTCGCCACGCGCGGAAGGCTTAAGGGCCCTGGCGACGGCGACGACATTGTTGTCAAACACATACAAGCCCGGCACGGCGTAATTGCTGCGCGGGGCCTTGGGCTTCTCTTCAATCGAAATGGCGCGGCCGCCGGAATCGAATTCGATCACGCCGTAGCGCTCGGGATCGTTGACGTGGTATCCAAACACGATCGCGCCGCCGTGAAATTCGTCGAACGCCTTGCGGAAAACGTCGGCGCCGTAAAAAATGTTGTCGCCGAGAATGAGCGTGACGGTATCCGCGCCGATGAAGGATTCGGCGATGAGGAACGCCTGGGCGATGCCGGCGGGGCGCGGCTGTTCCCGGTATTCAATTGACAGGCCCCAGGACTTGCCGTTGCCCAGCAGTTGGCGGAAACGGGGCAGGTCGTGCGGCGTGGAAATGAGGCAGATCTCGCGGACGCCGTTCTCGATAAGCGTTGTCAGCGGGTAATAGACCATCGGCTTGTCGTAGACCGGTTGCAATTGCTTGCTCGCGACCAGCGTCAATGGATACAAGCGCGATCCCGCGCCGCCTGCCAGGATGATTCCTTTCATTTGACAGATTTGGGCCGCCTCGGGCGCTGCTTTTCAGAAATTGACCGGATGATCAATTGTCCGCGCCCCGATTTCTCCACGCGCCACAGCGTGGCGGCGACAGCCTGTGAAATCAAGTCCTCCACGGCCGGATCGTCGAGCGTCTCCGGGGATTGCAGGCGGATATGGCGGATCTGCTTGCCGCCGCCGCGAAGGAGTTTCTTCGGGTCCGAAAAGCCGATGGCGCCGCGCAGGAAACAAAGGCTGACATGGTCCGGATACATCGCGAGCGAGAACACGGCTTCCGAGGGACGGTCGGTCGCGCCGAAGCCGATCACGAGCGCATTATAGTTGTCATAGACCATTTCGACCGCGCCGGGCAGGCGTTTGAGCATTTTGGCGCGCGCCGCCCTGGCGAATTTGGCGATTTCCGGCGTGTATTTGGCCAGGAATGAGTTGAGTTGAGCGGCTGGGGTCATGTTGGTTCGTTCGGTTTGCGGGATGATGGATCTTCGATACCGTATTTGACAATCCGCTTCACGTCGCGGCGCCCGTCCAGAACTCCTTCAATGGAGACCGAAGCCTCTGTCGTGCGATAGAAAACGAGGTATTTTGTTCCACTGATTACCCAAACACCCATTTTCTTGTGCCGGGTTGACCAATTTGGAAGAACATTCACCGCATCATTTGCCCGCCAGTTTTCGTCCGCGTTTGCGCACTCCAGCCCAAAATTCATCGTCGGCGGCGAAATGCGGACTGTGGATGCCTTCGTCTATCAAGGCGTCAAATTCCGTTGGATTCGGCGGTTCGTAGGCCTGTAGAATCAGAAGCCGCCCACCGCGCGCGATGACAGTGGGACGCTTTTTCAACGACTCCTTCGCAAGCCGGCCCAGAGAACTTTTTGCTTCTGTTGAGCTACAGGTTTTCAACGGCCCAAATTCAGTCTGGATTTAGCCTGAATGTCAAACTCTCGCGGCGCGCATGTGTCCTGACAATTCAAGCCCGCAACGAGTTGAGCGCCAACTCTTGCTCATTCACGATTTCCAAGCCAATGCCAGGCGCTCGCGCAGAAGAGCCTCAACCTGTGCGCCGGTGGCGTTGGGATGCTGGCGCCGGATGCCGAGTCGGGCCAGTTCACAGGCCATTTCATGAAGCCGAAGAGCAATGGCCACGCGCTCCCATTTGGTCATGGCTCGATAGCGTTCGATTTGGGCCTCGCATGCCGCTGTAGAGGTGTAGAATATTCTCCAACTTTTGGGCTCACTCGTTCGCTCTGGTCGTCGTT
>Ga0265339_10003270_pt1 | contig 11350 bp, 7 predicted proteins | sample 4CB219metaG_FD_202085 | JGI IMG/M metagenome (GOLD analysis project Ga0265339, IMG submission 202085) | Rhizosphere microbial communities from Carex aquatilis grown in University of Washington, Seatle, WA, United States - 4-CB2-19 metaG | ecosystem: Host-associated > Plants > Roots > Rhizosphere...
CCAGTGCCAGGCGTACGGTGTCTACGGCGCCGAGATCGGCTTGCGCACGTTTCCCGTCGAGGGCCTCGACGTCTACGCCAACTACACGCTCATGGACGTCAAACAGGACAACAGTCGCTGCGACGCCTCGCAGCGCGCTCTCATGGCCAACGACGCCAGGACCAGCGCCCACAAGGTCAACGCCGGCGTCCAAGTCCGAACGCCGATCGGCGTCGGCGGCTCGATCGACTTTCACTATGTGTCGCCGCAGGATTGGGCGGAGCAGGTGATCGACGTGCAGCATCAGCGCTTCGCGTTCCAGTCGTTCCATCTCGACGCCTACACGCTGCTCAACGCCCGAGTCGGCTATCGCTTCCTGCGCGATCAGGCCGAGCTCAGCGCGGTCGCCTTCAACCTGCTCGACGACAAGCATCGCGAGCACCCGTTCGGTCAAGTGATCGACAGGCGCCTGATGGGCTTTCTGAGCTGCAAGTTCTGAAGGGATACCCACGTGAGACCCCCCAGCTTGCAATCTCGTCTGTCCCGCTGCGCGATCCTCGCGTTCGGCGTGACGGCACCCGGCGCTTGCGGGAGCGTGCCCGACGATCCGGGGCCACGCATTTTCGCGCCGGCAGGGATCATCCGCGGCACGGTCGTCTACCAGGGGCCGCGCCCTTGCTCGCGCGGAGGGCACATTGTCGGCAACGCGATCCTTCTCGTGTTCGACCGACGCAATCCGCCTCCCCCCATCGGGCTCGCCAGCACGGCCGTGAACTTCGCCGACGTCACCGGCGACGTGCTCTTCGGCAACGAGCCTCGGTACACCGGACCGGACGTGTATTGCCCGCAGCAGTCCGGTTTCACGGAGACGATCCGCGCGAGCGCCCCGTTCGAAGTCGCCCCGCTCGCCGGCGGATCCTACGAGATCCACGCGTTCTTCGACTCTACGGGCAACTTCCTGCCGGAGTTCACGATACGCAACCTGCCCGAGCAAGGAGACGTCGCCGGGGGCGCCGTCGACACGGCCGACGCGCTCCGACCGACGAACGCCGGCAATCCAAACTATGTCCCGCGGTTCCTGCCCGTCGATGTCGGTGTGCCCCAACTTCCCTCCGCCTCGGCCATTCCCGACTACGTCATCCCCGACACCGGATTTGTGGCCGACAACGTCACAGTCACGATCGGCTCGCCGCTGCCGATGGCGCGGCCGTACTTCTACGCGCAGGGCGAAGAAGTCGCGTTCGATCTCGGGGCCATGACCCTCGCGTCGTCGATCGCGCAATCGTCGAGTGAACGGGCGAGCTCGTCGACGGGCATCTACGGTGCGACCGAGACCGACCCGGATTCGATGCCCGTCCTCACGATCCCGCAGGATGTGGGCGTGCTCGCGCCGCCGACGAGCGCGTCGCGGTCGAGCGCCGACTTCTACGAGTGGAAATTCCCCCATCTGCGTCTGCAGTGGGGCGTTCCCGGCAGCGAGCTCGCGATCGCGACTGCGTCGCCGTTCGGCATGCAGCTCGCGCCCTTCGGACAGGGACCCCGCGGGGCGGGGTTCTTGCTCTGGCAAAACGCGACGCTCGACCCGACGACGCAAGCGTACCAGCCGCAGCAGATCCCCGAAGGAAACGTTCCCCGGCTCTGGCCCCAGGTCGTGCTCACGAGGCTCTCCGGGAATGCGTCCGCGAGCGTCTCGGGTCCGATCGTGGTGCTCGAGGGGATCACGCTGCTGGCGAGCGACACAGCGGATCGACCCGACTCGCTCTTCGGCACGGCGGCCGCCGCGGCCGGCGGTTCTCTCTTCGATGCCACGGCTGGGCGGCCCACGGTCTGGTCGCAGGACCATCTCACGGTCGTGCTCCGCCCCAGCGTGATTTGCTTCCCGTCGCCTTTGGAGCGCGGGACACTCGTCACGCCACACCCCACGGCGACGAGCGCCGACCTCGACTGCTCGACCTTGCCTTGTACGGCGACCGGAGTCCCGGACCAGCCGATCGCGCCCCCCGATCTCCTCAGCAAGCTGGGCGGGCAGGTGAAGGACGCGGTCACGGCGTGCCTTCCCACCGGGAGGTACGGGATCAGCGTGCTCTACCCGGACGGCCAAGCTTGGACGGTGCCCAACGAGGCGGGCGTATGCTCCGGCGCCGAGGGGACCCTCGACTATCCTCATCTCACGTGCACGATCAAGCCGAGGCCCGTCCTTTATTCGCAGGGCAATCGCGCGGTGGTCGAGGTCGTGGCCGCGCAAGACCCGTCCTCCTGCCAGGGTGAGCGCAGCCCCCCGGTGGCGTGCAGGAGCCAGTGAAGTGGCCTCCGTGCTACAGGCGGCACCGTGACCCGGCGCGCCATCCTCGTCCCGATCGACGACGCGACATCGGCCGGCTCGCTCGCCAGCGGCGAATGCGCCCTCGTGATCGGCAATTTCGATGGGGTGCATCGGGGGCACCAGGCCGTGCTGCACCAGGTGGTGGCCGAAGCCCGCGCGCTCGGGCTCGCGTCGAGTGTTCTGACCTTCGATCCCCATCCGGCCGTGGTCGTGGGGGCAGGGGCTCCGCCGCTTCTCGCCAGGATGGATCGCCGGGTCGAGCTCATGGGGGCGATCGGGATCGAGCGCGCGTACGTGCGGCGGTTCGACGCGTCTTTCGCCTCGTGGACGGCCGAACGATTCGTTCGCGACCTGGTCGTCGAAGCGCTGCGCGCGCGGGTCGTCGTCGTGGGCCACAATTTCCGCTTCGGATCGAAGCGCGCGGGTGACCTGACGCTGCTGCGGGAGCTCGGGGCGGCCCTCGGCTTCGAGGCGCGCGTCCATCCGGTGGCGAGCGATGCGCACGGCCCGTTCTCGAGCACGCGGGCCCGCGAGGCGATTGCTGCCGGAGAGCTCGAAGAGGCGGCTCGCGTGCTGGGGCGGCCGCACGAGCTCTCGGGCGTGGTCGTCCGCGGCGACGAACGCGGGCGAGCGTTGGGGTTCCCGACGGCGAACCTCGATGACGTGACCGAGATGCTTCCGCCGCACGGCGTCTACGCAGTGAAGGTCGACGACCTCGACGCCCAGGGCGAGGCGCGCCCGCTCGCGGAGGGGGTCACGAACGTCGGCGTGCGTCCGACGGTGGCGGCCGCGGGCGGCACGAAGCGCACGATCGAGACCTTCTTGTTCGACTTCGCGGGCGATCTCTATGGACGTCGCCTCCGCCTTCACCTCGTCGCCCGGCTTCGCGACGAGCGACGGTTCGGATCCCTGGACGAGCTCAAGGCGCAGATCGCGCGCGACGTGGCGCAGGCGCGTAAGGTCCTTTTCGGGGGTTGAGCAACTGCCTCTTGCGCCGGCCGCGCAGGCGTCCCATGAAGATGGGATGAGTCGTGCGGAGCTCGAGCAGCTGGATCGCGACACCCTGATCAGACGTGCCGAGGAGGCGGGCGTCGCGCGCGCGCGCATCCTGACTCGCCCGGAATTGGTCGACGAGCTGCTCATCCGAAGCTGCGCCGACGACGAAACCAGGGAGCGGGTGCGCGGCTTCTTCGGGCTCGCGCGCGACCTCCTCGCGCGGGTGGTCGAGCGCGGACTCCACTTGCCCGACGCCGCCCAGCGCATCCGAACCATTCGAGCCCCGCCGTCTCCCAGGCGTGCGGCGCCCGCCGCCCTCCCCACCGTCACGCTGGCCGAGATCTACGCCGCCCAGGGGCACCGGGACCGCGCGATCGAAACCCTCGAAGGCGTGCTCTCGCGCGAGGCTGACCACGCTGCGGCGCGTGCGCTGCTCCTGCAGCTTCAGGACGCGAGCTACCCGGTACCACCGCCGCGAATGCCGCCGGAGCCACAGCATCCACCAGAAGAGGAAGGAAGGGCGTTCACGGGGCCGGTCGACGGCGAGCCCGTTCGGGCGATGGTTCCGTCGTCCCACGGCGGGCGCGCGTTCGACAAGGAAAGCTCTTCACGGGAGCCATCGCACGTGCTCGACGACGCGCCGCTTCCCCCCCGTTACGACGTGGACGAGTGCGTGGCGATTCCGGTCGATCCGAAGACGGTGTACGTCTACTGGGAGGTGCGCGAGCGCACCCTCGAATACGTCCGCGCGACGCGCCCCGAGGGTGCGATCGCTCTCCGAATCGTGGTCGTCCTGCCCACGTGGGACGGGCCGCGTTCGAGCACGCGCGATCACGACATGCGCGCGACCCTGGGCGACTTCTTCGTTCGCGACCTGCCACCGGGGTGCGTGGTGCGGGCCGCGATCGGGTGGCGGCACGGCGACGCGTTCGTTCCGATCGCCCATTCTCCTGCGCTCGAGACGGCGCCCGATGGCCCATCACCGCTCGTGGCCGATGTGCTGGTCCGATGGACCCCTCGGGGCACGGTGCCCGTCGTGCCCGCCGACCGCGACGCGGCCGCCATCGATCGCGCCCTCGGCCGCGTGCGTCGAGACGCGGCCCAGGCGTGGCGGGGGCGGGAGGTCGTTCCGGTCGAGGGGCCGGCGGGAAGCAGCGAGAAGTGGGTGAACGCGCCGAGCTCGTAGGCGCTCGCCGCTGGCCCCCAGGCACTGGCTGCCTGGCGGGACGTGGTCGCGCGGCCACTTGGAGCGGATGACGACGAGGGATGACGGCTCCCAAGAGCCACGCGTCGCGGAGTCGACGCTCCCCGTACCTTCTGGCCCATGGTCCATGTGGGGGAAGACGTACCGTTGAGCCTCCGAGCCGCGATCGGGAGCAGGGAATACGGGGCCGCAGCGTCCCGGATCTCGCGCCGTGGCGGAAGGGAGGCGCCGGCGAGCTTCCGACCGGGCATTCAATGCAGAAGAAGCGCGGTCGTGAGCGTCGGAACCGCGACTCAGAGCCTCTGGATCGACAAGCGGAGCGGACACGACTCGATCATGGACCTCTCGATCGCGATCCAGAGCGAATCGGATGAGGCCTTGAGCCTCTTGAACGCGATCATGATCTTCTCCACCGCGATCCAGAGCGGACGGAACGCGATCCTGAGCTTCTCGACCGCGACCCAGAGCGGATGAGACTCGATCCAGAGCGGATGAGACTCGATCCTGAGCTTCTCAATCGCGACCCAGAGGGAACGGGGCGCGATCCTGAGCTTCTCAATCGCGACCCAGAGCGGACGGGGCGCGATCCTGAGCTTCTCGACCGCGATCCAGAGCGGAGGGGGCACGATCCTGAGCTTCTCAATCACGATCCAGAGCGGATGAGACTCGATCCTGAGCTTCTCGACCGCGACCCAGAGGGAACGGGGCGCGATCCTGACCTTCTCAATCGCGACCCAGAGGGAACGGGGCGCGATCCTGACCTTCTCAATCGCGACCCAGAGGGAACGGGGCGCGATCCTGAGCTTCTCAATCGCGACCCAGAGGGGATGGGGCGCGATCCTGAGCTTCTCAATCGCGATCCAGAGGGGATGGGGCGCGATCCTGAGCTTCTCGACCGCGACCCAGAGGGAACGGGGCGCGATCCTGAGCTTCTCAATCGCGACCTGGACCGGATGGGATGAGGCCAGGAGCTTCTCGATAGCGATCGGGTGCGTCCGGATCGCGATAGAGAACGTCTGGGCGACGTACGTGCGTCGCGCCTCGGCCGACGGTCGCGGAAGTCCGGAGTCGGACGCTGCGCGAGACAACGCACACGACGCCCTGCCTGGCACGCATTGGCACACTCTGACGCGCTCGGCGCCGCCGAGAAGGCGCGAAATGGCGCGGCACAACCTGTGCGAGGCCATGAGCGCGTGGCCGGCCTCCGCGACGCCTGGACTCGTTTCGTCCTCCCCTGTGCGGCTGCACGTGCCGAGGGAGCGATTGCCCTCGCCGCATCGATCGCCCTGTTCGCGTGGGCGTCGGCCCCAGCGGCCCGGTGGCTCGTCGACGATGCCGCCATCTCCTACGTCTACGGCATGAACCTCGGGCAAGACGGGCAGCTGGCGCCCAACCTCGAGGGCACGGCGGTCGAAGGCTTCAGCAACCCGCTGACGGTCGCAGTCGTCGCGATCCTTTCGGCGGCTCACGCCTTCCACCCTCTCACGACTCATCGCACGATCGACGCGATCGTATTCGGACTGGCGGGGTGGATCGCCTTTCGCCTCTTGCGAGACGTGGCGTCGATGAAGTGGGTGGCTTGGCTCGGGCTGGTGATTTTCCTCGGCCTCGAAGTCTGTACACCCGCCACGATGATCTGGTACGGCTCCGGTCTCGAGAACGGCCAGCTCACTCTCGGGATCCTCGCCCTCCTGTGGAGGCTGCGAGCGGTGACCACGGCGGGGTTTTCGCCGGCGATCGACGCGGCCCTCCTTGCAGCCGTCGCCCTCACGAGGCCAGAAGCTCCTCTGTTCTCTTTGGTGTGGGTCGTGGTCGCAGGCATCCTCGCGTCGGAACCGCCGCTCGCGGCCACACGGCGAAGCCAGTTCCGTGGCCTGCTCGCGACGGCGGCGATCACACTGTTGCTTCTGACCATCGGCGCAATCGCCCGTTATGCTCTCTTCGCTTGTTTGTTGCCGAACACGTACTACGCAAAAGTGGGGGGCGTGGACCTCCGCCGAAATTATCTCGAGTACGTGCGCCCCCTTCTCGGCAACTACTGGTGTGCTTTCGGCTTTTCCGGGTGCGTCGTCGCCCTCCACGCGACCGCGCACTTGCGCAGGCTCGCGCTCGCTCTCGTCTCATTTTCGGGCGCCGCCCTCGCTTTGCCTCTGCTCGCCGGGGGCGACTGGATGGGCCATCATCGGTTCGCCACCGCTTTCCTGATGCTCGGCCACTTCTCGTTCGCCGCTGCGTGCTGCGCCGCGTGGACCGAAAGGAGAAGGCCGAGCACGATCATGGCCATTGCGCGTGTGGTTCCGGCGGCGGCGGCTTTGTTTCTGTTCGCGAGCGGCCGGGACGAATACCGCCAGTTCGTTCACGGCCAGTACGTCGGCTTCGCGATGATCGCCGACGTCGAAGGCTTCGAGCGCGTTCGCCTGCAGCGGTACTTGGGGATGATCTATCCCGTCGTTGCGTTGCCCGATGCCGGGGGAAGCCTGGCGGTCGGCGGCATGCAGCTCGTGGATACCGCGTCGCTCGTGGACTACCAGATGGCGCGCGTCCGATCGAATCCGGAGCTCGTCAGACGATACCAGCACGACGAGCGGCAGATCGACCTCGCCGAGTATCATGCATGGTTGTTCGACCAAGGCCTCGTTGGCTCGAAGTTCCTCGCCGCCGCCAAGTTCAGTATGGAGCAAGACTACCCGAATTTCGTTCCGGCGTACGCCGTGCGGCGCGATCTCGTCGAGGTGAACCGTCCCGACGCGGGCTCGATTCGCCTCGGTGCAAACGGGGAGATCGAAGCCTTCCTTTCCGGTCGGACGGTCTTGGTCGGCGCGCCGGGCGCGCTCTTGCGCGTCGAGTTGCTGATCTCGCCGCGCGATGCGCGATGGGACTCGGAATGTCGGGTTCGAGTCGCCATCGCCGACGAGACCGAAGAGCGTACGGTGTTCACCCTGTCGCCGATCAGCGAAACGGTGATTGAGCCGACGCCGGGTCGCTACTACCGGCACGGGTTTCTCTTGCGCCTGCCCTCGTCGACCGGCGATTACCCACTGTCCGTTCGATTGTGCTCCGGGTCGAGTGAAGTACTCTTCACGGCTCCTCGTCCCGTGCTGGTGCGCTCCGCGGCCGGACTTTCGTTGGCCGAGGCCCGCGACCATGGGAGCGCGTCGCAGCGCGACCTCCTGGACGAGGCGCGACGGGTGGCGCAGCTGCGAGAACAACTGATTCCAAGGGTCCCCCTCGCGGAGCGCGTCGCGCTCCTGACCCGCCTCCGGGCAAGCTATCGAGACGGCAGCCGGACGGACGTCGCCGCCTACGATGCCCTCGTGCGCGACAGCCGTCCTCCCTTTGTCGATCCGGCGCCGGCTTCGGTCGGCGCGCTCGTGGAAGAGATTCTGTCGGTGGCGGGATCCGTCTCCGCGCGCTTGTGGGCCGATCGTTCGTTCGGCGTGGGAGCGCGCACGCTGGCGGTCGGACGCTTGGTGGACGCGTTGCGAAGGCTCGGCTACCTGGGCGTCGCGGGCAGCGAGGCCATGGCGCCTGTGATGGCCGCCGCGCTCTCGGAGCGGGAGCCGCCGAGCGACCCCAGCGATTCCTACGCCAGGGCCCTGGGCCTCGCTCTCCTCCTGCCAGGGAAAGCCAGTCACCAGAAGCGCCTGGCCGAGGCGCGCTCCACAGGCGCATCGCTGCCCCAAGTGGACGCGTGGACGGGGGAGGACGACGGCGGTCACTCGCAGTCACCCTCGGCTTGGCGTCGACCGCTCGGCGGCTGACTGGATATCCACCGTCATCGTACGTCCTCCTCGCGAACGTTGACGATCACGAGGCTACGCGTACTCTGAACCGCAGGCTCTCCCGAGCCTTGGTCCTCGCCGCCGCCCGGCACGGCGAGCGAAGCGAGCGAAGAGGGCTTGGCCCTTCGGGTTCGGTTCCGCACCTCCCTCCATTTGTTCGCTCCGCGCCGGGGCGGAGCTTGATCATCGAGGAGAGTCATGGCGAATCGACATGCCCACAAGAAGCTCCGCGCCGAGGTTCGGGCCAGGATGGCGGCGACGGGTGAAAGCTACCAGCAGGCGCACGCCCGCGTCGCGACGCGCCGGGTCTCGCTAGCCGCCCCGCAAACCGATCTGGTGCCCGTCTCGTACTTCGGGATTCCGCTTGCCCTCGCCACGATCGAGATGCACGGCATGTCGATCGCCGTGCTGGTGCCGTCGTCCAGGCTGTGGCGCCGTGGCTACCCCGCTCAGTCCCCGGTACCCTTGATGCGTGCCGCCATGCGATCGCGGGGCGCCGCGTGAGCGCGCCTGCGACGCGGCTCATGGAGGACGTCTCGGACACCGCCCGATGGGTTGCCTTCCATCGAGCGTTGGAATCCGAGCGCCCCGACGCTCTGTTCGTCGATCCTTTCGCACGACGTTTGGCAGGGGAGCGCGGGCGGAGGATCGCCGAAGGGATGCCGGCGGTTCCGGGAGCCCGTCCGGGACCACGTGGGCTCGCTTCCGTGCTTGCGGTGCGTACCAAAGCCTTCGACGAGATGATCCTCGACGGCGTTCAGCGCATTGGCGCCGATGCCGTCCTTAACCTCGCGGCCGGTCTCGATGCCCGCCCCTACCGCTTGCCTCTGCCCTCCTCTCTCGTCTGGATTGAGGCGGACCGAGCGGCGATCCTCGACGAAAAGGCGGAGGTGCTCGCGAGCACAAGACCCGCTTGCATCGTCGAACGAGTCGCGGTTGATCTTGCGGACGACCAGGCCAGGGCAAGCCTTCTCGACCGCGTCGCTGGTTCCCACGCGCGGGTCGTGGTGGTGACCGAAGGACTCCTCGTGTACCTCGACGAGGTGCGCGTCGCCTCCCTGGCAGATGGCCTTCGTGCGCGAGCGCCCATGCGCCGGTGGATTCTCGAAAGCGGCGCGCCCGAGGTCCTCGAGCGGAACATGCGAGCCTGGGGAAAGGTACTGGCCTCAGCGAACGCCGAATGGAAGTTCGCGCCGGCGAACGGGTTCGACTTCTTCCGACCGCATGGCTGGTCAGAGACCGTCAGGCGCCCCTTCATGCTGGAAGCACGTCGCCTCGGTCGGGAGAGTGAGGTCCCCCATGCCTGGCTGCTGCGGGCCCTTTCGTCCCTTTCGGGGCGGTTCCGCCAAAGGATGGAGAATCTGGTCGTCTACGGCGTCCTGGAGCCGACTACCGAGTGAGCCGCTGCGGCTCATGATGCGCAGCGCCGGTTATCATCGGCTGTCGTCGAACACGCAAGTAGGCCAGGCGCGGCCCCATTGGTTGGCCGCTTCGTTCGCACCTCACACTGCGTCGAACGGATATCCCCCGTCATCGTACGTCCTGCTCGCGACGCTCTTTCGCAGCTCGTCGTCGTTCTTGTCCACTTCGGCGACGATCTGCTCCATGCGAGTCTCCGCCGACGCGACGAAGATGCTCGTCAGGTCGATCTCGCGGCGAGCTCCCTCTTCGCCCCGCCGCTCGATGGCGTGGGTGGTCCGCGCGATGCACGCAGCCACCGCGTAAAGCTCGATGGCCAGCTCGGCCGTGCGCTTTTGCGTGTATTGCATCTCCGCGATGTCGCGCCCGTGCTTTCGGAGCACCTGGTCGACTTCCTGTCCGAGCCGCAGCGCGTACTCCTCGAAGACGACCGCCTCGCGCTTGAGCAGCGGGTGGTGCCGGCTCATCCGCTCTCGCCCGAGCGCGCCGCGCGCCTTGCGAATGGCGAAATCGCTCAGCAAGCCGAAGCCCTTGATGGGCTCGCGCATGGCGCGCGCGACGTCGGCGAGCTCGCGCCCCGGTCCCTGCATCCCGCTGAGGGCGATGAACGCGCGCAGGATCTCGTTGGTCCCCTCGAAAATGAGGTTGATCCGCGCGTCGCGCAGGAGGCGCTCGTACGGGTACTCGGTCATGTACCCGGTGCCCGCGGCGATCTGAAGCGCCTCGTTGGCCACGCGCCAGCAGGTCTCGCTTCCGTACACTTTGCAGATGGCGCTCTCGACCGAGAAGTCGTCCACCCCGGCGTCGACCATCCCCGTGGTCAAGTACGTCATGCTCTCGAGGGCCCACGTGATCGACATCATCGACGCGATCTTGTCTTTGATGAGCCCGAACTCGCCGATCGACCGCCCGAACGCGCGCCGCTCGCGGCACCGCTCGACGGCGAGCTTCAGAAGGCGTTTGCACATGCCGACGCAGCCGCTCGCCAGGCCGAGCCGTCCGCTGTTCAGAACTTGCATGGCGACGCGAAAGCCTCGCCCGGGCTCGCCGAGCACGTGGCTCGCGGGAATTCGCACAGCATCGAAAAATAATTCGGTCGTCGAGCTGCCGCGGATGCCGAGCTTGTGCTCGTTCGGCCCGCTCTTCACCCCCCAGGCACGCTCGACCAGAAAGGCCGTGATCTTCGGCTTCACCCCTTCGTCGGCGGGCGAGGTCCGCGCGAACACCGTGAAAAGGTCCGCGAAGCCCCCGTTGGTGATCCAGATTTTCGAGCCGCTCAAGACATACCCGTCGTCGCGTCGCTCCGCGCGCGTCTGGATCGCGGCCGCGTCGCTGCCCGCTCCGGGTTCGGTCAGCGCGAATGCCGCGACGATCTCTCCGGTGGCCAGACGGGGCAAATAGGTCGCCTTCAGCTCGTCCGAGCCGAAGAGCAAGAGGCCCTTCATTCCGATCGACTGGTGGGCGCCGAGGGTGACCGCCAGGCTTGCGTCGAGCCCCGCGACCTCCTGTACGACGCGGGCATACCCTGTGTTCGTCAGGCCGGCCCCGCCGTGGCTCTGTGGCACGAGCATTCCGAAGAGCCCGAGCTCCTTCAAGCCGAGCAAGACGTCGTCGCCAATCGTCTGCTCGCGGTCGATCTTCGCGGAG
>Ga0265339_10003272_pt1 | contig 11346 bp, 8 predicted proteins | sample 4CB219metaG_FD_202085 | JGI IMG/M metagenome (GOLD analysis project Ga0265339, IMG submission 202085) | Rhizosphere microbial communities from Carex aquatilis grown in University of Washington, Seatle, WA, United States - 4-CB2-19 metaG | ecosystem: Host-associated > Plants > Roots > Rhizosphere...
GACCGGACAGCGTCAGCGTCGACGGCGCCCCATCACTTACGATCTTATTGCCGCTGTAGCCGGGTCCTTCCATCTCGATGCGACCGGTCGTGCCGAAGGTCGCCTGGATGGTCATGTTCCCGGTGATTGCCAAGGTGGCGGTCTGAAGATCAGGATTGAAGATGATCTGGCCTTCGTTGTTGATGCTCCCCGTATGCGTGTTTTCGCCGAAGATGAATTTTCCGCTGGGATCGATGCGCATCGTGCCGTCGTTGACGAAGTTACCGCCGACGGTTGTTCCCACAATCTGCATTTGCCCGCCGGCGCTGCTGGTGCCGTTGTTGGTCTCAAACAGTCCGTCAGCGCCGTTGGTGACGAACATGCTGTTTCCAATCGTGCCGTCGCCCGAGATCGTGTTGTCCTCGTTGATGAGCGACAGGGAAGGTCCACCCGATCCTGAGATCAGGTTCGCGGTCGGCCCGCCGCCAATTGCCATCTCGATATTGCCGCCGCCATCAAGGATTACGCTGCCCCCGATCGTCAGGAAGCCGGCGGCGCCCAGATCATCGATGCCGAAAAGAAGGACCGTTCCTGGATTGTCGAACGTTCCGCTGTCGATGATGAGTTCGGAGTTTTCGATAAGGACGATGTTGCCAAAATTTTCATGCGAGTCGGTGCCGTTGACTAAAGTGAGGATGCCCGCAGTCTCAATCCGAAGGAAGTCGGAGATGTCGGTGCCGATACCGCTCACCGTCTGATCGGTTCCGTTGATGATGGCGTCGCCGTTCGCCACGCTGATGATCGCGTCGTCGGCGCTGGTCGGCACCGAATTGAGGCTCCAATTCGAGGCAAGCGTGAAGCTGGCGGGACCTCCGCCGGGGATGAAACTGTCTACTGTGGCCATGACATTCTCCCGTTCGATCTTGGTTGGCTTTGAAGACGCGGAAATTGCTCCGCACGGCCGCAAACGATGCGGGCCGGAACGCGGCTGATGAGCAAATGGCGCGCTTACCGCTAAGTGGCGCGCATGATTGGCTTAGGGCGCTGCGACGGCGTGGCCTTCGGCGCGGGCCGCCACCGTCGGCGTGATAGTCATGCCCACAGCGAATCTTGGCGTTTTCCGCGAACGAAATCGCGGGTGCGCCGGCGCTACCCTTTGCGGGGTCGGTCTCGATGCGACAATTCGAGCCATGGTGACCTTCCTACAGTCTCGCCCCCCGAGATCACTTTACGGAGCGCGAAAGGTCGGCCGCGTCCTCCGATCGGAGGATGCTCACGGTGAAGCTGAGAAATTTCGTGAAAGTGGGAACCAAGGCTGCGGCAGAGGCAAGCTGAAACGAATCGCTATTGCAGAACCGCCAATTTGGAGAAAATTCGTGCCGCCCTAGTGGAGCGGATTTGACATTCGCTACCCATCCAGCCGCGGACTCGGTTAGCGAATGTCAAATCCAAAAGCTCCACTAGCACTTATAGTTGCTAGTGGTCCTTTGATTCTAACATTCGCATGAGAGCCTGCCGAACCGGGAAGCGAATGTTAGAATCGGACCACTAGGGTGCCAGCGGGTTGGAAAATCCGGCGACGAGTTTCACGAGCTCGGCTTGGCGCGCGGTTCCGGTCTTCTGGTAAGCTCGGCCGAGATGCGTTTTGACCGTTGTCTCAGCAATTCCGAGGGCAACGGCGACTTCGGGAACTCCGCCGACTTCGACCACGGCAAGCAGCACGCGAAGCTCCATGGGAGTCAGTCTGAAGGTCCTGGCGATCACTTCCGGCGGCGACGGCGCGTCAAGCGCCGCCCGGCGTACGAACAGAGCGGCGGCCGCCGAATAGCTCGTACCGGCCCGGCGCCGCGCGCCCGATGTCAGCGGCAGCACGTGGGCGACATAGCGTTCACCGTCGAGCGCGGCGAGCGGCACCGCTACGGCTTTCGTGCCGATCGCACCATCGCCGTCACTGGACATCGCAAACGCATCCGCGAATGTCCGGTCCGCGCTGGGATCGTTTGCCGCCAGACGTCCGTTCTCGGCATGCAGTACACCGGCCGCCTTGAGCAGCGCGTGCCCCGCCGCATTCGCGTGAACGATGCGACCGTCGGCATCGACCAGGAACATTCCGGCGCCGATGCCGTCGAGCGTGTCGGCAAGCGTGGCAGCCTCCGCTGTCTTGAGATCGATCAAGTTGCCGATGAGCAGCGCGCGGCGGAAGTGCGGCACGAGCAGGCGGATGCGCCGGCGCGCTTCGTCATCGAACAGACCGTCGCGCTCGTGGCGGAACACTCCGAGAAACGCCATGCTGGTCGCTGTCTTGTCGAGCAAGGCCAGCGCGGCGTCGGCAAGCTGCTGCGGACGCGCCCACTCTTTGTAGAACCGCGTCTCTCTGAATTCGTCATAGGGAATCACATCGGACGTGCAGACGGGTTCTCCAATTTGGGCAAAGAACTGTCCGGTCGTGCAGGGGTCTAGCTTAATGTATTTTTCGAAATAGAGCTGGCGATAGTGTGGATCGATCTCGTTGTCTTCAAAATAGGTATCGCCGCGCTTGGCGACCGCGTCCTTCCAGGCGAGCGACGCGGCCTGACCGCCGACAAACCGCTTGGTTCTGCCCAGCACATCCCGCCACAGCGTAGGATCGAGCGCCGCATCGTAGATGTCGCCGGTCAGCGCACTTAATTCTATCGTCTCGTCCATCAGTTTGGGCTCTCACGGCTTACGTTTTGCTCCAACACGTGAATTGGTACCCGGCGACCAGGAACCCGCCGATCAGCTTCTTTAGACGCTCGATCCCGGCGATCGGTTCTATTGTTTCCTGGAAATCTCGATCTCACATGCTTTATCCAATCGGACCACAGCTAGGGACGTTTAGTGAATGCAGAGTGAAGCGGGTTGCCGAAACAGCCACGTATTTTTTCAAGCCCAAGGCCGCAATAGTCAGCCGACCAGCGAATTCGAGTACCCGGCGACCAGCTTGACGAGATCGGCCTGCCGCGCGGTCGCGGTTTTCTCGTAGATTCGTCCGAGGTGCGTCTTCACCGTGGTCTCGGCGATGCCCAGCGCCTCCGCGACTTCGGGCACGCCGCCGATTTCGACGACGGCAAGCAGCACGCGCAGCTCGGTTGGCGTGAGCTTGTAGGACTTGGCGATCACTTCGGGCGGCGATGGCGTATCAAGGACCGCTTTGTGGATGAACAAGGCAGCGGCTGCGCTGTAACTCCGGCTGACCTCGCGGCGCGCACCCGACGTCAAAGGCAGCACATGCGCGACGTACCGCTCGGCGTTGCGCGACACGAGGAGAACAGCGACGCCCTTGATGCCGACTGCGTCGTCGCCCTCAGCGGCCGCCGCAAACGTGGCGTGCAGCGCTGTGTCGGTGTCCGGGTCGTCCGACGTCAGCCTGCGCCCGGCTGCACGCAGCACTATCCCCTCGGCCAAAAGCGCGTGGCCGCTGGCATTGGCGTGGACGATGTTGCCTTGCGCGTCGACCAGCAGCAGGCTGTCCTTGAAGCCGTCAAACGTGTCGGCGAAGCTTGCCGCTTCGGCGGTTTTGAGGGTGATGACTCGGCCGATCAGCGCTGCGCGCCGCAGGTGCGGGGTAAGCAGGCGCATGCGCTGGCGCATCTCGCCGTCGATCGGGCCGTTGCGCTCGTGCCGGAACACGCAGAACATCGCCGCGCTGGTCGCGGTCTTGTCGAGCGCAACGTTCAAAACGTCGATGAAGCCCTGCGGCTTGCCCCATTCGCGATAGGCGCGGGTTTCAAGAAATTCATCGTAAGGAATAATGTCGCCGACCGAGACGGGCTCTTCGACCGTTGCGAAATAATGACCGACGGTGAGCGGGTCGAGCTTGATGTATTTCTCGAAATACAGGTGCTTGTAGTGGTCTTCGATGCCCGCGTAATAGGCGACATCGCCTGTCTTGCTCGCCGCATCCTTGGAAAACAGAGCCGCGGCGGGTCCGCCGATGAACTCCGCGCATCGTGCCAGCACGTCGGGCCAGAGCCCGGCGTCGAGAGCCGCATCGTATATGACGCCGATGAGTGCAGAGAGCCGCTCCGCCTCGCGCACAGCCGCATCCAAAGTTCCAGCGCCCCAACGTCAAGACTATTGCCCCGATTGCGGCTCTGCAACCATGGCTGGCCGCCGCCGAATTAATGGTGCCGCACTCGCATGCGCTGTCCGATCACCACGACGGCGACGACGGCCGCGGCATAAGCCAGCGTCGTCAGCCGGATCGGCTCGCCGTTCACCGGCACGGCGAGGAGCACGATCACGAACGGCTGCAGCAGCATGAGTTGCCCGACACGGGCCACGCCGATCATCGCCATCGCCGCATTGAAGACGAAAAACGCGAAGAACTGGCTGATGAAGCTCACATAGGCGAGGCCCGCCCAGGCCGCGGGCGGCGCAGCTGCCAGATCATGCGGCCATAGGGCGAACGTCGCGAGCGCCGACACCGGCAGGAAAGCCGTGACCTGCCACGACACCACCTCCCAGCCCGGCATCTTGATGCTCAGACGACCCGACAATGCATAGCCGAATGCGCCCGCCAACACGGTGATAAGCAGATAGATGTCGCCGATCGCAAAAGTGCGCGCCTCGCGCCGGCTCAGCACGAAGGCGATGACAATCGCCGCACCGGCAACGCCGGCGAGCCAGAAGCCTGCGCTCGGGCGTTCGCGCGCAACGATGGCTGCCGCGCCCGCGGTTGCGAGCGGCATGATCCCGAGCACCACACCGCCATGCGCGGCGGGCACGCTCACCATCGCAAGCGCGGTGAACACCGGAAAGCCGACGATGGTGCAGAAGCCGCCAAGCACGATCGTGCCCCACTCGGCGCGTGGCGGCAGCGGCCGGCGCAGCACCAGCAGCAGGATGACCCCGGCACAGCCGGCAAGCACTGCCCGCGCCGCCGTAAGAAACAGCGGATCGATCGTGGCGACGGCGAGCCGGGTGGCCGGCAAGGTGCCGGCAAACAGGCAGACACCGGCCAGGCCAAGCGCCAGTCCGAGTTTCTTGTTATGTGCGATCATTATTCCGGTGAGTGGTGGCGCGCGCTGGCGCTTTTACCTGCGCTCGGCGCGGCGCTGGTCATCCGGTTTGGCGAGGATCAGCGACCAGAACACCTTGTATTTGGATTTCGGCGCGTAAACCGCGGCGATGCCCATTTTGGTCACAGCCGGATTGAGCATGTTGGAGCGGTGCGCCGCCGACGCGCGCCAGCCGGAAAAAGCTTCAGCCAGCGTATCGTAGCCGGCAGCGATGTTCTCGACCGCGACCGAAGCGTCGAAGCTCGATTGCTGGATGCGCTGCTGGAACGGCCGCCAGACGTTGTGATCGAGCTTGTCGCGCTGCGCCATGGCGCGCGCCTGCTCGCCCGCGAGCTTCATCAACTCCGGATCGATGCTGACCGGGCCGAGGCCGTTATTGGTGCGATAGGTCGATATGACGGCTTGCGCTGCGTCAACATTAAGCTTGGCGTCGGCCGTCGCCAGGGGCTCGTTGAAGCCCGGCAGCCCGGCGATCGGATTGTTGTTGCCGGCGCAGCCCCCGAGCGCCGCGGCTATCAGAAGGCTGCAGCCGATTGCCGCAGCCAATCGCCAGATCATGGATCAGTCCCCCGTCGGTCCGACCATGACGGCACGAAAGTGTCGGAACCGTGAAGCGCAATGCCGGCCAAAACCGAGCCACCGGCCTCACTCAAGCCTTGCTCAACATCTGGTAAGGAATCCTTCACCATTCCTTAACTGCAAAAAAACAGGTTGGCGAATACCTTGGGTCGATTCAATTCGATGCGGATGCAATGCCTTCTGCTGCAAGTCGATCGAAACTGAGCCGCCACTGGGGCCCGGTCGCCGCAGCGGGTGGACTGGGATTTGCCGTCGGGGTGGGCGGCCTCGCGCTGTTGGGCCGCGATTGGCTCGTACACGCGCTGGCTCAGGCATCCGAGCCGGCCGCCGCGCTCGCTGCAGGCGCGATACTGGCGTGCGTCGCCATGAGTCTTGCGGCCGTCATAACCATCATGCGGGTGCGCGCCCAGTATCGCTTGATCCGCTCCGCGCTCAACGCCATGACGCAAGGCCTGTGCATGTTCGACGGCGCCGCGCGTCTCGTGCTCTGCAATGAACGCTACATCGAAATGTACGGCCTGCGGCCCGAACACGTGCCGCGCAACACGCCGTTGCGCCAGCTCCTGGTGGAGCGCACCGCAGCGGGCACATTCGCCGGCGATCCCGATGCCTACGTGGCGGAGTGCCTCAAGCAGGTCGCCGAGGGCCGCACCGAGACCAAAACCGCGGCGATCAGGGACGGCCGCATTGTCTCGCTGGTGAGCGGACCGATGTCGGGCGGCGGCTGGCTGGCGACGCATACCGATGTCACGGACCAATTGTCGGCCGAAAAAGAACGCGACGCGCTGCGCCAGCGGGAAGAACGGCGCAGCGTCATCGACGCGGCGATCTCGTCGTTCCGCGCGCGCGTCGAAAGCACGCTCAACAGCGTGCGCCAGAGCGCAACGGCGATGAAAACCGCGGCAAAAACGCTGCTGGCCACATCCGACCATACGCTGCAACGCACCGAGGGCGCGTTGCACGGCTCCAACGAAGCTTCCGCCAACGTCGAGACCGCGGCCACCGCGGCGGCCGAGCTGTCGAGCTCGATCCGCGAGATCAGCCGGCAGCTCAACCAGGCGAGCGACGTGGTGCGTAGCGCGGCCGCCGACGCCAACGCCACCAATGACGACATCTCGGCGCTCGCGCAGGTCGCCGGCAAGATCGGCGATGTGGTCAAGCTCATTCAGGACATCGCCGGGCAGACCAACCTGCTCGCCCTCAACGCCACCATCGAGGCGGCACGCGCCGGCGAGGCCGGCCGCGGCTTCGCGGTGGTTGCTTCCGAAGTCAAATCGCTTGCCGTGCAGACCGCGAAGGCGACCGAGGAAATCACCCGCGAAATTCTTTCGGTGCAGGGCTCGACCAGCAACGCCGTCGCGGCGATTCGCGCCATCACCCAGCGCATGCAGGATATCAACTATTACACCACCGAGGTCGCGGGGGCGGTGGAACAACAGGAAGCCGCCACCGGCGAAATTTCGCACAACGTCGCCAGCGCTGCGACGGGCGCCAAGTCGATCGTTCAAGCGCTCGACGAGGTGGCGAGCGGCGTCACCCAGACGCGCGGTTCGGCGCAGACCATGCTCACGGCGTCCGAGCAGGTCGAACAGGCGACCGAGAAGCTGCGCGCCGAGGTCGCGGCCTTTCTCAGCACGGTCGCCGCGTAACACCCGCCCGTGCGGGGAACCAGGACCGCCCCTGTCATTTCGAAATTTTTTGTCGAATTCCCGCTTGCGCGGGAATGAGCGGGCACGTTCACTCATGCCGGCCGATCGAGGCGGGCGGACATTATAATGGACAGAATCCAGGTCGGCGACCTGAACATCTCCGTCACCGATGCGGGCGATGGTCCGCCCGTGGTGCTGCTGCACGGCTTTGCCTGCGGCAAACGCATGTGGCTGCACCAGATCCGCGCGCTGAAACAGCGCTTCCGCGTCATCGCCTACGATCAGCGCGGCCACGGACTGACCGACGCTCCGGCGACTGCGACGCGCTACTCGGCAAGCCTGCTGGCGCGCGACCTCGTGGGCGTGCTTGACGCGCTCAAGATCGAGCGCGCGGCGCTTGTCGGCTTTTCGCTCGGCGGCGGCCCGGCCTTGGCGCTCGCCGCCAGCAAACCCGAGCGCGTATCTCATCTGGTGCTCGCCGATGTGGGCGCCGGCGCCGACGATCCCATCAAGCTCGAATCGATGGCGCGGCGCTGGGGCGATCTGATCGGGCGCTGCGACATCGACGAGCTGGTCTGCGACATGCTGCGCAGCGAACTCTTCAAGGTGTATGCGCGGCGCAACCTGCGGCGCCGCAACCACATGGCGGCGCTGATCCGTTCGACGCCGATCGACGGCCTGCGCTTCACGCTCTCGGAAGTGCTGGCCAAGCGAAAATCCCTGTTCCGACTCACGGGCCTCCTCAAATCCATTTGCGTACCGACGGTGGTCATGGCCGGGCAGCTCGATTACGTGTGCAGCAAGGCGGCGCGGCTTATGGCGCAAACTATTCCCAACGCCACGCTCAAGATCATCGACAACAGCGGCCACATGGCGCCGCTCGAACAACCCGCGGCATTCAATGCCGCGCTGCTCGAATTCCTCAACTGAGACCCGCGTCACCGCCCTGCTGCGTAGCCCTGCATGCCGCGCGCATTGGCGGCGGCGCGGCGGCGCGGACCGACGCGCGACGCGGCGGTGAGCCGGCCTTCCGACCACGCCGGTCCGATCTCGACCTCGTGGCCGCGGCGCTTGAGTTCGGCGACCGTGGTCTGCGGCACGCGGCCTTCCAGCACCAGCACGCCGGGCCGCGCGGTGCGCGGCCAGAACGAGCTCGGAAAATGCTCGCTGTGCCACGCCGGCGCGTCGATCGCTTCCTGCATGTTCATGCCGCAATGCACGTGGCGCATGAAAAATTGCGTGATCCACTGATCCTGGCCGTCGCCGCCGGGCGAACCCCACGCCAGATACGGCGCGCCGTCGCGCAGCGCCATCGACGGCGACAGCGTGGTGCGCGGCCGCCGGCCAGGACCGAGCGCCGCCGGGTGGCCCTCTTCCAGCCAGAACATCTGCGCGCGCGTGCCGAGACAGAAGCCGAGTTCGGGAATCACCGGAGAGGAATGCAGCCAGCCGCCCGACGGCGTCGACGAAATCATGTTTCCGGCACGATCGACGATGTCGAAATGCACGGTGTCGCCGCGCGTGTTGCCAAGTCGCCCGACGGTCGGCTCGCCCGAGCCCATCCGTCCCACCGTCGGCTCGCCGGCGCCGGCCGCCAGCGTCTCGGTCTCGCGCAAAAGCTTGATCACCGCGCCGAAGCCCTCGATCGAGCCGGGGCGCAGTTCGAGCGAGGCCCTGTCGGTGATGAGCTTGCGGCGTTCGCCGTTGTAGGCGTCCGACAACAGCGTCGCCATCGGCACTTCGACAAAATCCGGATCGCCATAGAACACTTCGCGGTCCGCATAGGCGAGCTTCGACGCTTCGACAATCAGATGAATAAAGTCGGGGCCGGTCGGATCGAGGCCGTCGAAATCGAAGCCCTTGAGCAGCGCAAGTTGCTGCAGCGTCACTGGGCCCTGACCCCACGGGCCGGTCTTGCACACCGTGAAGCCGCGATAGTCGTAGGTGAGCGGCGGCTCGACATGCGGCGTCCATTTCGCCATGTCGTCGGCGGTGAGCACGCCGCGATGGCGCTGGCCGCTGGTGTCCATGATCTCTTGGGTGCGGCAGAAGCGGTCGATCGCCTCGGCAACGAATCCTTTCGACCACGATGCGCGCGCGCGCTCGATCTGCGCGACGCGATCGCCACCGGCGCTCTCGGCGTCCTTGACGATGCGCGAATAAGTGGCCGCCAGCCCTTTGTTGGTGAACAGGCTGCCGGTCGCCGGCACCTGGTTGTCGGGCAGATAGACCGCCGCCGAACTCGGCCAGTAATCGCGGAACAGCTGCGCCACCGTGGCGATGGTGGCGTTGGCACGCTCCAACAGTGGATAACCGTGCTCCGCGTAACCGATCGCCGGCGCCAGCACGTCAGCGACGCGCATGGTGCCGTAATCGCGCAACAGCATCATCCACGTCTCGAATGTGCCGGGCACGCAGGCGGCAAGGAGCCCGGTGCCAGGAACGAGGTCGAGGCCTTCGCTGCGGTAATGCGCGATCGTCGCGCTGGCCGGCGCGACGCCCTGACCGCAGATCACTTCCGGCTTGCTGCGGCGCACGTCGAAGAGAATGACCGGGACATCGCCGCCCGGCCCGTTGAGATGCGGCTCGACCACCTGGAGCGTGAACGCCGTGGCGACGGCCGCGTCGAACGCGTTGCCGCCGCGTTCAAGGATGCCCATGCCCACGGCAGTCGCTATCCAATGGGTCGAAGTCACGACGCCGAACGTGCCCTCGATCTCCGGACGCGTGGTGAAGGTATTGGGATTGACATTGGTCATGAACGATCTCGGCGTTTTGCTGGTCATTTTCGACCTTCGGCGTGCTCGTCCGTCGCGCTGCGGCCGGCGTGTTGCATGAGACGGGCGCCGCGCATACAGACTGATCGACTGTAGTGTACCTGTCGGCGGAGGGAAAGAAACGTGGCGCGAGAACCCGTTAGGGTGGGATTGGCCGGGCTCGGCGCGGTCGGCCTGGAAGTGGCGCGGCGGCTTGAGGCGGGGATTCCCGGGCTGGTGCTGACCGCCGTTGCGGTCCGCGACGCCGACAAGGCGCGGCGCAACCTGCCGCAGATCGGCAACGGCATTGCAATCGAGCCGGCCGAAAAGCTGGCAGAGAGCTGCGACCTCGTGGTCGAATGTCTGCCGCCGGCTTTGTTTCGCATGATCGCGACGTCGGTCGTCGATCGCGGCAAGCTGTTCATGCCGTTATCCGTCGGCCAGCTTCTCGAACACTGGGATCTGGTGGCGCGAGCCAAGGAAACGGGCGCGCGCATCCTGGTGCCGACCGGCGCGCTGATCGGACTCGACGCGGTGCGCGCCGCTGCCGAAGGCACCATCCACTCGGTCACCATGGTGACGCGCAAGCCGCCGGCCGGGCTCGAGGGCGCGCCGTATCTGGTCGAGCGCGGCATCACGCTCAAAGGTCTCAACGCGGCCCGCAAGGTGTTTGACGGCAGCGCGCGCGATGGCGCCCGCGGTTTCCCGGCCAACGTCAACGTCGCCGCCGCTCTCAGCCTCGCCGGCATCGGGCCCGACCGCACCAAGCTCGAAATCTGGGCCGACCCGGCGATCGATCGCAACACCCATCGCATCGAAGTTGACGCCGACACCGCGCGCTTCTCCATGTCGATCGAGGGCATCCCCTCGGCCAATCCGCGCACCGGCCGCATCGTGCCGCTCAGCACTGTCGCGGCGCTACGGGCCCTGGTGTCGGAACTGAAAGTCGGAACGTAATCGCCGACCTCCCACACAGGTGTCACGCAACGCGCGAGACATACGTTCGCAATCTCGCGGCGCGGGTTTTTGTTCGCGTCCGAGCTATGAGCACGCCATTGCCAAGAACGACGCCGCGCTCTCGATCTTCGTCGGATGAACCCGGCCGTGGAGGGCCGAACCATCACGATCGGAGACGGCGCAAGACCGGCTGCAAATCTTTCAGACTCGCTTCCGGCAATCAAAGGAAGCAGAACGCCGACAGACGCGGGTCTACCTGCTGCACCGTAAGGCGCAGCGCGCACCCTGCAGGGCGCGCTCGCCTGTCGGCGTTCCACGGCGGTTCTGCCCTTGGGACTCACGCATCCCAAGGTGCGGTCTCGGACCAGGTTTCGCGGCGCTGGC
>Ga0265339_10003273_pt1 | contig 11345 bp, 9 predicted proteins | sample 4CB219metaG_FD_202085 | JGI IMG/M metagenome (GOLD analysis project Ga0265339, IMG submission 202085) | Rhizosphere microbial communities from Carex aquatilis grown in University of Washington, Seatle, WA, United States - 4-CB2-19 metaG | ecosystem: Host-associated > Plants > Roots > Rhizosphere...
CCAGATTGACCACGACCTGAACATCTCCGAGCGGGGCGAGATCCGGTTGGCGGCCTTCCAGCAGGGCCAGCGTGTCGGTGTCGTAGACCGCATCCTTGAACAGATATTCGGTTGGCGTATTGCCGGCAAACGGCGCGTACAGCGTGAGCACGCGGAACTCCGCCGGAGATTTCACGGCCCTGCGCCGGATCAATGGCTGAATCTGCGCGGCCAGCGCGTAAGCCGCTTGCGCGGCCTTGATGTCGCCCTGCCTCTGCCGGATGCCTCCGATCCAGTACAGGCTGTCGGCATCGCCCGGGTTGAGGGCGACCGCCTCCTGAAAATGCCGCAGCGCCTCGTCGACCTCGCTCAGTTCAAAGCAGACCTTGCCGAGCTGATGGCGAACTTGGCCGTCCTGCGGCCGTTCCTCGGCCAGCTCCGACAGCACCGCCCTCGCGATAATGTACTGCCGGGTGGCCATCAGCGCCTGGACAAGGTTGGTCCGCGACGGCCAGTGCACCGGATTGAGCTTCAGCGCCTGAAGATAGAGCGCGATCGCGTCCTGCGCCTTTCCGGTCTGCAGCGCCACATTGCCGAGGTTGCACCAGCACGAGGTCAGGTCCGGCTTGAGCCGCAAGGCGGCCTGGTAGTTCGCGGCGGCGGACTCGAGGTTGCCGCCGACCATATAGGCGTTGCCGAGCTTGGCATGCAGCTCGGCCACCGCATCGGGGACGACCCCGGCGGCCGCATCGCGTGCGGCGGCATCGAGCCCGATCTGATAGGCGGCAATCGCCTGCTCGATCCTGCCGGCAGCATAATGTTGTTGTCCGGCAAGGAGTTGTCGGGTCGCCAATTCGACGGCGGGGGCGGTAGCCAACGTCTCTGCGCTCACGGGCAATCTCTCGTTAGGAACCGGTTAACCATACCGGCGCGTCAACCATGCCGGCTCTTGGTAAAGAAACTCCTGTCGCGGGGCGCTCGCGGACGGTCGCCGGGCTTAAAATTATGTAATTTTTTTTAAACGCACCGCGCGGCGCGAATCGGCTGCTCATGGTGTAAGCCGGAAGCCATCGAAACGCTGGCGCGCCCCATGACTTCGAAGCCAAGCACCGCTGTTCTGCCCGGGAATGCGGCACAAGACGGCGGCTGGGCCCCGCGTCTGGCCCAGGAAGCGAGACTGACACAGCTCGAGGCGTGGCTGGCGCGCCGGGGCGAGCAGACCGACACCATCGAATGTGAAATCGAGCGCGCGGTCCTGCTCGGCTCGCTCGACCGCCGCGACGACGCCAAGCTCGCCTTCATCGCCATTCTGCGCAAGGCGCCGACCAATTTTGCCGCGCTCAACGAGTTCGGCTCCTTGCTGACGGCGATGGGCGCGACCGACGCCGCCTGCCGGGTCTATTCGGAAGCGATCCTGCATCATCCCGACAATCCGACCGGACATGTGAACCTCGCCAACCTCTTGCTGCGCGCATCGCGATATCAGCAGGCGCGCGAGCACTACGAGGCGGCGTTGCGGATCGATCCGGAGCACGCTGCGGCCCATCAGGGCCTGGGCGCGGTGCTCGCCGATATCGGCGAGCGCGATGCCGCGCGCGAGCATTTCCGCAAGGGCTTTCGCGATCGCGCGGTCTCGACCTTGCCGTATCGCGGGGACAAGCCGCCGGTCAGGCTGTTGCAGCTGGTGTCGTCGGGCGGCGGCAACATTCCGACTGCCCTGTTTCTGGACGACACGCGCTTTCAGACCACCGTCGTCGTCGCCGACCACCTGGATCCGCGGCTTGCGCTGCCGCCGCATCAGCTGATCTTCAATACAATCGGCGACGCCGACCTTTGCCAGCCCGCGCTCAAGGCGGCCTGCCGTCTCGCCGCGGAAGCGTCCGTACCGGTCATCAACGATCCCGTTGCGGTGATGAAAACCGGGCGCATCGGCAATGCGGCACGGCTGCGCGCGGTGGAGGGGGTGCGGACACCGCACACGGTTGCGGTCGGGCGTGAGGTGCTCGCAGGCGAGCATGCGCCAGCCTCCCTCGCCGGCCTCGGTTTCGGTTTTCCGCTGCTGCTGCGCTCGGCGGGCTATCACACCGGACGCAACTTCGTGCTGGTCGAGCGGGCCTCGGATCTTGCGGCCGCGGCAGCCGGGCTTCCCGGCGACGAGCTGCTCGCGATCGAATATTTCAACGCGCGCGGGCCGGACGGACGCGCGCGAAAATACCGGGTGATGATGATCGACGGCCGGCTCTATCCGCTGCATCTGGCGATATCGCGGGACTGGAAGGTACACTACTTCACCTCCCAGATGGCGGAAGAGCCCGACCATCGCCGGGAGGAAGCCCGCTTCCTGCAGGACATGCCCGCCGTGCTTGGGATGAAGGCGATGCGCGCGCTCGAAGGCATCAGGGACGCGCTCGGCCTCGACTATGCCGGCATCGACTTCGCCCTTGCGCCCGACGGCGCTGTCCTGCTGTTCGAGGCCAATGCGACCATGGTGATCGCCAGGCCCAAGGACGAGGAGCGCTGGGCCTATCGCCACGCAGCCGTCGATCAGGTGCTGGATGCGGTCCTCGCCATGATCGCGACGAGATCGACCGGCCGTTAGCGCGTCTGCCGATCAAGTTGCAGCCGGACAAGCACCTTCAACGTGGCCCGTCATCGCGAGGAGCGTGAGCTCCGAAGCGATCCAGACTGCATCCGCGGAGAAAGTCTGGTTTGCTTCGCTTCGCTCGCAACGGCGGAGGTTGGGCGTGCTTGTGCGAGCAGCCCGGGGACCAGCGCTTCCGCGGCCCTCGCACCGGAAATCACCGCGGCCTCCACCCCGGAGCCTGCATTGCCGGACCCGGCGATCACCAGGTTTCGCAGCGGCGATTTTGATCCGTTCAGGCGCCCTTCCCGCGCAATTCCGTAGATCGCGCCAGAACTCGCCCAGTCGTAGCGCGCATAGGTTACCGGGCTTGCATCGGTGCGATAGACGATATGCCGCCTGAGATCGGGAATGGCGGTTTCGGCGGCGGCGATCATGTCGTCGCCAAGCTTCTGCTTGCGTGCCTCGTATTCGTCCGAGCGCCGCCAATCCTTCCAGTCCTCGCTGCCCGCTTGCGGAAACCAGCCTTGCGCGGTCGCGTGCGGCAGGATCGAGATCAGCGTCAGCGTCGAATGTCCCGGAGGCGCCGCCGAAGGGTCGAGCTTGGACACCATTGCCAGCCCGACCCCTCTCGGCGAATCGACATGCACGGCAGGCCGGATGTCGGGGTCGAAATCGAGACCAAGATGAACGCTGAAAGCAGAATTGGCGGGCTCGGCCGCAGCGATCCGCTTGCGGAAATCGGCCGGAAGCTCACGCGGTTCGACCAGTTCGAGGAAGGTGCGCTTGAGATCGGCGTTGGACACGACCGCCGTCGCACGAATGGTCCTGCCGTCGCCGAGGACGAGCCCGGCGGCGCGTCCGCCTTCGAGGTGGATGCGCCTGACCTTTGATTTGAGGTGCACCTTGCCGCCGCGCTGCTCGATCGCGTCCACCAGAACGTCGGCGAAGGCCCCCGGGCCTCCCAGTGGATAATGCCCGCCCTTGAAATAGTATCCGAAGATCGGGACCATCTGCGCGCAGGTGAGACGCTCGCCACCGTCGCCCAGGTAGCCCGCGAGTGCGTTGAGGAGGCGGACAACATCAGCATCGCTGATATACGCGGCGACCAATTTGTCGAACGGCTCGTTCATCCAGCGAAACGCCTGCGGGTGCTCCTTCGGAAATGCCATCATGGCGTCGAGCGTGACGGGCGCGCCGGGAATTCCGAAACGGCCGCGTCCGGTCGAGATCATGCCCTCGAAAATCGCATGGATGGTGTCGAACAGGCCGCGGATGCCCTCCGCGCTTTCGGGGAAATGCTCGCACAACAACCGCACATAATCGCGCCAGTCGTCGGGGACGTCGATGCGCCTGCCCGCCAGCTGATAGCTGTGGCGAACACGCTTCCATGTCAGGCGCTCGGCGACGCCGAGCCGCTCCAACACGCCCGAGACGCTTCCACCCGGCCAGACACCGGAGAAATCATGCGGGCCCGCATCGAAGCGGTAGATCACCGGCTTGCCGTCGTGATGCGCCTTGCGCAAATAGGTGTGGCAGAAGCCGCCGGCGAGCACGTGATGCTCGAACACCATGACCTTCAGCCCGGCGTCCGCGAGCATCGCCGCGGCGGTCAGTCCGCCGATACCGGCGCCGATGATCGCCACATCGCAATCGGTGCCGGCCGCTTGCGCGAACGACGGCGCCGGCCAGTCGAATGTGTCCCGCGACCGGCTCATGCGCCGCAGCAGATAGCCGATCGCAAGCCGCGGTCCGAAAATCGAAATCAGCGCCCCCACGATCACGAGCGCCGTGGTCACCCATTGCGCCGCGCCGGACCACCGGCAGACGCCGATGGCCAGGAAGAGGACTCCCCAGAGGCCGGTCATCCCCATATTGATGGCGCGAAATTGCGGTGTGCCGGCTCCGTCCGGGTAGGCCGCGCGTGCATAATCGGCCGTCCATGGCCGGCCGACCAGCACGCTCGCCAGGCTGATCGCGCCGAGCCCGGCGAACGAGAGCCACAGCGCATTGGCGGCGGTCCAGTCGGGCGAGGCGAGCCGCGATAGGGCGAGCGCCGCGAACAGCAGCAATCCGCCGGCTTCCAGCACCACGAAATCGCGGCGCCATGCCCGCCACAAATTGCCGGCCAGGGCGAGCAACAGCCCCGTCCAGATCGCTTCGCCGGGATGGCCGGCGCCGAGCAGGAGCCAGAACGCGGCAAACGGTATCAAGGCAAGCTTGACGGTGAGAAAGATTCTCATCCCAACCTCCGGCACACGCGCCGATCGGCGCAATCTTTCCAATGTCAAGATTATGGATAGACTGCCGCCCGGGCCCGGTCAATCAAAATCTTTACAGTGTCAAAATTGATCGCAGGCTTCGATGACGCCGCGATGACGTTGCGGCGGCCGATCGGACAAGAACAGCGACCATGTCCGTGCCGCGGTCCTGCTGTTTGGGTGCCGGGCTCGGCATGGCTGCGGCTCGGACGCGCTTGCCGCGCACCCGAATCCGGGGCGCATGCGTCTGAGTTTGTTAACCAGGAACCCGAGTGAACCGGGACGCCCGCGCAAATTAAATCAGGGGGCGGGCTTCCGGGCTTGGGGGAACCCAACGGAAAAAGGCGAACGCCAGGACCGGGTTAGCACGCTGAACGGCCCACGGCGGGAACCTGCGCACGCCTGTTTGCGCCGACCTGCCGCCACAAAATGGCGACAATCCGCGAAGCAATTGTTCCGGCAATAGTTCGGGGATAGTCATCCGTGGCCGGATCGCGTGGTGCTGCGCTGTGTGTTGCAGCGATCGCAACGTTACTGGTGTTGCAGGTTTCGCGCGCGTCCGCGGAATGGTGGAAGCGTGCTCCGGCCGATTACGAGGAGTGCGCCGACGCCGCCGAAAAGGCTGCGACCAAGCAGGAAAAGACCGCGGCGCTTGCGGAGTGCAACGCCAACTTCGCCGGCCGGCGCAAGCCCGGCGGCGGCTACACCTATTACGATTTCCTGCAGGATCGCAGTTTCGATATCGCCGGTCCCAATCCGACGCCGGAAGAGCAGAAATATATCGATCAGCAATATACCCTCTATCTCGCACGGCAGAGGCGCAACAACATCGCCGCCGCCAACGCCGCGAAGCAGGAACAGCTGCAGGAGTTGCAGCGCACTGCGCTGCGCACCGAGACCGACAACGTGCCGTTACCGCTGGTGAAGCCGGGCAAGCTGCAAGCCGAAGCGAGGCGCGAGGCCAAGGCGCGCACGAAGGCGACCGAATGCGCCCAGCATCCATTTTCCTGCAACTGGCCGCGGCTTTCCGAAACCATCAACGGCCTGAAGAAGAAGCTGTTCGGGATGACGCCGGCCAAGGCGAAGGGCAGTTGACGGCGAGCGAGAGGCGGCTGCGCCGTCACTTGTCCGATGCGACGCGCGCATCTCGCGATCCGAAAGCCCGAAGTTGCCTCGCCGGACGCCGCCTCAATCCGTGATCACCATCGCCCAGAACTTCCGGTAGGGCGATGCCGGATTGGCGACGGAGGCGACGCCGACGTGGCGCGCGCCCATCATCAGCAGGTTCTGGCGGTGGCCCGTCGACTCCTCCCATTGCTTCAGCATGTCGGCAAAGCTCAGGTAACCCGCCCCGATATTTTCGCCGGCCCGCTGCCTGCGCAACGGCGCGATGCGGGTGAAGAAACTGCCGCCGGCGCTATGGCTGACGGTCCCGGAAGAGGCCATCACCTGCGCCTGCTTTAACGCCATTGCGACGAGACGGCTGTCGTTGGTGACCGCGGGCAGGCCATGCGCCCGCCGATAGGCGCTGATTGCGCCGGCATAGTCGGCCGCGTGCGCACTGCCGGTCGCGGCGAAGCCGCAGCACAGCGCAAGCAGGACCAGCCCCAGCGCCGCGGCTTGCGACCTTCCGAAAGTGGACAGCGGTCGCGGTCCCGCCAGCCACGGCCGGACCTCGCGGGACTGTTTCGGCTGCAAATGAGAACGGCCGCCCATGGCTTCCCCCGATGGCGCCACCGTTCATGATCATCCAATCGCAGCCATTTCAAGGCTGCCGCCCACGTCAACGCTCATGCCTTGTCACTGTCATGAGCCGCCGGTATGTTTTGGGCCTCGGGGCAGACGGTAGGAGAAAACCATGGGTTTACTCGACGTCCTCAACGGCATGATGCAAGGCCCGCGCGGCCCCTCGACCTCGACACCAAGCCCACAATCCCGCGGCGGAATGTCGCCGCTGACGATGGCGATCCTGAGTCTGCTCGCCTGGAAGGCCGTCAGGCATCTCGGCGGTGGCCAGGGCGCGCCCGCCGGTGCGCCGCCGACCTCGTCGGCGCCCCGCGCAATGGGCGGCGGCCTCGGCGACGTCTTGCAGAGCGGGCTGGGCGGTTTGCTGACCGGCGGCGCGGCGGGCAGCGTGCTCTCCGGCGGACTCGGCGACCTGCTCAGGCAATTGCAGGACGGCGGCCAGGGCGACACGGCCAATTCCTGGGTGGGCAGCGGTCCCAACAAGCCGATATCGCCGGGCGATCTCGCCAGCGCGCTCGGCTCCGACCAGATCGACCAGATGTCGTCGCAGAGCGGGTTGTCGCGCGACGAGCTGCTCAACGGCCTCAGCCAGTATCTGCCGCAGGTGGTCGATCACCTCACCCCGGACGGACGGCTGCCCACCGGGCACGAATTATCCGGCCGGCTTTGACAAGCCGCCACGACACTCGGCTCTTTTGGTGTTGATGGAAAGGACGACAGCATGAGCGGAATCATCTGGATCATCATCGTCGGCTTTGTCGCGGGCATCCTCGCCCGCCTGCTCTCGCCGGGGCCGAACAATCCGTCCGGCTTCATCCTCACCACGGTGCTCGGCATCGCCGGCGCGTTTCTGGCGACCTTCATCGGCCAGGCGATCGGCCATTACGGACCGAACCAGGGCGCGGGCTTCATCACCGCGACCATCGGCGCGCTGGTGGTGCTGTTCATCTGGAACCGCCTGGTGGCGCGCGGCATCATTTCCGATGTCAGGAGATGACGGCGACGCCGTCGCCCCGGACCCGCGCGCTCACTGAATGAGGTGCAAGCCGGCGTCCATCCGAACGCATTCACCGGTGATATGGCCCGACGCCGGGCTTGCGAGAAAACAGACGAGCTGCGCGATGTCGTCGGCAGTCGACGCGACCTTGAGCGGCACCCTCGCGACCACCGCATCGCGCACCACCTTGGCGCCGGCCTCGCCGCGGCCCTTGGTGAACCAGGGGGTATCGATATAGCCGGGGCACACCGTGTTGACCCGGATCGCGGGCGCCAGTGCGCGGGCCAGCGACAGCGTGATGGTGTTGAGCGCGCCCTTGCTCGCGGCGTAGGCGATCGACGAGCCGCCGCCGTTGATGCCGGCGACCGAGGAGACGTTGACCACGGCCGACGGCCGTCCTGTGGCCTTGGCCCCGGCTTCCAGCAGCGCCCGGCCCGCGCGGATCATCTGGTACGGGCCGATCGTGTTGACGGCATAGATGCGCTGGAAATCATCCGCCGAAAGCCCGTCGAGATTGCCGTGCGGTACGTGCTTGGTGGTGCCGGCATTGTTGATCAAGGCGTCGAGACGTCCCCAGGGGGCGGCCGCCGCGACGATCTTCCTGCAATCCTCGTCGCGCGCGACGTCGCCCTGCACCACCACGACCTCGGCGGCACCAAGCTTGCGGCAGGCTTCCGCGGTCGCTTCGGCTTCCTTCTGGCTGCTGGAATAGTTGACGACGATACGCGCACCGCCTTTGGCGAGTATGGCCGCGGTCGCGGCCCCCAAGCCCGAAGCGGAGCCCGTCACGATCGCGCACACGCCATCCTTCGACATTCCTGTCCTCTCAACTGTTCCAGGCCACTCCTGGTGGAGCGGATTTGACGTTCGCTACCCTGCCGGCCGCGGCCTCATAAAGCGAACGTCAAATCCAAAGCTCCACTAGAAAATTGATTTTGCTGGTGGTTCTTTGATTCTAACATTCGCAAACATGCCTGCCGCAACGGGATGCGAATGTTGGAATCGGACCACCACACTAGTAAGCGGCGCTACCATATCGCGCGGCGGATGACCTGCCTACTTACGAAACTCCACTGCGCGGAATTAAATAATCCGCTCAGCGGCAAGCTTCATGCCGGCCCCGCAGGCGGCCTTGCGAACAGCGCTTGTCACAGGCCATGGCTTTTTTGCATCATCCCGTGCAAGAAAAGACCGCAATGCCGGCATGGGTCGGGACGTGCCAATCCAAAAAACGAGGAACGCCGTGGCGGAGAGTGAGACCATCGTCGTCGAGACCGCGGAGAAGATATTTGCCGATCTTGCCGACGCGCAGACCATCAACCGCGACAGGAAGGCCGACTGGAAGGCGCCGCTCTGGCAGGCGCTGACCGAGGCCGGCCTGCCGCTGTCCTGGATTGCCGAGGAGTACGGCGGTTCGGGCGCCACGCTGGCTGACGGCTTCGGCGTGCTCGGCGCCGCCGGGCGGTTCGCCATCGCCGTGCCGCTGGCCGAGACCATGCTGGCCGGATGGCTGCTGTCGCAGGCGAAGATCCCCTCTCCTTCGGGCGAGATGACGGTCGCCCCCGCAAGCCCGAAAGACCGCATCACCCTCAATCCGGACGGCACGCTGTCCGGCCGCGCGCGCTCGGTGCCCTTCGCCAGATCGGCCAAGCACATCGCCGTGCTGGCGAGCCGCGCCGACGGCTGTTCGATCGCGCTGGTCGACGCCGCCGCGACCCGGATCGAGGCCGGCCTGAACCTTGCCAACGACACCAGCGACGTCGTGACCTTCGATCGCGTCCAGCCGATCTCGCTGAAGCCGGCGCCGAAGGATTTTGACCAGACCACGCTGATGCTGATGGGCGGCGTGGCGCGCAGCCTGCAAATTGCCGGCGCGCTGGAATCGATGCTCGACATCAGCGTGCGCTATTCCAACGAGCGTGTGGCATTCGAAAAGAAGATTTCCAAGTTCCAGGCGGTGCAGCACAACCTCGCGAAGCTCGCGGGCGAGTCGGCGGCGGCGCTGGCGGCCGCGACGTCCGCCGCGGACACCGTCGCCAACAGCTCCGCGCTCACCGGCGACGCGGTGTTCCTGGAGGCGGTCGCCGCAAAGATCCGCTGCGCGGAGGCGGCGGAAAAAGGCGGCGCCATCGCCCACCAGGTGCATGGTGCGATCGGCTTCACCATCGAGCATATCCTGCACCGCTATTCCCTGCGCGCGCTGTCCTGGCGCGACGATTTCGGCTCCGAAAGCTACTGGGCGGTCGAGCTCGGCAAGCTGGTTGCCGACCGCGGCGCGGATGAATTGTGGCCGCTGGTCGCCTCGCGCTAGTGTCCCGGTTCTGACATTCGTATTATATCGCAGCGAGTCCTTTTACGAATGTCAGAACCAAAGAGACACTAGCAACAATGATTTGCTAGTGGTCCTTTGATCCTAGCATTCGCAAACGTGGCTCCCGGAGGGTATGCGAATGTTAGGATCGGACCACTAGAGCGAACGAATTCTGCCTGCACGAAAGTCGAACACATGACCGCAGCCCTCCGTTTCGATCCGATCCGACTGCCGCCCAAATGCGAGGAATTGCGCAAGGAAGTGCGCGCCTTTCTGGCCGAAGAAGTGGCCGGCGGCACCTTCAACCCGTTCAAGCCCAATCGCGAGGACATCGACGTGCCGGAATTTTCCCGGAAAGTCGGCGCCCGCGGCTGGATCGGCATGACGTGGCCGAAGAAATATGGCGGCCATGAGCGCTCCTTTCTCGAGCGCTATGTGGTGACCGAGGAGATGCGCGTGGCCAACGCCCCGACGCGGCGCTTCTTCGTCGCCGACCGGCAGAGCGGGCCGGTGCTTCTGAAATACGCGCCCGAGCACGTCAAGATGGACATCCTGCCGCGCATCTGCCGCGGCGAGCTGTGCTTCGCCATCGGCATGAGCGAACCAAATTCGGGCTCGGACCTGTTCGCGGCCAGGACCAAGGCCACCAAAACCGACGGCGGCTGGCTGATCAACGGCACCAAGATCTGGACCTCGTCGGCGCACATTGCCGACTACATGATCGCGATCTTCCGCACCTCGCCGCCGACCAGGGAGAATCGCCGCCACGGCCTGACCCAGTTCCTGGTCAAGATGAAGACGCCGGGCATCAAGGTGAACCCGATCGGCCAGATCACCGGGCAGTTCGAGTTCAACGAGGTGGTGTTCACCGACCATTTCATTCCCGACGATCACGTGCTGGGCGAGATCGACGGCGCGTGGAAACAGGCGACCAGCGAGCTCGCCTACGAGCGTTCGGGGCCCGAGCGGTTTCTCGAAACCTATTATGTGCTCACCGAACTGGTGCGCGCGGTCGGCTCGAACCCGGATACGCGCGGCGCCGAAGGTATCGGCAGGCTGGTAGCGCAGCTCCACACCATGCGGCGGATGTCGGTCTCGGTGGCGGGGATGCTGGCCGCCGGCAAGGAGCCGGTGGTGGAAGCCTCCATCGTCAAGGACATCGGCACGGTCTGGGAACAGCAGCTGCCGCACCGGGTGCGCGACCTCGCCGCCTTTGTCGAGGAGGATGCGGGCAACCGCGAGACGCTGGAACGGCAACTGTCGTTTGCGATCAAGACCGCGCCCAAGCTGACGATCCAGGGCGGCACCACGGAAGTCCTGCGCGGCATCATCGCGCGCGGGCTTGGCCTACGCTAACGTCCGCGTGCTCGGTTCACCTCGCCCCGCTTGCGGGGAGAGGTCGAAGCCGAAGGCTTCGGGTGAGGGGGACTCTCCACCATTCGCGCAAGCGGAGAGTCCCCCTCACCCCAA
>Ga0265339_10003277_pt1 | contig 11335 bp, 9 predicted proteins | sample 4CB219metaG_FD_202085 | JGI IMG/M metagenome (GOLD analysis project Ga0265339, IMG submission 202085) | Rhizosphere microbial communities from Carex aquatilis grown in University of Washington, Seatle, WA, United States - 4-CB2-19 metaG | ecosystem: Host-associated > Plants > Roots > Rhizosphere...
AGTAGTCTCTTCGGACCCCATCATCCGCGCCAATCCAGCTCACGCCAAACCAGCCCAAACAACAAAGCCCCGCAAGGACCCCGCCGCCCACGTCTCTCTTCCTTCCGATGCAATTGTCAAATAGCAGCGGGAAAGCTTTCGCCTCCCCTTTGGATCCCCGTCACGATCGTTGGAGCTAGACGCCCCGCACGAGCCACGACGTAAACCCGAATTCCGCGGCAAGGCCGCAAACCGAGACGACCGAAACCGCCCTGCCCCCGCTTCCCAGCAGGGAGGAGCGCTTCTCGAGATCGTCCCGAAGTCCCGACGCCGCGCTGGCCGCCACAGCGCCATCGCCGTCGGTCGCGCTGATATATGTGGCCGGGTTCCCGGTGTCAAATTGTTTTTGCAAAAGAGTCGCAATTCCCGCGTCGCGGGCGTTCAGCCTGGGGATAATTGGCGGTGGGCCGGAGGCGCAACGGCGCGTCCGCCGCACAACAGCCATGGTTTTGGCTGAGAAGCGCCGGCCGGCGCGTTGCGCGGCGGCGGCTGCGCCGGTACTAAGGGGACCGCCAGGGCGGGAACAGCGAGCGAGCGAACAAGAGCGAACGTGACGACTTCCGCCGCCCGCATCGCCCGCGCCGCCGGGCCTACCGACAGGCTTCGCTCGATCGTCGAGCTCGGCCACGAACCGCCAATCGAGATCGGCGAACCGCGCATCGACGGGCGCGAGCGCCGACGCCTCTCGCTACGTTGGCTTGCCGGGGTCGCGCTTTCCGGCCTATCCGGCCTGGCGCTGATCGGCGCGGCGCTCTACCTCGACCTCGATCGTCAATCCAATTTCGCCGAAGCGCCTGAACTCGCCAATCTTGTTCGCCACGAGGAGGCCGAGGGGGTCAATCCCAGCAAGGGCGACCGCCTGGTCAGACCGATCGACGTCGTCGCCGCCAAGCAGACCTACAAGGCGTCGACCACGATCAAGATCGGCGACAAGGAAGTCATGCGGATGCGGCCGTTCACCATCCTGTCGACGGCGCTGACCCTGACCCCCAACGCCTTCGCCGATGCGGTGCCGCCGTTCGATCCATTGATAGCGACCAGCGGCGCAGCCGAAAAGGCCGACGCGCCGCCCGACCCCGGTCCAGCCCAGGATGACGCCGAAGTTACGTTTTCGCAGCGTGACCTCGCCGCTGACGAAGCGGTCGCCGCCACTGGCGAATTAACCCTCGCCGAAGCGCAGGCGCAGGTGGCTGAACTGCTGAAGGCGGCCGCTTCGGGCGATGAGGCGCCGGCCCTCCCCTCGCAACTGCTGCTCAAACGCACCAGTCAGGCCGGCATCGACCCGCTCGGCGCGCTTTCCTACGCCACGGCCGGCTCGGTCAACGCCAACGCGCCGTTCGCCTCGATCGAAGTCAAGATGGTGCCCGAGAACGTCACCGACGTGGCGATGACGCCGGCGCCAGCCGACAGTCGCGAGCGCCTTGCCCAATTGCGCCACGGCGAATCGTTCGAGGATTTGTTGCGCGCCAACGGCACGAGCAAGGACGCGGCCGGCGCCATTCTCGCCGCCTTCGGCGTCAAGCACGGCGAATCGCCGGTCGCCGAGGGGCAAAAGGTCATCCTGCAGTACGATGATGCAGAGCCTGGCAAGCCGGCGACAATCGCCCGCGTCTCGGTCTACGCCGACGAGCAGCTCAAATCGACGATCGCCGTCAATGACGAAGGCGCCTACGTGCCGGTCACGCTGCCGCGCGGCGTCGCCCAGCACAAAGATACAGACGCCGAAAACGGCGGCGTCAGCCTCTACGAAAGCTTCTACGAGACCGCACTCAAGCAGGGCCTATCGAAACCGATCATCAGCGAAATGGTGCGGGCGTTCGCCAACGACGTCGACTTCCAGCGGGCGACCCAACCCGGCGATTCCGTCAGCGCCTTCATCGCCGAGCCCGACGAAATCGATCCACACGCGCAACTTCTGTTCGCCTCGATGACGGTGCGGGATCAGGTGTTCAAGTACTATCGGTTCCAGACGCCGGACGACGGTATGGTCGATTACTACGACGAGAATGGCCGCTCGGTCCGCAAGTTCCTCATCCGCAAACCGATCGTCGCCGGCGAAATGACTTCGCCGTTTGGCATGCGCTACCATCCGATCCTGCATTATTCGCGCATGCACACCGGCGTCGATTGGGCCGCGCCGATCGGCACGCCGATTGTCGCCGCGGGAAATGGCGTCGTGATCAAGGCGGAGTTTACGTCGGGCTATGGGCGACGAGTCGAGATCCAGCACGCCAACGGTTACGTCACCACCTACAATCACATGTCAGGATTCGCACGCGGCATTACCGCCGGCGTCCACGTCACCCAGGGTCAGACGATCGGCTACCTCGGCCAATCGGGTCTCGCCACCGGCCCCCATCTGCACTACGAAGTCGTCATCAACGGCAACTTGGTCGATCCGATGGGCATCAAGCTGGCGCGCACGCGCGAGTTCGACGGCAAGATGCTCGCCTCGTTCAAGCGCGAACGCGATCGCGTCGACCAGCTGATGGCCGCAGCGCCGAGCGCCGCCTCCGCCGCGCCGACCGGCGGCGCATCGCCAAGCGCTTCCGTCGCCGCCAAGGTCAACTGAGCCGCACGGCGAAACGCGGGACGCCGGCCGCGAAGCCGAGCGCAACGCGCAGATCGTCGGCTGTTGCGCCCTGGGCGCGGAGCACGCCAAGCGGGGTCGAGCTGGCGCTCTTGGACATTTTGTCGCCGTTGCCGTCAAGCACCAGCCGATGGTGGCGGTAGCGCGGCGCCGGCAAGCCGAGCAGCGTCTGCAGCAAGCGATGGACCGACGTCGCGGCGAGGAGGTCACGCCCCCTGACGACGTCGCTAATCCCCTGCAGCGCATCGTCGACCACGACCGCGAGATGATAGCTCGCCGCTGCGTCGCGGCCGCGCAGGACAACATCGCCCCACGCGGCCGGTTCGGCGACGCGGCGCGTTTCGGTTTCGCCCTCGCCGAACTCGAGCCACGTCAGTTCCGCTCGAACGGCGGCGCGCGCCCGCCGTGAATCGAGTCGCCAGGCTGCAGGCTCGTTGGCGGCGAGTCGCGCCGCGACTTCCGCCTTGGCGAGCGATCGGCAGGTTCCCGGATAGAGCGGCGCGCCGTCAGGGTCGCGCTCGGAGGCGGAGGCGGCGACGACGCCACGGCTGCAAAAGCAGGGATAGGCGAGACCGCGGCCGCGCAGGGCGTCGAGCGCACGCTCGTAGTCTTGGCGATGCTCGCTCTGGCGGCGCGGCGGGTCGACAAAAACCAGTCCGAGCCAAGCGAGATCGTCGCGGATCGTCGATTCGAATTCGGGCTTGCAGCGGGTGCGGTCCAAGTCTTCAATGCGCAACAGCAGGCGTCCGCCAACGGCGGCGGCGAAGCGCGCGTTCATCAGCGCCGAATAGGCATGACCGAGATGCAGCGCGCCATTCGGCGTTGGCGCGAAGCGGAAGGTGGACGCAGTCGACATCGACCAAGCAAGCAGGCGGCGACGAGAATGGCGGGCACTGTTTCGAAAAAGCGCGGCGACGGCAAGAGGACCAAGCCGACGACGCGCAGCGCGAGCTCGAAGCGCAGCGCTTCGGCCAAGCGCAAGTCGGGCGGCAAGCGCAGCGCGACGGCGAAACCGCGCAAGGCGATCCGGCGGCGCGCGTCGAAATCGGCGGCCGCCCGTCTGTACCATCCCGGCCCGCCGCTGGTCGACGAACCGACGCTCGCCGCGGCGCTCACCGATCTCGAAGCGCTCGATCCGGTGACGGTCGGCGCGATGCTCGCCATCGGCGGCCCGCCGAAGTTGCGATGGCGCGAGCCGGGGTTCGCCGGCCTGGTCGCGATGATCGTCTCGCAGCAGGTGTCGGTCGCCAGCGCCAACGCAATCACCGCGCGCCTCCATGCCGCCTTCTCGCCGCTCGATGCGGCGAACGTGCTCGCCGCCGAGGAGGCGACGCTCAAGGCCTGCGGCTTGTCGGACGCGAAGATGCGCGCGCTGAAGGCGCTCGCCGAAGCGACGACCAACGGCCTCGATCTCGCCGGCCTGGCGGCGCTCGAGGCGGAGGCGGCGCACAATGCGCTGATCGCCGTCAAGGGCATCGGACCTTGGACGGCCGATCTGTTCCTGCTGTTCTGCCTCGGCCATCCCGACGCTTTCCCCTCCGGCGACCTCGCGCTGCAGGAGGCGGCGCGCCTGGCGCTCGGTCGACGCAAGCGGCCCGACGCGCGCCAGCTCGAGGCGATCGCCGAACGCTGGCGGCCGCTGCGTGGCGTCGCGGCGCTGCTGCTGTGGGCGTATTATCGCGGCGTCAAACAGCGCGCCGGGGTGGTCGGACTTTAGCGCCGAGGGAGGGCGCCATTTTCCAGCGCGAGGACTTTCTTTCAATGGCTTGCGGGGAATTCTGCCGCCGTTTCGCCCGCCAACGCCGCTCGGCGACGAGGACGTCAGGCGGGGTGGCGCCGTTCATTTAATACATTTTTATTATGTATTTGTTCGGATGATCTTGCTGCCGTGCGGGCTCCATACGGCCGCGGCGGTCGTCTTCCTCGGATCGCGCCGAACGGTGGCGTTGGCGGCGTCGGCGCGCTAGAGCCATGTCGATCTGCTTCGGAGTCGCGAAAAGATGTCGGCTGAACTCAATGGCCCGCGGCTCGATCCCCAGGTCGGTCCCGCCAAGCGGCTGGTCGTCTTCCTGCACGGTTACGGCGCCGACGGCAACGACCTGATCGAGCTTGGCCGGCAATGGCGGAAGCTGCTGCCCGACGCCGCTTTCGTTTCGCCGCACGCGCCCGAGCGCTGCTCTGGCGCACCGATGGGGCGGCAATGGTTCGCGCTCAACGCCGCGGCGCTGTCGCCCGACGATCCGCGCGGCGAAGAGGAACGCTGGCGCGGCGTGGTCGCGGCGCGGCCGGCGCTCGACGCCTTCCTCGACGCCGAGCTGGCGCGGTTCGGGCTCGACGATTCGCGCCTGGCGTTGGTTGGTTTCAGCCAGGGTTCGATGCTGGCGCTGCATGTCGGCCTGCGCCGCCGTCGCGCGCCGGCGGCGATCGTCGCCTATTCGGGACTGCTGATTGGACCGGACAAGCTCGCGGAAGCAACCGCCCGCAACTTGAAGGGCGCCCCGCCGCCGATCCTGCTCCTGCATGGCGACCAGGATCCGCTGATCCCACTCGAAGCGATGCTCGCGGCGAGTGACGACCTCGCCCGCGCCGAGATCCCCAACCAATGGCATCTGTCATTCGGGACCGGCCACGGCATCGACGCCGGCGGGCTGCGACACGGCGGACTGTTTCTCGCGCAGGCCTTTCGCGCCGCAGCGCGCTGAGGCGCGCAAACAGCGGCGGAGACCAGATCTGCAATCCTGGCTGCCGCCTGCCAGCTGCCCATGAATCGCGTGCGGCTTCCTAGGCGGTCAGACTCTTACGCTTGGTATCCGTTCGGGAACGTCGCAAAGAGGGCTAATCGCGAACACCCCTCACGATCGCCTCGCGCCCACTTCGGCTGTTCCCGGCCAGTGAGCCGTTTCCCGTAAGCGGACGCCATGCCGGTGGCACGGCTTCGACGAGCAAGCGGGATGGATCAGCCTGATGACGTACAACTAGCAGTGCCATTTATTGGCGTGGTTTAAGACCGCCGCGATCTCAACATCACGCTGCTTGCACTCTTGGCCGCAAAGCTGCAATAGACCTCAGTGGATGCGGTGGCTGCGCGTGGGCCGTTCCGCACAGCGGCCATTGATGAAGTGTTTATGAAAACAGGTATTTGCGCGTTCGCGCTGATTCCGCTCTTGCTAGCCGGTTGTGCGACGTCGCCCGACACCCAAGTTTCTTCGCGGTCGGTGGAGGCGGAAGCGCCGCCGCAAAATGCGCTGAGTGAGCGCATTTCTTATTACGCCGGTGTCTATGACGTGCCGGAATCATTGATTCACCGCTCGATCCAGCAAGAGAGCGGTTATAATCCGAATAGGCACATTGGGCCGTATTGGGGACTGATGCAGCTCCGTCTCGACACGGCGCGGGGTATGGGTTATCGCGGGCTTGCCCGCGGCTTGCTCGACGTGGACACAAACCTCAATTATGGGGTTGCGTATCTCTCAAACGCATATGTCGTTGCGGGCGGCAATCCGGAGCGGGCGCTCGCGCTTTACGCCAGCGGCTATTATTACGAAGCCCGGCGCAAAGGCTTGCTAGATCAATTGAGGACGGCGCACGGCAGCTAACGGCGAGCGTGAATACCACGGAATGGCACTGACAGCATACGCAATCCCCATTTCGAGTGATCAAGACGCTAGTCCGCTCTCCGCCACACCTTTGCATTCGGCTTTGGCCGGTGCGCGTCCATTGCGGCCGACCCCGGCCAATGCGCGGCTTCTCCAAACCGCACGCGATGCTGCGAGGTGTTTGCAGCAACCATGGGCGGGAAACGGACCTTCTCGCACCTGATTTCCGCACCGCTGCATTCCCTCCGACCGGAGAAGAAAGTCCGCTTTCTCAAGACTGCCCGGTAATCTCGAGCAAAAAGGCGGCAATCGCGCCACGCGCGCGCTTAGCCGATATCGGCGAGTAGACGAGACGAGCCTTGGGATCGGCGCCAGCCGCCGGATTGTCGAACGCATGGTGCGTTTGGCTGTAGAGTTCGAAGCGCACGTCATTACCCGCTTGATCCATTTCTTCGATCACGGCGGCAATTGTTTCCATCGGCGAAACTTGGTCCTGCGTGCCTTGCAGCACAAGCACCGGCGCGCGAATGCGGGTTTTCGTTCCCTCGGCTGTCTTCAACAGCGCTGAGCACAGGATGATTCCGGCGACGTCAGCGCCGCTCCGGCCGTAATCCAGCGCGATCATTCCGCCGGCGCTGAAGCCGACGCAGAGCATCGGCGTAGCCGGCGGAACATGCAGCGCCAACTGCCGGGCGCAAGCCCCAAGCGCTTCAACGCCTTGCGTGCGGTGCGCGACAAGCTGTTGCACCATTGGCCCAACCTGTCCTGGGCTGTCGGGGCTGAAGCCGTCTCCATAGAGATCGACGATCACGACCGCGCAGCCCAAAGCGACGAGGTGACTCGCATGGTCGCGCGCAAGCGGACTTTGGCCGCGCCAATCCGGCAACAGCATGACCGCAGCTTTCGAACTCTCGCCTGGAGCCATCAATAGCAGGCCGCAATAGCGCTGGGCGCCGACCACGTAGTCGAGCTTCATTTCGATTGCACCGCTCATCGATTGCCCACGTTGCCGCAGAGGGAGTTGGCGCGCAATGAACGCCTAACATCGGAACGCAATCGACTCAACGGCAGGTATCCGGCCCGGCGCCGAAGCGCGCTTGCGACGACGGCGGCTTGATCGGCGAGCGGCAAAACAAAAAGAGCCGCCTCGATGAGGCGGCTCTGGAATGCGTCGCGTGAAGCGCGAAGCGAGGTCAGCGCGAGTAGAACTCGACGACCTGGTTCGGTTCCATCTGCGTCGGATAGGGCACTTCCGAGAGGCCCGGCACGCGGGTCATCTTGGCCGATCCCTTGCCATGATCGACTTCGAGATAATCGGGCACGTCGCGCTCGGCGAGCGCCGCGGCTTCGAGCACGATCGCCAGTTGGCGCGACGATTCCTTGATCTCGATGAGATCGCCGACCTTCACCTGATAGGAGGCGATGTTGACCCGGCGACCGTTGACCTTGAGATGGCCGTGGTTGACGAACTGGCGCGCGGCGAACACCGTCGGCACGAACTTGGCGCGATAGACCACCGCGTCGAGCCGGCGCTCCAGCAGGCCGATGAGATTGGCGCTCGAGTCGCCCTTCATGCGCAGCGCTTCCACGTAGTACTTGTGGAACTGGCGCTCGGAGATGTTGCCGTAATAGCCCTTGAGCTTCTGCTTGGCCTTGAGCTGGGTGCCGAAGTCAGTGGCCTTGCCCTTGCGGCGCTGGCCGTGCTGGCCGGGGCCGTATTCACGCTTGTTGACCGGGCTGCGGGGGCGACCCCAGATGTTTTCGCCCATCCGGCGGTCGATTTTGTACTTGGCTTCGGCGCGCTTCGTCATCGCGGTTCCTCTGGTCTCGTTTCAGGGAACGCGCCCTCCTCCGCCCCGACGCTCGCCACAAGGCGCTCGCTGGGCCGACAGGCCTCCACCGAGCAAGGTGGAAGCCGCGGGTGCGTCTAACGACGAACGCGCCCTCTTGAGCCAAGGGCGCGCCGTCGGTCGGTCGTCTAGGCGGATGGCGGCAAGATGTCAATTCGAACACGACAATTCAGCGGTTTCCCGCCTGTCTGAGCTGGCTGGCGACGTTCGCTCGCCAACTGGCGGACCAGTGGGCTGACCGTAAACGGCGTTTGAGGTCCAGGCGACTGCCCTGTCCGGCACAGATTCTGGCCGCGGAATTCGCCCTGTGAACCGTCTCCACGTGAGGCAGGTCCGCGATCGCAGGCAGTCCGCACCCGAGGGACGGCCGTGAGGCGAATCACCGAGTCAGACTCGGCATGCGGCGGCGCCGGACCTGGTCATGCGTGGTTTACATGGCAGGTCATACCGGCGCGGGCCCATTCGTTGACGATTGGGTAATAAATTCGACTAATCAGAACGAAATCGCGAGTCTCGTCCCAGACACACAGTCCTCCTATGCGTTAAGTGCATAGATGGTGCATTGCAGCATTGACGTTGGTACAGCGCCGTACTATGTAGGCTGCGTCTTGGGATGGAACGAACGAGGGGGCTCACGCCGACGACCGGTTCACAGCCGCCGCCGGCGCCGACAACGCAAGGAGCCAACCATGAACTTCGAAACCATCCGCCGTTATTTCCGTGAACGTCGCGTTTATTGGGACACCATGCGCGAGCTGTCCACCTACACCGACCGTGAGTTGCACGACATCGGCATCGATCGCGCCGACATCGAGCACATTGCCCGCCAGGCCGCGCAAGGCTAATGGCCGCCCTGATCAAGCTTCCGGCGCGCCGGCCCATGCGGCCGCGGCGCCGGAAGTCGCCGGTCTGATCGTCAAGATTCAGACCGATCCGCACCGACCACCCGCCAGCGCCATCCTCCTCAATGGATGCGCGGCGGGTCGGCCTCACCGGATCAAAACTGTCGACCTTCCATCACAACGCAAAAGACTTGTTTGGCGCTTCAGCCGGTTGAGCGGACGCTCCTGGGCTGACGCCGTGGGCGCGCCTTGTCGCGCCATCCCAAAATCGTAAGAGCGCCGTCCTGGAGCGCTCTGCATTTTAGTCGTCATCGCGAGCGACAGCGAAGCGATCCAGACTAAGCCGCCGCCGCAATCCCAAAGTCTGGATCGCGTCGCTTTGCTCGCGATGACGACTTTGGTGATTCGAAGTGAATGCGGCGCGACCTCGCCGGGGCGCCCCTCGATTCGGCGTTGGCCCCCGGCAGGACGCCGTCTGCTCACTTCGCGACGGCGACTCGAGCTTTGGCGGCGTCGCCGTTGGCCGCGTCGACGTCGGCGGGCGGGGCCAATGTGACGGGGGCTGGCTGCGCGATGGGCGCAGCGGCTGCCGCAGTCGCCGCGGCAGCGCCGCTGAAGCGGGCGATCAGCCAGGAGCGGAACAAGGCCACCGCCTCATTGCTGAGGTCTTCGGGGTGGGTGGTCAGATAGTAGCCATAGCCTTCGTCGAGCCACAGGTCGAAAGGCTGCGCCAATCGCCCCGCCTTGATCTCCTCGGCGAACAGCAGCGGGTCGGAGAGCGCGACGCCGTCGCCCAGAACGGCGTACTGAACGGCGAGTTGCTCGGTGTCGAAGACCAGGCCGCGATCGACCGGCAGATCCGGACGGCCGAGCGAGCGAACGAAATTCTCCCAGAAATAGTGGCGCGAGCGACCGTCGATCTTGAGGTGCAACAGGTCGTTGGCGGCGATGAACTTGATCGGGTCGCCGCGATCGGCGTTTTCAAGCAGCTTGGGGCTGCACAACGGCGTCGCGCGCACCATCCACAGCAGGTCGTGGATCGCGTCGGCGACACGCGGTTCGGAATAGACGATGGCGATGTCGATGTCGCCGTCCATATCTGCGGCGGCGGTGGGCTTGGAGACGATCTCGAGCGTAATGCCGGGATTCTCGGAGCGGAAGTCGCGGAGAATCGGAATCGCCAGGCGATGAGCAAACGACGTCGGCAGCGCGACTTTCAGCACGCGCTTCGGCCGACCCTTCTCTTTAATCACCTCGCCCAGCGCTTGATCGATGCGATCAAACGACTTCGAGACCACCGGCAGGATGTGGCGACCGGCTTCCGTCAACACGAGTTGCTGCGGCCGACGCTCGAACAGCGTTACGCCGAGGAAATTCTCCAGCACCATCACATGCCGGCTGACGGCGCTCTGAGCGACGGTCAGGCTATTGGCGGCGGCCGTGAAACTGAGGTGCTGACCAGCCGCTTCGAACGCTCGCAGTGCGTTCAGCGGCAACCATTTGCGATCCATCGTCCATCATCCCCGAGGGCGATGCGGGACGCCAGCCGTCGCGACCAATCGCGCGCGGTCGTCCAACTTGACGATATGGCCGGCGCGCGCAGCTCGCAAGGGGCAGAGCGTTATTGCGCCCATTTGCTCCACATCCGAATGCGCCGACGAAGCGCTTGACGATCACGCCATCGCTTGGCGAAGGTCGTCGCGGACCATATCGCCTCGCTGGCGCGGGAACGCGAAGCGTCGCTCGATTTTGCGCGCTATGCGGCGACAGCGCAGGCTTCTAGACAAGCGCGAGTCGATCGCTTCAGTCACTCTTCGAGACAGCGTCTCCTCCATCTCGAGGCCTGCCGCCTCTCCGCTCGGAGGTCGCGCTGGATTGGCGAAACCGCCTCGGCGCGGAGATTCCTCACGCGCCTTGGAGCTCGGTCGCCTTTGAGCCGGCGCATGCCCCGCTTCCCATTGGCGTGCGGCTGGGCTAAAGCAGCCGCCAAATCCTCCCTCCTGAAAATTCCATGACCCTTTCCAGCCCAGTCGCGCGCCGGCGAACCTTCGCGATCATCTCCCACCCGGACGCCGGCAAGACGACGCTGACCGAAAAGATCCTCCTTTATGGCGGCGCGATCCAGCTCGCCGGCGAGGTGCGAGCCAAGGCCAACCGCCGCCAGACCCGTTCCGACTGGATGGGCATCGAGCGCGAACGCGGCATCTCGGTCGTCACCTCGGTGATGACGTTCGAATACGGCGGCTGCGTCTTCAATCTGCTCGACACGCCAGGTCACGAGGACTTCTCGGAGGACACCTACCGCACGCTGACTGCGGTCGACTCGGCGGTGATGGTGATCGACGCCGCCAAGGGCATCGAAGCGCGCACCCGCAAGCTGTTCGAGGTCTGCCGGCTGCGCGACATCCCGATCGTCAC
>Ga0265339_10003283_pt1 | contig 11322 bp, 9 predicted proteins | sample 4CB219metaG_FD_202085 | JGI IMG/M metagenome (GOLD analysis project Ga0265339, IMG submission 202085) | Rhizosphere microbial communities from Carex aquatilis grown in University of Washington, Seatle, WA, United States - 4-CB2-19 metaG | ecosystem: Host-associated > Plants > Roots > Rhizosphere...
AGCGAGAAAGATCTCCTGATCCTCGCCTTGGCGCAGCGCAGGATAAACGCGCACCGGCTGCTCGAGCGGGGCCATGGCCCACCGCTCCACCAGTCCGAGCGGCGAGGCATAGCGAATGTAGACTTGACCGGCGCGCACATCGCCGCGGTCGCGCGGCTTGATTTTGTAGCGCAGCGCAGCGCGCACGCGGGGATACGCGCGCAGAAAATACGTGGCTGGCGCGGCCACCAGTGCATCGGGCAAGTCGTCAACCAGGTTGCACTCGAGAATCGTTTCTGCAGTGTGCTCCACGGCCAGTTGGATTTCGGTTTCACTGTCGAGCGAAGGCGCGTTGCTCCAGGAGCGTTCGATCGTGATCTGTTGTGCGATAGGCAGACGCAATCCGTCGAAAAGAACCGCGAGCAGCACCAGCGCATCCCAGGCGAGCATGCCGTATCCCCATGTGGGCCGGAAGAATCCCGGCAGCGCGAGCAGAAGTCCGGTGGCAAGCAGCCAGATGGTGCGCGCCGTAAGTCCAAACGCCAGGCGGCCGCGCGGTTTGCAAGCGGCGCGAACCGGCTCGGGATGGAGCGAGGAAGAAATCATCCCCGCGGCACCGCGACCGCGGCAACCACGTCGTTGAGCACGCGATCCGGATCGAAGCCTTCCAGCTCCGCCTCCGGCTTGAGAAGGATGCGATGGCGAAGCACGGGCAGAACGGCACGCTTCACATCGTCAGGAATGATGTAGTCACGATCTTCGAACGCGGCAAAAGCCTGCGCCACGCGCAGCAGGCAGATCGTGGCGCGGGGGCTTGCGCCCAGCGCCAGCATCGGCCACTCGCGGGTGCGGCGTACAAGATCGAGAATGTATCCGTAAAGATCGTTCTCCACGCGAATGGCGCGAATCTCGTCGCGCGCCGTGGCAAGCATTTGTCCAGAGAGCGGCTGAATCTTCGCATCTTCAAGCAGGTTTCCTTGTGTGGCGCCATGATGGCGCTCGAGCATCAGCCGTTCGTCGTCCTGGGCCGGGTAGCCGACTTTGATTTTGAGTAGAAAGCGATCGAGCTGTGCCTCGGGCAATGGATAGGTGCCTTCAAAGTCGATGGGATTCTCTGTGGCAAATACTGTGAACCAAGGCGGAAGCGGACGCTGTACGCCGTCGCTCGTTACCTGTCGCTCTTCCATACATTCGAGCAGCGCGGCCTGCGTTCTCGGAGGCATGCGGTTGATCTCGTCCACCAGAAGCAGATCGGTGAAGACCGGCCCGGCGTGGAACGTAAACGTGTCTGCCCCCGGCCGGTACATCGTGGTGCCCAGAATGTCGGCGGGCATCAGGTCAGGCGTGCCTTGCACGCGCTGGAAGCCGAGGCCCAGCAGCCGCCCGACCGATTTAACGATGAGCGTCTTGGCAATGCCCGGCACGCCTTCGAGTAACGCGTGACCCTGGGTCAACACAGCGACCAGAACCTCGCCGATCACTTCGCTTTGTCCTGCGATCACGCGCCCCAGCTCCGAACGCGATGCAGCGAGAAGTCGCTGCGTCGCCGGCAGCGCCGCGCTCGGCGGCTGTGTGCCCTGTTCCTGATTCGTTTCTTCGGTCATTCCGATCTCCTTGCTTTCTGTTTCAATGTCTCCACCTTCTCAGTCACTTCCACTCTCTCCACATTTCATCTTCATCGATGCGCCGTGCCTGCGCGCGCCGCGGCGGCCAGCAATTCGCTATGCCTGTTCAGCATCTGTACCAGCGCCAGCGCGCTCTTCGGCAGTAGCTTGTCGTTGCTCGTCGCCGCTTCGCAGTCGGCCAGGTCTTTCTCCAATTCCGGCGATGCCTGCGGAAAGCGGCGGCGCAATGCCTTCCCCAACTCCTCCGCACTCAACTTTGCGCCCTTCAGACCACACAGGTCGCCCATGCGGCGGCGGAAGCGGTCGTATGCGAGCTCAACTGCCGTCGCCGATGCCCGCGCCTCCGCATAAAGCGAGCCCAGAGCCTCAAGGAATTCGACGGGCGTAGCGCGCATCGGAGCTGGCAGGTCGCGCACGGGTCCGCGGCGCCGGCTAAAGCTGAAGAGGATCAGCAGCCCGATCAGAAGCAGCGCGCACCGCAGCAGCCAGATCGCCGGGCCGCTGGCATAAAACCACTCCGTGCGCGTCTCGCCGTGCAGCGACTCATCCCAATAGATGTGGTGGTCTTCGCGGGAGCCAAGCGCGTTCAGAAAGAGGTTAAGATTGTTGGCTCGGCTGATGGTGCTGTTTTCGAGCGGCGTGGAGCTGGCCCACCAGATCACTTCCCCTTTGCCTTCGGAGTACTCCACCACTGCCGGTGTGCCCGCGCAGTTGTATTGCACGCGATCGAGCGGATGATCGAATCCCCAACTGGCTTCAGGAACCATCCACACTTCGCCCGACCCGGCCAGTGGATCGAGCCCCTGCGGCGCGAGCATGCACGCGGTCTGAAACTTCGACGGCGGCTGAGCGTTGCCGTCGGGCGCAATCAGCCCGCCCGACCATCCAGTCACCAGGACGTGACCACCCTTGGCGACGATATCGCGCACCGCTTTCAGATCTTCCGCCTCCACATCACCCTGATCGGGATCGGCGAAGATGACGACCGTTTGGCTGTCGGCGCGTTCGGCCAGATCGCTTAATGGCTGCTCCCAGCGTTCCACGTTGTAGCCGCTTGCCTGGAGCAAATCGTAGGCCGCGCGCGCGCCGTGCTTGCCGGTCAGGTACGAACTGGGTACGGGATTGTCGTCGTTGTTTTCATTGCGCGACAGGAACGCGGTCGCAAAGGCAAGAAGAAGTACCGCAACCATGCAGCCGATGAGCAGCCTGCGGTCCTTCGCGTCGAGTGAGGGGAAGAGCTTCATTCCGCCGCCACCCCCAATGCCGCGGCTTGCTCCAATGCGGCGTTGAAGTCGGATGCCTGGGCTTCGCGTCCACCGTACCAGGTGCGCTCAAAACTCCGCGTGAGCGCGGTGAGGTTCGATTTGCGTGGGTCGGTTCCCTTGAGCAGCGCCAGATACTCGCGCGGTGTGCGCGCACGGTCGGCCGGCCACAGCCGCTTCGACTCCAAACGCGCGATCGCGGCCCAATAGAGGAAGTGGATGGCCTCGCGCCACCGCCCGCGCGCCGCCATCTCCTGAGCATCGCGGAGCCACAGTTGCCATTCGCGCGCAGAAGGCGCGCCGGATGCCATCTCGATTTCGGGAACCACGCGAAGACGCGAGCGCCGCTCGATGCGCAGAAGAAACCAGACGAGCACCGTGCAAATCGCCGCGATCAGCAAAATGCGCAACAGCCACACGATCCACGGTGCACGTGCGCCGAAGCGCACCAGCCCGGAGAAGAATTTGTTGAGCAGGTTGTCAAACCATTCGCGAAGACGGTCCATGGTCGACACCTGCGTCACTCCTTGATAGGCGCGTTGCGACAGGATGGCGTTCAGGGATTTTCGTTCGTCACTGAAGTTTGGAGTAGTCGAAGGCGGCGCACCTGCCTGCGCTGCGTCCTCCTGCAGGCGCTGGCGCGCGGCGGTCAGCAGCGAGTCAAGCGAGACTGGCTTATTGTTGGAGCGGGGAATCGCTCCAAAGATCGTCTTCTGCGTTGCGCCGTCCTTTTTGGCGGCTCGAGCCAGTACGGAGCGTAGCCAGTCATAGCGCACCTTGCGCGTCTGCGAAGGCGCAGCGGCCAAACCGTGAACGCGATGATCGGGGCCAACTTGCGCCGGATCGCACGCCGGAAAACTGGTCTGTGTCGCGCCGGCTGCCGGCCGCTGCTTCTGGCATAAACTGACAATCGCGTCGAGATCCTTGAGGTGCTGCTGGTATTCGGGAACGGTCACATCGCGCCATCCGGCGTTCGAAATGAACTCCTGGGCGCGCACGGGCGTTGGCCCGGCAGCGAGCCAGGCGAGCAGCGCCAGAGCTGCCGCAGAACGCACAGCGGCACGACGCCAATCTGATCTTGGCCGGCCCAGATTCATTGCTCTTCCACGGTATCAGGGTGCGCAACCGGCCCGGAAATACTCAGGCCCGGTGCCGTCGGCACGTCGGACGCAGTTTGCGCGAGTCCAGCCTGCTGCATCATCCACTCGATGTCGAAGCCTTCTTTACGGATGCGCTGGTCATAGTAAAAGAGCACGAGAGCGATCGCGGAGATGGGCGCCAGCGCGACCTGCAGGACGAGATCAAGGACAACACGTGTGATTTCAGCCACGATAAATGCCACCGATCCAGTGGCGGGCGGAGATCCGGCGGCTGCGGATGTGAAGAGGATGATCATCGATGGAATGGCCGCGACCATCGACACAGCCATGGCAAGTGCCATGACTAGCAAAAACATGACGAAGATGCGCCCGCGCGTGCCCTTGCTCAAACTCCATCCGCGCTGGAGAGAGTCCCACGCAGACTTTTTCTCCAGGACACACACGGGAAGGCTGATCGAATACCCCAATACTAGCTCGACGATGACGACCACCGCCGCGACCACAACGATAAAAACCAGAAACCCCACTGCAACGGCGCCGGCAGTGCCCGCTCCAGCGAGGGTTCCAAGGAATAAGAGGGCTCCGATCAGAGCGCCCGCAATCGCCGCCGGGATTAGAGCCACGACAATTCCCTGCAGGACGATGAGCCACAGATAGCGCCAGAACCGCGGCTTCACTTTCTTGAACGCACCGCGAATCGTGATCCCTTCGCCACGGTTCGTGCTCGACGCTGCCTCTGTAAGCCCCGCGGAAGAGAAAACCGCTGCTGCAATATACACCGGCGCCGCGATTAGAATGACCATAACCACGAGTGCGATGGCAGCAGGGTTGGTCAGGCCAGTGGATCTGAATGCCACCGCCGCAGCGCCAAACAAAGCTCCTCCAATCGCTGTGAAGGCCATGATCGCGCCGATGGGCAAAGCCGCCACGCCGGCAAAGAGCCAGAAATTGCGGCGATAGATCTGCGCCGTGCGATCGAGAATCTCCCCGAGGGTTGAGGGCCGAAACGTCTTGCTCATGTTTTCCTCTCCGGCTCAGGATTTCTGCGGCGCCGGCAACTCAGATTGCGGCGAGAGTCCGGCCGCCTGCATCATCCACTCGATGTCGAAGCCTTCCTTGCGGATCCTTTGGTCGTAATAAAACAGCGTGAGGCCTGTGGAGTAAATCGGGCCGATCAACGCGCTCGTCAAGAAACTGCCGATTTGCGCCACAACCATCCAGAGCATAGGGAGAGGCTGGCCAGGATGTTTCAGTGCGAGTGCGACCATGGGAAATCCGAACAGAATGCCCAGCAGCAAACGCACCGCATACACCAGGAGGCCGAGGACGAAGATGCGGCCGCGCGAGCCAAGGCTGAGTTCGATACTGCGTTTGATTGCGCTCGCAGCCGGCAAATCTTCCACGACGCAGGCGGGCACGGCCAAAGAGTAGCGCAGCGTCATCCACACGCCATAAACCAAAGCCAATGCAAAAAACGGCATGAGAACCAGCATTCCGATGCCTGCGGCCATGATTGCGCCGGGATTGTGTTGAGTAGCGCCTTGCATCGCCGTTGGATTGGTCAGGAAGTCGTGAGGCAGCACGGTAAACGCGATGCCAATGAACGCAATGTAAAAAGCGGCAAACGGTGCCCACGCGCGGAATGCCGTGATGGTCATCAGCCACAAGTAGGTCCTGAGCTTGGGCAGGATGCTCTTTGCGGCGGCACGAATCGTCGCGGGCTTGTCCAGATACACCCACGCGACTGCACGATTATTGGCGGCGATCGACAGACCGGCCAGCATCAAGACCACGAGCGCTTCAACCACCGCGACCGAGGCCGTTCCCCATTGCCAGTGCGCCATCAAATTGGGATATCCGAGCAGAACGAGCGAGCGTAGATACAAAAGCTGCACGGCGAGCATGACGACGGCGAAAATGGAAGAGATTCCGGCAAAAAGCAGGAAATGCGTTCGGTAGAGTTCGGCGGTCCGGTCAAGGATTTCGCCGAGAGTCATCGGCCTGAGCTGGGTGTTCATATCAACCTCTGTGCCGCCGTTGACGCCTTTTGCGCCGGTGACGCGCCGTTTTTGCGAGGAGACTCGCGGGTGGTTATTCCGGGAGAAACGCTCGGCGCCGGCTCCGTAATTTGGGTGCAGAAAATCGATTGCGTGAACGCTTGCACGGATCGTAGCACAGGGCCCGGATTTCGGGATGCCGGTTTGCGCGGCGAACGGATGGTTGGTCCAGGGGTCTTGAAAAATCTTGACAGATCTGGTAACTAATCCTTTAGTTGCTCGTCTATGGAATGTCAAGGCGCTGGCTTTGGCAAAACCCATATATTGGAATCAATAAGTTAGCCATGCCACCAAGAAAATCCAATACGCTGACTGAAGCCGAGCTGAGGCTGATGAAGATCCTCTGGCGGCGCGGAGAGTCGGCCGTTACCGACTTGGTTGAGGCCCTGCCGGTAGGAGAGCAACTGGCCTACAACTCTGTGCTCACAACCATCCGAATCCTCGAGCAAAAGGGTTATGTCGATCACCGCCAGGAAGGACGCGCGTTCGTCTATCGGCCATGCGTCCAGGAAAATGAGGCGAGCCGTTCAGAAGTGCGCAACGTGCTGAATCGCTTCTTTGGCAACTCGCGCGAGAAGCTGGTGTTAAGTCTCTTGGGCGACGACGAAATCTCCACCGAGGAGCTGTCTCGGCTGCGCGCCGCGATTCGCAGCGCGTCGCCCGATGAAGACGCGATCCAGGGCGAGGCGCCAGGCAAGGAAAACGCCCGCGGGAAGAGTGGGAGATAAACATGCCCTTGGTGTACGGGTCGGATTCGTTCTTTGCGGGGCTGGCCGAGTTAGCCAGCGCGGCATTTGCTGGTTTTGCGCATGCCGCAGCGCCGGCATTCGTGGCAGCGCTATGGCAGGACGCGCTGCTTGCGCTTGCTTTGGCTCTTTGCCTGCAATTTGTGCTCCGCGTTTCCGCAGCGCACCGCTTTGCTGCTTGGGCCGCGGGATTTGTTGTCGCTGCCGTGTTGCCGTTCCTGCCATTTCTTGCCCACTCCGGAGCAATGGTCGCTTCAACGCCGGCTAGTGGAATAACAGCACGGCCGTTGCTTGAGTTGGACAGCCGGTGGGGATTCGCGATCGCCGCTTTATGGCTGGCTGCTTCAACATTTCGCGCTGCTGAGCTGGTCTTTCATTCATTGCGCCTGGGTAGACTATGGCGCGGCGCTATTCCGGTTGCAGTAGACGGGAATCGTCGCTCTCTGCCCGACCCTGTATTGCCGGCGAGGCGCGTCGAGATTTGCACCACTGCCGACCTCGACCGGCCGAGCGTCATCGGCTTTTTCGCGCCAAGGATACTCGTTCCCGATTGGCTCTATCCGCGCCTGACTCCGGGCGAACTTGAGCAGGTGGTTTTGCATGAAGCCGAGCATCTGCGCCGGCGCGACGATTGGACGAATCTGCTGCAGAAACTTTCGCTCATTCTATTTCCTCTGAATCCGGCGCTGGCCTGGATGGAACGCCGCCTTTGCCGCGAGCGCGAAATGGCCTGCGACGAAGGAGTGGTTCAGAAGACGCAGGCTCCGCGCACCTACGCCGCTTGCCTAACCTCGCTTGCCGAGAGCGGACTGCAACACCGGGAATTGCAACGACGGGAGATTTTGCGCCGAGCACAGGCGCTTTCACTCGGCGCATTCGAGCGCCGGCCCGAACTTGTTTCTCGCGTTGACAGCATCCTGCGGCGCAAAAAGACGCTTCATCCGCTTGCGGCCGGCGCGCTGGTTGGCATGGTGGGTTGCGGCTTACTCATCGGCGCTTCTGAACTGTCGCGCAGCCCGCAGTTGGTCGCATTCGTGGCCGCGCCGAAACCCAATACCCAGACCGCCGCACTCTTGCCACTGGAAACGCCCGGCATCGATCAAATTACCGATGATCGAATGAAGAGCCCGAGCCCGGCGGCAGAGGATGCCGTGTTCCATCCTCCCGGGCTTTGCCGCGCAGGTGAGACGAATTCCGATTTCTCTGCAAAGCGTCGCGCGGCAGGGCCGCCTGTCGCCGCCCGATCGCGCCGCAGCGAAGATTCACCTGCGGGTGGGAGTGAGACTGCGACAACGGATCGTGAGGTTCTGCCACACCCGGTGTTGGTGAATGCGGCAGCACCGCCCGCAAATTCTTCCCAGAGTCAGGAATTTATTGTCCTCACCGCCTGGGAAGAAGTTGAAACGTCTGCGCCGCGAAGCCGCGAAGTCGCCGACTATGAAACCGGCGCAGACACGCAAATGCAAAGCGACGACGCGGCCAGCAAGCGCAACACAGGACCGACCGCGCAGATTTCCGTCACGCGTTTGATTCTGCTCGTGGTTCCGGCAAATGACGAAACGGGCACTCCGGCTGGCGGGACCACAAGCATGCGGCCGACGCAAAAAGCTGGCTCGGATTCTCACCGGCCAACCGCATCCTCGTTTAACAGCGGCTGGCTGTTCTTCCAACTCTAGTCATCGAATTCAACACCCATGGAGATGAAGCAATGTCTACGACAACTAATTCATTAGTAGCAATCGTCAGGAAGCTCGTGGTCCCCGCGGGCATCCTCGCCACGGTTCTGTTTTCGCTTGCGTTCTTTTTCGATCACAGCAAGGCGCACGCCGCTCCATCCGGTCCTATCGACGAGAGCAGCGTGTCTTCGCTGATTGCACTCGATAACGCGGTCGAAGCAGTTGCCTCGCGCGTTACCCCCGCTGTCGTCAACGTGGCGGTAACTTCGCGAGTCTCGGAGGAGGATCAAAACTCCGAGAATGGCGGCCCCGGACCTGGCGGAATCAATCCGCAGGATCTGCCGCCCGGTTTTCGGCAGTTCTTCTTCGGTCCCGGCGGCCCGCAGACGAAGCCGCAGCCCCAGTTTGAACATGGCATCGGCAGTGGCGTGATTCTCACTTCGGACGGATACATCGTAACCAACGATCACGTGGTTGACGGCGCCACGCAGATTCGCGTCACACTCAACGACCGGCGGGTCTTCACGGCCAAGCTGATCGGTGTGGACAAACTCAACGACCTCGCCGTCATTAAAATCGAAGCGCACGACCTGACCAGCGTGCCTTGGGGAGACTCTACAAAGGTGAAGCCCGGCGAGACTGTACTGGCCTTCGGCAATCCCTTCGGCAACTTCCCCTTCACCGTCACGCGCGGCATTATCAGCGGCCTCGATCGCCCGAATCCTTATCGCGACGATCCACGCAAGCCCGGCGCCTTCATCCAGACAGACGCGGCCATCAATCCTGGCAACTCCGGAGGGCCGCTGGTGAATGCGTATGGTGAGGTCATCGGGATCAACACCTTCATCATCTCGGGCAGCGGGTCGTTTGCGGGCGCTGGGTTCGCAATTCCCTCGCAGATCGCCCAGGCCACAGCGCAGGCCATCATCAAGAACGGGAGCGTGCACCACGGCTACCTGGGCATCACCATGAATGACGTGACGCCCGACAACTCCAGCTTCTTCAATTTGCCTGATGCAACAGGCGCCATCGTCAGTCAGGTCACGCCAGACTCGCCTGCGAGCAGCGCCGGCTTAGAGAGCGGCGACGTGCTTCGTGAGATCGACGGCAACAAGATTCCCAACGGCAGCATGCTGCAGGTTGCCGTGAGCGAGTTGACGCCCGGAACCAAAATCGAACTTGGAATTCTGCGCGACGGCAAGCCGCAAACGTTGCACGTCACGGTGGGCGAGGTCCACAATCGGAACGAAGAGGCGAGCAACGATGAGCCGGGCAGCCGGCAACGCGGTCGTCTTGGACTGACTGTAGCCAACCTGACTCCCGATTTGCGCCAGCAATTCAACGTGCCCGATCAGGTGAAGGGCGCGGTCATCGAATCAGTGCGTCCAGGCAGCGCAGCCGAGGATGCGGGGCTGACTCCGGGCGCGGTGATTCTCGGAGTCGACCGTCATCCTGTCGAGGATGCCGACAGCTTCGTCAACCAGCTTCATTCCGCGCCGGCAGATAAAGATGTTCTGCTTCTGGTTTGGGCCAACGGCGGCCAAAGCTACCTTGTCGTTCACCCGAATCAGAATTCGCAAAACGGCGAGTAGCGTTCGGAGAACGACGTTTGCCGAATGATTTTCGGCGAGCCGCGATTCGCATGGCAAGGAGTGACGGCGCTGCGTAGCGCCGTCATTTGTCCCCAACGACAGAGGCTTGTCGTTGGGGATATCAATTTTGCGCGCCGATTTTGCAACAAAGCTTCGACCTTCATCGTCTCCTACAATGCATTGCCTGCAGCAATTGCAAGATCGGCGGGAGAATGCCGGGACCGTTGTCCCAATGCTTCACGGGCAGGTGGCAAGAAGAACCGATTTCGTGGGGCAGAGGTAAAAAGCCGTAGCGGTCGGGCGGCTCGAAAAGTCGGAGTCTGCTTCGGGGGGAGGAGACTTCGATTTAGAGACCTGGGACAACAACGTGCCTCACTCGGGAGTCGGGGGACATACCGGGTGAGGCACTCTGTTTTTGCGAGAGACAGCGGTGCTAGCGGAGTTGGCGGAGTTAGCGGAGCTGACAGTGAACGGTGGACAGAGAACGGAGAACAGGGACCAAGGGAACAGAGAACAGGGAACGCAAACAGCGCGTTTAGGATGGGGCACCCTATTTCTTGTGCCAGATGAATGCCGCGCTTTAGTCGGAGGCCATGAGTTCGCCGGAGAGGATGGGGCCGGTGCGCGGGAGCTGGCCGTGCGACGCAGCACCGCGCGTACGCCTGATTCGCTCAAATTCGCAGCGAGTTTGAACTGCAGTTTACAGTTCGCGAATCGCGGTCACGGGGTTCCGGCGCATCGCTCGATGTGCGGGAAAGTAGCATGCCAGCAACGACATTGCTCCCAAAAGCATGACCACGGAAGCAACGGTGACTGGATCGTTGGCGCCGATTCCGTACAACAGCCGGGCGATAAGACGTGTCAGTCCCAACGCAAACGCCAATCCCAGCGCCAGCCCGATGCCTGTGAGCCACAACCCCTGCGACAGCACGAGTCGCAGCACGTCCACACGTGATGCACCTAAGGCCATTCGTATTCCGATCTCGTGAGTTCGCATTTGGGTTCGATAGGCCACGACTCCGTAGATCCCCGTTACTGCAAGAACCAGCCCGATCAGCGCGAACATTCCCGCCAGGGCGCTCTGTATAACAGCGAAGCTGCTCGCCATCTGGGTACTCGCCCGCATGGGACGAACATCGAACACCGGCAGCCGCGCATCGATTTCGTGGATGGCATTTTCTACCGCCGGAGTGAGGTCGGCCGGATTTCCTTCGGTTTTCACCTGCACCATTGTCTCGAACCCCGGGTGCTGGAAATAGCTTATAAAGACCATAGGCTCCGGGGC
>Ga0265339_10003284_pt1 | contig 11322 bp, 10 predicted proteins | sample 4CB219metaG_FD_202085 | JGI IMG/M metagenome (GOLD analysis project Ga0265339, IMG submission 202085) | Rhizosphere microbial communities from Carex aquatilis grown in University of Washington, Seatle, WA, United States - 4-CB2-19 metaG | ecosystem: Host-associated > Plants > Roots >...
TGCAAAGTCTTCAATCTTCGGCAGTTAGCAGCAAAGTATTGACTCCAATTGACTTAGAAGCGAAATCGCGACGTCGAGCACGACCGACGTCTAATAATCGTGACAAGAGGTCGTGCTTAGGTCAAGTGCAAACCAGAAAGGAATGGAAAAAGAAATAAAGGGAGAAGAACCGCGGCCGTAGTTTTCGTTGGAGAGAAATCGGGGCAGTTCCGTGTGTCCCCTTTTTTCCCCCACTGGGTACAGGACGGAACTTCTTGCTCACCCAGTGAACAAACGCGCATTTCTGAGTTCCAGAATACCGTCCGGGACAGACCGCGCAGGTCTGCCTGCGCACGTTGGCATCTCCTCCAATTGTCATTTTCTTGTAAGCAATGAGTCACGAAGATATCTGTTCCACGCGGTGAAATCCGTTGTCTTAGTTGATGTGAGGGCCGACGGAGGGCCAACGTAAACTCGCGAACCGGGAACTAGAGACCATGGACACACTCACGATTGGCTACGGAACTCGCGATAGGAGCAGGCATTCGAAGCCCCTCGCGGAGCCGAAGGGGAGAAATCTGGGCGCTATAATCGACCCCATGTCCCTGGAACACCTTGCGGACGAGGAGTTGGTGGCCCGGTCTCGCAGCGCGTCCGAGGTTGGTGAGCGAGAGCAGTACGTTAACGAGTTATTTCGAAGGAACTATTCTCGAGTCGCCCGCTGGTGCCTTCGTTTCACAGCCGACCGTGAGTCAGCCGCCGACCTCGCGCAGGAAATCTTTGCCAAGGTGTACCAGAACCTGTCTTCTTTTCAAGGGCAATCCAAGTTCACGACCTGGCTCTTCGTGATTGCGCGGAATCATTGCCTGAATGCGGTACGCTCCAACGTGCGGCAGGCTACGGAACTGAGCGCCGACGATGGCGATGAGCTCCTGTTGGAGATCCCCGATGGCGCCCCGGATGCGTATGCACTTGCGGAACGCGCGGCGTCAGCAAAAATGGTGCGGACGCTGCTCAATGACGCACTGGATGAGACGGAAAAGATAGTCTTCTCGCTCCACTACGGCGACGATGTGCCGCTGGACACGATTACCCGCCTGCTTGGGTTGGAAAACCAGAGTGGCGCAAAGGCTCATATCGTAAGCGCCAAGCGTAAACTGGCCCGCTTGGTGCAGCAGTGGAAAGCTCGCGGTCAGTACAGGGAAGTTCTGTGAGGCGCGCCATGTCAGACCGTGACATTTTGAAAGCAGCAATGGAATCAACCCCGGAATGCTTGACCGCCGAGCAACTGGAATCGCTTCTTGATGGGAAGCATAGCCACCCGCATCTGGCCCAGTGCGCACGTTGCCAGGCGGAGTTGGCGATGCTCAAGTCTTTCGAGGCAGGCGCACCGCTTCCGGACGAAGGAGCGGCTGTGGCTTGGATCAGCGCACATCTGGATCGCGAGTTAGAAGCAATCAAGAATCCGGCTCGTGGGCGGCTCTCTCGGCCCGCGAGCCAGAGTTCAGAGCCACGGGAATCATGGCTAGCGCGGGCCTTCGGACTCGGGGGCATGCGCTGGATCCTGCCAGTTGCAGGTCTGACCGCGGTTGCGATCGCGGGGGCGATCATGCTGCGGCCGGAGAAGGCCCCCGACTTGCAAGCTAATGCCGGCGGGCAGGCGGCAATCTATCGTTCGCTGGAGATCCAGGCCGTGAGCCCCGTAGGTGACTTACAACAGGTCCCGCGCGAGTTGCAGTGGCACGCGGTCCCTGGGGCAACTGCCTACAAAGTGGTGGTGATGGAGATTGATCACTCAGTGTTATGGACTTCCGAAACGAAAGAGACCCTGGCAGGGATTCCGCCTTTGGTAGGTTCGAAGCTGTTGCCGGGTAAGCCGATCTTGTGGCAGGTCACGGCGCTGGACGCTCAGGGTCGGGTTCTCGGTTCCTCCCAGGTTGAAAAGTTCATTTCTCTGAGCAATTCGTCTCAATAATTTTTGGCTGTCCGCGGAATAGAGGCACATCATGTCCAATGCTAGAGCTTTTCGCGCTTTCAATCTGATTCTTCGTATTTCATTCTGCTTATTGTCGGTAGTTGCACCTGGCTATGTGCTGGCGGTGGACCCGCCATTTGCCGGCGTTGAACTGACGATCCCGGATGAAACCGTGCCTCCCGGAGGCATGTTGCAACTGAAGGTTAAGATCACCGAGCCCAAGCCGATTTCGAAGGGGGGCCAAAGGACCCAGTTCGCGTCGAAGGCGCTGGGTCCGATTCAGGGAATCGCACTTTTCAGTCCCGCGGGAGACGCCAGCGGCACGGCCGTTCTCTCTAAGAGCTCAGCAAGTTTCTCCCTGAGTTCACCGTTGTTTACGATGGGGACCAACATTGACTATCCAATTCTGACGATTGCAATGCCTGTAAAGACGACGGCGGCTGTCGGACAAACTGCGAACCTCATTTTGGATCCGAGCCTCTCGCAGTGGGTAGATCCTACCGGGCAAGATTATCCCGCGGTGCTGACCAACGGGATCCTGACTGTCGGCGGCACACTGTCGATCTCGAACATTGTGCCCGGCGGCGGCGTAGTGCAGGCCGGCACAAAGATCGCGATCCTGGGAATCGGTTTTCAGCCCGACGCCGTGGTACAGGTGAACGAGGCGATTCTCGCGACCCAGACCTACGTGAGTCCCAACGAGATTGATGTAACCCTCGCTGCCGATGCGAACATGACGTCGCGTCGCATTCGGGTCATCAACAAATCTACCAATGAGAAGGCGACGTACTACTCCTACCAACGGACAACAGCCACCGGCAAGAGCAAGCATCCGCTCATAGCCTCGACCGTGCCGCTGTTTGCTCAGAGCACGTGGAGTGTTGCATATTTCAGGCCCGTGCTGAATGCCTCCCAATTCACTGGATTGGCGCTCGAGAACCCGACGACGGCGCCCGTCAAGGTTGTAATGCAGCTCTTTGCTGCCAATGGAGCCTTGCTGAAGAGTCACAATCTTAAACTTCAGCCCAACAAGCGATTCACGCGCGATCTCGCGGAATTGTTCGTCGGTGTTGTCCCAGGAACAGGAACGAGTCTGAAAGTGACGGCCGCCGTACCTATTCCGATGTTGGGTCTGCTGGGAGATGATGTCCTAGGGACGGTCGATCCCGTGGCTCCGTCGCCCAATCCGTAGTGCCAGCCACAAACCGCAGCTAAGCACGAATGCTGCGATGGCAATTCCGGCGACTACAGCGTTCCACGAAACAAATGTGGGAAGGGTAGCAAGGCCATCACCGTTCAGCACAAAGCCTGCCCAGTGAGCGGGCGCTTCGAGATCTGTTTTCGAATGCAGGAACTTTAGCTTGGCCGAGCGTAGTGCTTCCGCTTTGGATTGCCCCTGTTGCAGCGCGAAGTAGTAGAACTGTTTCATGAATTCACTAGTCGGCTGATCGGATACGCGCCAGAGCGTTGTCAATGCCGACCGGGATCCCGCGAAGAGCAGTGCGCGACTAAAGGCCTGCACTCCCTCACCTCGAATCATTTTTCCGCGTTCTGTATCGCACGCCGACAGCGTGGCCAGATCGACGCCGTTCAGGTCCATATCGTAGAGTTCGCGCAAGAAGAGGTAGTCCGCCAGTCCGCTCGAGGTTTCAGGCGAAAACAGTATCCGGGAATTCTCTGGGACGTCGGCATCCGCGAATGCGTGAGTGCTCACGTGCAAGATCGGTGCACTCTTGGCTTTGCCCGCCATGAAAGCGCTCTTTACGTCGGCGGCACCCAGAAACAATTCGGCTCCCCCGCGCGCCAGCCTTGAAACACTTTGAATTTCTTTCGCGGAAAACGGCAACGCCAGCAATCCAGGCGATGCATCAAAATTTTCGGCAGTCGCCAATTGCGCATGTAGAGCGGGATTCCCGAAGGCCACCAATTCAGTCTTCCACGGAAAGCGCAGGCCCTTCTCCGGTAAGGGAACTCGCCGCAACAGTGCAGCGGTGGGCAGGTACGAAATATCGAATCGCTCGATGAGCAACGTGCCGGCACCATCCCCCGAAGGGGCGAGATCGAAGGGTATGTAACTGAGCCAACCGTCGGGCACGATTACCGCGTGGCGCACGCTCGCAGGCACAGACAGCCGGGCAGGAATAAGACGGGCGAGAATGTCGGTGTGCTGGCGCCAGTCCAACTGCAGGTTGTTGGGAAGTTCGCGTACAAAACCCAGCGCACTCTGCAACTCAGATGCTGAAAGCTGCGTCTGCTCTACTCCATAGGAATCGTGCGTGCACCAGATCGTCGCAAGCCGGCCACCGGAGACCCAAAATTCCATCAGAATCGTAGAAGGTGAGAGGTAGTTCCGGATCTCGTCCAGTCCGAGGGGCTTGGGCGCGGCGGATTCAGGCCCCGGCGTGATGGACACCACGCGGTCTTGGAACGTTCGAGCCCGGCTGCGTTCCAGAAAGGAGAATGCCTCCTTAATGTCTCCCTTCTTCAGCAGCAAAGCGATCAAAGCATCGTAAACATCCCGTTTGTCAGCCAGGAATTCGGCGCGCAGTGCAGAGAGCTGAAGCTGGGTTCGAGTTGTTTCGATGACCGAAATCGCTGTGCGGTACTGAACTTCTGCCTGGGCCGGTTGCTCCGCAAGTTCTTCGGCTTGGCCGATTCCGTAGAGAGCTTTCCATTCTTCTTCGGCTGTGCCCAGTTTGCGAGCGTCGGCGAGCGCGCTCTGAAACTCGGCTTGCCCATTCTTCGCATCCTTCATTCGCAGCAGAGCCTCTCCGAGGTAGAGGTGCGACTGCATTTCCTCGCGCTGGTTATGGGCTTTCTCGGCAAGCCCAAGCGAACGTTGGAAGAATTGTTGCGCTCGGTGCAGATCGCCGCGGTCGAGAGCGTGAACAATCCCAATATTTTTCAGCGTGCTGATCTCTCCGTCAGAGTCATGTTGTCGTGAATACAAACCCAGAGCGGCCCGATAGCTGTCGAGCGCTTTCCAGGGATCGCCCAACCGTCGATACAATACTCCGAGGTTGGTCAGCATGTGCGCCCGATCGCTTATGGTCAGACCCTTCGAAGTTTCGATCTCCTTATAGATCTGAAGAGCATTCTGATACCGGCCCAGACGTTGGTACAGAGTGGCCTGGTTGATCTTTGTGATCTCCCGCCAATATTCACTCCACTTTTCAGATGAGTGGTCCTCAACAATCTGCCGAGCCTGCTCGTAAGAATGAAGAGCTTCCAGATAATTTCCCGGGAAGTAGTAGGCATTGCCCAGATTGTTGAGTGTTCGTACCTCGGCCTTGAAGTCGCCGACGCTCTTGGTGAGAGTAAGTGCTTGGCGAAGGCTGGCCTGAGCCGCGGGATACCGGCCCAGTTCTCCTTCCGCAATCGCTCGGCTATTGAGAGCGGCCGACTCGCCGTTGGCGTTACCCAACTTGTGGTAAACATCATTCGCCTGCTGCGCAAATTCGAACGCCTTTTTGTAATCGCCGTCTGAAGCGGAGACATTGCTCAGGCCGTTCAGAACGTCGCCAAGCTGGAGAGAGGCTTGGTCCATCCGCAGTGTCTTCAATATTGACTCATAGATCTCGCGGGCCCCACGCAGATTTCCTTGATCCTGCAGCACATCGGCCTGCCGGATCTTGTCATCCACCGGGCTTTTCGATGCAGTCTGGGCGCAAACGAGACCTGCGGAGGCAAACCAGATAGCGCCGTGGATCAGGACAAATCGGAGCGGAAGCATCTGTGCGGATTGTAGCCACTCTAGAGAGTCTCGTCATTGAGCATAAACATTTCTGTTCCGGATGCGCTCACTTTGTTGTCTTAGCCAGTGATGGGTATCTCCCAGGAGGAAAATATGAATAAGAAAATTCGGTTTGCAGGAGTGGCAGCACTTTTGGTCATGGCAATCATGGCCTCGGCGAGTCAGGCTTTGGCGCAACAGGTACGGTTGAGTGCACGGAAGAACAAAGTAATCAACGGAATCGAAGCCGAACTGCGCGGAGATTATCGGGAGAAAGGGAGCCCGATCCGCCTTAACGCGGAACTGGACAACATCAATCTCCCGGTCGGCACGCCGGTCGCGTTCTGCGTGCTCCAAAACGGCGTCGCCAGCCAGATTGGCGTAGGCAAAGTTGCTCTCATCGGAGGGATACCTGTTGCCGAGATTGAACTTTCGGCCAGCGACGGTGCTGTGGTTCCCAACCTAAACGCGGGCGACGTTCTGCAAGCGCGACAACGAAAGCTGGCTCCGTTCAAGACCAGTCCGACTTGTGGAACCTCACTGCTGCTTTCTGCCGCTTTTCAGTAACCGACCGGACTGGGGAGAGCCTAGCTCTCTCCAGTCCCCGCGCGGCCTGACTCCAGCCTGCGTTGCGATGGAGGCCATGTTCGCGCACTCCTATGGCATTTGCCACGTGAAGAGCGGCGAAGTGGATGAGCAGGGCAAGGCGTCACGCGTGGATCTGGCGCAGACGTTCTCCATTCTCAAGAAGCATGGGTACCGGGGATATTGCTCGATTGAATATGACGCGCCCCGGGATCCGTATGCGGCGACGGCGGAGCTGGTGGCGGAGACGGTGAAGTATCTGTCGTGAGGGATGGGGACGGGACAGGCCCATGGATGCAATCTGAGTCCCCCACCCTTTCCTTCAGAGGCTAAAGCCGTCGACTATTGTGGCGGAGTGAACGCAGCGGTGAACCGCTGCGCCACCCAAAGGCGCGTTAATCAGAGCGATACGCGGGTGTCTGTGGGATCCGCCGGGCCAGACGGTTATCTGGTCCGGCGGCGAAGCGAAAGGGGGATGCCGTAGCCGGATTCCCCCCTTGCTCTCCTTAGAACAGGGGCTTGATCTGTTCGTAGATATGGCTCAGGCCCTGGTCCACGGACGGCTTCGGCGGTGGCGGTGGCGCACCGAGCATGGTCGGATCGGAATGGCAATCGAAACAATTCGACCCTTGCTGGTAGGTCTCCATGGTGGTGTTACTCATGCGGGCGTTGCCAACCTGGAACCCAGTGCTGGGAGGACCACCAAATGCGATCCAGGTTGCGCCGGTCATGAAGTAGTTGCCGCGAAGGTCGCCGCTCGACAGGCTGCTGAGGACATGGTTGTTCATGGAGATGACCTCGGTGTTATGGGGCGCATCGGTACCATCGGTGCCCCACGGCTCGGAACGCATGGTGTTGCTGGGACTGATGGTGAATGATCCGCTGGATTGAATCGCGTTCGTCGGCGGGCCCACGAAAAACATGTGCTGCTGATTGAACGTCAAGCCGGCACCGCTGGCCGAGAATAGCCAGGTCCCGGATGTCGGCTGGGTGACTTTCGTCGACCCACCGCTTGAGTTCGTGTAGGTGTAGTCGCCGAGCGGCGTGTTCTCCTCATGTTCGAACGTGGCCCACACCAGTTCGGGATGGGTGTTGGTACTGCCGACAACATGCAAGCCAACCAGCGCTAGTTCGACCGTTTGCTGGCCATTCTCGGTCCAGGTATTGGGATTAGTCGTGTCGTAGGTGGGCACGGTTGCCGTCATCCTGATGTAGTCGCCGGGATCGGGCACCTTGCTCGCCAGCACCCAGGAAGACTTCACCTCGATGGCCAGCGCGCTGGGATCGGGGAATGGAGGATTGGGCCTTCCATTCGCCGTCGCAAAGGCGATCACATTGTTCAAGTCTCCCGAGGCCAGTGGGAATTGAGAGGCAGTGATCGCGCCCTTCTTTTGTCCGGTAAGAAAATACGCGTAGACGTCGTTCACCATGGTCGCGTAATAGACCAGTGAACCCGTCTGCGATTCCAGGACGCCGCTGTCGCCCGCCTGCCCTTGTTCGACGGTGATCACACTTAAAGTGGGATCGATGAAGAAGGTGATCTTGTCGAGCATAAATTTCTGGGCAATGAGCGATTCCCTTTTCTTTCTTGCGTCACGCTTTTCGGGCGACTGGGAGATCTGGAACTGAACCACGGCTCCCGCCTTGTCGAGCAGGACTAGCTTTCCGCGGTCGTCCAACCGGGCGTGGGCGATCTCGACCTGTTTGCCAGCCTGGTCCCGCACGATGGGCGGGCCTTTCGGTGGCGTGCGATCCACTTCAATCAGGCGGCCTGCGGTGTCCATGATGACCGGCATGCCGTGCGATCCGACCTGCGCGGCGCGCAGCGGGAATTTCGAAAGCAGTCCCGCGCTGTGCTGGATCAGAGTGCGATCGCCGTTTGCATCCGGCGGCGAAACATCAAAGAAGGCGGACGAATTAAGGATGAGTCCGCCACCGCCTCCGTAACTGGCGGGGGCCGGAGACGTCAGCCAGAGAAACATCCGTTCGGACCAGGAATAGAAATCACAATCCGGATTGAGGAACGTAAGGCTATCCGCCGGATCGACGACGCCGTTGGCGGTGATGGACCCCGAATGGAACCAGGTGGCAACCGTCGTCTTCGGAAGCGGGCAGGCATCCTGCGCGTCGGTTGGCACGGGCGGTTTCGGGCCCGGGCAGGCCGTGATCGTCAACACTCCCAGCAGAGTTGCGGTGACCAGGACACCCCGCAGCACACCGTTACATCTCTTCAGTGATTCACGAATCGACGTTGACTCTCGCATCGTCTCTCTCCTTTTTCTCCTCGCGTGTTGAATGAGGCCGTGGGGTCTCACGCCTGCTCATCGCGTGAATATGTATGAGGGCCCGGAACTGCGAGAATTCGAAGCATCAACGGGAAATACTTACGGGAAGAGAGGAAGAGTCTCGCGTACTGAGACTAAGAACGAATTGTGGGGAGTTTTCCCTTCAAAGGGTGCGGTTCACTCGAAAAGAGGGTCTGCTATCAAGTTGCTGGGGCCGCGCCCGGAGCGCGTGCGAGGTGACCAGGGATGCAAACAACAGCAAACCGGAGACCAGGCTGCTATTTTCAAGGGATTAGAAACTATGGCGGAGAGAGTGGGATTCGAACCCACGTTAGAGTTTCCCCTAAACACGCTTTCCAAGCGTGCGCCTTCAGCCACTCGGCCATCTCTCCGGCGCCACGTGAAGCGGCTTCTTCAATTCTAGCAGCAGGCGGCTCGCGGAGTTTTCTCGCCAGAGCCGGCGGCCAGTCTGAGATTGGAAAACCGGGAAACGCGAACTAGCTTTCCTCAGCTTTGTGCAACTGCTGGGCGAGGTAGTTCTCGTAGGTCATTTCTTTGATCGCGTGCATCTGGCCTTCCAGCCAGTCGATGTGATGCTCTTCATCCTTCAGGATTTTCTCCATCAGATCGCGAGAACCGTTATCACCGACCGCCACCGCCGTCTTGATTCCGTCGTTCAGGCGCTTCACGGCCGTGTACTCAAGCTCCAGATCGTTCTTCAGCTGGTCTTTGAGGGTCTGGCCAATATTGATCTTGAAGTAGTCGGTCATGTTGGGCGCGCCGTCGAGGTACAGAATGCGCTCCATCAGGATCTCCGCATGCTGCATCTCCTCAATCGATTCCTTGCGGATCTGCTTGGCCATCCGCTCGTAGCCCCAGTTCTCGCACATCTCGGCGTGCAGGAAGTACTGGTTGATAGCGGTCAGCTCGGCTTTCAGCACCTCGTTCAAAATCGCAATAACTTTCGGGTCGCCTTTCATCGTTTACCTCTCGGAGTTGCTTATGGAAATCGGAAAATAAAGGGCCGGACCGAGTCCCTACCGAAGCAATTCGGCAAAGGATCGGCTGCGACTGAGAATTGTACTAGAAGAAACGAATCAGGAGTGTGATCCCGAGGCGGCAGCTGCGGCGTTCGGGGCTGGTTCGGATGGGTTCGCGTTGGCGGCTTCTGGCGCGTGTCCGTTCGCGGGCACCACTGGCTTGGCCATGGTCTCCTTATCGACGACGCGATGGTTCAGACAGTAGAGAGCCAGTTCCAGCCGGTCGGCAACGCCAAGCTTGTCATAGACCTTGCGTAGATAGTTCTTTACAACCTGCTCGGTGGTGCCTACGCGGAGTGCGATTTCTTTGTTCTTCATGCCCTGCGTCACGCAGGAAACGATCAAGGACTCTTTCGGGGTCAGCTGCACTTTTGGTCGCGATCCAGTGGGACGCGCGCCTTGCGTGCGGAAAGCTTCCAGCACCCATGCCACGGACCGTGGCTCAAGCCAAGGCTCGCCTTGCGCTACCTTGCGCAGGCATTCCACCAGCATTTCCGGCTCAACTTCCTTGGAAACGACAGCGTGGGCGCCGCGGCGGAACAGCTCGAGCGTCATCTCCTGGTCAGGTTCCTGCAACACAACCACCAAGCGGCAACTTGCGCTTTGCCGGAGCAAGTCGGAAATCGTATCGGGCGGATTCGCTGTAAGCGCCGCCTCAAAAATCACAATGTCGGAGGAAAACTTCTGGATGGCGGAAATGGTCTGTGCCAGGCTCTCTGCCTGTCCAACGACGCGAATGTCGTCTTCGAGCGCGAAGATCTTGCGCAGTCCGGCGCGGAAAATGGCTTGCGTATCCGCGACAATGACGCGGATGGTGCCCTTGCCATCTTCCGGCAGAAAGACTTCGCCGGGCTCAACGCTCATCGGGGTGCTTCCCATCCGTCCTCTTTTGCGCCCTACCTGCGCTCGAATCTGTATTCGTCGATCACCACGCCGACTCCTCGCCGGCCACCATCTTCTTCAAAACTGCGCACGACTCGTCCGCGGCAATCCACCTGGACATCCGCCTCGGCTCCCACCACATTGGCAGGAAGGGAAATCGTGAAGTCCACTGCCGATCCAACTGGAACATCGGCATCCATGCGGAACAGAACACCATTAGCGGAAATGTTTTCGGTTTCGATCGTCTTTCCGCTTGCTCCCGACTTCAGTGCCACCGGGAGCTTGATGGGAAAGCGCGCCGCGCCCTGCACGTCCGCATAACCCTTGCGGCTTTTGTGTTCAGCAATCGGTTCTTTGCCGGCTTCAGACACGATTCAGACGACCTTCCTTCCAATTCCTGCTGGGCATTTGGCGAAGCGCCTTATGCACCATTTCAGGCCGAGATTACACCCCGGTATCCACGATGCAAAGGTTACGTAAGTCATGAAACAAGTGGGGAGAAGTGCCCGTGGTACAGGGACTTAGGGGCAGGGGGCGGATGTTGGGGGCCAGGTCCCACTGACAGGGCCAGCCCAACCGCCACTGCAACTGTGGAAATCACTGGCGGTGCACAGCCATCAGTCTGCGCACCAAAAAACCCAGTTACGGATTGCCCGGAACTGAGGGCTGCCGCTGACGCTACCTCAAAACTTTGTCACTTCCGTGAAGTTGAATTCGTTCACCTTCATTGGCGGCACCACCATGTCAAACGATTCTTCTCCACAGGCTCGCACCGGTGTCCCCGTGGCTTCGACGTTCGAAAGCATGGCGATCAAGCTCTGATTGAACCGGAAATTTCGCAGG
>Ga0265339_10003285_pt1 | contig 11321 bp, 9 predicted proteins | sample 4CB219metaG_FD_202085 | JGI IMG/M metagenome (GOLD analysis project Ga0265339, IMG submission 202085) | Rhizosphere microbial communities from Carex aquatilis grown in University of Washington, Seatle, WA, United States - 4-CB2-19 metaG | ecosystem: Host-associated > Plants > Roots > Rhizosphere...
CAGTCTTGTCGAGGGTCAAAACCTCAAGCTCTGTGAGTGTCTTGAGATGGACGAGACCAGCGTCGGTCACGCTCGTACCGCTGAGGCTTAGCCCTCGCAGATTGCTCAGGCTTTCCAAATGAACCAGGCCAGCGTCTGTCACGTGAGTACGGGAAAGGTCCAACATGTTTAGCTGAGCCAAACCCGAAAGATGAACCAGGCCAGCGTCGGTAATGCTCGTATCGCCAAGACTCAACCACTCAAGCCGATCCAATCCGCGAAGCTGAACCAAACCGGTGTCGGTCACGTTTGTACCTTGAACCATCAACCACTTCAGCCGGTCCATCCCAATGATACGACTCAAGCCAGCGTCGCAACCCAGTGTGCCGCGAAGTTCCACAACAACCACGCTCGAAAAGAAGTCGTCGCCCAGCAATTTCCGGAGCCATGCGGCCCCAGGCGGCTTCTTCTTGCCCGCCTGTTGCCAGTCGTAATGGACCCTCCCAGTCGTCGCAATCTCCGTCACCGCGGACCGCTCCCTGGCCTTGCGATCCAACTTCCATTTGAGCCAGCCACATGGCACGGCAACAACCACAACCAACACAAACAGCATGCGCAGCCGAAACTGAAGCCAGGTTCGCCTGGGCGTCAGAAGTGAAACGAGCTTGGCGGTGGTTCTACCCATGCGACCATCGTACCGCCTGGGGCCGAAAAACGGCAATCGACGTTGGCGGTACCGATCGTCCGTTTGCCGCTATGTCCACGTGGGCCAGCCGTACTCCCGTCGATGAATGCGGTCCGGAACGGCACCTTTGCGTCGTTCATCTTCCAGCGGCGACCGCTTCGTTGCGTAGCTGCTCGGCGGTGAATCGGTTAGAATCTCGCCGGGAACTGTTCTCTCACGGAGGAGAATTGCAACGTGACGACTCTTAGCCAAAACCAAGAAGTGCGTCCCACGGCGGGCTCTTCCGTGCCCAAATGGTGGACCCGATCAAGTTCCGCGGCGTTGGCCGCAATCGTTGTCGCGAACATCCTACTCGATTTCTCGGCTGTTCCGGTGATGGACGGAACGGCAATGACGGGATTGGTGATCGGCCACTTGCTGGCGCAACTGTTTCTGATGGGCCTTTGGCTGGCGTTAGGCGGCCTGCATTTCATTATCAGGTTTGCCGTCGTGACCCTCGTCACGTTGGCAGGAGTGCTTGCGGCATTCAGTGGAGAACTCGAACGTTCATCTAGTGAGCTGTGGGAAATCGTCGTGATCGGCGGAATGATCGTGACGGGCACTAATACCATCGTCGTTCCGTTTCGCTGGTTGCTCGGCTGGCGCATCGACTTTGACAGAGCTTATCACGCCACGCCGAGCTACGGCTCAATGCAGATAGGGCTCATCCACGTGCTCGGCATGACGACTGCCGTCGCACTGCCATTTGGGCTGTTTCATTTCTTCCCCGAGAGCACTAACGGCGAGACGAAGCTCATCCCGCTCACGTTCGGCGCCACTGGGTTGCTTGGCTCATTTCCAGTCGCAATGCTTGTGATGGCGGCGAGGCGGCAGTGGGTATGGGGATTGATCGCAGTGGTGGTGCTTCCATCGGCGAGTTACGTCGAATCCGTGACGATTGGTGAGACTATCGGTGACGGTCGCGCATTGATGTGGTTTGCCAATGCCGGAATCGCGGTAACCATCTTGTTCAATCTGGGTGTGCTCCGGCTAGTGGGACTGCGGTTGTTTTCGGTGAAGGCCCCCGAACCGCCGGCGACGGAAACCGGAATGGATGTCGCCAATCCTCGCCGTTGGACACCCCTCCGTGTGCGACCAGCATTCTTGATCGCCTTCGTAATTTGCGTCGGTATGGTGGCTTTTCGCCCGCGGCTGTGCAGCCAAATCGAGGCATGGTTCGAACGCGAACGAGGCGGAATTCCAAGCCTGTCCATTCTAGGTTCAGCGCCGATCACCAGCGGTAGCGCTTCTGCGGTTCCGCCGCCCTCGACCGAAGGCAAGGTTGTGGCAGCACTGTTCTCGCCGGCGACGGAAAGCGACGCGGAAAGCCATTACATCGTCAGAGTGACCATGAACCAAGGCGATCCGAATGGGAGCGTCGAAAAGGGCACGATTAAGGTCCTGGCCGATCCGAGGGTCATCGTCGTCGAGAATCAGGAGGCGATTTCAAACCTAGGTGGAAAAACCAAAATCGGCGACCAAGACGTTTCCTATGGGCAATATCTGAGGGTTCGCGCGATTCGGATGGGCAAGGACGCCGTAGCCGTCACCGGTGTGATCGAGGTCTCGGCAATCGGCACGCCAGTGCAGAATGTTCTAGAACGTGAAGCCAGGTCCATCTATTTTGCGAGAACTGTCAAACTCGCCGAGACGAATCGCCTTCGCACGGCGAATTGGGCCCAAGGTAGGGTCTGGCTGGAGCTTCGCGTTGATGAGGTAGAACCGATGGCCCCGGCCGAAGTGGCAAAAGAGTGAGACGCCAGGGTGACTCACCTGCCAGAAAACCTTGACGAGCCGGTCCATCAGGTTCCAGAATCGGCGATGGGCCGGTGAATCACCAAGCACCCTGTGCCGTTCCGCGGACCATGCAACGGCGTCGCGGTGAAGAGTGATGCAGCGATCCCGCAGCCAGGCCACATCGCCGGGAAGCAAGTGTCCATCGACAGGCGGCATGCCGATGCGCTCCAATAGGTCCCCACCCACGCCGCCCGGCTCGAAGTCCACGAGCGTGGTAGCCCCAACGTCAAAAGAAAACCCACGCCGCCGGAAGTAGCCGGCGCAGCCACCTGGCTGAAGGGCTTAAAGTTCCGATATCGTACGAAGACTTCACCGGTGCGCCGGAGCCTCGCTTGATCGACCTCAAGCACATCAATGTCGCGAGGGCTCGGACACCTGTCCGGGTCGATCCGTACACCATCGACGTTGAACGTGCAGTTGTGGCAAGAGCACTTGAAAACGCTTTTGGCCGCAATGAATTCGAGCGGGCCACCGGATGGACAAGTCGTGCTAAGGCACGCAACGCCGCCCAAGGCAGTTTTCCGCAGGTAGACGGCGCCGAGCACACCCTTTGGGTATGGGTTCCAGACGTCCCCGCGACCGTCAATAACCTGGAAAAACCTCGGCGTTCCATCGTCGGCCAAGGCGTCAAGCGTGGCCACGCGGATGAAGCCGCCATTGTAGGGCTGACGCAATACAGGGTCGAAAACGACAACCACGCCGGCAGCGACAGGAACAACGCTGGCAACCCCACCCACCAAGATCGCTGTTAGCTTTTTCATGAAGGCACGGCGTTCACCGTCACGCGTTACTGGCAGGTCCCCTCCAGCGGCCTTGTTCAAATGCTGTTTCATTTCCGCATTCTACCACGTCCTTTAGACGTGACCCAACGCATTGGATTACCAAGGCAACCAGTGCCCGAACACAATCCTTGAATCAAACAAGATTGGCTGGTTCGTGCCTTTCGCCGGCGGCTACAATTACCGGAATGCTCTCCACACACGCGATGCTGTTGGCTCTCGCGATCGCCGGCGACCCCACACCGGCCGTCTCTCGCCAGCAGCCGGCCGTCGAGCACGTAATGGTCTACCACGAGCCGGGCCGTTTCGGCGGCTGGCCGGCGAATCATGGTATCTGGTCGTGGGACGACGAGATCCTGGTGGGTTTCAGCGCCGGCTACCATAAGGAACTCGGGCCCACACGACACAACATCGACCACGACAAGCCGGAGGAGCACCTGCTTGCCCGCAGTCTTGATGGCGGCCGGACCTGGGCCATCGAGAACCCCGCCAAGCATGGCGTGCTGATCGGCACGGCCGGGATGCGCCACGGGACCGTTCCACCTGGCTTTGCTGAACCGGAGCCGGTGGATTGCGCTGGCGGCATTGATTTCACTCACGCCGGCTTTGCCATGACCTGCCGGATGGCCGGCACCGACACGGGCGTTTCGCGGTTCTATTATTCCTACGACCGCTGCCATACCTGGAAGGGGCCGTTTCGGTTGCCCCTCTTTGGACAGTCAGGGATTGCCGCGCGCACCGATTACATCGTCAATGGGCCACGGGAGTGCATGCTCTTCCTTACCGCCTCGAAGCGCAACCAGCGTGAGGGACGACCCATTTGCGTTCGCACGGCGGATGGCGGGAAGACGTGGGGATTCGTTTCGTACATCGGGGCTGAACCGGTCGGCTACGCGATCATGCCCTCGACCGCTAGACTATCGCCCGGCCATCTTTTGACCACCGTCCGCCGCTTCGAGGATCAGCCCAAGCGAAACTGGATTGACGCCTGGACTTCGGCCGACGAGGGCCAATCCTGGTCGCTGCTCGACGTGCCCGTTTCTGACACCGGCGAAGGCAACCCACCACACCTGATTCGACTGAACGACGGACGACTTTGCCTGACGTACGGAATCCGTGCCAAACCGTTCGGTGTCTTCGCCCGGCTCAGCGGCGATGCAGGCCAGACCTGGAGCGAGCCAATCACGCTTCGCAACGACGGAGGTGGCCGAGACATCGGTTACCCTCGTAGCGTGCAGCGGAACGATGGAAAAGTGGTGACCGTTTACTACTTCTGGGACGAAGCCACGGGACCAGAACGCTACATCGCCGCGAGTATTTGGGACCCCGACGAGTCGTAGGCTCCGTACAAACCAACGTGCCGATGTCATTATCTTCTTCCCCGAGCACGGCGTGGTTGGTCGTCATCTTGCTGATGCCCGTCGCGCTCCTGAACTCGTCGTCAGCCGGACAAGGATGACTTCGAATTCAATTTCAATTGCACGACGATCTGAAGACCGAGACATCATGTCCGAATACTGGCGCTCCGATGGCCGATCATGTCGTGGTCGATGCACTCCATGGTCCACGATCACTCTCGACCACCAGCACGGCCGGCGGGTACTCACGATGCGAGTCGATGGCCAGGAGCCTGGTCCCACACTCCGCCGCTCTGGTCCTGCCGGTCATGGATCTCGGGGCTCAGGCCGGCCGCCGACAGGGTCTTCGCTGGTGGTCACCTACGGGCTCATATTGGTCGCGGTGATCAGGCTCGCTACGAGGCCCAGGGAAAGGCTGCTGTTGAAGACGGCCTGTGGAAGGAGGCGATCGCAGAAGTGGCGGCAGACGCGAAGCGAGGGCCTCCAGCATTGAACATGCAAGCTCCGTCGATGGTTTTTCGGGGTTGGATGTCCGCTACTGGATATTCAACCAGCGCCGATTGGTGCCGCAAGAGTGCCTCCATGTTGCACTACTTGGTACAATATGGATGTCACACCATGCAACATGCCTCGCGAATCGAAAGGCGGGAGGAATAAGAACTTGCGGCCGTAAACGCCTTGGAGTAAAAGAGATGCACCGAGGGGGTTCTTTAGTTTCAAAATCCAGTGACCGCAAGGTCGTGAGGGTTCAAGTCCCTCCTCCGGTACTCGTTATGGCGCCATACAGTGGATCAGTCCGCGTGGCCGATTTCATCCGCGCCGACGAGCGGACCCACGTCCGCAATCGCCAGCACAGCATTCGCGTGATGACCGGTGAGGGAATGCAAGACGTGGAACAGCGCACGCGTGGGCTGTTCACCGAATACCTCGTCAGCCTCGGCGCCGTGACCCTGGATATGGATGTGTACACCGTTTCCCGCGAGGACATAGAGCGGTTAGTGGGGAAATAAGGGCCCCGCCGCTTTTTTTCGTTTTCCAACGAGCTACAACAAATTGCAATGTAGGCCGTCGATCGACTATTAGATTCGACCGCTGACATCCGCGCACAGTTTAATCACGAGGCGCTTTTCCGCCGCCGGGGAAGTGATGCGATGCACAAGTCGCCTTCATCGCAACCGCCGTCGATGCCTAGCCGGTTCGATCCATATCACCGTTGGCTCGGCATTCCGCCTGGCAAAATCCCTCCATCGCATTATCGACTGCTTGGCCTTGTCGAATTCGAGGATGACGCAGATGTAATCCAAGAGGCGAGCGATCGACAAATGGGTCACGTCAAGCGGCACGCGGGTGGACCGCACTCGGCCGAATCGCAGCAGTTATTGAACGAACTCGCTTCGGCGACATTGACACTGCTCGATCCAGTCAAGAAGCTGCGCTACGACGAATCCCTTCGGCTTTCGAGTTCCGCATTCGCAGAGTCGGCGGCGGAAAAGTCGGCTTCCCAAACGCCCGCCGAACCACCGCCAATCCAACCATCTCCAGCCGCGATTTCCATTTCAACGCCACGTGTCGTCCGCCCACCCGCCCCGCCAACCCGCATTGCGGCACCCTTGCCAGCGTCTTCGCCCCACAAGCCGCCGCCTACATTGATGACCGATCCATCGTCACCATGGCCACCCAACATTGTCGGGCAAGGGGTGCTTTCCACCCCCTCGGCAACCAGCCAAACTCGATGGCCTACCGCACTGACTCGAATTGCCGGCGCGTGGCAGAGATGGAATTCCAATCACCTCTTCCGATTCGTGTTCACGGCGGTCATCGCGTGCTTGATTACAATTATAGGCCTCGCAGTGATTATGACTGTGCTGGACAGTGGAATCGAGACTTCCAACCGTCCTCACATCGGTATCGCCCCGCGCGAGGATGGAGCGGAGCAGCCGGAATCCGGCGACAATCAACCAGGTGGTGCCCCACCTTTGGTCGTCGTCCCGATGTCGCCCCGGGAGGTCGCCAATCTGCAGCGTGCCTGGGCTCAGCACCACGACCTCGAACCGCTCAGGACTACTCCGATGGGAATGAGACTCGTCTTGATTCCGCCCGGAAAGTTCTCCATGGGGACGGCCATCGGAGGTAAGGACAACGAAACGCCGCCTCACGAGGTGACGCTGAGCCGCGTCTATTACCTAGGCGATCGCGAGGTGACGGTTAGGCAGTTCCAGCAATTCATAGACGACGCGGCATATTCATCGGCAGAAAAGCCTGAGCAATGGCGAGGTGTAGACATGCGGTACAGCCCCACACCCGATTGCCCCGTGAATTCGGTTAACTGGTTCGACGCGGTCCTGTTTTGCAACTGGTTGAGCACCAAAGAGCGCCGCAAACCGGCATACGCGCGGACGGGCAAGAAGTGGAAATGCATGGACGACGAGAACAAAGAGCGCGAGTGCGATACCTGGCGCTGTAATTTCGGCGTAGACGGCTACCGGCTGCCGACCGAGGCCGAATGGGAATACGCCTGCCGCGCGGGAAGTTCCCGTGAGTTTTGTTTTGGCACTGATGAAACTCGGCTGCCGCAGTATGCCTCGTTTAGTGGGAACTCAAAACACAGGGCTTGGCCGGCCGGCACGAGGCTCCCCAATGCCTGGGGACTGTTTGACATGCACTCGAATGTCTGGGAATGGTGCTGGGACTGGTATGGCAGCTATCTGCCGGGACCTGTACGCGATCCGACCGGCCCTGCCGCCGGGACTGGCCATTTGGCGCGCGGTGGCGCGTGGACCGACGACGCATCCGGCAGTCGGTCAACGCATCGCGGCGCAACGGGTCCATTGGGTCGTTTCGGCAACGGCGGGTTTCGGGTGTGTCGTGGCCTTTAGCCCTGCTGGGTCCACGCGTGCTTCGCTTTGATCTCGCACCAAGGTTGCCGCTATTGATCGTCGGCGATGTGCCCAAGTATGCGCGCGGAAAGGTTCACCCGCAACGACCAGCCAGGATGGTTGATCGGGATGGCGAGAAAAGATGACTCACGACGAATGCCAAGACCGTTGGCTGAAAATCGAGCGGCAGCTTCAGGGGATTGCCACGGCCAATTTGTTTTTAGACTGAACCCGTCATGACCGTCGGAAGTAGTAGCCAAGGCCGCCAATAATACCGCCGATGATCATCAGCAATGAGCCGGCCCCACTGATGGTTGGAAAAATGCCGCTGGTGTTCCCCAAGGCGATCGCCAACCCCGCTAAGAAAAAGATGCAACTGATCAGGTACGAGCGACCGCTTTTCAATCCCATCGAACGCAATTGCCTGCCGTGCTTCCGCTGTAGCGATTCAATCACAACGGTTACCTCACTCACGTCCAAGCCGCGATCGTAAAGGCGCTGTTGAAGTTTTTCAGCGGCAGAGCCAGCGAGAAACAGTGGTTCGATAAGCGCCGCCGCGACCTGGTAAATGACAACCTTCGCCTGTTCCTTGCTGGCTCCCACGCTGGTCAACTGTTCCCGCACGAATGGGAATGCCATTCCTTTGCCGACCAGATCGCGAGCGTGTGCATATTGCTCGTCGGTGGGATCGGAACCGATCGAAAAAGTGAATGGTTCCGGACGTTTCTCATCCAGGTTGGGCGATTGGTAAGGATTGTCGCACGCTTGCGGTTCAAATCGGTCACGGCCGGCAGACATCAGCATTCTCCTGAGACGCAACCTACTCTCCGACAGATCGGGAAGGATTGTCTCGTGCCGTAATGGGCAACGCAAGTCTTTAGCGCTCGCGCAACAGGCGCGTTCCGCTGTCCGCCGGATTGGGGGCTCATCCAGCTTCACGAAGGCCCCGGGCGGGATCCTCCAGCCATCGGCAAGCCTCCGCCAGCCATGACAGCGCTGGGCACCTGCTTTTGCAGTTGGTCATGCACGTAAATCAGCAGGTAGTTCGTCGGCAGATGCTCCTCCACGCCTACCCTGAACCAGGGAGCCAACGCGAGCAGAAGGTAGCCCCAGCCGCAGATCGCCATGCCTGTCCAGAAGGCCTTGGCCTGGCCGAGTCGGAATAAGGCCCCGAGGATTGCGGCAAAGAGCAGCGGCACCGTCAGCGCAATCGTAAGGCCAGCCCAGAGCGGCGTGGCAAACCGAATCGCGGCCGTGCCGAATGCGGCGAACAAGACGGCGCCGAACAGGGCGGTCAGCGAGAAGCGGAAAAAGTGGACGCCGGACGACATGGGATTGCCTCCTTTTCCTGTTTCGACCGACTTCGCGACCTCCTGCGAACACGACGTTCACTCGTCGCCACACGCCTTGCGGCCACCGCGCTCGATGGTCGTTGTCGCTTCATCCGATCCAATTAACGTGCCGGCAATCTCCAGGCAGCGCTCGGCCAATGCTCGCGTTCCGTCGCGCAGTTCCTGACTTCCCTTCACCTGCACAATGTTGCTTTCCATGTCTTCCGCCGACCATCCGCGACTGTGGGCCACGAAAGGAAATTGCGGGAAGACGAAGCCCAATTCACCAAAGAACATCATCATCTGGCCAGCGACGGCCTGGATGTTGTCCTGCCCGCCGGTGATGACAAACCCCGCAACCTTGTTGCGAATCAACACGCGGCCATGCGTGGTGATCTCATTCTGGACGCAGTTCATCCGCTCGACCATCTTGAAGTACAGCGAACTCGGCGCACCCCAGCGGATCGACGTGGCCACCAGTACCACGTCGGCCCAGAAAACGAGCGACTCGTAAACCTCGGTTAACTCGTCCTGGGGGTCCCTTTGCGTGATGCTGCAGGGCCAGGTGCAAGCGCGTGCGCTCTTGGAGTAATAACCCTCGCAATTGGCAAAGGCCAGATCGTTCAGGCGAATCAGCTTCGACTCGGCCCCTTGGCTGGTAGCCTGATCGAGCGCCGCATGCAGCAGGTCTTCGGAAGTTGAGTATCGCGGAAAGGTGCGATTCATGATCGTGGTCGAAATGCCGACGACCCGCGGCGGTCCCGGCTCACGCTTGTGCTCGCGTGTCAGCGGGTGGACTGGATGGGGCGCATGTCGGGGTTGAGTGGCTGGCGTCAGGTTGACGTACAGTTCGCCGTTCTCCTCCTTCAACTCATAACGCGACACCGCGGCAGGGATGCCAGGCCGCGCGTCGCCGGTGAGCCGATGGAACTGCCAGCTATGCCAAGGGCAAACGACAAACCCGTCGTCGGCAAGTTGGCCGCTGCCCAGCGGCCCTCCAACATGCAGGCATCGTCCCGAAATCGCTCCGAACTCGCCGTCGCGGTACGAAAGCGCAAGCGGCAAGCCGCCGATGAGCATCTGCTGCAGGGGCTTCGTCTTCAGATCCTCGATGTCGCCAAGGTGATGCCAATTTGCTTCAGCCATGATTGTGGCTCCCTCTGGGCGATAGCCCCTTCGCCTGTTCCCTGCATTAGGGGTCAACCTAGCACGCCCGCCAAGGGGCAGCAATGAACGTCTGCTGCGATCCTGCCCCCGGGGGATAACTTGCCTTTCGGCGAGAGATTCAGTTATGCTGGAGCGCGGGCCACGTACCGTGGCAAAAAACCTATCGCCAACACCATTCGGCGGCGGGCATTTTGCCGTCCGCCGCTTAAACCATCCGCGATCGAGGGCGAATGATGAATCCGCGACAAGAGTTGTGCCGTTTATGGATGGGATGGGCGGCCGTAGGGCTCGTCGCTCTGCCTGCCGCGTGGTTCATGAACCTGACGGAGGCCACTTTGCGGGCCGACGAGCCGGCCGGAGTTGATAAACCGGTTGAACAGGACGCGGCTGCGGCGACTGCCAGGCGCATCAGCCGGCTGATCGAGCAATTGGGCGACGGCGACTATTTCGTTCGCGAGCGGGCACAGCAAGAGTTGGCCCAGATCGGCTTCGAGGCGTTCGATGCACTGTCCGCCGCCGAGGATCATGACGACGTGGAAGTCGCCGCGCGAGCCAAATACCTGGTGCGGATGATGCGGATCGACTGGACCGCCGACGGTGACCCTGCCGAGGTCAAGGTACTTTTGGCCAATTACCCGTCGGCCAACGAGACGGCACGATTCGGGCTGATCAAACAGCTTGCGGCGCTCCCCGACGACAAAGGGCTCTTGGTGCTCTGCCGCATCGTCCGATTCGAGCGTTCGACACTGGTATCGAAACAAGCGGCCGTCGCCGCGCTTGACCAGAAAACCGACGCGGAAGCCTGGCGAGGTCGCGAGCGGGCGATCCGGGAAGGCATTGGCTCCAGCACTCGAACCAGCGCCGAATGGCTGAAGACTTATCTCGAATCGCGCGCCGATCCGGCGGCGGCCGTCGACGCCTGGCGAAAACGGGCCGAAGCCGAGGAAAGGACACTTGCCGAAGCGCCCCAGCAAACCAACCACGAGGTCGTCGCGGCGCTCTGGCGACAGCAGGCGAGCCTGATGCAGCAACTCGGCCGCCGCGACGACGCCGTGGCGGCCATGCGGCGGGTCGTGGCCCAAGAGCAAGGAGATCCACGAACGCTCACGGAGCTTGTCGACTGGCTGGTCGAACAGCAGGCCTGGAGCGTGATCGACGAGGTCCACCAGCGGTTCGCCGATCAGTTCAAATCGGATCCGCTCTTGATGTATACGTTGGCCCAAGCCAGGCTCGCCCAGGGCGACGAGGTGCGTGCGATGGAGGTCGCCGCCCTCGCGCTGGCGATGAACGACGGCGACCAGCGAGCCCAC
>Ga0265339_10003288_pt1 | contig 11319 bp, 5 predicted proteins | sample 4CB219metaG_FD_202085 | JGI IMG/M metagenome (GOLD analysis project Ga0265339, IMG submission 202085) | Rhizosphere microbial communities from Carex aquatilis grown in University of Washington, Seatle, WA, United States - 4-CB2-19 metaG | ecosystem: Host-associated > Plants > Roots > Rhizosphere...
TCGGCAGCGATTTGAATTGTCCGTTCTTGTGGCACGTTGAACACTGAACACTCTGATGCGCACCCTGAAGCGGAAATGTTGTGTTCGAATGATTGAAGGTGGATGGTTTCCAGATGTTCACCGTATGACACGAAATACAGTCGTGTGAAAATTGACCTGTCTGGTGATTGGGACTCTGAACGTTATTGAAATTCGTGACGTGACACGAATAACAATCTGTCGGCAGCGATTTGAATTGTCCGTTCGTGTGGCATGTTGAGCACTGAACGCTCTGATGCGCACCCTGTAGCGGAAATGCTGTATTCGAATGATTAAATGTGGATGGGTTCCAGGCGTTGACCGTATGACATGTTATGCAATCGTGCGAGAATTGACCCGTCTGGTGATTTGGACTCTGAACGTTATTGAAATTCGTCACGTGACATGAATAACAATCCGTCGGCAGCATTTGGAATTGTCCGCTCTTGTGGCATGTTGAGCACTGAACGCTCTGATGCGCTCCCTGAAGCGGAAAGGATGTCTTGGCATGGTCGAACGATGCAACCGGCCAGGAATCCATCGAATGACAGGTGAGACAATCATGCGAATACTGCGATGCCGCATGACTCGGAGCGTTGGTGAACTCAGTTTGATGACATGCATAACATGTGCTCGGGGTCCCGGCAAATTTTCCCCCGGAATGACATGAGACGCAGTCTACAGTACGGTGTGCGCCCAGAAGTTGAAAATTTGTTTTCGAATGGTCGAACGTCGAGGGCGTCCAACTGACTGAGGTGTGACAGGTTGTACAATCGTGCGGGAATTGACCCGTCAAATGATCCGGAGCTTTCGCGGCCGCGAAATTGGCTTGATGGCAGGAATAGCAATCCGTCGGAGTTCCCGCAAAACGGCCGTTCACATGGCAGGAACCACAATCGGTCGTTTGGTGCGCTCCCTGAAGAGGAAAATTCGTTTTCGAATGATCAAATGTCGATGTAGTCCAGCTGTTCACTGTGTGGCATGTCGTGCAGTCGTGCGAGATCTGCGACTGTTGATGGTTTGGATTTTGAGCACCCGCGAAATCCGTACGATGACACGAATAACAATCCGTCGGCGTACCGGCAAATTGAGCGTTCTGATGGCATGAGTAACAATCGACAGCGATATGCGACCCGGTGAGTTGAAAGTTGGTCTTCTGGTGGTCGAAGATCGAAGGCCTCCATCCGTTGACCGTGTGGCACGTCGTGCAATCGTGAGAAAACTGTCCCCGCTGATGGTCGGGCATTCTCATCTGGAGAAAGTCTTGTCGGTGGCAGGTAAAACAATCGGTCGGCGTACCGGCGAATTTCAATGTTGTATGGCACTGTTTGCATGTCGCCGTGGAGTGTCGTCCGCTGAGAGAAAACGTCGTCTTTGAATGATCGAAATCCAGCGGCACTTTCAGTTCGGTCCACGAGGAAGTACCATGGCACGACGTGCATTCGATTGTCAGCGTGCCGTGCGGAGACGTTTGTGCCATGGAAGAACAATACCACGTCAAAAGAAAGATCGCTGAAAACCAAAAATTTTTATTTCGATTCATGGCCGTTTCCTCCTGCGTGACAGTCAGCGCAAGCAGTCCCTAACGGTTTGTAGCGTGTGGTAGTCCGGCCGTTTATCGTTGCCGGAATATGACATTTAACGCATGAGACCGACACATGTTTACCTGTCAGCTCATACCGTGTAAGCAGCGTATGATTAAAATCAACAATTTTCCAGGAAGCGACGGAATGACATAGCGCGCAATCGGTCGTTTCTCCTTGCGCGAACTGTCCTTCGTGTTCGTCCTTATGGCAGCTATTGCATTGAACGGTAAGAACCCTGTACTGCACTATCTCGGTCGTTTTACCGGAACTGGTATGGCATTTGGCACACGAAATCTCGGCGTGCTTCCCGCGCAGCGGGAATCGCGTTGTCTCATGAGAAAAAAGTAGCGAATTCCACGCCACAGTGGTATGACACGCTTCACAATTCTTTTTGGGGTTCGATTGAAACTGCCCCCCATGCGCATCCTTGTGGCACGTGATGCACTGAAGATCACTTTCCCACCGAAACAACCGCGAACTCTTGGCTTTTTTAGCGCCCGATACGTGGCACGCCGTGCATGCCGTAGCGAGATGCGCTCCTGTGAGTTCGAACCTCGACGTTCCGTGATCGCTCGCAGAATATGTTGATGGAAGAAAAGTATCCTCGGTATGGCAGCTTTCACACTTTCCATGATCGGCACGATGAGCAAACTGACCGGCATGAGCATCGGCATGGCAATCGGAACAATTTTTAAATTTCGCGATTGAAAAAGCTCCGGCGGCTTTCTTTCCTTTTTTTGCCGCGCCGGCGTGGCACTGCTCGCATTTCACCGCGCTGTGTTTACCATGAAGCGGGAATCGCGTCAGTGAATGATCGAACGTTTTTGCCTGCCCTTCGTTCCACCCATCCGTCGTGTGGCAGCTTTGGCAGGACTGGTCGAATTTTCCCTTGTGAGGATCGGCGTGGCATGAGGAACACGATGCAAATTCCAGATGGACGTACTGAACTGTCGTATTGTTCTCGAGCGTTTTCTTGTGGCATGCAGCGCACTCGACGGTCATGTGCTTTCCGGTAAGCTTGTATCCGGCGCGGTCGTGGGAAAAGTTTGCAGCGGGCTTCCATCCGTCGAGAGTGTGGCAGCGTTGACAATCGTGCGAAAGCTGGCCGGCATGAATATCCCGGTGGCACGCCCCGCACTCTTGCAGTAATCCAAGATACGTTCGCGACTTAAATTCGCTCGTTTGCTGCGCGATATCGGCGCTCTTTATTTTCGGCGCCTCATGGCACTTTTCGCATTCCAGATTATTGTGCTTCCCCTTCAGCACATATCCGGTCAGCGAGTGATCGAAGGACTTCGTATCCAGTCTTCGTATCGAAAAATCGCGGCCGTGATGCTCCTTGTGGCAGTCTATGCACTGCTGGTAATTATTTTTTCCATGCAATCCGGTCTTCGCAACGAGGCGAGTCTGAATCTGAGTATGACAAGCAAGACAACGTTCGCTTGAGATCGTTTTGCCGAGCGCATGGCATTGCGTACAGTTCGACATCCCTTCAAGGTTGGCATGCGCCGAAGACAACTCACCGGGAGAAATTTGGGCGGAGGCTTGAAAAACTATACCGGCTGACATGCCCGAAATAAACAGTGTGCGCCGCAGAAAGCGCATGACTATTTTATAGCGGTGTGATATGATTGAAAATCGGTTCACTGCTTATACCGACATAATCGTGGCTAGAGCGAAGCGAAACAAAGAAACTTAGAAGAAAAGATGTACGTGAGATGATCCCGAGCCGTCGCCAAAAATGCGCTGCCGCGTATGTCCGCGCCGGCGGTGTGGCATTGCGAAAAATGCCGATGCGATGTGCAGCTTTAAAAAATCCAGGTGTACCCAAACGCCACTGTAACCCCAACGTGGATGAGCAAAATTACGAACATAATCAGGCTGAACGGCAAGTGTATAACGTGCCAGTAATGAAAAATCTGTTTCACTTGTTCGAGAAATGCGATCCTCCGTGTCAACACGATGCGCTGGTGCACGAGATGCCTCACTTTTCCCACCACATCGTGAAGCGCTTGGTTTTTTCGCATCTCATGGTAGAGGCCTTCTAATTTCACCCTCCGCGTTACATCGCCGAGAACGAAAAAACCAAGCACATCCATTACCGACATGGTTGCGACGGGAATCGGCGGAATTGCAATCGAATCAATTCTATCAAGGATGGCCGAGCCAATGCTAAAATTCTTCTCCAGGGCAGTGCGAATCTGGGCATTTTCCTTTTCCAACTCATCCATCGTCAATTCATTGCCGTGAATCCCGCGGGGGATCTGCACATACAAATATCTCCCGAAGACTCCGCTCACAACGACCGCCGTCATGCTCCAAAAGCTGACGGCGACAAGTCCGCCAAACTTGAATGTCGTGTGATAGAGAACGAGAATCGGGCCGACGAGGCAAAGGAACATGTGAAATTCGAGATAACTTTTGATCTTCCCAAGATTCTCCAGCGCGCGGATTCTTTTCCGCGAAGAATAAAGCACAACACCGGCTGTAATCATCAACGTTCCGACAATTCCGTACCCGTGTCCCGAAAAACCGCTGGGCTTCAAATCGTCGTACTGTGCGTGAAACGGCCTTTCACCGAAGGGAGTAAAGTAATAATCACAGCCGCGAAGGCCCACAACGATTGTAGTAAGACCTCCGGCGAGGATAAGGAAGCTGATATAAATGATATGAGCGGTATTACGCACGCGGCCACTGGAATAAATACTAAAGAAGCAACTCTGCCTCTATAATATGCATTCCTTGCCGAAGAAATTCAAGGACAAATTCAGTAGTGCTACAGTTTGAGAAATTCCACTCTCGTTCCCAAACTCAGTTTGGGAACGAGTTGCTTAACTTGTTTTTTCGTCTGACAATATTGATCACTTGACACCCTTCGTTCCCAATCGGAGATTGGGAACGAGAAACAATGTCGGACGCTTGTAAACTGTCCGACATTGTCGGTTTTATCTTCCGTTGAGAAATCTGCGAAATCTGAAATCTGCGCTCAATCAGCGTAATCCGAGAAATCATAACGAGAAATCATAACGAGAAATCATAAGAGAGATCATTATTTGAGAAGCAATAACTTCTTCGATACTGTAAAATTTTCAGCCTGCACGCCATCTGCTTGGCGGACTCTTATCGTATAGATATACACGCCTGTAGAAAGTTTCGATGCGTCGAACAGAACACTATATGTTCCCGCTTTTCGTTCTTCATCTAACAACGTTGACACTTCGCGCCCCAAAAGGTCGTAGACTTTCAAAACGACCCTCACTCCTTCCTCTCTCCCTGTGGGAGATGGATTAGGGGCGAGGGCAAACGAAATCGTCGTGGACGAGTTGAACGGATTCGGGTAGTTCTGTCCAAGCAGTATTGTGTTCGGCGCCAACGCCATCGTTGCTTCCACTTCTTTGCTGTATTCGAATCCTCCATCACGATCGATCTGTCTGAGACGGTAGCTGTATGTTCCGAAGACGGCAGAATTATCGGTGAATGAATAGCCATGCGGCATATTGCTCGTCCCGCTGCCGCTGACGAAGCCAACCTTTCTCCACGCGCTGCCACCACCCCCACCCCCTCCCTTGCCCTCCCCCTGATAGGGGGAGGGTTGGGTGGGGGTCCGTTCGATCTCGAAGCCGTAATTGTTCACTTCTGTTGACGTCGTCCAGCGGAGTTCAATCGCTCCGGCACCGGCGAATGCAGTGAAAGATGTCAGTTCGACGGGAAGCGGCACACTGCCCCATGAAGCCGCAACGCGTATTCCGTCGACCCTCAGCGTCGGGGCGATACTCTCTCCCCCTTGCCGCAGCACAATTGCTCCAACACTTGCGGCATCATTCTCCCCGGCGGGAGCGCTTACTGTCGGAGAATGCTCGGCGGCATTCAGCGGAGGGTTGACGAAAAGATCGACGGCATCGTCGGTACTCGATCCTGTTTTGAAGGTGTATTTCATGACGAGCAGATACGTTGTGTTGTATGCATAGACTGCATGTGTGTAATTCGGCGCGGTACTGCTCTTGCTGATTCCGAATGCAAGTTTGCCGCTGCTGTCTTTCGCAAATACACGCCCCGTGAATATCCCCAGAGAGTTTGTGCTGAAATGAAAGAAATAGTCGCCGCCGCTTTGCGCAGCACTGACGTTGACGAGGAATGAGGCGTACACCTTTCCGCTCGAGATCTCGGTGAACGTCCGGTCGTCGTCTTCGCCGCTTGACGTCATCGAAGCCGAGTTGCCTATGCCGGACGAATTGTATCCCGCGTATGTCAGGCCCGGGGAAACAACGGTAATGGGATTGGTTCCGCCGGCACTATGCGCAGACCAGCCGTTTGCAGTAATGGGCGTAGAAACGGCGGAAGAAAAATTTTCTACCAAAATGGCGTTCGTCGCTTCAAACGTGCCGGTCGTCGTGTTTGTGAGGCCTGCCGAGTTTGTCGTCGTCAGGCTTACTCCCAATCCTCCCGCGGCAATCTTCAAGTCGTTCCACGACACGGCCCCCGACGATAAATCTTTCGTGAGAGAGGAACCGGAACTCAGCGTAGTTGTCCCCGCAGCGGGGAGAATAGTGACGCTGCCGCGGGCATCCACGTCTTTGTTATTGTTCACGTCGCACGCTTCAAGCGAAACGGAAAAATTCATTTTGAGGCTGACAAAGGTGGATGGAAAACCGGTGAATACAAGTTGAGTCGCCGTAACTCCGATCGTATTTTTTGCTGTGTCGGAGTTGATTGTCGCAAAGGAACTCATTTGTGAACTCGTCACATCCGTTTGTGTCGTTGTGTTCGCCCGCGTGAGAGAGAATTGAAAAATTTGATGGTCGTGAAGCCCCCCTGCCTTCAAAGAAATTCTCAGTGAAAGCGTTTTTGTTCCATTGTTCGGTGCCGTCGCAGTGAAGCCGGAGAATGCCAGGGAGTTCGCCACAATGACCGCGCTTGCGAGATGTGCGGATCCGTCGAAGAGGTCGGCGGCAAGAATAGCTGCCGTCCAATCCGCGACTGTGTTCCCCGCTCCTTGCGTGAAGGCTAGTCCGGTAACGATGGTTGGCTTGCCGTCGCCGTCGGAAGCCGAAGAACCGCCGTCGCGGATTTTGATTTGCCACACCTGCGTACCCGTCGATGACGTCAATGGCGAAACGTGATTCGAGAGCGAGGAGATTGTTGCGGCTTCGGAACTCGCAACTGCGACGACATCGCTTAACGACGCGGCCGCAGGGGCGCCGGTCGCCCGGCTTCCGGTCAGGGGATTTGTTTGAAGATAATTCGTTCCGTAACCGCTCCCGTTGTACGCAAAAACGGCAAAGCCGTACGTCGTCGATGCGGTCAAGCCCGTTTCCGAAAGCGATGTTCCGCTTCCGACAAATGCTGCAACACCGTCGCCGATTGTTTGACCGACTGCATATGTCGTGCCGTCGGCTGGATATCCCGTCGGTACTGCTCCCGTACGGCGAAGTACAATGTAGCCGTTCACCGAGGGGGATGCAGCAGTAAACGAAACATGCATCGACGTGGAACCGACGCTTGAAAAAACGAGTGCGGCCGGCTGCGCTGCCGGTTCGGATGCGGCGCCTGCAGTAACGGTAAGATTATCTATGCTTATTTTTGGCCGGCTTCCGGTCGTTCCCCCCGTTCCGTTATAGTAGTAAAAGCGAATTCTCGCCGCCGGACTGTTTGTCAGATTTTTCGGAAGCGATACGGCCGTCACAGAGCCGGATGTTGCGGCGCCGTTCACAATATTAAGCACCGCCGCCGAAGACAGTTCGGCGAATGTTTTTCCGTCCGCGCTTGTGTAGACGCGCAGCGAACCCGAGCGCGGGCCTGCGCCGACCGTGCCGTTCGTAACATTTCCCCAATCAAAACTCAACGTGCCTGCCGAAACGCCAGTAAAGTCGACAAAAAAATCTACCGCTGCCGAAGAGGTGTTATCGGCAGTGCCTGTGGCGAGAAGGACAATATCTTCCGTCCCCCGTTGAACTCCGGCTGAAGTTCCCGTAGAAAAAGTGGCTGTCGAGGTAGTGATCTTGATGCCGTTTGGAATCGTGCCGCTCGTGTCCTCGGCAACACCGAGAAATCTGCCGGCACCAACGCCCGAGGAAAATCCGTTGGCCCAATTTGCAATGTCGGAGAAATTCTCTGTATACGTCAAACCGGCTGTTGCAGACATAGGAACCGGCGTCTGTCCCCGCGCCGGCATGCTGAATACTGCGGCGATAACTATTACCGCCGCCGATACTGGAAAAAAATTTTTCATCTACGTAGCCCCCCTGCGATAAGTGAGAAGTGAAAAGTTAATGGTAAATGGGAGAAGGTCTTGTCATGGTGGAGCGGCAAGAAAAAGAATCAGCAGCGGGGAGATTGATTTTTCTGGGGAGATTGAAGGATTGTGTTCGCTGTGAATCGCCGGACGCCCTCCCGCGTCCGAATGGTGTTACAGTAGAGTTGCTGGTGGGAATATTATAATTGACAGGGAAAAAAGCAAGTTATTTTTTTGCAGAATGACGCGATTTTTCATCTTTGTCATGCTGAACCTTAGAATGACAAGGACTCATCCTCGGTACTGTCATCCTGATCCCGCCGCTCTATGGCGGGAGAAGGATCCATGACGCTGAGGCTTCGTAGATACACGATGCAGTGTTGTCATGGATTCTCACGAAGTGATGCCTTCGGCATTCCCCCGCCACAAAACGGCGGGGTCAGAATGACAATGACTCATCCTCGGTACTGTCATCCTGATCCCGCCGCTCTATGGCGGGAGAAGGATCCATGACACTGAAGCTTCGTGATTCACGATGCTGTGTTGTCATGGATTCTCACGAAGTGATGCCTTCGGCATTCCCCCGCCACAAAACGGCGGGGTCAGAATGACAATGATTGTACTTTGTACGTTTCAGAATGACACGGACTCCTCCTCAGTACTGTCATGCTGAGTCCGCCGCAAGCGGACGAAGCATCCACGACACTGAGGTTGCGTAGACACACGATGCAGTGTTGTCATGGATTCTCACGAAGTGATGCCTTCGGCATTCCCCCGCCACAATACGGCGGGGTCAGAATGACAATGACTCATCCTCGGTACTGTCATCCTGATCCCGCCGCTCTATGGCGGGAGAAGGATCCATGACGCTGAGGCTTCGTAGACACACGATGCAGTGTTGTCATGGATTCTCACGAAGTGATGCCTTCGGCATTCCCCCGCCACAAAACGGCGGGGTCAGAATGACAATGATTGTACTTTGTACGTTTCAGAATGACACGGACTCCTCCTCAGTACTGTCATGCTGAGTCCGCCGCAAGCGGACGAAGCATCCATGACGCTGAGGTTGCGTAGACACACGATGCTGTGTTGTCATGGATTCTCACGAAGTGATGCCTTCGGCATTCCCCCGCCACAATACGGCGGGGTCAGAATGACAGGGACTCATCCTGCGTACTGTAATCCCGAGTCCCGATTTACAGCGGGATAGACTCCGCGAGGGATCTGGATTGCGCCGAGGCGTGGCGCTTATTCGTACTTAAAATCCGGGAAATTGTCTTTCAGAAGCCGAAAGATCGCCTTCGCAGTATCGCTCTTGTTGAACTGCTTTTCATAAATGCCGGCACGTGCGGCGAGAACTTCCGAGGACTGTTTTTCTATTTCCCTGATGTATCTATTTTTATAGCTTGGCAGACGGAGCGCGATTTTCGCTCCTTCGAGTTTAAGAGGATGATACACCTCAGGATCTTTCACCACTTTAAACAGGAGCAGGTCCGGTATAATATCATAGTGTCCTGGCAACGGTATTTTGATAGTCTTATACTCGACCGTAAGAAAATGGGAAGTAAAGTAAACGGGGCGGCTGCCAACATTATCGAAAACTGAGCGTGCGAGAATGTTGTCGTACAATTTCATGAGCTTCGCCATGTTGACATCGCTATTGTCCTTGTAAAATTCTTCATACTGGCGCGAAAACTGACCCATCTCCGGCTTCATGTTCTTAAAAAAGCCGGGATGGAATTGTTCGAGTTGATCAAGATACCATGGCATCTCCAGTAAGCCACTGTTAATGACAACAACGTCTGTCCTGATCCGCTCGACATATTGCAGATAGATGAGCTGGGACGAAATATAGTCCCACTCTTCTATCCGGGATGAAAAAATAACAGCGTTTGAATCGACCGATGCGATGAGATTCCTCGCATAATCTTCATACGTGTACAATCCATGGTGGCTGGTACCAAAATTCAAGTAAATTTGAGTCCCGATAATTCCGCATGTCACGGCCAAACCGGCCAGGAATATAAGCCTGTTGCGCAAAAGCCAATTCAAAACGGCATAAATGCCGAAGGCAATAAAAGCGCTGAACCCGATGTACGAGAGCAAATAATAAGTGTAAATATCCCTTACGTCATAGTTTATAGAGAACAGAACCGTATAGCAGTTGCAGATAACAAGAAAATAAAAAAGTTTTCTCGCTTTCTTGTAAATGAAAGGGATCCCCACCGCGGCGAAGAACAGACTTCCGAAAGCGAATTCAAAAGGTACGCTGCTGAGATAATTAACCAGATTATACTCGGCAACTCGAACCGAGCTGAAAAGCCCTCCAGCGAACTGTGCCCCGCTCACGTGCCGCAAAAGTTTCGTCAGGTTGGATGGATCTCCCCAATTAAGCGGGGGATGCTGGGACGATCTCCAGAGCATAAAGCCGTAAAGAAGGAATATTGGAATCATCGAATAAACAAACAGTTTTCCCAAGGGCTTCAGCGATCTCCACCGGAATCCGTAGAACGCAAGATAGACGTACGCGGCGGCCGGTAAAATATACGTCACGGCCATGTGATTGGTAAAGCCCAAACCCAAAACAACCGCAAATACCGCCCAATGCTTCGACGGCTCTTTTTCTGTCACCGCTTTCGATAAACAGAAAATGATCGCGAGGATCAGGAACATGTGAAGAGAATAGACCTCAACGGAATTGCTCTGCAGCCAGTATGTTTTCGAAAAGGCCAGGACGATTCCCCCCAGGGCCGATGCACACAGGACGATGTTTTCGTTCGGGTTCTCATCGGCGAACGATGGAGCCTTCTTCAATTTATCAAACATCTCCTGCTCACCCTGAGCGATTCCGTTCCGCCGAAAGCGGAACGGAAGAGTCGAAGGGCGTGGCGGTGACTTTTGCGGCGGAGGGTTTACCGTTTTCTTTCGTTTCGCCCAAACCGAAGGGTTGGCAATGACCGACTGCAAGAAGTAGATGAAGACCGTCACCCCGGCGGCGCACCAGAAAGCGCATAAGAGATTTGCCTGGTAGATCTTCGTGAAGGGAAGCGGGATCAGCAGCCAGAGATATCCGAGGATCATGAACAAAGGATAACCGGTCGGATGGCAGATACTCAGCGTCGCCTGGGCTGTTGCGAGTTCGCCGCAATCGATGTTGTCGAGGGACGGACAAAGGGTGTACCAGTAGACGCCGAACACGCCGAGGCCGACGATAATGCCGTAGTATTTTTTAAGAAAGGGTGTCATTGGGGATAAAAGTACATGAAATCTGCTTTTAATTTGTCATGCTCCTTCGTACTGTCATCCTTGGTACTGTCATCCTGATCCCGCCGCTCTATGGCGGGAGAGGGATCCATGACACTGAGGCTTCGTGGATGCACCAGGCCGCTTTGTCGTGGATTCTTCGTCGCTCCGCTCCTCAGAATGACAATGATGGAGCTGTGTTCAGAATGACAAGGACCGGGGCATGATCAGAGCAGAATG
>Ga0265339_10003289_pt1 | contig 11317 bp, 12 predicted proteins | sample 4CB219metaG_FD_202085 | JGI IMG/M metagenome (GOLD analysis project Ga0265339, IMG submission 202085) | Rhizosphere microbial communities from Carex aquatilis grown in University of Washington, Seatle, WA, United States - 4-CB2-19 metaG | ecosystem: Host-associated > Plants > Roots >...
GCGCTCGGCTACCTCGCGGAGATGTTCCGCTTCCCCGGCTGGTACACCGCCGACGAGGTGCTCGAGCTACACCAGCGGCTCGCCGGCTCGCGCGGCGGCGCGGCCGAGCGGAAGCGGCTGCTCGAGCTCGTTGCGCTCGCCGACGCGACCGATCGCCGCGTCGACGGCATGTCGAAGGGGATGCAGCAGCGCCTCGGCGTCGCGCAGGCGCTCGTCGGCGAGCCGCGTCTGCTGCTCCTCGACGAGCCGACGTCGGCGCTCGACCCGGTCGGCCGCCGCACGGTGCGCATGCTCCTCGAAGAGCTGCGTGGCCGCGGCGTGTCGGTGCTCCTCAACTCGCACCTGCTGTCCGAGATCGAGCTCGTCTGCGACCGCGTCGCCATCCTCCTCGGCGGTGAGCTCGTCGCCGCGGGCTCGCCGCACGACCTCTCGCGTCCTCGCGGCGTCGAGCTCGAGACCGACGAGGGCGTCCGGCGCGTCGAAGGCGCGACGCGCGAGGACGCGCCGCGGCTCGTGGCCGAAGCGGTCGCTGCGGGCCGAAAGGTCTACGGCGTCCGCGTGCTGACGTCGACGCTCGAAGAGGTCTACCTCGAGGCGGTCGGAGGCGAGACGTCGTGACGTCGGTCTGGGTGATCGTCGGCTACGGCTTCCGCGAGGCGGTGCGCCGCAAGATGTTCGCCGTCGTCGTCGTCCTCACGGTCTTCTTCCTCGCGCTCTTCTGGCTCGCGAACCACTACGTCTTCCGGGATCTCGGGTCGATCCAGCCGCCCGCGGACGTCAACGTCGACACCCGCACGTTCGCGGGCGCGTTCCTCACCGGCCTGTCGATGTTCGCAACGCTCTTTCTCGGCGTCGTGCTCGCGGTGTTCCTGACGCTCGGAGCCGTCTCCGGCGACGCGGAGCGCGGGCTGCTGCAGCCGCTCGTCGCGCGACCGATCGGGCGCTCGACGCTGCTCATCGCGCGCTTCATCGGCGCAGGCGCCGTCTGCACGGTGTACGTGCTCGTCGTCTATTTCGCCGCGCTGCTGATCACCGGCCTGACCGGGCATTGGTGGCCCGACCGCATCCTCTGGCCCGGCGTCGAGCTCGCGGGCGGCGTCCTCGTCGTCACGGCGCTGTCGCTGCTCGGCTCGGTCCTGCTCTCGGCGACGGCGAACGGGATCGCCGTCTTCATGCTCTTCGGTGCGGGCCTCGTCGCCGGGCTGCTCGGGTCGATCGGGCACGCGCTCAACTCGCACACGATCAAGCACGCGTCGACGATCGCGTCGTGGGCGCTGCCGTTCGAGGCGCTCTACCAGGACGGGCTGCGGATGATCACCGAGAAGGCGTCCGGCCTCACCGGCTTCCTCCTCCAGCTCGGCCCGTTCGGCGGCGCGTACGTGCATGGGTGGGGGATCCGCGTGTGGGCGGTCGGGTACGTGGTCGCCGTCGGCGCGGTCGCCCTCGCGGCGTTCGCGCGAAAGAACCTCTGAGTCAGCGGTACCGGCGTGCGACGGCGAGCGTGCAGCCCATGACGAGCAGCGCGACCGCGTTCGGGACCATGATCGGCACGTCGTGCTTGGACGCTCCGTACGCGATCCAGAGCGCGAAGCCGACGATGAGCACGAGCAGGTAGCCCAGCGAGAGCCCGGCCGACGAGCGGTGGCGCATCATCGTGCGGATCTGGAGCAGAGGCGAGACCGCCATCGCGACGCCCCAGGACGCCGCGGCGATGCCGAGCGCGGTCACCGTGCGCTGACCGCGATCTCGCCGGCGAGCCGCGCGTTCTGGGCGACGAGGTCCTTGTTCGCGCGCTGCGTCCGGCCGCCGCTCTCGCGGTGGAGGTACGAGAGGACGAACGGCGTCACCGCCTGGCCGAAGATGCCCTTGTCGTGCGCGGCCTGCAGCGCTTCATCGATGAGCGGGTCGACGTCGTCGAGCGGCTCATCGGGTGGACGCCCGAGCAGGAGCCCGCCGCCGCCGATCCGCCAGTGCGTGCGCGCGATGGCCGCCGCCTCCTCCGCCGACTCGACGCGCGCGGACACCGGCGGCCCGCCATCGGCCGCGTAGAAGAGCGGCAGCGTGTCGGTGCGGTAGCCGAGCACGGGCACGCCGAGCGACTCGAGCAGCTCCGACGTCGCCGGCACGTCGAGCAGCGACTTCACGCCGGACGAGACGACGAGCGCCGGCGTCCGTGCGAGCTGCGCGAGATCGGCCGAGACGTCGGGCTGCTCGGCGAAGCCGCGGTGGACGCCGCCGAGGCCGCCCGTCGCCATGAACGAGATTCCGGCCGCGCGCGCGACGGCGAGTGTGCCGCCGACGGTCGTGGCCCCGGTTGCGCGCTGCTCGACCGCGGCGGCGAGGTCGCGAGGCCCGACCTTGCGCGCGGACGCGTCGAAGCGCGCGAGCTCGTCCTCCGTGAGGCCGACGACGATCTCGCCGTCGAGCACGCCGATCGTCGCCGGCACGGCGCCGGCCGCGCGCACCTGCCGCTCCGACTCGAGCCCGACCTCGACGCCCTCGCCCGGCGGGAAGCCGTGCGCCACGAGCGTCGTCTCGAGGGCGACGACTGTCGTTGCCTCGCGCACCTCGTCGGTGACGCGGATCATGCGGGACGCCCCATCTCGACGAACCGGCTGCGCTCGTCCCCTCTCACCTCGCGGAAGCCCGCGCGCCGGTAGGCGCGCAGCGCCCGTTCGTTCCAGCGCGCCACCCACAGGCGGAAGCGCAACGGCTCCCACTGCGTGCGCGCGTACTCGAGGCCCGCCTGGATGAACGGCTGGGCGAGGCCCTGTCCGGTGAGATCGGGACGCATGCCGAGGCCGATGCGGATCTCGTCCGCCTCGTGGACGAAGTTGAAGAAGCCGACGAGCTCGCCGTCGTCGCGGACGACCGCGCGCAGCCCTTCGCGCTGGGCCGGGCTCGCGAAGAGCTCGACGCGCCGCGGGTCGGACGCCGTGTCGTACCACTCGTACGGGAACTCGTACCGCCAAGTCGCGATCTCCGCCGCCTGCTCTTCGGTCAGGGCCGCGATCCTCACGGCATCGACCCTACTGTCGCGACGCAGCGCGCGGCGGCCTCGAGCCCGCGCCGCGCCGCCTCCTCGAGGGAGCCGCCGAGGAGGAAGCCCGCTGCGAGCGCGTCGCCGGCGCCGGTCGTGTCGACGATCTCCGCCTCGACGGGGGAGAGGTCGAGGCGCGCGTCCGCGGTGACGACGGTGCAGCCGCGCGGCCCGCGCTTGACGACGCCGGTCGGGGCGGTGAGGTACGCGCCGCCGAGGATCTCCCACTCGGCCTCGGTGGCGAAGAGGACGTCGGGCGCGACCGCGTCGAGCAGCTCGCGGAAGGGCACGGGACCGAACGTCCGGATCTCCGTCCACGCGGCGACGTCGACCGAGATGCGCGCGCCGTGGTTGCGTGCCATCGTCGCGGCGAGCAGCGCGGCGTCGGCGATCGGCTCGCGCAGGAGCGCGTAGCCGGAGATGTGGAGGACGTCGCAGTCGAGCCACGCCGGGTCGAGCTCGGCGGGCGCGAGCGTCGGCGCGACGCCGCGGTCGGAGGCGAGCGCGCGGTCGCCGTCGGCGCCGACGATCGAGACGACGACGCCGGTCGACCCGCGCGCGACCGGCCCGACGAGCTGGACACCGTGCGCGGCGAGCTCGCGCGCGAGCAGCTCTCCGGCCGCGTCGTCGCCACGCTTCGCGATGCACCGCGCGTCGGCGCCGAGCGCCGCGGCCCAGGCCGCGACGTTCGCCGCCTGCCCGCCCGCGCCGACCCGCGTGGCGGCGCGCACGTCCCCGCCGGGAGCGAGCGGCTCCTCGAGCCGCGCGATCACGTCGAGCATCACGTCGCCGAGGGTTGCGATCCGCACTTCTACAATCGTCCCATGGAAGGCGAGGACAGAGCCGCTCGACTGCGTTCGTTCCTCATCGGCGGCCTCGTCGGCGCGTCCGCCGCGGTCGCCGCCGCCCGCCGCCGGCGCGACCTCGAACGCCGCCGCCGCGAGCGGCGGCTCCACCCTGTCGGCCTCGCGGCGTTCGAAGAGGCGCCCTGCTTCCGGGAGATGCTCGATCAGGAACGGGACGCCGGCGCCTGACCGCGTGACGCTTTCGTGACGCGCACGTTCCGGTGGCAGCCACCGGCACGTCTCTGGTACCGCTCTGCAACGACTAGTGCGCCAGCGGGCGGAGCGGCGGCTTCGACGTCTTGTCCGCCGGCGTGCGCTCCTCGGGTGTGAGAGACGGCACCCATTCGAGCCAGCGCGGCATGTACCAGTTCCACTCGCCGAGCAGCTTCATCGCCGCCGGCAGCATGACGCCGCGGATGACGGTCGCGTCGATGAGCACCGCGAGCCCGAGCCCGACGCCGAGCTGCTTCATCATGATCATCCGGAGCGTCCCGAAGATCGCAAAGACGGCGACCATGATGATGGCGGCGCTCGTCACCGTGCCGGCCGTGCGCCGGATGCCGCGCGAGACCGCCTCCTCGGTGGACAGCCCGCCGTCGCGCAGCTCCTTGATCCGGCTGAGGATGAAGACGTGGTAGTCCATCGACAGCCCGAAGAGCACGACGAACAGGAACATCGGTAGCCACGAGGTGATCGAGTAGTTGGAGGTGAACCGGAGGATCCCCTCGGCCCACGAGTGCTGGAAGATCAATACGAGCAGCCCGTACGCCGCGCCGACGGAGAAGAGGTTGAGGACGATGGCGGTCAGCGGGATGACGATCGAGCGGAACGTCGCGAGCAGGAGCATGAACGCGAGCCCGAGCACGAAGAGGATCACCCACGGCATGCGCGCCTTCATCTGCTCGTTGAAGTCGTGCGTGCCGGCCGTCTCGCCCGCGACGGCGTAGCTCACCCCATCGACCTTGCCGAGCGTGCGCGGGAGCACGATCGTGCGCAGCGTCTGGAGCGCCGCGAGCGACGGCTTGTTGTCGCCGTTGCCCGCGAGCGGGATCTCGATCGTCGCGACAGTCTTGTCCGGGCTCACGCGCACCTGGATCGGCGTGAACATCTCACCGGTCGCGACCGCCGTCTGCTCGACGTTCTGGATCGCGATCCGCACCGCCGGCGCGCGGACGTTGTCGGCGCGCACGACGACCTCCGCCGGGGTCGGCGCGCCGGGGAACGCCGCGATGACGGCCCTGTACGACTTCACGATCGGCAGCTCGCGCGGCATGTCGGTGAAGCTCGGCAGCTTCGTGTGCATCGAGAGCACCGGCGACGCGGCGGCGAGCAGGAGCCCGCCGGCGACGACGAGCGCGATCACCGGGCGGCGCAGGACGCGGTCGAGCACGAACGCCCAGAACCGCGACTCGCCGGCCGCGTGCTTGCGCTTGCCGAAGTACGGCACGCGCCCGCGGTCGATGCGATCGCCGAGCTTCGCGAGCATTGCCGGCAGCACCGTCACCGACCCGATCACGGCGGAGAGGACGACGAGCATCGTCCCGATCGCCATGCCGGTGAAGATGCGGTTGCCGGCGATGAACAGCCCCGCCATCGCAATGAGCACGGTCGCGCCCGAGATGAGCACCGCCTGCCCCGACGTCGACGCGGAGCGCAGCAGCGACGCGCGCGGCTCTTTCCCGCCCGCGCGCTCCTCACGCTCGCGCCGGAGGTAGAAGAGCGAGTAGTCGACGCCGACCGCCATTCCGATGAGAAGGACGACGGCCGAGCTCGACTGGTAGTCGACCGCGTACACATGCGTCAAGCCCGCGAAGATCCCGAGCGACGCGAGCACCGCCGAGAACGCGAGCAGGACCGGCAGCCCGGCCGCGACGAGCGCGCCGAACGCCGCGAGGAGGATGACGAGCGTGATCGGGATCGTCATCACCTCGGCATTGGCGAAGTCCTTGTTGAAGGTCTTGCCGATCTCGTAGTTCGCGCTCGCGGCGCCGATCTCGCGGATCGAGACGTTCTGGTTCGCCGCCTGCGCGCCCGCGACGGCCGCGATGATCGGCTTGATCTTGTCCTGCGCCTTGTCCGGGTCGCCGCGGACGGCGAACTGGATGAGCACCGAGTGACCGTCCCGGGAGATCAGCCCGCCGCCCCCGGCGAGCGTGCGCGGGTCGCGGAGATTCGTGACGTCCTTCTGCCGGGCGAGGTTCTGGACGACGCCGCCGATCGCCGACTGGACGAGGTGGCTCGTCGCCGGGTACTTCCCGCTCTGGATGAGGACGCTCTCGAGCGCAGGCTGCTTGAAGTTCGCCTGCTCGAGCATCTTCAGCGCGCGCCCGACCTCGCCGGTCGCCATCTGCGTGTCCTTCATCTGGACGTGGCCGATCACGTTGCCGATCGCCATCGCCGCGACGGCGAACACGAGCCAGCCGAAGAGCGCCTTCTTCCAGTTGGCGGCGCTCCAACGGCCGGAGCGGCCGGCGAGGTTGAGCCTCTCCATTGCTTCCACGCTTGCGGCGGCGCCTCCGCCCAGGCATCAGGGGCGACGCGGATCGGCCGTCAGCGTCGGTACGCAGGCGCGAGCTTGCGCCGCTCGAGCGCCTGCTCGTCCGGCCGCCAGGGCGGCAGCCGCAGCGCGAGCTGGCTCGCGAGCTTGACGGCGTTCGGCTCGTACTCGCGGCGGAGGCGGTCGAGCCTCTCCCGGCACTCCCCCACGGGGACGAGCGGCAGCCCCGAGGACTCGAGCAGGCCGTGGAGCTCCGCCGCATCCTTCGCGTCGAGCTCGCGGTCCGGCCCGGCGGCGCCGTCGGCGAGCTGGTGGGCGAGATCCGCGAGCGCGTGGCGGCCGACCTTGAACGTGAGCTCGGCCGAGCGCGTTCCGGCGGCGCCGTCCTCGGCTGCGGCGAGCACAACCGCAGATGTGTCGACGATCGCGGTGAGCGCCGACAGCCAGCTCTGCCCGAGGTGCTGCGAGCGGTAGTACGCCAGCAGCGGATACGCCAGGTGCGTCTCCATCATCTCGGTCGCCCAGCGCTCGGCCTGCTGCAGGGTGGCATCGACTTCGTCCCACCCGTTGACGAGGAGCCCGGCCGCGCTCGCCGGAGCCCCCGCACGGGTCGAGAGGCGCGAGATCGCGATCTCGCGGAGCGAGTAGGCGGAGTAGACGGACGGCAGGTAGCCGATGACCGTGAAGAGGACGCCGACCGCCGTCGCCGCCTCGAGCAGGCCGATCGCGCGATGCCAGGCGCCCACGTGATCGAAGGATGCGCTGAGGAACGTCCCTGCGCTGACGTCGAGGCTGAAGCGGCCGCCGCCGGCCCATTCGAGGCAGGCGTAGCCGGCGATGAGCCCGAACACCCACACGGCGAGCTCGAGGACGAGCGCGAGCGGCCCGAAGTAGCCGAGCAGGGCGTCGGCCGCGATCGGCTGCATGCGCCGCGCCGCTGCGCGCCACGGCTTCCACACGGCCTGGTAGACGCCGCGCGCGATGCGCGGGTCGCGCTTCACGCGCCGCGGCAGGAGGAACGCGACGAAGAACTCGGCCAGCATGAGCACGACGAGGAGCGCTCCCACCAGGCCGACGACGACGCGCATTCCCGCGAAACCTACGCGCCGGTAGCCTTTTGCGCTCGTGCCGATCTACGAGTACCGCTGCCCCGAGGGCCACACCTTCGAGCGCTTCCAGTCGATGACCGCGCCGGCGCCCGAGAAGTGCGACGTCTGCGGCGGCGTGCCGTTGGAACTCGTCCTCTACCCGGTCGCGATCCACTACAAGGGGTCGGGCTTCTACACGACCGACTACGGCAAGGGGAAGGCGGCGAAGAAGGAGGGGGAGTCGAGCTCGCCGTCGTCCGGCGACGGGGCGAAGACGGAGTCGAAGCCCTCGACGGAGAAGAAGTCCGCCGCCGGCGGCGACGCTACTTGAACTTCTGATTCCCGGTCACGCAGCCCGGGCCGAAGGGGCCTGAGCCGGGCGCGGGCGGCTGCGCGGCGGAGTTGCCGAGCACCTCCTGCACCACCTGGATGTTCTCCTGCGTGCTCGTGATGAAGCCGTTGCCCGTCGCCGAGCCGCCGAGGCGGCAGTGGAGGACGTTGCCGGCGCGGAACTTCACCCAGCCGAGCTGGAGGAAGTCCCACGTCGAGAGGTCGGTCGCGATCGGCGCCATGAGGTTCGAGCCGTCGAACGGCAGCCGGAAGAACATCGACGCGCTCGCGAGCTTGCCGAGCGTCGCCTGCATCACCGCCTGCTGGTTCTGCCCGCGCGTGAAGTCCGTCCACGCCGGGTCGAGACGGTTCTCGCGGATGCGCGAGTAGATGAGCGCCGTGTGCCCGTCCATGTGCGTGACGCCCTTGTGGAAGCGCCAGCCCTCCCACTGCTGACAGCGCGTCGCCGTCGAGTACGGGCAGTCGAACCGGTTGGAGAGGATGTTCTCCGGCACGTTCACGTCGATGCCGCCGACCGCGTCGACGAGCTTCTGGAAGGAGCCGAAGTCGACGAGGACGACGTGGTTCACCTGCAGCTGCGACCCGAGGAGGTTGTCGACGGTCTGGATCGCGAGCTTCGGCCCGCCGAGCTGCATCGCGGCGTTGATCTTCTGGTAGATGCCGTCGATGGTGACGCCGAGGTCGCGCGGGATCGACAGGTACGTGATCCGGTGCCGGCTCGGGTCGGTGCGGAGCAGCATCATCGAGTCGGAGTGCTCGTCGGTGCTGCGTCCCGCCTGGCCGTTCTCCGAATGATCGGTGCCGAGCAGGAGGATGTTCGTCGGCGAATCGAGGATGAGCCCGTTCTGCTTCGCGAGGACGGGCGTCGTCCCGGGCGCGAGCCGCTTGTTCGCGTCGGCGACGCCGCTGCGCACCGACAGGTACCCGGCGACGGTCCAGATGACGAAGAGCACGACGAGGACGAGGATTGCGACGAGCGTCCAGCGCTTCCAGCCCCACCGCCCGCGCGTTCGGCGTTTGGCGGACTGCTTCGGCGTCTTGCCGTCGCCGCCCGGCACCGGCACCTTCCCCTTCTGGCGTCCGCCGCGGTAGACGCGGTACGGCTTCTCCCCGGGGGTGGCCATCCGGGCGGTTACGGTACCCGCTGAGGGTGAGCGGCACGCACGCGATCGGCGTCGACCTGGGCGGAACGAAGATCCTCGCCGGCGTCGTCACGCGCGACGGCGAGGTTCTGCGCCGGCACGAGCGGATGACGTCGCTCGAGTCCGAGGCGGCGCTCGTCGCGGAGCTCGAGACCGCCATCGCCGAGGTGCTCGACGACGACGTGGGCGCGATCGGGCTCGGCGTTCCCGGTCCGCTCGACCTCGTCGCCGGTCGCACGTACGACATGGTCAACCTGCCCTTTCACGACTTCCCGCTGCGCGACCACATGGCGAAGCGGTTCGGGCTGCCGGCCGGGCTCGACAACGACGCGAACGCGGCCGCGATCGCCGAGTGGCGCGTCGGTGCCGGCCGCGGGGTCGACGACCTCGTCATGCTCACGCTCGGAACGGGACTCGGCGGCGGGGTGATCTCGAACGGACGCCCGTTCCGCGGCGCGCACGGCGGCGGCGTCGAGCTCGGGCACGTCGTCATCGTCCACGACGGGCGGCCGTGCCAGGGGCGCTGCACGGGGCGCGGGCACCTCGAGCCGTACGTGACGGGGCTCGCGGCCACGCGGGCGGCGCAGGACGCGTTCGGTCCGGCCGCGGACGCGCACCGGCTCGTGCGGCTCGCGAACGAGGGCGACGAGACGGCGCGCGGCATCCTCGCCGACATCGGCCGCCACCTCGGCTCCGGCATGGGCTCGTTCGCGAACATCTTCGAGCCGCAGCTGATCGTCATCGGCGGTGGTTTCGGCGTCGCCGCGTGGGCGCACCTGATCGGGCCGGCGCTCGAGGTGCTGCAGCGCGAGGCTCTCCGCCCGATGCGCGACGAGGTGACGGTCGTCCGCGCCGAGCTCGGCACGACGGCCGGGCTCATCGGCGCCGCATTCGTCGGCTTCGAGATGCTCGACGCGTCGTGAGGCACGCGCTCCTCGTCCCGTTCCCCGAGCTGTTGCCGGTCGTCGAGCAATGGCTCGAGCGGACGAACGCTACGGGGCCCTCGCAGGGGATCCCGCCCCACGTGACCGTGCTCTTCCCCGCGCCGCCCGGCATCGACGACGCACTCGACGGGTTCGAGGCATTCGATGTCGTCTTCCGGGAGACACGCCGCTTCCCGGAGGTCGTGTATCTCGCTCCGGAGCCGTCGGAGCCGTTCGTCGCGATGACGAAGGCCGTGTGGGGCCGGTTCCCCGATTGGGCGCCGTACGAGGGCGAGTTCCCGGACATCACGCCGCACCTCACCGTTGCGTGGGGCGCGCTGCTCGACGAGGCGGAGGCGAACGTCCGACCCGGGCTGCCGGTTCGTGCGCGCGCACGCGAGGCGCTCCTCTTCGGCGAGGTCGAGCCGGGCTGGTGGGAGCCGCAGTCCTCGTACGCCTTTCGCTGATGCTCTCCGTCTGCGCGACACCGATCGGCAACCTCGACGACGTGACGCTGCGCGTGCTCGCCGAGCTGCGCGCGGCCGACGTCGTCCTCTGCGAGGACACGCGCCATACGCGCACGCTGCTCCAGCGGCACGGGATCGACGCGCGCGTCCTCTCGTACCACGAGCACAACGAAGCCGCGCGCACGGCGGAGCTGCTGCCGCGGCTCGAAGCGGGGGAGCGGATAGCGCTCGTCAGCGACGCCGGGATGCCCGGCATCTCCGACCCGGGCGCGCGGATCGTGCGCGCGGCGCTCGACGCGGGCGTGCCGGTGACGGTGCTGCCCGGGCCGTCTGCGGTCGAGACCGCGCTCGTCGCGTCCGGGCTCGTCGGCGAGCGGTACCAGTTCCTCGGGTTCCTGCCGCGTGGCGCGAAGGCGTGGACCGAGCTCGCCGGCGTCCCGTGGGCATCTGTCGCGTTCGAGTCGCCGCGGCGGCTGCCGGCGACGCTGCGCTCGCTCGCGGCAGCCGATCCCGGGCGCGAGGTCGCCGTGTGTCGCGAGCTGACGAAGCGTTTCGAGGAGATCGTCCGGGGGACGGCGGCCGAGGTCGCGGCGCGCTTCGCCGAGCCGCCGAAGGGCGAGATCACGCTCGTGATCGGCCCATCCCTCGCCGAGCCCGACGACGCAAAGGCGCTCGCGGCCGTCGCCGAGCTCGTCGCCGCCGGCGTCCCGCGCCGGCTGGCGGCCGACGTCGTCGCCCGCCTCACCGGCAGCGCGCGCAACCAGCTCTACCGCGGCTCTCTGTAAGCAGCTTTGACAACGTCCGGCCGCGTTGCTAGCGTGCCCGCCTCGTTTTCCAAACTGACAACAGAGGTGACTGCCATGCGCCGGATCGTCCTGGTCGTCCTGCTGCTCATGCTGTGGGCTCCCGCCGCCAACGCGTGGACGTGGCCCGTCCAGGGGCCTGTCCTGCTCGGGTTCACGTT
>Ga0265339_10003290_pt1 | contig 11310 bp, 5 predicted proteins | sample 4CB219metaG_FD_202085 | JGI IMG/M metagenome (GOLD analysis project Ga0265339, IMG submission 202085) | Rhizosphere microbial communities from Carex aquatilis grown in University of Washington, Seatle, WA, United States - 4-CB2-19 metaG | ecosystem: Host-associated > Plants > Roots > Rhizosphere...
ACGCGTCTCCGTCATCACACGAACGGCGGCCGGCGGTTTCATCGACAAGGTCGCCCAGCTCGGTGCCGATCGTATCGACACTCATTTCAAGACCGTGCGCGACAGCCTGGAAGTTCTCGCCGGGCTGCCATCGATCCAAAGCGCCGAGATCGGCGATAACCAGAAGCTGTACGCGGTGATGGCGGCGATGCTCCGCAACAATCCGCAGCTCTTCAATGTCTATGCCGGGTATGAAGACGGTTCATTTCTCGAAATGGACGTCATCGATCGCGCCAGGCCGGCATTCAGGGCGAGCCTGCATATCCCCGCGGAGGCCTTGTTCCGGCTTGTGGTGATCTCCCGCACCGGCGCGGCTGCGCCCATGACCATGTTCCTGACCGACAACCTGATATCGGTCGCCGAGGTTTCGGGTCCCGCCAACTACGATCCGCGCCGGCGGCCGTGGTATATCGATGCGTTCAGGGAGGAAGGAACCCTCCTGACCGGTCCCTACACATTCTTCGCAACCGGCGAGCCCGGGTACACCCTCCGAATCCGGCTCCAGCACGGCCGCCGCGGCGTGGTCGCGGGCGACATCCTGCTCAATCAGTCGGAAGAGATGCTGAACAGGCAACGTCTCGGAAAGTCCGGAATGGCTTTCCTGTTCAACGATGCCGACCAGATCGTGGCTCATCCGCAAATGAGCGAACTGATCAAAGGTTCCGGGGATGGCGGCGGGCAACTGCCGCGAATTGGTCAGATCAATCTGTCGGGCCTGCTGCCGGCCATCCAGTCCTGGAGACAGAATGGAGAGCCGCATCAGTTCTTCAAGGACAAGACCGGCCGAACCTACGTTGCCGCCTTTCACAAGATCGAGACCGCAGGCACCGCCAATATAAGGCTTGCGGTGATTGCGCCGCTTGACGAATTTTTCTCCGCGATCATTTCCGAGCGACGACGGTTGTTCCTCCTCGCCCTGGGATTTGTTCTGGCAATGCTGCCGCTGGCGTTCTGGTTGGGCTCACTGATGGCACGTTCATTGCGGGATCTGGCCCGGCAGACCGACGAGATTCAGCGCTTTCACATCGTCGAAAGGCCGCGGATGCGCTCGATCATCGACGAGATAGACGAACTCGGGCGCTCGCTTTTCACGATGCGCACGGTGATCCGCAATTTTTCAAGTTTCGTTCCCAAGCAGATCGTTCGGCAGCTGATCCAGTCCGGCGCATCGCTGAGCTTGGGAGGATCCCGGCGCGAGATCACGGTGCTATTCACGGACGTCGCCGATTTCACCGCCAAGACCGAAAAGGCCGATCCATCGCAGGTGATGATCTATACCTCTCGCTACTTCGCGGCCCTGTCGGACGTGATCATGAGCCATCATGGCACGGTGGACAAATTCATCGGCGACGCCGTCATGGCGTTCTGGAACGCGCCTGCCGACGATCCCGATCATACGATCAATGCGTGCAGGGCGGTTCTCGCCTGCCTCGGCAAGAACGACGAAGTGAATGAAGCGTTCGAGGGCGAAGGATGGCCAGCCTATTCGACACGCTTCGGTCTTCATGCCGGAGATGCCGTGGTGGGCAACGTCGGCTCATCCGACCGCATGAACTACACGGCACTTGGCGCGACAATCAACCTCGCATCGAGGCTCGAGGGCTTGAACAAGAGCTACGGCACGCGGATATTGGTGAGCGCCGCGGTGGAGGCTCGTGCCGAATCCGCCTTTGTGTTCCGCGGCGTCGACCGGATCAAGCCGAAGGGATTCGCCGAGCCGGTGGAGATCTATGAGTTGCGCTGCGAGCAGGACGGTGCCACGGCGCCGGAGCTCGATTTTTGTCGACGCTGGGACGAGGTCTATTTTTCCATCGAGCATGAAGATCCGGCGAGAGCTTTCGCCGGGATCACCGGTTTTCTAGCCGAATACCCCGCCGATGGCGTCGCGCAATATCACGCGCGACGTCTTCGCGCCGGTCATCCGGAATGGCGGGCTGCCTGACGCATCGATGCCGAAGGGAGGGATCGGCGATGGACAGAGGGTACCTCCTGACAAGCGCGGCCGCCGTGGCGATCGGCGCGACGACGCTCGTCAGTCCGAGAATTTGCCTGTCATGAGAGGAGTTCGCGCCAATCGCACCAGGAGGGCTTCGATGACCAAGGTAAGACAGAGTGCGGCATCGGCAATCACCCTGATCGCGGCTTGCCTCGCGACGCAAGCCAGCGCTCAATCCGCCGCCGGTCCGGAAGAGGAGATCGCTGCATTGAAGCGGCAACTTCAGCTGATGGAACAGAAACTGGACAAGCTGCAAAAGCAAACCAGGGCCAACGCAGCCGCCACGGCCAAGGCGACCGCCGCCGCGGCCGGTGCAAGGACCGCGGCGGCTGCCGATGCAAAGGCCAATGCCGCAACTGCCGGCGCCGCCATTCCGGTCAAGAGCCCAACTTTGCCGCCCGAGGCCGTCGCCAGCATGCCGAACAACCGGCCGACGATCTGCACCGCAGACGGACAAAATTGCGTGGCGATCACCAGCCGTCTGCATTTTGACGCCGGCGGTTATGATTATCGTCCGAATACGCCGGCAACCAATCCGCAGCGTCTCGATGACGGGGTTAATGCCCGCCGCGCCCGCATCGGCGTGCTCGGCAAATTCCTGGGCGACTGGAACTATGCCCTGATCTACGATTTCGCCGGCTCCTCGGACGGCTTCGCCAGCACTGCCAGCGAGGCCGGAACGCCCGTCGGATTCCTTCCGGGCGGCTTTCTCTCAGGTATCGAGAACGCATATCTCAGCTACACAGGAATCAAGCCGTTCGGTGGCAAGCTTGCGATCGAGGGCGGCTATATGGACATTCCCTATACCCTCGATGAGGCCACGAGTTCAAACGACATCCTGTTTCTCGAGCGCGCCTCGTCGCAAGTCATCGCGGTCAATATTGCCGCAGGCGATTCGCGCTCCACCGCGGGCGTTCGCTGGTACAACGATTTCCTCTGGGCGGGAGCCTATGCGACCGGACCGGCCTCCGGCGACATCCATTCGGCATCAAGCGTGAACCCCAACGGGACGACGGAGCAATTCGGCGCGACCGCCCGCGTCGCGGGACAACTCGTCAGTGGCAACGACTATTCGCTGCATCTCGGCGCGGATGCCGAGTTCCTGATAAGACCGCCACATGATCTGATCACGGATGTCTACACGCTCACCCTGAGCGATCGCCCGGAACTGCGGATCGACCCGACCTCGATCATCTCGACCGGCGCGCTCGACGGCGTGTCCGGCGTTCAGGTCTACAGCGCCGAGGCCGCGGCGACCTACGGGCCGCTGTTCTTTCAGAGCGAGTATTTCTGGTACAATGTTGCTCGCAACAATCTGCCCGGGTTGCCCGGCGTCCGGTTCGACGGCGGCTACACTGAAGCCAGCTACGTGCTGACCGGTGAAACCCGCACCTACAATCCGTCCGCCGCGGCCTACAACGGCATCATACCGGCAAATCCGTTTACCCTGGCCGGCGGCGGCTGGGGCGCATGGGAAGTTGCCGGGCGTGTAAGCATCATGAATCTGAACGATCAGCTTGCCACGGCAAACGGCGTCGCGGGCGGACAGCAGACGGTCTACACCGCAGGCCTGAACTGGTACGTCAGTTCCAACGTCCGTCTTATGTTCGATTACCTGCATGGCAATATCGCCAAACAGGTCAGCGTCACCAACGCCGGCGATGCGGGCGCGAAGTTCGACGCCTTCGCGATGCGTACCCAGATCGCCTTCTGAAAGGACGTCGTTGGATCGCGGCCAGGAGCAGGCGTCAATCGCCAGGAGCGCAGCGTCGGATCGCTTATAGCCGTCGCGCTTCAGGCGATCTTGCGGCTGTCCGCCGGCCCGGACTGCAGGTTGCGGAAGAATTTTTCCACTTCCCGCGACAGCGTCTCCGCCGTCGAGGCAAGGCCGCCGGACGCGGAAAGCACCGACGCTGCGGCGGTCGAGGTCTCGCTGATGGCGTCGCGCAACGAGCCGATATTGGCGACCAGCGTCTGGTTGCCTTGCGCCGCCGCCTGCGCGTTGGCGGAGATTTCGCGCGTCGCGGCATCCTGCTGCCCGACGGCGCCGGCGATGGCGGAGGTGATCTGGTTGATGTCGCGCACGGCGCCGCCGATCTCGCGCACGGCATCGACCGCGTTCTTGGTCGAGGCCTGGATCAGGCCGACGTTCTGGCCGATCTCCTCGGTCGCCTTGGCGGTTTGCCCGGCCAGCGCCTTGACTTCGTGCGCAACCACGGCGAAGCCGCGCCCGGCGTCGCCGGCGCGCGCCGCCTCGATGGTCGCGTTCAGCGCCAGAAGATTGGTCTGCTCGGCGATCGCCTGGATCAGCGTGAGCACGCCGTCGATCCGCTGGGTCGCTGCCGCGAGGCTTTCGATCTCGGCGATCGATTTTCCCGTGCGCACTCCCGTCTGCTCGACGGCGGTGGCGGATTGACGGACCTGGCGCCCGATCTCCTCGACCGAGGCGGACAGTTCCTCGGTGGCGCTGGCCACCGCCGACACGTTGCCGGAGGCCTGCGTCGTCAAGCCAGCCGCGGCGACCGCGCGTTCGTTGGCGTCGGACGTGACCCGGTTGATGGATTCCGCGGTCGCGCGCATCGCCGACGCATTGTCATCGACGGCGTGCAGCACCGCGCCGATGGCTTGGCGGAATTCCTCGACCGCGGTCTCGATATGGCGGCTGCGTTCCTCGCGCGCCTTCGATTCGTCGGAAACCTGCGCGTTGAGCTTGCGATTGCGGTCCATCGCCTCCTGGAACACCTCGATCGCCCGCGCCAGCGCGCCGATCTCGTCGGCACGCCCGGTATGCGGCACGTCGACCTTTTCGTCGCCCTCGGCGACCCGCTTGATGGTCGAGGTGATCAGCGACAGCGGCCGCGCGATCGAGCGCGCGATGATGACGACCCCGATCACGACCAGCACGAGGGCGATGCCGCCGAGGCAGGTCAGGAGGAACGACAATTTATGGTTGATGGCGGTTTGCGCCGAGATACGCGTGGCGCGCTCGGCATAGACCTTGGACAATGCCTCGAGATCCTTGTTCAGCGCCGAGCGCACCGAGCGGTTGGCGTCGTTGTCGCCCCATTCGCGCCCTGCGGCTGGGCTGATCTCGTTGGCGCGGCGGACCAGTTCCTTGCGGAAATCGACAAACTGTTCGATTCGCTTCTTGAAAGCCGCGAACTGTTCGGCGTCGTCGGCCTCGACGATGCTTTCCCACTTGGTGACGACGCCGAGGATCTGGCCGTTGAATCTGAGAAGTCCGTCGCCGTATTTCCGCACCACGCTCGGTTCGGTCGACATGTACACGCCGCGGGATTCCATGACGACCGCGTAGACCAGCGAGTTGACGCGCTGCACATTGAGGGCGGCGAGGTTGGCCCTCTCGATGGCGGCGGTCAGTTCCGCGCTGCTCCGGCTGTTGTAGTTGGACAGGACGGCGATCGCCGCCGTCAGCACCGCGAACAGCGCGAAAATCGAGTACAGCCTCGACGCAAGCGAAAGACGGGTGACAAGCGACATCATGGGATGACCGGCTGTTGTTCGTTAAGCATGCGGCCTGTTGCGAGACTGGCGAGCGGCGTCGGTGGCCCAAAAAACAATTATGACAATTATGCAGGGCTTGAATGGACAAACTGTTAATGCGTGTAGCTTGCAGAGACGCAATTTTTATCGGAATTATTCCTTGGAATCACGGGCTTGTAAGCCGATTGGCAGCTCAACCGGGCGTTGTGGGGCCGAGGCGACTCGGCGCAAGGCCGAATTCGGCAAGCCCGCCGTAGGGGAAAGCTCCTGCCGCTCCTCTCTCGCGGTGCTACATTTGCAATCAGGCGCCCGGCGAAAGGCGCCGACGGATCTGGAGCCGCCATGGCCTACCGCCACAGCATCGATGCGACCACTTACGTGTTCGATGACCTGTGCGACCTTTTGGCCAAGGCCACGCCGCCGCGCTCCGGCGACCGGCTCGCTGGAATTGCCGCCGATACGGCCGAACAGATGGTCGCCGCCCGGATGGCGCTCTCGGAGCTTCCGCTCGCGCGGTTCCTCAACGAAACCGTGATTCCCTATGAAGACGACGAAATCACCCGCCTGATCGTCGATACGCACGATGCGTCGGCGTTCGCGCCGGTCGCGTCGATGACGGTCGGCGGCTTCCGGGACTTCCTGCTGTCGGATGCGGCCACAACCGATGTGCTTGGCCAACTGTCGCGCGGGATCACGCCGGAAATGGCGGCCGCCGTCTCGAAGCTGATGCGTAACCAGGATCTGATTCTTGCGGCGAAAAAATGCCGGGTGACGACCGCGTTTCGCAACACGATCGGGCTGCCCGGCTGCATGAGCGTTCGGCTCCAGCCCAATCATCCCTTCGACGACGCCAGAGCAATCACCGCCTCGATCCTTGACGGCCTTCTCCTAGGCTCGGGCGACGCCTGTATCGGCATCAACCCTGCCGGCGACGATCCGGCTGTGATCGGCGGATTGCTGCGCCTGGTTGACGAGATCATCGGCCGTCTGGAGATTCCGACCCAGGGCTGCGTTCTGACCCATGTGACGACGACCCTGGATTTGATCGGCCGTGGCATGCCGGTCGATCTGGTGTTTCAGTCGATTGCGGGGACGGAAGCCGCCAACCGGAGCTTTGGCGTCGATTTGAAGCTTTTGCGCGAGGCCCTGGAGGCGGGGCGCTCGCTGCGGCGGGGCACGGTCGGCGACAACGTCATGTATTTCGAAACCGGGCAGGGGTCCGCGCTATCGGCCAATGCCCACCACGGCGTCGATCAGCAGACCTGCGAGGCGCGCGCTTACGCGGTGGCGCGGGCCTTCAATCCGCTTCTGGTCAACAGCGTGGTCGGCTTTATCGGGCCTGAATACCTTTATGACGGCAAGGAAATCATCCGCGCCGGTCTGGAGGACCATTTTTGCGGCAAACTGCTCGGCCTGCCGCTCGGGATCGACGTCTGCTACACCAATCATGCGGAAGCCGATCAGGACGATATGGACAATCTGCTGACGCTGCTGGCAGCGGCGGGCGTTACCTTTATTATGGGTGTCCCCGGCGCCGACGACGTGATGCTGAATTACCAATCCACCTCATTCCACGACGCGCTCTATGTCCGCGACCTGTTCGGGCTGAAGCGTGCGCCGGAGTTTGACGACTGGCTGGTCCGGGCGGGGCTGGCCGATGGCGCTGTCCGCCTTGCAGGCAACGCGGGGCTCTTACCCGATTTTGCGTCGCAACTGATCGCGGAAGGCCTGTCCTCAATTCGAACACAAGCAACCAATCCACCGTTCAAGGGTTAGGGCAGAACAGCGCCACAATGTTGAGGATTTTCTGGCTCAGCCTGACGCTGCGCGATTATGCTGGGCCGGTCGTGCAAGGAGCGGCAGAGGAAAGTCGATGAGAGCTGAAGGCATTGGGGCGGTTCGGCGCATCCTGTGCGTCTTTCCGCGTTATACGTCCGCTTTCGCAACCTGGGAGTACGCCTATCCCCTCTCAGACGGCGCTCGGGCCCTGATGCCGCCGCAGGGCCTGTTGCTGATCGCGGCCTATCTGCCGGAGAATTGGCCGGTCCGCTTCATCGACGAGAACATCCGTGACGCCGGGAAGGAAGACTTCGAGTGGGCGGATGCGGTGCTGGTCAGCGGTATGCATATCCAGCGCCAGCAGATGAACGACATCTGCCGGCGGGCGCATGCGTTCGATCTGCCGGTCGCGATCGGGGGCCCCTCAGTCAGCGCCTGCCCCGACTATTATCCGTCGTTCGACTATCTGCATGTCGGCGAAATGGGAGATGCGACCGACGAACTGATCGCATGTCTTGCGCGCGATCCGTCGCGCCCGGCGCAGCAGGTCGTTGTCAGGACCGTCGATCGCCTGCCTATGACCGACTTTCCCGTTCCGGCCTATGAGCTTGCCGAGATGAGGAAGTATTTCCTCGGCAGCATCCAGTATTCCAGCGGCTGCCCCTATCAGTGCGAATTCTGCGACATCCCCGGTCTCTACGGCCGCAATCCGCGTATCAAGACGCCGCAGCAGATCATCGCCGAACTCGACAAGCTCCTCGCCTGCGGCATGACCGACTCGGTCTATTTCGTCGACGACAATTTCATCGGCAACCGCAAGGCGACCCTGGAATTGCTGCCGCATTTGATCGAGTGGCAAAAGCAGCACGGCTATTTGACGCAGCTGGCCTGCGAGGCGACGCTCAACATCGCGAAAAGGCCGGAGATCCTCGAGAAGATGCGCGAGGCTTACTTCGTCACCATCTTCTGTGGCATCGAGACTCCCGATCCCGATGCGCTCCACGCGATGCACAAGGACCAGAACATGATGGTCCCGATCCTGGAGGGGGTCAAAACCATCAACAGCTATGGAATGGAGGTGGTGTCGGGGATCATCATAGGCCTGGATACCGACAAACCGGACACCGGCGACGCGCTGCTTCATTTCGTCGACCAGTCCATGATTCCGATGCTGACGATCAACCTCCTGCAGGCGCTGCCCAAGACGCCGCTCTGGGACCGCCTCGAGCGCGAAGGCCGGCTCAATCACGATGAAAGCCGCGATTCCAATGTCGAATTCCTCTTGCCCTACGATCACGTCATCAGCTCGTGGAAGAGGTGCATGGGCATTGCATACCAGCCGGAAAAGCTGTTTGCGCGTTACCAGTATCAATGCGATTTCACATACGCCAACCGCGTTAAGGTGCCCGCGAACCGGGAGCGATTGACCTGGGCCAATATCAGGCGCGGCCTGGTCATCCTGCGCAACATTTTCTGGCGGGTCGGCGTGCGCGGCGACTACAAGAGCGTGTTCTGGAAATTCGCGCTGTCGCGTTTGCGGGAGAAGGACATCCAGGGCCTGATCGCCTCGGCGATGATCGCGCATCATCTGATCATGTTCGCGCGCGCGGCGTCCAGTGGCCAGCAGAATGCCTCGCACTATTCGTTCCGGCTGCGCGAGGCGTCCGTTCCCGCCGAGTGACGACATGACCGCGAAGCCGGCCGGATCGATTGCGGATTTGCGAAAGCTCACGCCCGCGCGCGTGGCGCTGGGCCGGTCGGGCGGCAGCCTGCCGACCAGAGCCTTGCTGGGCTTCATGCTCGACCATGCGCGGGCCCGCGACGCCGTTCATGCCGTCTTCGACGCCGCCGCCCTGATCTCGGATCTGGCAGATGTCGGCCTTGAGGCGGTCGTGGTCTCAAGCCGTGTCGGCAACCGGCAGGACTACCTCAGGCGTCCCGACCTCGGACGACAGCTCGATCAGGCCTCGCTGCGGCTGCTGCAGAGCCGAAAACGCGCCGCCGCCTGCCCGTTGGCGATCGTGATCGGCGACGGCCTATCGCCTACAGCAGTCCATGCCCACGCGGTCGGATTGTTGCGAAATCTTCTGCCGCGGCTCGCCGCCGACGGGGCCGGGGTCGGCGCCGCCGTCGTCGCATCGGGCGCGCGGGTCGCGCTCGGCGACGAAATCGGTGCGCTCCTCAAGGCGCGCATCGTTCTCGTGCTGATCGGTGAGCGGCCGGGCTTGTCATCGCCGGACAGCCTCGGCGCGTATCTGACATTCAACCCGAGAATCGGTCGCACCGACGCCGACCGCAACTGCGTCTCCAATATTCATGGTGACGGACTTTCGTATGATGAAGCCGCCTTCAAGATCGGCTGGCTCATACGCGAGGGCCTGAGGCGTGAGGTCACCGGCGTTGCGTTGAAGGATGAAAGCGGGGACGGGGCGGTGCGGCGAATCGCGGTGCGATCAAGCCCGCGTGACGAGGCGGCGACTTGAGGCATGAAAACTGTCGAAGAGGCGGCGGATTTTCGTGTTTTCCGCGGCGCGCTTGCGAGACGCTGCACAGACCTGTTAAACGTGACCGCGTTTTATTATCAGTCAGTTTAAGGGGTTGGCGTCGATTAATTCCGGCCTCCCGCGATTGTCCTGACAGTCGGTTTGGCGGCCGCATTCGCGCCCGGAGAACTTGAGCCGTAGAGATTGCGAACAAGCCATGCTCGAAAAGAACTACGACAGTCAGGTTCATGTCGAGAAGGTCGAGCAACGGCCGATGAGCAGCATCGCCTTCGGGCTGGAGCGCATCGGGCTGATTGCGGTGCGGGCCCCGATCCTGTCCTGCATCATCCTGCTGGTGCTAATCATAGGCGCCATCTTCGGGATCCAGCGAATCAAGATCGACGACTCGCTCAGCCAGCTGTTCCGCTCCAACACCAAGGAGTTCCACCAGTACGAGGAGGTCACCAAGCGCTTCCCGGCGGAGGAGTTTGACGTGCTCGTCGTCGTCGAGGGCAAAAACCTGCTGGCGCGCGACAATCTGGAGAAGCTGCGCGACTTCGTGACCGACCTGCAGCTTGTGGATGGCACGCGCGGGCTGATTTCGCTGTTCTCGGCCCGCCAGGCTCCGGCGCCGGGCAAGCTGCCGGCCGCGCTGTTTCCGTCGGACCTGCCGGAAGGCGCGGCCTACGACAGGTTCATCGAGACCGTCAAAAGCAACGAGATCATCCGCGGCAAGCTGTTGTCGGAGGACGGCACGCTGGCGCTGATCGTGGTGTCGCTCGAGCCCGACGTCGTCTCCAGCAACAAACTTGGCGCGACGATCGGCGATATCCGCAAGCTGATCGCCAGCGATCTCGGCGGCACCGGCCTCAACGTGGAACTGTCCGGCGTGCCCGTCATGCAGCTCGAAATCCGCAACGCGGTGGAGCGCGACGGGCTGACCTACAACATTCTCGGCATTCTTGCCGGCTGCATCATCGCGATCATCTTCTTCCGCAAGATATCCTTCATGGTGGTCGCAGCGTTCCCGCCGCTGATCGCGATCCTGCTGGCGCTCGGCGGCCTCGGCTGGGCCAATTTCAATCTCAACATGTTCCTGAACGTGATGACGCCGCTCATCATGGTGATCAGCTTCTCTGATTCGATGCAGCTCACCTTTGCCGCGCGCGACCGCCTGATCGCGGGTCAGGACAAATTTACCGCGTTCCGGAATGCCGTGCTGGTGGTCGGTCCCGCCTGCGTATTGACCCACGCCACCGCCGGCATTTCGTTCATCGCGCTGCAGTTCTCCGATTCCGACCTGATCCGCAAGTTCGGCGAGGCTGGCCTAGCCGCGACCATCATTGCGCTGCTTGCGGTGCTCTCGCTGGTGCCGGTGTTCGGGGTGCTCCTGGTGCGCAACGAGCGGATTTTTGCGGTCAAGTTCCAGCGTGCCGATGCCGGCGTGCAGGCGCTGCGCAATTTCTGCTACTGGATCGCCGTGCGCATGGTCAGCCGTCCCGGGCTGTT
>Ga0265339_10003291_pt1 | contig 11309 bp, 11 predicted proteins | sample 4CB219metaG_FD_202085 | JGI IMG/M metagenome (GOLD analysis project Ga0265339, IMG submission 202085) | Rhizosphere microbial communities from Carex aquatilis grown in University of Washington, Seatle, WA, United States - 4-CB2-19 metaG | ecosystem: Host-associated > Plants > Roots >...
TGGGCGAACCGATGTTTCTGCTCGGCGCCTACGTCAACGGCAAGCTCACGGGCATCGTTCAATACCTGTTTCATCGCTCGAGCTGGACACCCGGCAACTACTGCTACCTGCAGGATCTGTTTGTGGCGGAGAACGCGCGCGGCCTTGGCCTCGGGCGCGCCCTGATAGAGGCGGTGTACGACAAGGCGCGGGAAGCCTCCGCCAGCCGGGTGTATTGGCTGACCCATCAGAGCAACGCGACCGCGCGCGTGCTCTACGACAAAGTCGCCGAAAATCTCGGACATATTCAGTACAGGAAAATACTCTAACTGAAATCATTCCGGCGCGGGCGAGCCGCCAGCGCGGAATTGACGAGGACGACAACGGAGATCACGCATGTCTGATCTTTCGGCGGTGAAAGCACTGGTGTTCGATGTGTTCGGCACCGTCGTGGACTGGCGTACCAGTCTGATCTCCGACTTCACCAAATGGGGAGAAACGCGCGGCATCAAGGCCGACTGGACCGCCTTGGTCGACGGCTGGCGGGCGGTCTATGCCGCCTCGATGGACGAGGTGCGCAAGCACCCCGAGCGCGGCTATGTGATCCTCGACGTACTGCATCGGCGTTCCCTCGAGAAGCTGGTCGCGCAACTCGGCATTTCCGGGCTGAACGATGCCGATCTGCACCACCTCACCATGGGCTGGCACCGCCTGCATCCCTGGCCCGACAGTGTTTCAGGTTTGATGCGCCTGAAGACCAAATACATCATCTCCCCGCTCTCCAACGGCAATGTGGCGCTGCTCACCAACATGGCGAAGTTTGCCGGCCTGCCGTGGGACCTGATCATGTCGGCGGAATTGTTCGCGCATTATAAGCCCGACCCGGAAACCTATCTGGGCGCCGCAAGGCTGCTGTGCCTGCCGCCGGGCGAGGTGATGATGGTGGCAGCCCACAACTACGACCTGAAGGCCGCGCGGAAGCTTGGACTGAAAACCGCGTTCGTGGCGCGGCCGACCGAATACGGGCCGCTGCAGAAACAGGATTTCGAGGCCACGGACGATTGGGATGTCGTGGCGAGCGATTTTGGCGGGATTGCCGACCGCATGGGCTGCTGAAGCGTCCTTGAACGGGGCGGGTCGCGGTTGGCGTGAAGAAAATACTGCGAAACAACAGTCTGCCGGCTGGCGGAAGCGCGCGAATCATTGAAGCGTCGCGCTTCGTACCTAAAGCGCGATGGTTTTAGGTTGAACCGCCATCGCGCTTTAGCCTTTTGTTTGCGTACGATCTTTTCGGAAAACCGCTACACACTTTTCCGGATCATGCGCTACTCTCGGAAAGCATCATGACGCTTCCCGCAACCGCATTGCCGACCGAGGCGCCGCCGGCCTTTCTCGGCGTGAGCCGATCCCTGACCGGAAAGCTGTGGCGCGACCGGCTGGACGCACGCGGCGCGGCGCGGGCGCTGGCGATCGCGCAGCGCCACCGGCTGCCGGAGATGCTGGCGCGCGTGCTGGCCGGACGCGACGTCGATATCGATGCGGTGGCTGATTTTCTCGATCCCACCATCCGCAAACTGATGCCGGATCCCTTCACGGTGACGCAGATGGAGACGGCCGCCAAACGCATCGCGGATGCGGCCGTTCGCGGCGAGAAGGTCGCGATCTTCGGCGACTATGATGTCGACGGCGCAACCTCGGCGGCGCTGCTCGCCTGGCATCTGCGCCATTGCGGGCTCGATCCGCTGATCCACATTCCCGACCGGCTGTTCGAGGGCTATGGCCCCAACACCGAGGCGGTGCGCATGCTCGCCGGCAAAGGCGCGACGCTGCTGGTCGCGGTCGATTGCGGCACGACGAGCATCGAGCCTCTCGCGGAAGCCAGGCGGCTTGGCCTGTCGGTCGTCGTGATCGATCATCATCAATGCGGCGCCGAATTGCCCGAGGTCGATGCGCTGGTCAATCCGAACCGTCCCGACGATCTGTCCGGGCTCGGCCATCTCGCCGCCGTCGGCCTAACGCTGGTGACACTGGTTGCGGTCAACCGCGAATTGCGCTCTCGCGGCTTCTGGACTGCGGAAATGCCGGAGCCCGATTTGTTGGGCATGCTGCACCATGTTGCGCTCGGCACCGTTGCCGACGTCGCGCCGCTCGTCGGCCTCAACCGTGCCTTCGTGGCGAAGGGGCTGATCGCGATGCGCCGCCGCGATCATGTCGGCCACACTGCGCTCATGGACGTGTCGCGGCTGAGCGGTCCACCGGAAGCCTGGCATCTCGGTTTCATGCTGGGACCACGCATCAATGCCGGCGGGCGGATCGGACGCGCCGATCTCGGCGTGCGGCTGCTCCTGGAAGGCGATGTGTCCGAAGCCGCGCGCCTTGCCGCCGAGCTTGACCGGCTCAACAGCGAACGCCGGCTGATCGAGCAGGCGGCGGAGGCGCAGGCCGAGGCCGAGGCGCTGGCCTCGCTCGGGCTCGAGGACAAGGGGTCGGTGATCGTGACGGCAGCCGAGGGCTGGCATCCCGGCGTGGTCGGTCTGGTCGCTGCGCGGCTGAAGGAAAAGTTCGCCCGTCCGGCCTTTGCCATTGCGGTCGAGCCGGGCGGCATCGGCACCGGCTCGGGCCGCTCCATACCGGGTGTGGATCTCGGCAAGGCGGTGCGCCAGGCGGTGATCGACGGCGTGCTGCTGAAGGGCGGCGGCCACGCGATGGCCGCAGGAGTGACTTTGCGCAAGGAGAAGCTTGCGGAGTTTCGCGCCTACATGGAAAACGCGCTTGCCCATGAGGTGTCGCAGGCGCGCCATGCCAACGAGCTGTTCATCGACGGCGCGCTGTCGGCGCGCGGCGCGACGGCGGAACTGGTCAAGATCCTCGATCGTGCCGGTCCCTTCGGCAGCGGCAATCCGGAGCCGGTGGTGGCGCTGCCGTCGCATCAACTGGTTTTCGCCGACGAAGTCGGACAGGCGCATTTGAGGCTGCGCTTCAAGTCCGGCGACGGCGCCATCCTCAACGGCATGGCGTTTCGTTCGGTGGGGCAGAAGCTCGGCAACGCGCTCACCCAGCATCGCGGGCAGGCCTTGCACGTGGCGGGATCGCTCACGCTGGACCGCTTTCAGGGAAGCGAGCGCGTGCAATTGCGCGTAATCGACGTCGCCGTGCCGGATCAGGGGCCGGCGGTCATCAGGTAAAGCCTTCAGATACAGGTCGGGATTGATGCGCTAACTGCCCTGCCTCAAGCGCGTCAGCACCTTCAGCCCGCCATAGCCGTCTGCCGGCGCCAGTCCCGTCTTGAGCTGAAAATCCCGGATCGCCTGCATGGTGTCGTTGCCGACGCGGCCGTCGGTGCCGCCGGTATCAAAGCCGGCTTTGGTCAGGCGCACCTGCATTTCCTGCACTTCGGCAAGCGTCAGCGCGCGCTCGGAGCCGGGGAACGGCTGAACGAACGGTCCTCCGCCCAGAATGCGATCGCCGAGATGGCAGATCGCCAGCGCATAGTTCATCGACGGGTTGTAGCTGCGCACCGCATAGAAGTTCGGGCCCAGCAGAAACGCAGGTCCTCCCGGAACCGGCACCCACATCTGCGCAGATGCGCTCGGCTGCCGAAACGGCTGGCCGTCGGCACGCGTCACGCCCGCGCTCGTCCAGGCCGCATAGGTCCGGTTGCCGCCGATCGTGCCGCCGGGCGAGCGCACCTCGTAACCCCAATGTTCGCCGCGGTGATATCTGCCGCGATTGACCAGGAATTTCGCGGTCGAGCCCAGGGCATCGTCGGGCCTGCCGAAGGGGGAAATCTTGCCGTCGCCGTCGTAATCGATGCCGACGTTGAGCCAGACTTCCGGCATCCACTGGGTATGCCCCATCGCGCCGGCCCATGATCCCCGCATCTCCTCCGGCGTGCTCCAGCCACGGTCGACGATGCGCAGCGCGTTGATCAGTTCGCTCTCCCAATAGCTGCGGCGGCGCGGTTCGTTCCAGGCCAGCGCGGCCAGCGCGGGAAATACGGGGCGCATATGGTTCTTTTGCACCAGCGGATCGCCGTAGGCGGATTCGACGCCCCACAGCGCAAGCAGCGTGCCGCGCTCGACGCCAAAATCCCGTTCGATGCGGGCGAACAGCGCTTCGTTGTTCTTCAGCGCCTCCTTGCCGGCGATGATGCGCCAATCGGATACCCGGCGGTTGATGTACTGCCAGGTCTGTTCGTTGAATTCCGGCTGGTTGCGGATCTCTTTGAACACGGTCATGTCGGGCTCGACATGACCCATCGCCCGGTTCCAGGCCGCTTCTGAAATGCCTTTGCCGAGCGCGTGCCTGCGAAAATTCTCGCGCCATGGATCAAAGCCGGGCGGCGCTGCGGTGATGCCCGCGCCCGGCCGCGCAAGCAGCATTGCCGCACCGAGGCCGAAGCGCAGCAGCGAGCGACGGGTCGGCATGTCAGGAGAATCGGGCTGCTTCATCGGATTAATCTAGCTCCGTGTGGAGGGCTGGTTAGCCTTCTTGCTGCAAAGTTAGGGCAATTTTGGACAACCAGCGGCGAATTGTAAGCTCGGCCTTCCCGTTCAAACCGGCCGTCAGCCGCCGTTCCAGCGCCATCGCCCGCCGGCGGCATGTCCCCAGCAAGTTCAGCCCGCGGCGGGTTGGCGTCCACTGCAGGGCCCTGCCGTGCAGGGGGTGCGGCGTCCTCTTGATCGCACCATCGCGCTCCAGGTTGCGGATGATGACGCCGACGGTCTGCGGGGTCAGCAGGGCCACGCGGGCAAGATCGGCGCCCGACAAGCCCGGATAGGCCTTGAGCATGGTGAGGACGGAAAATTGCGGCACCGTGACGCCGAGATCGGCGAGCGAGCGTTCGAGCGCGAGCCTGGAAGCGGCGTGGGCCTGGCGCAGGAGATAACCGAGATAGCCGCTTTCTCCGCGCTTGCCCTGTCCGGGCAGCGGTGGACGGATGGCGGGAAGGGGCGTTGCCGGTGCGCTCCTTCTCGCGCTTGCGGACGATTTTCTCGCCCGAGGCGATTTCGGTCGTTTTGGCGCGTTTTGGCCGCGCCGCCTTCGCGCCGGGCCAGCAATCTTGCGTGCCATATCAGAGCTCTTATAATAAATAAGGGTTCTTATAACATCAGGTGAATGGTCATGTCACATGCTCGCAGCGAATACGAGGATTTCAAGGCTCTCGCGCCGGATGCTTTTGAGGCGGTTCAGGCCCTTGGCCGGCTCGCGGCGAAAGCCGGCCTCGACAAGGAGCTTCTTGAGCTCGTGAAGCTGCGCGCCTCGCAAATCAACGGCTGCGCCTTCTGCGCGCAGTACCACATCCTTCAGGCCGAAAGCCTTGGCATGCCGGTCGACAAGATCAACCTGGTCGTGGTGTGGCGCGAGGCGCCGCAATTTTCGCAGCGCGAGCGCGCCGCGCTGGCATGGACGGAAGCGCTGACCTTGTTGCCTGCCGGCGTCAGCGATGAGGTCTTTGCGCAGGCGCGCGCGGAATTTTCCGAGAAGGAATTGGCCTATCTCACCTCGGCCGTGGCTTCGATCAACGTCTGGAACCGCTATGGTGCGGCCTACCGCTGGACGCCGCCCGCGCGGCAGAAGAAAGTGAATGCGGCGGCCTCGTAGGCGAGGGACGGGAGGCTCGGCGGATGCCGGCGGTCGCTAGCCGCGATGGTGTCCTTCACTAACGATAGAGGGAGCCTGCTCGGGGGGATGCCGGGCGGCTGCAAGGTCGGTACAATCGACTGCCGTCTTTGCCGGGCAAGCCGTCCTTCTTCCCCAATGAGGTTTCCATGATCGACAAATATTCGGATCATGCCGCCAATGAACGCACGTTTCTCGCCTGGGTGCGCACCGGGATCGCCACCATCGCGTTCGGCTTCGTGGTTGAAAAATTCAACCTTTTCGTTCGGACCATTGCAGAGGCGAGCATACCGGACGCCGCGACGCACGTGCGGCTGAACAAGTTTTCGGGGTCCTTCGGCCGCTATGACGGTCTCGCCCTGATTTTGGTCGGCATGGCCATCATCGTGGCGTCCCTCGTGCGTTTCGTTCGCACCAGCCGGCTGATCGACGACCGCGAAACGCATTCGGCCGCAAGCGTCAGAGCTGAGCTGGTCCTGTCCGTCGTGCTGGCGCTGATCGTGGCGAGCCTGCTCACCTACCTTGCGCTGCACTGAGGCTTCGCGGGTCGGCAGACCCCACGGATATCGGTGATCGATTAGTTCTCGCGGCCTTCCTGCTCGCCTGGGCGGGTCACGTCTTCAGGCCGCGCATGAGCGACTGCGGGGGAGGCGGCGATTTGCGGTTCGATCTCGCGGCCGCGGCCGCGGATCATGCGCTCATAGGCGGAGATCAGCGTGGCGTAGGGATTGACCCAGATCCAGCCGTCGCGGGTGAAGACCTGGATGTCGAAGTGCAGATGACGGCTGGTGCCGTTGGGATGGTCGAGATAATTGGAGACCACACCGATCCTCTCGCCTTCCGCGACCTGGCGACCGTTGAGGAGGTCGTCGGCATCCATGGCGGACGGATTCATGTGCATGTAGCGGAAGCGGATGTGCTCGGTGCCAGTATTGACCTGCAGCGTCATCCCCTGCTGCTGCGGTGAGCGGATCACGAGGGCATCGCGGACCGCGAAGACCGGCTGTTGCCTGGGATCGCAGGCGTTGGCGGCTGCGTCTTGCGGCGGGCAGGCGCCGGGGCGGATATCCTCGCCCTGGTGACCGAAGCCGCCGATACATTGTCCGACGTTGAAACTGCGGGCTTCGCAGAAACTGTCCCGCCAGGGATAGGTGCTGGTCGGAGCATCGGATTTATCGTTTGAGGGGCGCTTGCCGAAGGATTGTGAGTGGATGAAGGCAGGCGCCTCGAGCGGAAACTGGATTTGCGAATAGACGTTGAAGTCGATGCGGCCGGTCCGCCCATGGAGGCCGCTTCCCGCGATGATGTCGCCGACCGGGCGATAGGTGAAGTCGGGCGATACCGCCATCGGCCGCTCCGCGACCTCGGAGGCAATATCCCGGCGAGGCCGCGACGGCAGGCCGCCCGTAACGTGCAGCGCTTGCAGGAATCGCTCGGCGACGGGATAGGCTTCGCGGCAGGCCAGCCGCCGCGCGCGCGGGGCGGAGTCCAGGCACTGGATCGACACCACATAGGGGACGCCGAAACGGGTGAAGGCATAGCGCACATAGCCTTCGCGGATGAAGCGCCGGAGGTCGGGATACTCCACCGCCAAGCTCTTCACCGGTTCGCCTTTGCCTCCTGTCGGATCCGCGATGTCGTAGGTCAGCAGCGAGCCGGTGATCTGGACCTCGATGGGGCCGGCGAAAATTCGCGGTGGCAACCCGGCGCCGGCCCCCGGTTCGAGCGAGAACACTGCGTCGTAACCGGCAGGACCCGCATCAAACAGGTCCACGGGACGAAAATCGGCCTGATAATGCGACAGCGACAGAGGCGCCATCGCGCGATTCCCCCGCGTGTCGAGGAAGGCCGCGGTGTCGAAAGGCAGGAGCACCGGCACGGCGCTGCGATCGATGGCGGTGAAGATCGCCGAGGTCGCAGCGTTGAGTTGCACGAATGCAGGCGTTGCGCGCGGATCGAACGCTCCCAGGCGGCGCCGGCCGGCAAACGTGAAGTCGGCGGCGACCGCCGGCGCGGTGCTGATCTCGGAACGGAGCTGGTCGAGCGCCGCCCGCCAGTCGACATGGACGACAGTGATCTCCGGTGTCCGGAAATCTTCCGCCGCGGCGGCGGCCAAAGCGGCCTGCAGGAACGCTGAAGCTGCCAGCAAGCGCGTGACGAACCGGACAGCCTTTCCAGACAATGCACGCTCCCCCCGCGCGAACCTGACGGATCGTTAATCCTTTGCGCGCTCGGAGTAAGAGCCGTCTTCGGTCAACACCACAATGCGCGTGCCCACTGTGATGTGAGGCGGCACGGTGGTGCGGACGCCGTTCGACAGGACGGCCGGCTTGTAGGAGGACGAGGCCGTCTGGCCCTTGGTGACCGGCTCGGTCTCCACCACTTCCAGCGTCACGCGCTGCGGCAACTGGATCGAGATGGGGTTCATGTCGTGGAGCGACAGCTTCACGGTCATGTTCTCCTGCAAATAGGCCGCAGCGTTGCCAACGACGTCCTTGGGCACCTGGATCTGGTCGTAGGTCTCGGCATTCATGAAGTGGAAGCCGTCGGAATCCTGGTAGAGATAGTTGAAATTGCGCTCCTCCACGGTCGCCTTCTCGACCTGGTCGGTGGTCTTGTAGCGCTCGGAGATTTTCACCCCGTCGCTGATTCGGCGCATTTCGATTTGGCTGACGGGCGTTCCCTTGCCGGGATGGATGTTCTCGGCGCTCAAAACCACGTAGAGCTTGCCGTCTTGCTCGATCACGTTGCCCTTGCGAATAGAACTGGCGATGACTCTCAAAGCTGTTTTTCCTGATGTTGGGACCCGGAACGGCGCCAAAAATGGCCGTCCCGCGGCAATTGGTGTGGTTTCGGGGCGCAACATACTGATTTTGTCCGCAGAAGCCAGCGTTTTGCCGCCGGCAAGGCCGTCCCGCTCATGAGGCAGAATGACCAGGTTTCGCCGTTCCGGTCGGGCGGGCGGCACGCCGATGTCAGGCCGTTCCTTGCCGCGCGGAGCGCGATCACGCGCAGTCTGCGGGCCTGGTTCGACGGGCAGGGATTTACCGAGGTCGAAACCGGGATTTTGCAGGTTTCGCCGGGCAACGAGACCCATCTGCACGCGCCGCGCACCGAGCTGACGCGCGGTGACGGCGAACGCCTGACGCGGTACCTGCGGACCTCGCCGGAATTCGCCTGCAAGAAATTGCTGGCCGCGGGCGAAACCAAAATCTTCGAATTTGCGCGGGTGTTTCGCGACCGCGAACGCGGCGACCTGCATTTGCCGGAATTCACCATGCTGGAGTGGTACCGCGCCAATGCGGCCTATGACGCGGTGATGGCCGATTGCGTCGCCATCATCGCCCGTGCCGCGCAGGCCACCGGACTTGGCCGATTTTCGTTCCGCGGCCGCAGCTCCGATCCCTTCGCCGAACCGGAATTTCTTACCGTCGCATCCGCTTTCGAGCGTTGCGCGGGCATCGATCTCCTGGCGACCATCGCGGACGGCGAAGGCGATCGCGAGGCGCTGGCGGCCGCGGCGCGGCAGCAGGCGCGGATCAGCGATGACGACACCTGGTCAGACATTTTCAGCAAGATTTTGATCGAACATGTAGAACCAAAGCTGGGGCAGGGGCGTTTGACGGTCTTGTTCGAATATCCCGCGCCTGAAGCGGCACTGGCACGGGTCAAAGGGTCCGACCCCCGGGTCGCCGAGCGGTTCGAGGTTTACGCCTGCGGGGTCGAACTCGCCAACGGCTTCGGCGAGTTGACTGATGCGGACGAACAGCGCCGCCGCTTTGCCCTCGCCATGGCCGAAAAGCAGCGACGCTATGGCGAGCGCTATCCGCTGGACGAGGATTTTCTCGCCGCGGTCGGATGCATGCCGCAAGCCAGCGGCGTCGCGCTCGGTTTCGACCGGCTGGTGATGCTGGCGAGCGGCGCCTTGCGGATCGATCAGGTGGTATGGACGCCGGCTACGATAGACCTATGAGCAGGACGAATTTTACAACCACGCTTCGTGATCCCGCCCAGCTGGTGGCCCATGGCCTTTCCAGCGCGTCGGACCTCGCCGATCTGGAAAAGGTCGCCTCGCGCTACGCAATCGCGATCACGCCGGACATCGCCGCCCTGATCGACCCGAGCGACCCGGCCGATCCGATCGCCCGTCAATTCATTCCAGCAAGCGAAGAACTGGTGGTGTCGCCGGGCGAGCGCGCCGACCCGATCGGCGATCACGCCCATTCTCCGGTTCCCGGCATCGTGCACCGCTATCCCGACCGCGTGCTGTTCAAGCTGGTCCATGTCTGCGCGGTGTACTGCCGGTTCTGCTTTCGCCGCGAGATGGTCGGCCCCGGCAAGGACAGCGTGCTTTCCGATTCCGCCTATTCCGACGCGCTCGACTATATCCGCGCACATCCGGAAATCTGGGAAGTCATCCTGACCGGCGGCGATCCCTTGATGCTCTCGCCGCGGCGGCTGTCGGAGGTCATGGCCGATCTCGCCGCAATCGATCATGTCCGTATCATCCGGATTCATACCCGCGTGCCGGTGGCCGATCCCTCGCGTGTCAGCGACGAGATGGTCGCGGCGTTGAAGGTCGAGGGCGCGACCACATGGATGGCGCTGCATGCCAATCATGCGCGGGAGCTGGCGGAAGGGGTCCGCGCGGCCGTCGCCCGCTTGATCGACGCCGGCATTCCCATGGTGAGCCAGTCGGTCTTGCTGCGCGGCGTCAACGACAATGTGGAAGCGCTCGCAGACCTGATGCGCGCGTTCGTCGAATGCCGCATCAAGCCCTATTACCTGCATCACGGCGATCTCGCCCCGGGAACCGCGCATTTGCGCACCACCCTGGCCGAGGGCCAGGAGCTGATGCGGGGTTTGCGGGGGCGGGTGTCCGGACTCTGCCAGCCCGACTACGTACTCGACATTCCCGGGGGCGCCGGCAAGTCGCCGGTCGGCCCGACCTATCTGCGGCCAGAAAATTCTTTTCCGGGAGAACGTGTCGCAGAAGAAGCAGAAACGCGCTATCGTATCACTGACTATTGCGGCGAGGTGCATCTCTATCCGCCATGATCGGCAGGCGGAGCGATCTGCATCTTCGTACGCGAAAAGGAGCAAGCATGAAAAAGATGATTGTCTCACTGGCGCTGCTGGTCCTGGTCGGCTCGGGTGGTGCCTACGCCCAGAGCGGCGGCGGTCTGGGATCGTCAAATGGGCAAAGCCTCAAGGGTGGTATTCCGGAAGCCCCGGTCGGCCATCGCCAGCCGCGGGCCAGCGATGTGCCTGACGAGAAAAACCTGGGCAATCCCAACGATATGCTCGGCAAGGAAAACTCGCTGCTCGACAAGAAGATCAAGAGCATTTGCCGCGGCTGCTGAGGCGCGGCAGGCGACTACGCCGCGCCCAAGTTGAATTTTGAACAGCTAGGTCCTCCACTGTCGTCGTCCGGCTTGCCGCCTTCTAAAGCTCTGGGGAGCCCGTCGAAGCCTAGGCATAGACGGGAGCGGCGCCCCGGTATTTCAGGACGGCGGTGCCTATCTGAGACGTCTCTGGAATACTGGCTAACCCGCAACGACGCGATTGCGGCCGGCATCTTTCGCTCGATAAAGAGCTCGATCCGCACGTGCTAAAATGTCGTCGGCTGACGCATCCTGACGTGCAGCACAAACCCCCGCGGACATAGTCAGCTGCATGTCCTTCGAGATTGCCGCCCAACCCAGTTC
>Ga0265339_10003297_pt1 | contig 11305 bp, 9 predicted proteins | sample 4CB219metaG_FD_202085 | JGI IMG/M metagenome (GOLD analysis project Ga0265339, IMG submission 202085) | Rhizosphere microbial communities from Carex aquatilis grown in University of Washington, Seatle, WA, United States - 4-CB2-19 metaG | ecosystem: Host-associated > Plants > Roots > Rhizosphere...
AAGGCAACCGGAAAGCCGATCAGCATCGCCAGAACCAGGCCGCCGAACATCAGGGGCGGCATCATTTCCAGCGTAATCATTGGGTCGGCCTCTCGTATTTCGCGTCGATCGTCACTTCTCCCTTGAGAGCCGCGATACGCTTGATGACCTCCGAGACGCCTTGCAATGCCAGCATGACGAAGCCGGAGGGAATCACGAATTTGATCGGCCAGCGGATCAGGCCGCCGGCATTGCCGGACATTTCGCCGACCGAGTAGGCCTGCATGAAGAACGGCCAGGACAGATAGGCCAGCAGCAGGCACGCTGGAATCAGGAAGAACAGGGTTCCGATCAGATCGAGCCAGAGCTGGCCGCGCTCGGAGAGGAAGAGATAGAAGATTTCGACCCGCACATGTTCATTGCGCTTGAACGTGTAGGATGCGCCGAACATCACGAGGATCGCGAACATGTACCACTGCAGTTCGAGCCAGCCGTTGGAGCTGTAGCTGAACGCGTAACGGATCATGGCATTGCCGGCGCTCACGAGGCAGGCAAGCAGCACCAGCAGATTGCAGACGTAGCCTATCTTTTCGTTGATCTGATCGATGGCTGCGCTAACTGCCAACAATGGGCGCATCGTATTCTCCGCGGCGGCTTTCTTCGGGAGAGCGCGCCGATGTTCTCAACAGACATCACTTCGCTTCCGCGCATCGAGTGCGCGAATCAACGGCTCGTGGCTGAGGGATTGCAACCGACAGGCCCTCCCCATTGCGATTTTGCCGTCTTGACTGCGCGGGAGCGCAGCGGCCTATGCGGCCGGGCAGGCATCAAGGCCGCCGCACCATTTCAGCGCGCTTTCGCGCCGTCAATTGGAAAAATCGGCAAATTGACACTGGTGGTCCGATTCTAACATTCGCATCCCGTCTGAGGAGGCACGTTTGCGAATGTTAGAATCAAAGGACCACTAGCAAGTTATTGTTGCTAGTGGAGTTTGGATTTGACGTTCGCATGAAGGATTCGCGGCGGGCAGGTAGCGAACGTCAAATCCGCTCCACTAGTGTGGTGGTTCAGAAGTTCTCTTCATTTTCGCTGCGAGTCCTTCAAGAGAACTTCTGAACCAAAACCACACTAGAATCATAGATTTCTAGTGTCCTTTCGAATCCGAAGTTCGCAAAGAAGTTGCCGCGAAATGATGCGAACTTCGGATTCGGGACACTAGCCCCCGTGCCGGCTGGTAATGCGAAGAGGGCGGGGGATCAACCCCCGGTGACGCTCATGTGGCGACTGACGCTCGGGCGGTTGTGCCTGCGGTCGATGATGAAGTCGTGGCCCTTCGGCTTCAGCCCGATGGCGCGATCGATCGCGGCGGAGACCAGCTCGTCGTCGGGGGAGGCACGCAGCGGCTTGCGCAAGTCGGAGGCGTCCTCGTGGCCGAGACAGGTGTGCAGGGTTCCGGTGCAGGTGATGCGCACGCGGTTGCAGGATTCGCAGAAATTGTGCGTCATCGGCGTGATGAAGCCAAGCTTGCCGCCGGTCTCGCTGACGCGGACAAAGCGCGCCGGCCCGCCGGTGCTCTCGTCGAGGTCGGTTAACGTAAATTGCTTGGCAAGCCGCGCCCGGACCAGCGACAGCGGCACATACTGATCAATTCGCCCTTCGCCGATCTCGCCCATCGGCATCACCTCGATCAGCGTCAGCGCCATGCCCTTGCCATGCGCCCATTCCATCAGCGCGGGAATCTCGTCCTCATTCAGGTCCTTCAACGCCACCGCGTTGATCTTCACCGCAAGTCCGGCCGATCGCGCGGCCTCGATGCCGGCGAGCACCTTGTCGAGATCGCCCCAGCGGGTGATGGCCCGGAATTTTGCGGGGTTCAGCGTGTCCAGCGATACGTTGATCCGGCGCACCCCGCAGTCGCGCAGTTCGGATGCAAAACGCGAAAGCTGCGTTCCGTTTGTGGTCATCGTCAGTTCGCGCAAGGCCCCGCTGTCGAGATGACGTGACAACGAACGCACCAGCGACATCAGGTTGCGCCGCACCAGCGGCTCGCCGCCGGTGAGCCGCAGCTTGTGCACGCCCTTTCTGATGAAAGCCGAGCAGAGCCGGTCGAGCTCTTCAAGCGTCAGCAGATCGGCTTTGGGCAAGAAGGTCATGTCTTCCGACATGCAATAGAAACAGCGCAGGTCACAGCGATCGGTGACGGAAACCCTGAGATAGCTGATAGTCCGCCCGAACGGGTCGGTCATCGGACGTGACAGCGATGGAACAGGACTGGAGGGTCCGGTCATGAGTTAGGCCTTGTCGGAAGCTACGGCACTCACACGAGTGCTCTTCTTCCAGCAATCTAGGCATGATGCGATCCGCCGACAATCCGCCTTAGGCAGCGGAGGTCTGCATTGCTGCGGCTGCGAGCAATCCAGTGGTCCAATTCTAACATTCGTATCCCGTTGCAGTAGGCCTGCTTGCGAATGTTAGAATCGATCAAAGGACCACTAGCAAGATCAATTAGCTAGTGGAGCTTCGCTTCACGAGATCGCGGCCGGCAGGGTAGCGAACGTCAAATCTGCTCCACTAGCGCGTCGATGTGCCTGCCGGTGCAGCGCCGGGTTCGGGGAAGGGCGAGCTCGCGGCCGCAGCCCCAGGCTTCGGTTTCGGCTTTTTCGGCCGCATCGGTTTGTGGGCCTTCGGCGGCACGACCGGTTGCAGTTCGGCAAACACCGGGTTGGGATCGGTCGTCGCGCTGGCAGCCGTCGTGAGATCGCCGCCGTTGCGGACCACCTGAACCGGAACCGTGGCGGATTGGTACTTGTCCAGCGTGTAGGTGACGGAAAAGCCGGCGTCGGGGGCGGGCACCGAGACGGAACAGGGGGTCTTGCAGCCCGGTCCCAGCGTGGTCTTCGCGTCGGCGCCCGGAGGCGTGGACTCGAGCTGAACGTGCATCGTTGGCGGCGCAGGTTTCAGAAAATCCAAGGAGAACGAGGAGCAGCCGCTCAGGCTCGCCCCCGCAATCGCAACCGCGATGACACGACGCATATTCAACCCGTCAACTCTACTGCGGCGAACTGCCACAATCCCCGGCGCGACCATAGGGGCCTCACGACACCGGCGCAACCATGCGGGCAGGCATCGTTAATTGTTGGTTAATGCGATCAGGTGGCGGTAGCGAAATACCAAGCAACGTCAGCGTATTACGAGGGATTTGGAACCGACAGCGCTTCCACGGCCGCCGGCAGGTCGCGCATGTGATGGATTAGCCGATCCGGTTTCAGTTCGGCGATGGGAACATCCGTGTAGCCGAACCCGACGCCGATCACGGGAACCCCTGCACGGCGGGCAACGCCGATATCGGTGCCGGCATCGCCGACCATGATACTGGACGACAGTTGCCCGCCGGCGCGCGCGATCGTCTGCCGCAGGAACGCGGGGTCCGGCTTTGAGACGCCGAACGTATCGGCGCCGCAGATTGCGGCAAATCGCGCGCTCAAGTCCAATTGGTCGAGCAACCGCTTTGACAGCCATTCCAGCTTGTTGGTGCAGACCGCGAGGCGAAATCCGCGCGCCGACAAATCATCGAGCGCGCTTTCCAGACCTTCGAACGGGCGCGAGCAGTCCGCGATGTGGGCCGCGTAGTAGTCGATGAAATCCGCGGTCAGGCGCGTGATGTCTTGCAGGCTGACGGCGCGGCCTTCCTGCTCGAGCCCGCGCTCGATCAGCTTGCGGGCGCCGGCCCCGATCAGGTTGCGCGCGGAATCGAGGGGGACCGGCGGCAAGCCCTCGCGATCCAGCACGAAATTGAGCGCGTTGATCAGGTCGGGCGCCGTGTCCACGAGCGTGCCGTCGAGATCGAATACGATGATGGGAGCCGAGGCCATCGGGAAGCGCTATCGATCCCGGTGAAATCATGCAAGATGAAGACGCGGGTCTTTGCGAAAAATCTTCGAAAAACGGGCAGGGGAAACAAATGCGTGAACTTGCGGGCAAAACGGCGTTCGTCACCGGAGGCGCGTCCGGCATAGGCCTCGCGCTCGGCCGCGCCTTCGCGCAAGCGGGCATGCAGGTGATGCTCGCCGATGTCGAGACGGGCGCGTTGGATCAGGCGGTTTCGAGCCTGCGCGATGTCGGACCGGAAGTACGGGGTATCGCGTGCGACGTCGCCGATCCCGACAGCGTCGAACGGGCGGCGCAGGCGGCATTCGCCGCGTTCGGCAAGGTTCACGTTCTCTGCAACAATGCCGGCGTCGCGGCGGGCGGTGGTATCGACACCATCTCGCCCGACAACTGGCGATGGGTGATCGACGTCAACCTGATGGGGGTGATGTACGGCGTCAGGAGTTTCCTGCCGCATATCCGCGCGCATGGCGAGGGCGGCCACATCGTCAACACCGCCTCGATGGCGGGAATGATCAATGGGATGGGATTCAGCCCTTACGCGGCGAGCAAGTTCGCGGTGGTATCGATGTCCGAAGGGCTTGCTTTGCAGCTCACCCCGTTCGGCATCGGCGTGAGCGTGCTCTGTCCGGGCTACGTGCGCACCCGCATCGGCGAGAGCGGACGCAACCGCCAGCCGCGTTATGGTGAGGCGCAGCCGCTCGACCCGGCAAGCCCCGCCGCGGCGCTGGTGGCGGAGGTTGCCAGGCTGATCGAGGCCGGGCTTGACCCGGCCGACGTGGCCGCGCGCGTGCTCGCCGCGATCCGCGAGGGCGAATTCTACATCTTCACGCATCCGAACATGCGCGAATGGGTGGATCAGCGGTTTGCCGCCATTCTGGCCGCCATGGACAGGGTCACGGCCCGTTAACCCAAAGTCTCAGCTTTTGCCCCATTCGGCGCTGTTCGGCGCTGCAAAACGAGGCTAGATATGCCCGCACAGACCGTCGCCGGGCGCGACGGCAGGGCACTCGGGGGGCTTTCTGCACGTGTCCATGGATCAATTGAAACGCCAGGCCGCGGCGCGCGCGCTCGAAGAGGTGCGCAACGGCATGCGGCTCGGTCTCGGCACCGGCTCGACGGCGAAGCATTTTGTCGAGCTGTTGGGCGAGCGCGTCCGTGCCGGACTTGATGTCGTGGGGGTGCCGACATCGGAGGTAACCAGGGCCGACGCGGTACGCTGCGGCGTGGCGCTGACGACCCTCGATGAGCTGGACCGGCTCGACCTGACCGTCGATGGTGCCGACGAGATCGATCCGGCCCTCAATCTCATCAAGGGCGGCGGCGGCGCCCTGCTGCGCGAAAAGATCGTCGCGGCGGCGTCCGATCGCATGATCGTGATCGCCGACGATTCCAAATGGGTCGAGACGCTCGGCCGCTTCCCGCTGCCGGTGGAGGTCATGCCGTTCGGGCTCGCGGCGACCCGGCGCGCCCTGGCCCGGGCGTTTGCGGAATGCGGCGTTTCCGGGCAAATGGTGCTCCGGAAGGGCAGGGACGGCCACGTTTTTGTCACTGATGGCGGCCACTGGATTGTCGACGCCCATCTCGGGCGAATAGAAGACGTCCCGCGACTGGCAGGCCTCTTGAGCGCGATACCGGGCGTCGTCGAGCATGGGCTCTTTGTCGGGCTGGCGAGCTTGGCGATCCTGGCCGGCGCACAGGGAATTCGCGTTGTTGAACGGCGTTAGCGTCGTAATTTCGAGGAGAATTGGAATGAAGAGCGTGTTCAGAATGTTGTCGGCTGCGGGCCTCGTGCTGGCACTGGCCGCCTTTCCGGCCGTCGCGCAGCAGCCGACGGCCAGCAAGGCCTCGCCGGGCGCGATTGCCGCCGCCAAGGAAATCCTGGCGATGAAGAACGCGGCCCAGATGTACGCAAACGCGGTTCCCAATATCGTCCAGCAGACCAAGGAGCGGCTGATCGGGGTCAACCTCAACTATCAAAAGGACCTCAACGAGGTGGCGGTCATCGTCGCCAAGAACCTGGCCGGTCGCGAGAAGGAGATCGGAGAGGGAATGGCGCAAGCCTATGCCGGCGAGTTCACCGAGCAGGAGCTGAAGGAGCTTGTGACCTTCTACAAATCCCCGCTCGGGCAGAAGCTGCTGGTCGCCGAACCCAAGGCAATTCAGCAAAGCATGGTCTCCATGAACCAGTGGGCCCAGCATTTTGCGGAAATCGTGGAGGGCGAGTTCCGCGCCGAGATGAAGAAGCGCGGCAAGCAGATCTGACCGCTGCCGCGGGTCGAGAGCAGGATGGCTGAATTCGACGTCGACTTGTTTGTCATCGGAGGAGGCTCGGGCGGCGTCCGCGCGGCCCGGATCGCGGCCGGCCATGGCGCCCGCGTCATGGTCGCCGAAGAATACCGGATGGGCGGAACCTGCGTGATCCGCGGCTGCGTGCCGAAGAAGCTCTTGGTGCTCGGCTCGCATGTCCGTCATGAGATCGAGGACGCCGCGGGCTTCGGCTGGACCATCCCGTCGGCGACTTTCGACTGGCCGACCCTGATCGCCAACAAGGACAGGGAGATCGCGCGGCTGGAGGCCGCCTACACGGCCAATGTCGAGAATTCCGGCGCCCGCATCGTGAAGACTCGGGCGGTGTTTGAAGATGCGCACCGCCTGCGGCTTGCGACCGGCGAAGTCGTGAGCGCGAACTATGTGCTGATCGCGACCGGCGGCGCGCCGAACCACGGGCGGATGATTCCCGGCATCGAGCATGTGATCTCCTCCAACGAGGCTTTTCACCTTCCCGAGCTGCCCAAGCGGATCGTGATCCAGGGTGGCGGCTATATTGCCCTGGAATTCGCCTGCATCTTCGCCGGCTTCGGCTCCGACGTGACGGTGATCTATCGCGGCGACAACATCCTGCGCGGCTTCGACGACGATGTTCGCAGCCACGTGCGCAGCGAAATGGAGAAGCAAGGCATCACTATCCTCACCGGTTGCACGGTCGAGAAGGTGGAAAAGCACGGCAACGAATACACCTCGCATTTGTCGAACGGATCGAGCGTCGCATCGGAGAAGGTGATGTTCGCGATCGGGCGGCATCCCAATGTCGCGAGCCTTGGCCTGGAGAGAGCCGGCGTCGCCATCAACCCGAACAATGGCGGGATCGCGGTCGACGATTTCTCGCGCAGTTCGGTGCCGAACATCTACGCGATCGGCGACGTCACCCATCGTCTCAACCTGACGCCGGTCGCGATCCGCGAGGGCCATGCCTTCGCCGATACCGTGTTCGGCAGGCGTTCGGTCAAGGTCGACCACACGGACATTCCGACCGCGGTGTTCTCGCAGCCGGAAGTCGGCACCGTGGGCCTGACCGAGGCGCAGGCGCGCGCGCAGTTCAGCCGCGTGGATATCTACAAGACCAGCTTCCGCCCGATGAAGGCGACGCTGTCGGGGCGCGATACGAGGATGCTGATGAAGCTCGTGGTCGACGGCACCACGGACCGCATGCTCGGCTGCCACATCGTCGGCGACGCCGCCGCCGAAATCATCCAGGCGGTGGCCATCGCCGTCAAGATGAAGGCGACCAAGGCCGACTTCGATGCGACGCTCGCGCTGCATCCGACCGCGGCCGAGGAGCTCGTGACCATGCGCAACCCCACCGCGCGCCATGTGCGGCAGGCGGCGGAATAGCGCTAGGGGCTTTCGATCGCGCGATGCGATCGCCTCTGCGCCGAATTCTCCATTTGGCCTAACCGGTTACCCTGATCTCGGCAAAACTCGGCTTTGCCCCGTTAGCAGCCGTCGTCAGTAGGTCGGTGTCTTGACGCAAGACGGGCAGGGGAGCCTTGCTATGCAGTCATGGGCAAGGCGAACCCTGAGGCGTAGCTCGCATGCTGATTCCGCGTGACCTCCGGCTCGCCAGGGATAATGCCACGCAACGACGTGGCCGGGAGGATGCGATGCTGGGACTGATGATGGATATGCCGCTCCTGATCAGCGGCCTCATCCAGTATGCCGCCGACTATCACGGCGAGGCGGAAATCGTCGCGCGCGAAATCGAGGGCGACATCCATCGCTACACCTACGCGGAGGCCCATCCGCGCATCAAGCGCATGGCCCGCGCGCTGACGCGACTGGGCATGAAGCCGGGCGACCGCGTCGGAACGCTCGCCTGGAACACGCATCGGCACTGGGAAATGTTCTATGCGGCGCCGGGCATGGGCTACGTGCTGCATACCATCAACCCGCGCCTGTTTCCCGAACAGCTCGTCTACATCATCAACCACGCCGAAGACCGGCTGTTGTTCATCGATCGCGGCACGCTGCCGCTGGTCGAGGCGATCGCACCGAAATTGACGACGGTCGAGGCCTATGTCGTCATGTCCTCGCGCGAGCGGATGCCGGACACGAAGCTTGCCAACGTCCATTGCTATGAAGATCTTCTGGCCGCCGAGACCGACGCCGGATTTGCCTGGCCGGTGTTCGATGAAAAGTCCGCCTCGACGATCTGCTACACGTCGGGGACGACCGGCAATCCGAAGGGCGTGGTCTACACGCATCGCGCCGCGCTCCTGCAGACCATGACCGCCTCCAGCCTTGACTTCCTGCCCGGTCACATGGAGGGCGTGCGCGAGGTGATGATGCCGATGGCGCCTCTGTTCCACGGCAACGGCTGGAACATGCCGTTCACGGCGCCCTATACCGGCTCGAAACTCGTGCTGCCCGGCCGCAACTACGAGCCGGACAAGCTCTACGAATTGCTCGAAGGCGAGAAGGTGACGATTTCGGCGGGCGTGCCGAGCTTCTGGCTGATCCTGCTCGACTGGCTCGGACGCTCCGGAAAGCGATTTACCACGCTGCGCGCGACACTGTCCTCGGGCTCGGCGCCGCCGCGCGCGATGGTCGAGAAGCTCAAGCGCGACTATAACATCGATTACATCCAGGCGTGGGGCATGACGGAAGCGCTGGGATGCTCGATGCCGAGTTTGCGGCCGGGCTCCGACACCTTGACCGACAAGGAGAAGATCGACCGGCGCATGGTGTCGGGCCGCGCCTGCTTCGGCACGGCGCTGCGCATCGTCGATGATGCCGGCAATGAGCTGCCGCGCGACGGCAAGACCGTCGGGCATCTCCGCGCCAAGGGGCCGTGGGTCTCCTCAGGTTACATGAAGCTGAACGAAGGCCTCGACCGCGACGGCTGGCTGATCACCGGCGACATGGCGGTGATCGACCCGCTGGGGCACGTCACGCTCACCGACCGCTCGAAGGACGTCATCAAGTCGGGCGGCGAGTGGATCTCCTCGATCCAGCTCGAGGATATCGCGCTCTCGCATCCGGAGGTCCTGCAGGCCGCCGTGATCGCGATTGCGCACGAGAAATGGCAGGAGCGGCCGTTGCTACTGGTGGTGCGGAAACAGGGCTCGACACTGGACGCCAAAACGCTGCTCGACCACATGCGCCCGAAGGTCGCAAGCTGGTGGATGCCGGACGCGGTCGAATTCCTCGATGAGTTCCCGATGACCGGCACCGGCAAGGTGCAGAAAATGGCGCTGCGTGAGAGGTTCAGGGATTACAAGGTGGCGTGACACTTGCGCGCCGCCGGCTAGGGATCAACGCCGATTCTGTCATCGAGTCAGCTTGTCCAAGGTAATCGGCAGATCCCGAACGCGCTTTCCGGTGGCATGATACACGGCATTTGCTATAGCCGCAGGTACTCCAACAATGCCGATTTCTCCCAATCCCTTTACTCCCAGAGGATTGACGATGTTGTCCTGTTCTTGGACAAAGATGGCTTCAATGTCATGAACGTCCGCGTTCACCGGAACGTGGTACTCCGCAATGTTTGCATTCATAATTCGGCCGAAGCGATGATCGATCAGCGTCTCCTCGTGGAGCGCCATGCCTATGCCCCAAATCATGCCGCCTATCATCTGGCTGCGCGCGGTCTTGAGGTTAAGAATACGCCCGGCCGCAACCGCGCTGACAAGACGGGTGACGCGGATCACGCCCAACTGTTCATCGATCTTCACTTCGGCAAAGATCGCTGAATGGGTATTGTGCGCGTATTTGCCGTCGTTGTGAAACTCTGTCGTTTTTTCTTGCGCAACGCGATCGACACCGGCGTGACGCATTGCATCCAGGATCGAGACGGCGCTACCGGGATTTCCTTTGAGCGAAATGCTCCCGTCGGAAAGTATGACGTCCTCGGCCTTCGCGTTCTTCAACGGCGAGTGAGGCATTGTTTGCGCCAGTCGCAGCAGCTCATCACGAACGGCATTGCCGGTGGTGACGATTCCATTCGATACGGAGGCGGCGATCCATGATCCGCCTTCGACGGGCGATTGAGGGAGCGTCGAATCGCCAAGCCTGACCGTAACGTTGTCGATCGGTAGGCCGAGCACGTCCGCGGTGACCTGGCTCATGATAGTGCAAGTACCAGTTCCGATGTCGGATGCGGCGCACGCCACCTCGGCATGGCCGTTAGCCGTTAGCACGATGCGTACGGCGATCGGCACTTGCAGCGCTTCCCAGATTCCTGTCGCCATACCCCAGCCGATCAGATCGCTGCCGTCGCGCATCGAGCGTGGTGAATGATTGCGCTTGCTCCAGCCGAAGCCTTCTGCGGCCTGCCGATAACATTCGTGCAGGCTCTTGCTGCTGAATGGCTGGCCGGTTATCTGGTTACGATCTGAATAGCACTTGAGCCGGAGTGCAAGCGGGTCCATCTTCAGTGCGACTGCGAGTTCGTCCATTGCCGCTTCAAGCGCATACACCCCGGTCGCGGCGCTCGGTGCGCGCATATCGCAGGATGTCGGAAGGTCCAGCCTCGCAAGCTTATGCGCGTAACGCGCGGTCTCGCTTTTGTAGAGCAGGCCCGACCAGGTCGTCTCATGACGATGAAAATCCTCATATTGTGAGGTGACCGTCGTGGCGTCATGGGTGATCGCGTTGAGTTTACCGTCCGGATTTGCACCGAGCTGGATCCGCTGAATCATCGCCGGACGATAGCCGACCGTGTACATCTGCTGCCGTGTCAATACGAGCCGGACCGAGCGCTTGAGGGCGCGTGCGCCAAGCACCGCAAGCACGACTTGATATTGCGGCCGGAGGCCGGAGCCAAAGCCGCCTCCCATGAAGGGCGATATTACCCGAATTTCGTCAGGGTTGGCCTCGAACACGCCGCACAGATACCGTTGGACGTTCTGCACGCCCTGGGTTTTGTCGTAGACCGTGAGCTTCCCGTCCTGCCAGACCGCCGTCGAAGCGAACAGTTCCATTGGATTGTGATGCTCGATCGGAACATAATAGTCGGCCTGATGCCGGATTTCCGAGGCTGCAAAAGCCCGGGTGGCATTGCCACGCGCCTCCGCTGGCGCGGCGAGCCCGACAGCGTTGCCAAGTTGCCCGTCCAGATCGGTGACGTGCGGCTGCTCTTCGTATTCGACGTTTACGA